>Ga0209744_1000249_pt1 | contig 17692 bp, 14 predicted proteins | sample BarGraNGADG00311_2_FD_184494 | JGI IMG/M metagenome (GOLD analysis project Ga0209744, IMG submission 184494) | Arctic peat soil microbial communities from Barrow, Alaska - Barrow Graham LP Ref core NGADG0004-311 (SPAdes) (version 2) | ecosystem: Environmental > Terrestrial > Soil > Wetlands >... | reverse complement strand
ATCCTCCCGACCGTTACTCGATGTCTGACTATGTTGCCTGTGATCCGCTCCCACTCGCAATCTCAGTTTATATCAATGTTCCGGCTTGTAAAGCGAGCTCTTGCCGGTATACTTTTCAACACGATGCACTGCGCTCCTCGAGCGGTGATCATCGTTGTTTCTGGTATTGCCTGTGATGCCACAGTTATCGTGGAGGTCGTATGGGTTTCTGGACTGTTTTCGTTATAGCGGTGGGGCTTTCGATGGACGCGTTCGCAGTGTCCGTGGCGAACGGGTGCCGGATAAAGCGGGTGACTCTGCGCGATGCGTTGCGGCCAGGCTGGTGGTTTGGTGGGTTTCAGATGCTCATGCCTGTGCTGGGCTGGTTCGGGGGCCTCGCGCTCAGAGACCTTATCCAGAGCTTCAGTCACTGGGTTGCGTTCGGTCTCCTTGTTTTCGTGGGCGGCAAGATGCTTGTCGAAGCCGTGCGTGGTGGAAAGCATGAGGACGAGTGCGGGGCAGAGAGGCGCAGCACGCGCGACATGCTGGTCCTTGCCATTGCCACAAGTATTGATGCTTTGGCGGTTGGCCTGAGTTTGTCGGTCCTGCGGGTGTCGATCTGGTGGCCGGCCCTGCTTATCGGGCTGGTGACATTCACGTTTTCGCTGGCAGGAACTTTCCTGGGTTGCAGCATTGGGAAGCTGGTCAAGGACAAGGCTGAGATTCTGGGTGGGCTTGTCCTTATTGGTATTGGGATCAGGATATTGTTGCAGGGGTTGCACTAGGAAGGACTGCTGCGGAGGGAAGGGAGGTCTGTACATGGCACACACGTTGTTCAATGATGAGTATAAGTATCACATCAAGTTGAAGCAGGGTGATGTTGGCAGGTACGTTCTGTTGCCTGGTGATCCCGGTCGCTGTGAAGTCATCGCCAGGTGGTTCGACAACCCAGTGAAGATTGCGCAGAACAGGGAGTATGTCACGTACACGGGAACGCTCCTGGGCGAGAAAGTCTCGGTGACGTCGACTGGAATCGGAGGCCCGTCAACCGCGATTGCCGTCGAAGAACTTGCAATGGTTGGTGCGGAGACATTCATACGCGTCGGAACGTCGGGCGCACTGCAGCCCGGTATCGGCGTTGGAGATCTAGCGATCGTCACAGCCGCGATCCGCGACGAAGGGACGACCAGACAGTACATGCCCATCGAATTTCCGGCAGTGGCTAACATCGACGTGACTCTGGCACTCAGAGCTGCGGCCGAAAAACTGCGTTTTACCTCGCACCTGGGTGTGTCTCAATCGAAAGATTCGTTCTACGGCGAGGTTGAGCCTGGCCGCCAGCCACTTGCAGAACAGCTCAACGCTCGTCGCAAGGCTTGGATTGCTGGTGGAGCTGTGTGCTCGGAGATGGAGGCTGCCACGTTGTTTGTGGTATCGAGCATTCTTCACAGGCGTGCCGGTGGCGTCATGCTCATCGTCAACAGCCCGTTTGCAGAGGGTGGAAACGAGCCCCATCATCAGATGCTGGACAGACTCATATCGACGGGGATCGAGGCCATCAAACTGCTTATCGAACAGGATCGTGTCGTACGTTGCTGAGTGACGTTTCTGCGCCGGACGTCCCGGCATGTTGCAGCGTCACAGACAAGGATATGATGTTGAACTCTGTGATGAAAGGAAAAAAGTAACGTGAACCTCGCATACTATGGCTTCGTTCTGGCTGCGCTTTCCCTGCAGCTGCTGATGGGTGCCAACGATGGAGGAACACTGCTTGGCTCGATCGTGGCGACGAACATCATACGTCCTGCATGGGCAGTCGCCCTCCTGTTCGTTTCTATCGTCGTCGCGCCTCTTGTCATTGGAACGGCTGTTGTCACGACGCTCGGCAATCGTATCGTGCCCGTCTCTTCGATCCGGATGGAGATGCTCTATGGGACGGTCACTGCAACGGTACTGTGGGTATGGCTTGCACAACGGCTGCGGTCTCCCGTCAGCATCTCGTACACGTTCGTCGGCGCGCTGCTGGGCTCTGCGCTGGCGGCCAACTTGAGTGGCAGTCTTCACTGGCCGTACGTTATCCAGATCCTCGGGGGGATGATCCTGGCTATCGTGGCAGGATTTGTGCTCGGCTATGTGCTCATCAAGGTTGTCAACATCGCCGGTTCCCGGGCGACGCCGCGGGCCAACCGTCTGTTCAAGTTGCTCCAGGTGTTCTCCTCCGTCGGGCTTGTGCTGGGGTATGGAGCCAATGATGCCGCCAAGACCATGAGTCTTCTCTACATGGCCTCCGTAGTTCTCGGCCGGGTCTCGAGACAGGTGACTGTCGCAACTACGGCTCTGCTCGGCATCGTGTTCATCGTGGGCACGCTCTTCCTGGGCGGTGGGTTCGCTCAGACCAGCGGGTTTCGACTCATGAAGTCGAGCCCGAAGACGGCTTTTCTTGCCCAGGGAGTGACCGCAACGCTTACTCTGTTGTCCGCTCGACTTGGTATCCCCGTCAGCAGCACCGAGTCATTGAACATGGCGCTGGTCGGAACTGGCGCAGGTGAGCGTCCCGGGTGCGTGCGGTGGAACGTCGTGACGCACCTCGTGCTTGGCTGGCTTGTAACCGTCCCCGCTTCCATCGGTCTGTCATGGGCCATTACCGCAGCTATTCTGCGCTTGTTCCGCTGAGCTGAAAGGAGTTCTTGTCATGCGCATATGGGATCAGATGTTCAAGAAGGGCAACGAGTTCCAGAGACTTCTCGTAGAGCAGGCGACACTAGCGCATGAGGGCATGAAGGTCCTCTATGAGTTCCTTGGGGTCTCTTCCGATGTCCAGGATTCCGGGGAGAAGAGACACAACATGCGCCTCAAGCTGAAGAAGACCGAAGAATCGGGCGACAAGGCTCGCCGGGAGCTTATCAATGCTATCAACAGCAGCCTGGTGACACCGCTCGAACGACAAGACCTTTTCAGCTTGAGCAACGTCTTGGACGACATCCTGGATTATGCTCTCAATACGGCGGATGAGATGATCATCTATGAGGTATATCCCGACTTCTACCTGACGAAGATGGTCGAGAAGCTGATACGTGGCGTCAGCTATCTCGAGGGAGCGGTAGAGGATCTTTTTCGCAACAAGCACATATCGAACAGCAGTATTGTGAAGGCGAAATCTATGGAGAACGAGATTGAAGAGACGTATCACGAGGCGCTGGCATTACTGTTCTCCGGAGAAAATTTCAAGTATATGTTCAAGATGCGAGAGGTGCTGCGGCATATCAGCAATGCAGCCGACAGGATTGCGGACGCCGCGGACATCATGGGCAACATCATCATTAAGGACATGTAGCGGTCCTGTTGCTGACACGCGAACAGATACCCCCGGAGGTCAACTCCGGGGGTATCGCAATTGGTGGACAGAGCGAGGGCCGGTCAACCGCCTCCCAGGAACGGGATGATGAAGACGGTATCTTCCTCGTGCAGTTCGGTGTTGTAGGGCGTACGCTGTCCGTTGACAAGCACGAAGCCTGCACGGTCGCGGTCAATGCCCAATGCTGCAAGCAGGCCGGCGACATCTGTTCCGGTCGGCACCTGGACATCGTGCAGGTCTCCGACCTGATCGGCGATAATGGCATGCAGTTTGAGCTTTATGAGCATCCGGTCCCCTCAGCAGTCGTAATACAGCTCGAATTCCTTGGGATGAGGCAGGCGGCGGAGTGCTTCTGCTTCGTTCTTCTCCTTGTAGGAGCAGAACGTTTCAACAAATGCAGGAGGGAAAACACCGTCTCGTGTCAGGAAGTCACTGCCATGTCTCAGGGCTGCGAACGCTTCGGAAAGCGAGGTCGGAAGCACCGGAATTCTGCGGACAATTTTCTCGGGCAGTTTCTCGATGTCCCCTGTGTAGGGACCGAGGTGAAGTGCTGTCGGGTCCGTTTCTTTCTCGATGCCGTCGAGTCCGGCAAGAAGCATTGCGCTGATGGCAAGGTAGACATTGGTCGTGGGATCCGGGGGACGGAACTCGATGCGCTTTTCTGCCGCCGTATCCGCATAGATGGGGATGCGAACCGCCGCAGTGCGGTTGCCCAGCGAGAAGAACGCGCGGATGGGGGCCTCGAATCCCGGAATGAGCCTCTTGTAACTTATCGTAGACGGGTTTGTGATGCCAAGAAGGGCCGACGCGTTGCTGAGAATGCCGCCGACGTAGTGAACCGCGAGCGGCGAGAGGTCGTAGGGTTCTCCACCTTTCTGGTAGAAGGTGGGTTGTCCTTTTCTCGTCAGATATTGATGGAAGTGCATTCCTGTTCCGGCCTGGCCGGCAATTGGTTTGGGCATGAAGGTTGCCGTCATTCCCATCTGGCGGGCAAGGTTCTTGGCGAAATACTTGATCTTCTGCGACGCGTCGCCCATGGCGTGCGGCGTGCAGGGCATGACCTCAAGCTCGATCTGGCCGGCCTCCCCGGCCTCATGATGATGATAGCGGACGGTTACCCCGACATTTTCCAGCATCTGAACGAGTGTGCTTCGATAGTCGAAGAGGCGGTCGAGTGGCTGCTCTGCATGGTATCCTCGTCCGTGGCGGATCGCGTAGCCCTGGAGTTGTGAGTTGTCGAGCGACACTGTGCTGCCTGTTTCTGCGCTCTCGATCGAGAAGAAACAGGTGGTCTCCGAGGACTTGAAATCGACATTCTGGAAGACGTAGAACTCGAATTCGGGGGCAAACCAGGCCGTATCGGCATACCCTTTGGACTTCAACAAGGCTTCAGCCTGTTCTGCGATAAATCGAGGGTCGAGAGCAAAGCGTCGATGAGTGTGGGGCTCAAGGATGTCACAGAAGACTGCAACAGTGGGGATTTTGGCAAATGGGTCCACGAACGCTGTCGGCAGATCCAGACGCAGGAGCATGTCGCTGCGCTCAACCGACGCGAATCCGGGAATGCTGGAACCGTCGAAAGCCACCCCCTGGGTCAGGAACCCCTCGTCGACGCGAGACAACGGAACCGTCACATGATGCAGGCGGCCGAACAGGTCCGTGAATTTCAGGTCGACCTGAGCGATCTCGTGTTCTCTCGCGTAGTTCAGAAACTTTTGCAGCGTTTTCATACTCCTGCCTCCAGAGAAGCTGCTGGCTGGACCTGGTCTGCGGCGCCGTACTAGCGCGCCATGAGGTGCGCCGCTATTGTATTCTGTCTGGCCACCAGAGCCTGAACGTCAATGTTCGTGAACTGGCCGTTCTCGATGAGAACCTTGCCGTCGACCATGTTGAGACTGACCTGCTTGGCGTCGCACATGACCGGTGCTGTGAAGGGGTCGTGCAAGCCGCCGGCGAACTCGAGAGTGTCGAGATCCCACATGATCAGATCGGCCGCTTTCCCGACCTCGATACTGCCGATGTCCGAGTCCATGCGTAACACACGGGCGCCGCCCATGCTGGCCATAGCCAGAGCTTCGCGCGACGTAAGTGCGTCGGCCCCGTATTTCACCCGCTGGAGCAGTGTCGCCAGGCGCACCTCACCGATGAACGAATTGGTGTCGTTGCTGGCACTGCCGTCGACGCCGATGCCGATGCGCATGTTTGTTTGCTTCATGACAGTCACGGGAGCGATGCCGGAGCCGAGGCGCATATTGCTGGCTGGGCAATAGGCCATACCGCACTCATGCTCAGACAGCTTGCGGATGTCGGCATCAGACGGCCATACGATGTGGGCAAACCAGGAGCGAGGAGTGAGCCAGTTGACCTCCTCCATGTAGTCGACTGGACGGAAGCCAAATGTCTGGAGACAGAATTCTTCTTCATCCTGCGTTTCGGCGAGATGCGTGTGGATGAGCACATCCTCTCTCTCTGCCAGAGCTGCCGTCTGCTTCATCAGGTCTGTGGTGACCGAGAACGGGGAGCACGGGGCCAGAGCTATGCGGGTCATCGCGTACCGACCGCGGTCGTGGTACTGGTGGATGACACGTTCGGACTCCACCAGAATCTCCTCATCCGTCTGTACCACGCTGTCCGGAGGGAGTCCCCCATCCTTCTTGCTCAGCGACATACTGCCACGCGTGGGATGAAACCGCACGCCGACATCGCGAGCTGCACGTATCTCAGCGTCGATGATCGCATTATTGCCGTACGGATACAGATAGAGATGGTCGGTAGTCGTGGTGACACCAGTCTTCAGCATCTCACAGATGCCAACTTGAGCACTTGTGTAGACAGCCTCCTCGTCGATGTACTTCCAGCGTTCATACAGGAACGTCAGCCAGTCGAACAGCTTGGCATGTTCGACCTGGGGAACGTTCCGAAACAACGTCTGGTAGAGGTGATGGTGAGTGTTGACAAAACCCGGCATCATCAGCTTGCGCGTGCCCGAGATGGCGCAGTCTGCAGGAGCATCGAGGATTGGTGCCCCTGTGCCAATGGCCGTGATGATGTTGTCGTCAACAACAACGTATGCATCTTTAAATTCCTGCCGAAAAACATCGCCCGTCATCAGGAAGGCGATGTCCGTGATAAGCGTTCTCATGCGCAGCCTCCGCTAGTTCCTTCCTATTGTACCGCCATTGAGGCCGTAATCAACGCGCAGCCCGCTTGCTTTCATTGCCAGAGCAACTTGCTATAATCGGAAAGGATTCTATCGTCGTGACAAGGATAGGAGGTCGCATGAAGCACATCGTCGTAAGACCCGAGAGATGTACAGGATGCCGTTTGTGTCAGCTCACGTGCTCGGCTCAGAACTTCAGGATCAACACGCACAAGGCTGCTCGCATAGGTATCGTGCCCCGTTTTCCAGAAGGCTATTTTGAGATTCATCTCTGCAATCAGTGCGGTGTCTGTCAGTCTGTATGTCCGGTTGAAGCGATTTCTGTCGATGCAAATGGAGCCTATGTGATCGACGAGCCCACGTGCATCGATTGCGGAGCATGCGTGGACAGCTGCCCGCAGCAAGCGATCTTCAGGTCACCCGCAAGTCCGCATCCCTACATGTGCAATCTTTGCGGAGCCTGTGTGCCAAACTGTGCAGCGCAAGCTCTGACCTGGGAGGAAGACCAATGATAGCTGGCTATGGTGGCTCTATTCTGCGTGTCGACCTGACCACCAGGTCGGTCAAGCGAGAGTCCGTGACACCCGAGTTGGCTCACGATTGGCTCGGCGGCCGTGCATGGATCGCCAAGTATATGTACGATGAGCTGCCTGCGGGGGTGGATCCGCTCGGTCCTGCAAACAAAGTGTTCGTAGCGACTGGGCCTCTCTCAGGTACGTTGTGGCCTTCCAGTGCCAAGATTGTGTGGGGCACCAAGTCTCCGCTGACAGGAGGCTATATCGACAGCAACATGGGCGGCCTGATCATGGCGGAACTTAAATATGCTGGCTGGGACATGATCATCCTTGAGGGCGCTTCCGAGACCCCGGTGTACCTCTGCATCGAAGACGACAAGATCGAGATACGTGACGCCTCCGGCTATTGGGGCAAGGGCTCCGTCGATACTGAGTACGCGCTGAAGCACGATCTCGGGGACGACTTCCAGATTGCGACCATTGGCCCCGCCGGTGAGAATCTGGTGAAGTTCGCATGCATTACACATGACGTGGGCCGTCAGGCAGGCCGAGGGGGAATCGGGGCGGTCCTGGGCTCGAAGAAGCTCAAGGCAATCGCTGTGCGTGGAACGAAGCCAATCCCGGTCGCCGACATCGAGGGTCTCCAGAAGCATACGACCTCCATCATCGACGATATCAAGAGGAAGGCGTTCTTCCCCACCTTCTCTAAGTACGGCACGACGGATATCACGGACTGGTGTGACACTGTCGGAGTCATCCCCGTCAACAACTTCCAGCATGCGCAGTACCCCAAGAAGGACCGCATCAACGGCAAATACATGCGAGAGCAGATGTACGTGCGCGACAAGGGCTGCTACGCATGTCCTCTGGGCTGTTCCACCTACACATATTCGAAGAAGTACGATGTTCACGTCGAAGGCCCCGAGTACGAGACGATCGGCCTGATGGGTTCTAACCTCGGGATGGACAGTATCGAGGAAATCGCCGTGCTGAACGCCGATGTCGACAATCTTGGCATGGACTCTATCTCTTCAGGATCGGCGGTAGCTTTTGCGATGGAACTGTATCAACGGGGAATCCTGACAAAGGAAGATTTCGGTGGGCTGGAGATGACCTGGGGAAACGTGGACGCTGTACGCGCATTCCTAAGGCTTATCGCTGCTCGGCAGGGTATCGGAGCGACCTTCGCAGAAGGAGCTCTTGCTGCTGCGCGCATCATCGGCAAGGATACCGGGAAATATGTCGTTCAGGTAAAAGGACTGGACTATTCTGCCTATGATACACATGCTGCTCCTGCTATGATGCTCGCATACATGACCTCAGACATCGGAGCTCAGCACACGCGCGCCTGGGCGATCGTTCAGGACATCAACATGGGCAGAGACTCGACCCAGGGCAAGGGTAAGCTCGTGTACGACCTCCAGCACCTCCGTCCACTGATGGAGGTCTTTGGGGTTTGTCGCTTCCCTTGGCTCGAGGTGAAGGTCGACTGGGAGGATTACGTCACCGCGCTGAACCTGGTCACTGGACAGCAGTACACGACGGAGTGGCTGTTCGCCTTCAGTGAGAAGGTGTGGAACCTGACGCGAGCGTTCTGGACCCGTGAGGTCGATGGGTTCGGACGTGCCCACGACCAGCCGCCGGCCAAAATGTATGAGGAGATGCCTGATGGTCCCACGAAGGGCGCTCGCGTGACGCAGGAGATGGTGGACCAGCTCCTTGACGGCTACTACCAGGCGTACCACTGGGACCAGAACGGACTCCCAACAGCCCAGAGGCTACGTGAGGTTGGCCTGGGCTATGTCGCAGACGACTTGGTGAAGCGGGGGCGAATTCCAGGCTGAGACCTCATGTGAGGCTGGAAGCAGAAACGCCCGGGCATCTGCCTGGGCGTTTCTGCTTTGCGAGTGAGTTGACTTCACTTAGTTGCGGGCCACTGCATCTTTGTCAAGGTGGATCCGCAGGGTAGGTGTCATCGGGATGGTGCCGAAGGAGGGAATTGAACCCACACGGGTGTTACCCCGGCAGATTTTGAGTCTGCTGCGTCTGCCAGTTCCGCCACTTCGGCACGACCCCATTATACGTGTGGGTCGAGAGCTGTCAAACTGGCCCTCACGACGCAGCAGGCTGGCATCTGCTCCTATGCAGAGTGACCCAGATTTGTATAATGGCAGCATGGATGACATGCCGAAGCTCGCACAGACTATCGATGAGGTCGTGGCTGGGCGGACCGAGCTGTACGAGACCATCGTGCGTTACTATGAGAGATTCGTTTTCTCGGTGGCCGTGCGTGTGACCTTCGACCGTGATCTGGCCTATGACGTGACACAGGATACTTTCCTGAAGTTGTACGGAAGTCTCTCCAAGTTCCGGGGACAGTCCCGGCTCTCGTCATACCTTTATCGCATTGCCACCAATGCCGGCATCGACGCTGCGCGCAAGCGGTCCCAGCATCCTGTGAGTTCTGGCGACGCTCAAGCTGATCTGCTGACGGTCGAGGCGCCGCAGACTGCCTGCGATGGTCCAGATGTGGAAGAGGTCAAGTCCGCTCTTCAAGCCGCTCTGCAGAAGGTCGATCCCGTGTTCAGAGCGGCTTTTGCCCTCGTCGACCTGGATGGGCTGAGCTATGAAGATGCTGCTTTCAGGCTCGGAGTACCCGTGGGGACCGTCAAGAGCAGAGTTTTTCGTGCCCGTGGTGAACTTCGTGAACTCCTTTTGGGAACCTTGGGGTGTTGAGCGCGTCTTATGAATGGTGACGAGTGATGACACATGACATGAGAACAACCAACGAGATGATGAGTGACAACGAGCAGCCTCTTGAGCTTTCAGCGGAGTTGCGCGGCGAGGTATCGGCGTTGTTTGCACCGATGGATCGCTCACTGGCAGGTTCCGTCACTGCTGCCATCGGCATGCGCCGTTCGCGCCGCCGCTTGCTTCAGGGCCTATGGCTCGGATTCTCGCCTGTCATGGCTGTCGCCATTGTAGCTGTGCTGTATGTTGGTGGTGCCGTCTTGCCGCGCACGTTGTCGCTGGCCACATCAAAGAGAGCGGCATTCGCTCCAAATGCAGAGATCCGCGCTCAGGACACTGGTCCCAATGGGCTTGTCGGCTCTGAGAACTTCCCAACTTTTGCCACTGCGTGCCGGGCGCCATCCTTTCGCGTCGTCCTTGAGGGCGATGTCGCGCGCAGACAGCTCCTGGTAACGTGGCTGAGGGGCAGGCATGCTGACGTTGCCCTCGAACTCGCCACTGCTGTCCCAGGGCGCGACGTTGCCCTGACGCTGGAGCCTGATGAGGTCCAAGGATTCGTGGCTCTGATGGTGCTTCATGGGTTCACAGGACAGGAGCCCTCGGGTCTTCGTATAGTTGCACGACGTTCGCCGACGTCCTGGGCGTCCAGCCTGGGCACCTCATCGTTGTTCATCTGTCTCATTCCATGAACACTTGGCGCTCACGCGCCCATTCCGGGATAGGGAGGCACATATGACTCAATCTCTGCGAGCACGTCGATTTCTTGCGCTGATCATTGCCGTCGCTTTCGTGGTCATAGCTGTGACTGGATGTGCGAAGCGTAGCGCTGTTTCGCCGGAGCCCGGCGTAGCGACATCCGACGGGGGCCTGAAGGGGAAGGGCTTACCCGCAGTCCCCCCCGGCACGAGTTCCTCGGCCCCAGCCTCAACCCCGACAGCCGATCAACAGGCCGTGACAGACCGCAAGATCATTTTCACCGCCAGCCTCAGCCTTGACGTTGTCGACGCAGAAAAGGCTTTCAGCAACTGTGAAATCCTCGTTGCCAAGTACGGCGGTTTCGTGGCACAGTCGTCACTTCAGAAATCGGACACCCAGGTGCTCGCGACCGCCGTGCTGCGCGTGCCTGCGGCCAAAGCTACTCAACTCATGAACGATCTTGCGGGACTCGGTACCGTTACGAGCCGCAGCAGCGGCTCGGATGATATTACGTCACAGTACATCGATATCCAGGCTCGACTTAAGGTTCTTCGGGCAGAAGAACAGCAGCTGGTAGGGTTCCTGAAGAAAGCCACGAACATCAAGGACATGCTGGCAGTTCAGGAACAGCTGCGCACGGTTCGCACGGAGATCGAACAGTACGAGGGGCAACAGCGCTACATGGACAACGCCACCTCGCTCGCGACGGTCACTGCTCAGCTCGTGCAGACGACCGACGCGTTTGTCGCACCTCGAGGCTTTGGATCGGCGTTTCTCCAGTCTCTTGCCCGGTTTGGACACGGACTGGCAGCCTTCTGGACGTGGTTTGGTGGCTCTGTGGTCTTCATCGCTTTCTATGGGCTTCTCATCTGGGCACTCGCATGGATTATCCTCAGGCTGATTAAGCGTCACTCGCACAGGAATCTGCCACCGCAGGACTGACGGAAACGACAGATCGCCGTACCACTAGCCGAGGCCCTGGAGCCTCGGCTTTCTGTATGTTCCCCCCACCCTGAGCGAGAGAACGTCTCCAGGAGAGAAGTCCCATGTCAAACCAGAAGTATGCATCTTGCGTGCAGACTCAAGCGACCTATAGTTAAAGTATGACTAAGAGGAATCTATTCGGAACGGACGGCGTCCGGGGTGTCGTGAACACCCAAATCACGTCCAAGCTTGCCTTATCTCTGGGAGCGGCTGCATCGATCTACTTCGACGGACGCCTTGCCCAGCAGACAAATCGCACCATCGCTATCGCATGGGATCCACGTGTCTCGTCGGAGATGCTTGCCGCGGCACTTGGTGCCGGCTTCATGGAGACAGGGGTATCCGTAGACTACCTGGGAGTCCTGCCGACACCAGGACTCGCGCTCATTCTGGCTCGCGAGACACGGTATATGGGGGGAGCCATGATCTCCGCGTCACACAATCCTCCGGAGTACAACGGGATCAAGTTCTTTGGGTCTGGCGGTCGCAAGCTGGCAGACGCAGACGAGGAAGCGATTGAAGGGAACCTTGGTCTCGTCGAACTCGGCAATCCTTCGAGAGTACATGGCGACGAAGTGGGTGGCGCTCACAGGGTCGAGAATGCGCGCGAGGAATACATAGCCTTCGTGAGGCAGAATAACCCAGGGCTCTCGCTCGAGGGTATCAGGGTCGTGGTGGACGGCGCTCACGGGGCAACAAGCTACACGACACCGGCGCTGCTGCGACAGCTGGGTGCGCAGGTGATCGAGATGAACACAGACCAGGATGGCAAGCTCATCAACAAGGACTGCGGATCCACACATCCTGGCGCCGTGGGTGCGCGGGTGGTGGCCGAGAAGGCGGATCTGGGCGTTGCCCACGACGGTGACGGCGACCGGGTCATTATGGTCGACCACACCGGGCGCCGCGTGTCCGGGGACGTCATGCTGTACGTTCTGGCTCTGGGATTGGTCGGAGAGGGCCGACTCACTGGAAATACAGTTGTCGGAACAGTTCTGACCAACCTTGGTCTGGAGAAGGCACTGGAATCCCATGGGGTCAGGCTGGAACGGACAAGCGTTGGAGACCGCTATATTCTGGACCGCCTGAACGAGGGCGGTTTCATGCTTGGCGGCGAGGAGTCGGGACACATCATCAACATGTACCAGAACGTGACGGGCGATGGTCTGGCGACCACCCTGGCAGTGCTGGGATATCTTGTCAAGACCGGGCGCGACCTGTCAGAGATTGTCGACGAGGTCGAGCTCTATCCTCAGATTGCCGAGAATGTCAGGGTGAAAGACAACTCCATTGCTTCATGCCCGGAGTTTGTGGCTGCGGTCGAAGCGGCGCGCATGGAGTTGGGGAATGCTGCCAGACTGGTCGTGCGGCCTTCGGGGACAGAACCCCTGGTGCGTATTTTTCTGGAGGGCAAGGACACTGAGCGTCTGATGGGACTAGCAGAGCGACTGAAGCGTGTCCTGTTGTCAGCTGGTCAGCAAGGAGAGGAGTGACATGTGTGGAATCATAGGGTACGTTGGACCGCGTAAGGTAGTTCCTGTTATCATTGAGGGTCTGCGCAAGCTCGAGTATCGAGGGTACGACTCGGCGGGCATGGCCATTCTCGAGAAGGGGGAGCTGGTCGTCGTCAAGAAACGTGGCAAACTCAAGGCTCTCGAGGAGGCCATCAAGGGGAACGAGTATACGGCCACTACCGGAATAGGACACACGCGATGGGCCACCCACGGCAGGGTCGAAGACAGGAATGCTCATCCACACCTGGACTGCAAGGGCACGATCGCCGTTATCCACAACGGTATCATCGAGAACTACCAGGTACTCCGAGATGATCTGATCCGGAGAGGACACGTTTTTGTGTCCGAGACCGACACCGAGGTCATCTCTCATCTTATGGAGGAGCAGATCGACGCGGGCGCGGACCTGCTCGATGCAGCGCGGAAGACTGCTTTGCAGCTCGACGGAGCCTTCGCGTTCCTCGTTCTGGCAAAAGCGTTCCCTGGTCGCATCGTGGCAATCCGCAAATTATCTCCCCTGGTGCTCGGCGTTGGTGACGGGGAGATGATCCTCGGTTCGGACACCCCAGCACTCCTGGAGTACACGCACCGGATCATCCCGCTGCACGATGGGGACGTCGTCGAAATCAACGACAAGGGATATGCCTTCTACTCGCTTGGTGATGGGCATGCTTTCGATCGGGCGCCTATGACCGTTCAGTGGAATGCCTCCGCTGCTGAGAAGCAGGGTTACAAGCATTTCATGTTAAAGGAAATCAATGAACAGCCGGTCGTCATCAGGGATACCCTGTACGGCCGCATCGATATCGACAGTGGGCACGTCGAGCTCGAGGAATTCCAGGGCCAGCCGGTTCCCGATCGCATCTCGATTGTGGCTGCAGGGACGTCGTACCATGCATCACGCGTAGGCAAGTACCTTCTGGAAGAATTGGCACGCATCCCGACCGAGGTGAGCTTCAGTAGTGAATATCGCTACCAGCGACCCATTGTTCGTCCAGGGACGATGGGGATTGCTGTCACGCAGTCAGGAGAAACGATTGACACGCTTGCTGCGCTTCGGCTTCAACGGAGTCTTGGCGCCAAGGTTGTCGCCATCACAAATCGACCGGAGAGTACCGTTTCGCGCGAGTCAGATGTGACGTTCGTTACCCAGGCGGGCCTCGAGATTGGCGTTGCGGCCACGAAGTCGTTCATGGCCCAGCTCATCGCTTTCTATCTCATAGCTCTCAATTTTGGACAGCGCAATGGTACGCTCGACGTAGAGACATCAGCACACTATGCGTTGCAGTTGTGCAGTCTCAGTCAGAAGTGCGAGCAGGTCCTCGAATACGCGGGCATCATGGAGACAATCGCTCGCAAGTTCTACAAAGTCCACGACATGATCTATGTTGGACGTGGCGTCAACTACCCCATTGCATTGGAGGGCGCGCTCAAAATGAAGGAGATCAGCTACATCCACGCTGAGGGATACGCCGCAGGAGAACTCAAGCACGGTCCTATTGCCTTGCTGGACCAGGATGTGCCCGTGGTGGGCATCCTTCCCCAGGGGGGGCTATATGAGAAGATCTACTCGAATCTGCAAGAGTCCATCGCGCGCGATTCACCCCTCGTGGTGCTGGCCGACAAGAAGGACAAGAGAGCTCAGGATATCGCCACTGACTTCATCCCGATGCCGTCGGTCGAAGAGTTATTCTCCCCGGTCATCTACTCTGTGCCACTCCAGCTTCTGGCGTACTACACAGCAGATGGCAAGGGCCTGGACGTGGACCAGCCACGGAATCTGGCAAAAAGCGTGACAGTGGAATAGCTGAGCTCTGAGACCTGTTTTGTGAGGCGCTGAGCCAAAGGCCGACCTTGTACAGGGTCGGCCTTTCTGTTATACTTGCCGACGTGCGCGCCCGTGGCCCAACTGGATAAGGCAATGGCCTCCGGAGCCGTAGATTACAGGTTCAAATCCTGTCGGGCGCACCAGACTTGATGTTTCTTCAACCCGTCGCGGCAGTTTCATGCCGCTCGCCTGCTCTCACGAAACTCTGTTGTTGACAGTAGATATCTCATTTCTGAAGTTGTCGATTCCGGATGGACGTAGCTGTTGACTGGACCTCGTGGACTGAGAAGCCCCAAGCACTTGCCCGGGGTCGTTTACGTGTATAATGAGGGCCGTTACTGTCGTGGCATCCAAGGAGTAGTCGTGAAGAAGCTCGTCATAGCAGAGAAGCCGAGTGTGGCGGAACAACTTGCTGCGGTCATTGATCACTGCAAGAAGAGCCGTGACTATTACGAAGGCGAACACTATATAGTTTCGTGGGCGGTGGGCCACCTTGTTGGATTGGCAGAGCCCGAAGACTATGACAAGAAGTACAAACAATGGTTGCTGTCCTACCTGCCGATCATCCCCGAGGCGTTCCGGTTTTCCGTCCTCGAGGGAGCCGAGCAGCGTTTTGGCGTACTCAAGAAGCTCATCGCCTCTAAGGAAGTGGACGAAGTCATCAACGCGTGTGATGCAGGTCGCGAGGGTGAGTTGATTTTCCGCAATATTTATGTGCAAGCGGGAGGAACAAAGCCTTCGTCACGCTTGTGGCTTTCCTCCTACACTGATGAGAGTATCCGTGATGGATTCAAGCATATCCGTCCGGAATCTGGATATGATGACTTGGGCAGGGCGGCGCTGGCGCGTTCTGAGGCAGACTGGCTGGTTGGCATCAACGCCACCCGTGGACTGACGAGGCGCAACGGGTCGCTTGTTACCGTGGGGCGCGTGCAGACACCAGTCCTGGCACTTGTCGCGAAGCGCGAGAAGGAAGTCCAGGCATTCATTCCCGTGCCCTATTTCGAGGTCGATGCCGAGTTCAAGGTCATCCCGCATGGTGAACCGACCTATGCAGGACTGTGGCATCGGGGATCCGAGAGCAGGTTCACCGACCAGGCAGCCGCTGAAGCTATTGCCACGAAGTGCTCAGGGCACAAAGGGGTGGTTGCGTCGGTTGCCCAGAAAGAAAACCGTATGCAGGTACCCTATCTGTATGATCTAGGACTCCTGCAGCGAGAAGCAAATGGTCTGAACGGTTTGAGCGCGAGCCGCACGCTGAGGGCAGCACAGTCTCTCTATGAAGGGAAGCGCGCCATCACGTACCCGAGAACAGACAGCAAGTATCTGCCCAAGGCGCTTCGCAAGGAAGTCGCTACTGTGCTTGGCGATCTGGGGGTGGGGGAATATGCCTCGTACGTGCAACACGTGCAGCGCGAGGGGTGGAAGATGCGGCCCTTCGTCTTCAACGACGAGAAAGTCAGCGATCACTACGCCATCATTCCGACTGGTACGCGACTGAACCGAAGCAGTCTCTCTCATGACGAGAGCGTGGTCTATGACCTGGTTGTACGCCGGTTCCTCGAACAGTTTTACCCTGAAGCCGTTCTGATGCTCACCCGCGTCGAGACAGTCGTTGAGAGCGAGACATTTGGCAGTGATGGCAGAGTCGTAAAGACTTCAGGATGGCTGGAGGTCGCCCCACGCGAGGCCGACAGTAAGGACTTGCCGGACCTCAAGGAGAAGCTGAGCGTCCAGGCGTTCAGGGTTGGGAGCGAACGCAAGCTGACCAAGGCTCCGCCACGGTTCACCGACGCATCGATTATCGCTGCCATGGAGACGGCAGGGAAGCTGGTCGATGACGAGGAACTGGCGGACGCAATGAAGGAACGTGGCTTGGGGACTCCTGCCACTCGTGCCGAGATCATTGAGAAACTTATCCGGACCGGCGTTGTCGAGCGGAAAGCTCGGAGCCTGGTCGCCACCAAGCGTGGTGTGGACCTGATCGACCTCCTCGAGGCGATCCAGTTGTCCGATCTTGTGGCTCCGGACCTTACCGGTGACTGGGAAATGAGTCTGCGCAAGATAGAGAAGGGGTCATTGGACAACGTGGAATTCCTGAAGCGTATCGAGGGGTTCACGCGGCAGATGATCGAGAAGATCAAGGGGTACGAAGCTCCCACGCAGATCGGCATCGTGTCGGCGGAACCACTGGGCGTGTGCCCCATCTGCGGCGGCAACGTGCTTGAGCGCCCTTCATCCTACGTCTGCGAGCACCACGGCCGCAAGAAGACGGACTGCAAGTTCAGTATTCCAAAGATGATTCTCAAACGTCCCATCAGTCGTGAAGAGGCCTTGCAGCTTATGACCGAGAAGAGGACGGAGATGCTCGACGGATTCGTGAGCAGGCGCGGGTTCAAGTTCAGTGCGCGGCTCCTGCTCAAGCCCGACAACAAGTTGGAATGGGAGTTTGCTGAGGGATCGGGTGGCAGTTCTGCGGCTACCGAACCTGTCGTCAATGAGGAACCATTGGGTCGGTGCCCCGCGTGTCAGGGTTCGGTGGTAGAGACCACGGAGCACTACCGGTGTACCGCAACTGACTGCCGTTTTCAGATGAAGAAAGTCTACGCTGGCAAGACAATTGACCGTGACATGGCCCGAAACCTGCTCGAGAAGGGCAAGACAGAGCTCATCGAGGACTTCGTGTCAAAGTACAACAGGCCGTTCTCAGCCTATCTGAAACTTGGCGACAAGGGTAGAATAGAGTTCGAGTTCCTGAACAAGGGACCACGGGCGGGGAGGCGGGCAACCGGTCACGCAGCGAAGGCAGGAGTTTCCACAACGAAGGCAACGAAGGCCGTGGCCTCCACAACGAAGGCAACGAAGGCAACGAAGGCCGTGGCCTCCACAACGAAGGCAACGAAGGCCGTG
>Ga0209744_1000248_pt1 | contig 17768 bp, 15 predicted proteins | sample BarGraNGADG00311_2_FD_184494 | JGI IMG/M metagenome (GOLD analysis project Ga0209744, IMG submission 184494) | Arctic peat soil microbial communities from Barrow, Alaska - Barrow Graham LP Ref core NGADG0004-311 (SPAdes) (version 2) | ecosystem: Environmental > Terrestrial > Soil > Wetlands >... | reverse complement strand
CTCTGGAGATTATTTGACCAAAAGATTCACTTTCAATTTGAATTCGTCGTAGATAGTTTTATCTCCAAGGTTATCAAAAAATGAACCTGAACCATAACGAATATTATATTTTGTGCGGTCTACAACTATATTGGCGAAAAACCAGACACCATCGTCTTTTTTCTGCGTTGCAGCTTTGAATTCAATAGGGTTCATGATGTCTTTGATAGTCAGCGTTCCGGTAACTACCCCTGTTCCTTTATCAAACGGAGTACTTCCTGTTATAACAAGTTTTGCAACAGGGAACTTCACTACTCCAAAGAAATCATCAGATTTAAGATGACCCATGAGTTGCTTATTATTTTCAGATTCTTTAAGAGATGCCATGTCAATGACGAATTCACCAGATACGATCTTATTATCCTGCCAGTTAATCCATCCCGACTGCAGGTTAATAGTACCGGTATGCTGCCCGGTGACTTTTTCACCTAACCATAATAATTTCGTTTTTGTTGTGTCGGCGGTTAATTTATTCTGTGCTCCGACTTTTACCATGAATAAAACCAATAACGTTAATAATAACACTCTTTTCATTTTAATAAAATTTAGATTTTACTATTAAACATCATGATTTGTCTTTTGTTCAATCTTCAGGGATGTTGTTATGCTTTAGTGTTTTTTACTTTATGATCTCAACCACCCTCCTTGCAACTCCTACTCTCTATACACATCGATAATTTAGAGTGGAATTATCAGAATTAAATACCTACAGTAATCAGAATTACTTGTCATCAGTAGGGGTAAGTACATTTGAATATTCGAACAGACCGGGAATTTCTTTAAGGATGAAATTTAAACGAAAATCAATAAAAAAAATCTTATATTTATCATTAGGTATTATTAAACATTTTGATTAATGAAAACTAAGATATTCTCCATTTTTATTTTCATTGCATTATCTGTGTCATTATCTGCCACAATTCCTTCTGCAAACCCAATCCGTATTCTGGTAATAACAGGAGGTCATGACTATAAAGCGGATCAATTTAATCAGATGCTTGCCAGCCTGGGCGATAATATTAAATACCAGATTTCTGAATTGCCTGCTGCATACGATATGTTTCTTCCTGAGAACAGAAATAAATATGATGTCCTGGTATTTTATCATATGTGGCAGAAAATAACTGATGAACAGGCAAAGATACTTGCCGATTGCATCAGAGAGGGCAAACCTCTGGTTGCTTTACATCACAGTATTTGCGCATATGATGACTGGCCTGAATATTTCAATATTATCGGCGGAAAATATTTTCACAAACCAACCACTGTAAAAGGGAAAGAATATCCGGCATGTTCATACATACACGATTTACATTTTAAGGTCAAAATAGTCAATCCGGAAAATCCTGTTACGAAAGGATTGTCTGATTTTGAAATTTTTGATGAAACTTATAAAGGATATTATGTTGAAGAAGGGGTAACTCCTTTATTAACCACTGACGAACCTAGCAGCGCCCCGGTTATTGGCTGGACAAAAACCTATGGTAAAGCCCGGATTGTTACCCTTCAGAGCGGTCATGATGCGCCTACATTTGAAAATCCCAATTTCCGTAAACTTCTGAAACAGGCAATTGAGTGGGTGTATAAGCCTGCTTAGACTCAGGCAATGAGTACCGGGTACCGTGGTAACAATTTCTCACTTAACTTTTTTACTATCTTTACCCCCTTATCATACAAATATGGCTATTGAATCAAAATACAGTAAAAGAGGCGTTTCTTCTACAAAGGAAGACGTTCATGCAGCTATAAAGAATCTTGATAAGGGGCTGTATCCCAAAGCATTCTGTAAAATAGTGCCTGACCTTCTCGGTGGGGATAAAGATTACTGCAATATAATGCATTCCGACGGAGCCGGTACAAAATCATCTCTTGCATATATTTACTGGAAAGAAACCGGCGATCTTTCAGTATGGAAAGGGATAGCAAAAGATTCCATAGTAATGAATCTCGACGATCTGTTATGTGTAGGTGCATATGATAATATTCTTTTATCATCAACAATCGGGCGCAATAAAAACCAAATCAACGGACAGATCATCTCTGCAGTAATCAACGGAACCGAAGAGGTGCTTGAAGAACTCAGGAATCTTGGGATCGGTATCTGGTCATCGGGCGGAGAGACTGCAGATCTGGGAGATCTTATCAGAACTATTGTTGTCGACTCTACAGTAATTGTCAGGATGAAAAGGGCAGATGTGATATCAAATCACAATATAAAAAATGGAGATATAATTATAGGATTTTCTTCTTCGGGAAAAACCAGTTACGAGAAAGAGTATAACAGTGGTATGGGAAGTAACGGACTTACATCAGCGCGACACGATCTTTTTGCACCATATCTTGCTTCAAAATACCCCGAAAGCCTTGATACAACTCTTCCTTATGATCTTATCTATTCCGGAAGGTTAAGACTTACTGACCCTATAGAGGGATTAAATACCGATGCAGGAAAAATGGTGCTCTCACCGACACGTACCTATGCCCCTGTTATAAAAAAGATCCTCGAGACTATGCGATCTGAAATTCATGGTATGGCACACTGTTCAGGAGGGGGACAGACAAAAATTATGCATTTCATTGATAATATGCATATTGTAAAAAATAATATGCTCCCGTTACCGCCTTTATTCCGGATAATTCATGAACAATCAGGAACATCATGGGGTGAGATGTACAAAGTATTCAACATGGGTCACAGGTTTGAGATCTATACCGATAAGAAGAATGCTTCAGAAATTATAAATATTGCATCCGGATTTAATCTTGAAGCCAGAGTGATCGGTTATTGTGAAACATCTGAACAGAAGAAACTTACCATAAGTTCTGAATTAGGTACATTCGAATATTAGAATAGTATTAAGCCTGCTGCCTGCTGCCTTTTTATTTTCCCCTATTTCTTATTACCTTTGCACCCTGAAAATTTAATTTACCATGGCAAACAACATGATTCTTGAGAAACTGGAGGGTGTGAAATCCCGGTTTATTGAGGTTGGCGAACTACTTACCCAACCCGATATTCTCTCGGATATGAAGAAGTATGTCAGATTAAATAAAGAATATAAAGATCTCCTTCCTATAATCGAGTCATATGAAAGATATAAACTGGCTCTGAGCAATATTACCAGTACCAAGGAACTTCTTGCGACTGAAAAGGATGAGGAAATGCGTGAAATGGCTAAAGGTGAGCTGGATGAGCTCGTATCACATATACCTGAGATGGAAGAAGAGATCAAGATGTTGATAATTCCTGCTGACCCTGAGGACGATAAAAACGCGGTAATGGAGATAAGGGCTGGTACAGGAGGCGATGAGGCAAGTATTTTTGCAGGAGATCTTTTCAGAATGTATAGCAAATTCTTTGAAACAAAAGGATGGAAAGTTGATGTTAACAATATATCTGAAGGAACTGCCGGTGGCTATAAGGAGATTGTATTAAGCATTACTGGTGACGGAGTATATGGAATAATGAAATATGAATCCGGTGTTCACCGTGTTCAAAGAGTACCTCAGACTGAAACCCAGGGTCGTATTCATACATCTGCTGCATCAGTTGTTGTGCTTCCCGAGGCTGATGAATTTGATATTGACCTCAGAACTGAAGATATCCGTAAGGACACCTATTGTTCTTCAGGACCCGGAGGACAGTCGGTAAATACAACATATTCTGCAATTCGGCTTACACATATTCCTTCAGGTATAGTTGTTACCTGTCAGGATGAAAAATCACAGCTAAAAAACTACGATAAAGCATTAAAAGAGCTGAGAACACGACTCTATAATCTTGAATATCAGAAATATCTGGATGAAGTCTCACTTCGAAGAAAAACTATGGTTTCGACTGGAGACCGCTCTGCCAAAATCCGGACCTATAATTATCCGCAAGGAAGAATGACCGATCACAGGATCAATCTTACAATTTATAATCTTCCTTCAATCCTTGATGGCAATATCCAGGAGGTTCTCGATAAACTGCAAATGGCTGAAAATTCGGAACGTTTAAAAGAGAGCAATATCTAAGACGATTTTGTTATTGAATTTTGTATGTCTATTTAAAAACCTTAGCGTAACTTTGTACAATGAACCACACAAGATTATTTGAAAACATAGTCGAAAAGAGCTCATTTCTTTGCGTTGGACTCGATTCTGAAATTGAAAAGATTCCATCATTTCTTCTTAAAGGAAGGGACCCCCAGTTTGAATTCAACAAGAGGATAATTGATGCAACTCACAAATATGCAGTTGCTTATAAACCAAATGTTGCATTTTATGAATGCTATGGGGCAAAAGGATGGACATCTCTTGAATCAACAGTCAGGTATATAAAGGATAATTATCCTGAAATTTTTTTAATTGCTGATGCAAAACGGGGAGATATCGGAAATACCTCAAAGATGTATGCAAAAGCTTTTCTGGAAAATATGCCATTCGACGCAATAACGGTTGCTCCATATATGGGTGAAGATTCCGTAACACCATTCCTGTCGTATAATGAAAAGTGGGTTATACTACTGGCGCTTACATCCAATAAAGGTGCTGATGATTTTCAGTATCACAATGAAGATGGGATAAAACTCTTCGAAAGAGTATTGTCTGTTTCCCAAAAATGGGGTAATGTTAATAATATGATGTATGTTATTGGTGCAACACATGCTGAAATGTTGAAGGAAATACGCCAGCTGGTACCTGAACATTTTCTCCTGGTCCCCGGTGTAGGAGCACAGGGCGGCAGTCTTGAAGAAGTGGCAAAATATGGACTTAACAGCAAATGCGGACTCCTGGTCAATTCTTCAAGAGGTATAATCTTTGCTGATAATTCAAAAAACTTCGATAAGGTAGCCAGCGAAAAAGCACAAGAGATCCAGGTTGAGATGGAAAAATATCTACGCAAGCATAAACTGATCTGAATGTTTAGGGACATGCCTTAGCATGTCCCTGTCTTTTTCAACACCCCTTCTTTTTATAATTTTTGCCGCCATTCCCTTGTGCAATATTTCTATTTTTCATAAATTTATATCCTCGCTGTTAACTAAATTGTGCTAAAATGAAAGAGGAGTTTCTTCACTACCTGTGGAAATATAATCTCTATGATCCGGAAAAGCTTTTAGATAATGAAAAGAACAAGATAATTGTTCTGAATCCGGGTGAATACAACCGTGATGCCGGTCCGGACTTTTTCAATGCCCGGATCTCTATTGCAGGAACAGTTTGGGCCGGTAACGTTGAAATACATACCAGGTCATCGCATTTTGATAATCATGGTCACCAGAATGACCCGGCCTTTAATAATGTTATTCTTCACATTGTAGCAGACAACGATAAAAAGGTTTTTAATTCAAGGGGTGAAGAGATTCTTACGGCTGAAATAACATTTGATTCATCCTTACTGGAGAAGTATACCCTGCTGGTAAATAATCCTTATATAATTGCTTGCCAGGATGATGTTAAGACGCTTGATGATATTCCGGTACGTCACTGGCTAAATTCACTTGTTATTGAAAGATTTCAGAGTAAATCTGAATCAATACTGAAAATATTTTCCGAGACCGGGAATGACTGGGACGAGACGTTTTACAGATTGCTTACCCGCTATTTTGGATTCAGGGTTAATACCGAACCCTTTGAGATGCTTGCAACAGCGCTTCCATTCAGGATAATCCGAAAACATACTGACAATATTTATCAGATTGAGGCTCTTTTATTTGGAACGGCAGGCTTACTTGAAACAGGACTTTTTAAGGAGGCTCTGTCTGATGAATATTACCGTAACCTGTTAAAAGAGTACAACATTCTGTCGTCAAAATACTCCCTTCAACCTTTGCATGGATGGATATGGAAATTCTCAAAATTGAGACCACCTAATTTTCCAACAATAAGACTGTCTCAACTGGCTTCTATGCTATCAACCACCGGCGGACTCTTCTCCAGGATACTGGAGGCTACTGATATTAAACAGATTAAAGAACTTTTTGAGGTAACTGCTTCCGGCTATTGGGATGATCATTATGTTTTCGGCAAAAAAAGCAGGAATAGCGTTAAGAATACCGGATCGCAGGCAACCGACATATTTCTCATTAACGCGGTTATACCTGTGATATTTGTGTATGGACTGAGCAGGGATTGTAAGGATATTAGTGAAAGAGCCCTGTTCTTTCTTGAAAAGATAAGAGCAGAAGAGAATACAATCATTGCAGAATGGAGAGCAGCAGGAATTAATGCAGAGTCGGCGTTTTATTCACAGGCACTTATACATCTCAGGAATGAATACTGCAGAAAAAGAAAATGTCTCGATTGCCGCATCGGCAACAAGATAATAAGTCAGGGGAAGAAATTAAAGGATCAGAAAGAACTTTTGCTTGAACCTTAAGGAAAAGATGGTTATCAGAGTTTGTTTATATTTAGTCCGCCACTTATTTCAAATACCATTCCTGTGGAGAAGTCCCAGTCACCCCTGGAAATTGATGCGACAGCTTTGCCAATATCGTCAGGCAGACCCCATCTTTTTTGCGGAACAAGCCCTTCGTTTATAAGTTTGTCATATTTATCTTTAATTTTTGCTGTCATATCCGTCTGAATAATCCCCGGACGAACTTCGAAGACAAGAATTCCCTCACGGGAAAGCCTGTCGGCAAAAACTGTTGAGGCCATGCTAAGCCCTGATTTGGATATGCAATATTCTGCCCTGTTTGTTGAAGATCTGACAGATGAAACCGAAGTCATAAAAACAATAACAGGTTTATAATCAGTCACTTGCTGTTTGAGCCAAATCATTTCCCTGGCAATCTTCTGTGCAAAGAGAACCGGCCCTCTAAGGTTTATATTCATAACCCTGTCATAGCTTTCCTCGGTCATATCAAGGATATCTTCTCTTTGAAGCGGGGATACTCCTGCATTATTTACAAGAACATCTATCCGGCCATATCTCTCAAGGATATTTGAAACAACCTCTTTCTGGCAATTGGTACAAGAGATATCGAGACCTATCGGGAAGAACTGAGCTCCTCTTTTTTCAACCTCAGGACAGAGGTTTTCCATCCCCTCGCTATCAACCGACCTGGCTATTGCAGCAATATCATATCCTTCGGCTGCTAAAGCGATTGCAACCGACCTGCCTATTCCTCTGCTGGCACCTGTAATAACTGCTACAGGTTTGTTATTCATATATTAAGAGTTTTATCAGGTTTCACAGTAAATTCGGCTTTAAAGGTAGCAATTTGCATCACTTAGTCAACAATTGAAGTAAATATCTTCAATATATTCTTTCCAGACCTTTTCAAACCACAGATCCTGTACCGGTATTTCCCTTACCTCTGCAAGATTAATTCTTACACTCCCGTTCCTGAAGCCAACCTCCAGAATTTTATTCTCAATATCTCTGTCATAAGTGCAAAGCTCTGGTCTCCAAACTGATTCCGAAGCAACTGGCCCTCCCTGCCTGCTCATATCTGCAATAATATATGAGCCCCTGCTTCTTCCTCCTTTTTCAATATAAGCTTTGATCGTTTCGAGATAAACAAAGTGTGTGATACAGTGATCCATCAGCAAAAATGAATCTGCGAGTTCAGTTACAGAACCTGATCCAATCTTGTCCGGAAGCTGATTTAACAAATCTGCTGCCTCAGCTAATGAAGCTTCTACTTTTTTCTTCCCCCGAATAATACCACCTGATTCTGACATTCTCATCCGGATTTCCGAAAAGAATTTCCCATTGTTTGCAGAATTGCCTGAATCCATCCATTTCGAAGCAAGCTGTAAAGTGCTCTCAATTGAAACTTTCGTTTCGCTGAAGAATTCACTGTCAGCCATCGGACGGTCTTTATACTTTTTACTTATATATTGAGCTGCCCTTAAACTTCCAACCTGACCCGAATTTAAAGCTGCGCCTCCCGGACGATAAACACCATGCGAACCATTTACTTCACCGACCGGGAAAAGGTGCCTGAGATCAGATTCCCACCAGATATTGGCTTTGAGACCCCCATTATTGTGCTGAGCACAAACTGCAATCTGAAGTGGTTCTCTTGCCGGATCGATCCCTTGTTCTTTATAAAGTGCTATGGCAGGAGCATTGATTGAATGCAGTCTTTCAATCGGGTAGCTCTTAAGTGCACAAGAGTTCCTCAGATAATTCTTTACTTCGGAATCAAGGTTTTCGAGAACAAAAGATTCGCTATTCCACGAAGGATTCCGTGAGTAATCAATAAAAACATCTCTTCTTTTATCGTTGATCTCACTGTGAACAAGAAGGTCAATAAGAGACGAACCATAGTTGCCCACCTTTCGGGGATCAAAAGGCCACTGGTATCCTTTGAGGAAAATCGCTTTTGTAAGTGTTTTAAGGTCTGGGAAAAAGTCAGTCAGGAATTCTCTTTCATCTTTTCCCTGTTTATCAGTTGATATATACCTTGGTATGGCTTGCTGGTAGCTCCCGGAGAGGTTCCATCTGAACCTGACGGAAGATATCCCAAATTGCGATTCAGTAAGATTTTGTCCCGTAGCACCTGCCTTGAAAGCCATTCCTATCGACCCACTCTGAGATAACGGATATACCGATTTATCATAAATGCCTCCGGGGCCACCGGTACCAAGGATCACATTTGTTGAATTAATTAAAACGAAAGCTTTAGTATAATCTTTCCCGGCAGTATTAAGTGCAAGAGCTCCTATGACTTTTGTTCCTGAACTGTCTGTAAGGAGAGCAACACAATGATGATTATCAAGTACAGGAATATTATACCGTTGCACTTGCTTAGCCAGTGCTTCAAACATTCTTCTGGAGGTGTATGGTCCGACAGATGTTGCTCTGGAACGGGGATCGTGATCTGTCTTGTACCCAGCCCATGACCCATACTTGTCATGTGGGAACTTTACACCAAGATTGACAAGGTTCATGAATGCCTGAACTGATCCCTGTGCTTCACAAAGTGCAATATCGCCATGCATGCATTTCCCCTCAAAAAGATCATGTGCCATTTCAACAACTGAATCCGGTTCGTTTCCGCTGAGAGACAGCTTATAGTAAGTCTGTTTATCAGATCCTGCATTGTTCGAGGTACCGCCCCCCCACAGTGATGTGGCAATCAGGATATCCTCCTGCCCCAGCGAATAAAGACTTATCGCAGCATTAAGCGATGCAACTCCGCTTCCTATAATCAGTGTATTAACACGATAATAGTCGATCATATAGTTGTTAATGACAATTTTCTCACTTTCCATCGGCGATAAGTTTTTTCAGTTCATTACCATAGATTTCACGATCGCGTATTACACATCCTCCATGCCGCAGATTTTTTATCAGCCTGGTGCATCCTGAACAGGTAATGCAGACTTTTGAAGGATCGGCTTTCCCATTTTTAATGAGATCAAGCGTAAGAGAAGGGTATGCAAATGAACTTCTTCCCAATCCTATAAATGATGCATCCCCGTTTTTAATAACTGCTGCTCCCACATTAGGAGCATATTGCCTCAGATATGAATAAGCTGACCCAATAAATCTTATTTCCGGAAATTTTTTCTGGAACAGTGAAGTTCCGCTTATCATATTAAAAACCCCGGTAAGTGGATGTTCTTCAGGGACCTGTTGCCCGGGTAAAGGTGTATTGAACGGACGGGTAACATATGAATTGAAGTAAGGGCTACCCATGCTAATATTTATCATCGTAATTCCTCTGGCTTTAAGTTCCTGCACCAATAATAATGGTTCCCTGAAATCAGATCTTCCTGCAGTGTCTACGCCGAATCCTCCCTTGTACCGGTCGGAAATATTCAGGCGCGTTGTAATTATCATTTTCGGAACTTCGCTTTTTATTCTTTCAATTGTTTCAAGAAGATACCTGAACCGGATTGAAGGATCCTCTCCTCCATAAATACTATTCTTACGCGATTTAGCTGCCAGTAATTCAATAATAAGATAGCCATGACAGGCTTTTATATCAATTGCGTCAAATCCGGAATCAGCCGCTAATCTTGCTGCAATCACATATCGATCCTGAATTCTCTTAAGATCATCATCGGTCAGCATATACGACGTTCCAATATCAATTGTATCATTATGGATGGCTACAACAGGTTTTGGCTTCCCATACGGCTTGCTGTACCTTCCGGAATGAGTAAGCTGGATAACCAAAAATGGTTTTATGCCGTTCTGCTTTGCTGATTCCCGAACTTCTTCATTAAGTATAGAAAATGCAGCAGAAGTGTTTTCACTGAGCCACAACTGGTTCGGATTGGATCTTCCATCCTGAGAAACTGCAACTGCTTCGAACCATATCATTCCGCTTCCTCCGGTGGCATAACGAAGGTATCGTCTTTTTGTAAGTGATGAAGGAGAACCGTCAGTTTCTGAATCATAACCTTCCATAGGCTGAACAACTAACCGGTTCGGAATTGTAAAACCTTCTATTGATAACGGGGTCAGCAAGGATGAAATATCATCAATATAAGGTAATTCGAATCCAAGAGCGCTTGATTTCTCTAATATTTCATTTTTGGTTTTATATCTGAACCGCTCATGCATAAATCTATTTTTTGTGGAAATTTACCGATCTGGGACTAATCCATGACAGTCTGAAAAGTGATCCGGTATAATATCTGATCAATCTGAAGCAGATTATAGTACGGGAAAATAGTTTTGGAACAAAAAAGAATATGAGCCCCAGGAGAGCCATAATACCACCTGATATGAGGTTGTTAATTACCAGAAAGATCAGCATAATGATTTTTTCAATCCCCGATTTATGCTTGCTGATATACACATGTCGGGAAATATGAACTTCGGTTTTTGTTAATGATGTTGTTTTCAGATTAATTCTTGAACTGCCCCCGTGGTTGTGTTCAATTGATATATTCCTGCAAAAAGCGATTTCACCCTGAGTATTCCTGATCCGTCTGCATAGATCCACATCTTCAAAGTACATCCAGAAATCTTCATCAAATCCACCCAGCTTCTTTAATGTATCATGTCTTATCAGCACTACGGATCCTGAGACCCAATCGGGAAAACTGATATCCGGTGTGCGGTGTCCGGCGTCCGGCGCCCGGCGTCCGGCATCAGGCGTCAGGTGACCAAAGATCGCTCTCTGAAATCCGGTAAGATTGAAGATGGAAGGAAACTGACCGTAAGAGATGCTTTCTTTCCCATTTTCATTAACCTGTCTGCACGAAACAATTGTATACTCAGGATTCTGTTTTGCAGTATTGAATAGCTTTTCTATTTCAGTTTCAGTTGCAACCGTATCAGGATTCAGAAATAATATGTACTCTCCTTTTGCAATTTTGACTCCCAGATTACATCCATTGGCAAATCCTCCATTAATGGTATTGTAGATGAATCTGAATTTTGGAAACCGTTCTTCAATCTTATAGATGGTATCGTCATCTGACTTATTATTAACAACAATCACCTCTGCTCTGAAGTTTATTCCGGAAAATGTATTTAGTGCATCAAGGCACAGGTTAAGACGGTTCCAGCCTTTGTGGCATACTGTGATTATAGATAGATCCGTCATAATGCTATTATACTTATACTTTTAAATGTGTTGCATGGAGCAAGGTGCCGGGTGCTTGTTGCTCGTTGTTCGTCGCTCGTTTTAGTGTTTAGCATACTAGTCTCCTCATCTCCCTTTCCCCCATTCTCCCCTTCGTCCTCCTCCATCCACTCATAAACAGGTTTCTGTGGTCCCTGATTCCTGAACCATACCGACAGAACAAGGCCCGATAAGAATCCGAGCATATGCGACTCCCAGGAAACATTTTTATATACTCCCGGAAACAGGCCCCACACCATTGATCCATATAGAAAAACAATAAGCAATGATAATGCAATCAGTCTGAAGTACCTGCGTATTATACCACTGAAAAAAAGAAATGATGCCAGGCCATAAACAAGCCCGCTTGCTCCGATATGCCAGGCATCTCTTCCTGCAATCCAGACCAGCAATCCTGTAAGATAATATGTCCAGATAAAAACTTTTAATGCTACTTCAGAATAAAAATAAAAAAGGGCAATTGAAAGAAAAAACAGTGGTAATGAATTATTGAATAAATGTGTAAAGTCGGAATGAATAAAAGGAGAAAATATTATTCCGGGTAGTCCGGAAACTGTCAGCGGATAAATTCCAAAGCGGGACAGATCTATTTCAAAAAGCACCTCAACAATCTTCGCCAGCCACATGAAAAAAACAAATACCCCCGGAATGATCATACTCAGAAGAAGTTTCTTCCTGTAGAATGCACCTTCTTTTTTTATATCTGAGTGAGATTTTGACATCTCTCAATCTCTCCCCGGATAAACAATCCCTGCCGCCTGTCTTATCCTGTCGAGGGTATTTATCAGGTCGCGGCTAAAAGAGAGTGGAACAATCTCACTCTGCAATTTTCCTTCATCAAGGCATTTCATGACTTCGGTTGCTTCGAACTGGTAACCCATTCCATCCGGCAAAAGTGAATATTCCTTATTTTCTTTGCCTTTAATAGCAACGTTAAGCCGTTGTGACATATCACGGGCACGCGTGAAAAAGAGATTTCCGTTCTCACAAAGCAGATCACATCCTATTCCACCGTCGGTGCGGAATGAGCTGTAAAGATTTGCCATGCGCCCATCGTTATACCTAAATATAATGCTTATAGAATCCTCCGAACCGGTTTCTGTAAATGATGCTTTTGCGATTACCTCCGAAGGGACCCCCAGAAAGTAGAGAGCATCAATCACCGCATATATACCTATATCCAGAAGGGATCCTCCTCCAAGGCTTAAATTGAATTTTCTGTCGAGGGGATCATAAGGAGGCTGAAATGCAAAACGGGCGTTAAGATGCACAATTTTCCCCGGTGCTCCTTCATTCAGCAGCTCTTTTGTTTTCTGATAAATTGGTTGAAACGGAGGCCATAAAGCTTCCATCAGAAATACCTTTTGTTTAGCAGCTTCATTTATCATATCTTCTACCTCCCGACTGTTTAATGCAAATGCTTTTTCACAGATAACAGCCTTTTTATTCTTAAGACAAAGCATTGTATGTTCATAATGATGTGAATGGGGTGAGGCTATATAAACAATTTCCAGATCGGGATCCATAACCAGTTCTTCATAACTCCCATAGTATTTCTTAAATCCTAGTTCATCTGCGAACTGTTTGGCTCTTTTCAGATCTCGCGATCCAACTGCATATAATTCAACATTTTCCAGCAATTTAAGTCCTATGGCAAATTTTGCTGACATTTTCCCGGGAGCCAGGATCCCCCATTTATATTTCTTTTTCATCCTTTTAAAATATTTTGATAAATATAGGAATAAGTTGGGTAATTTGAATCCTCCCACAGATCGCCAACCCCTGTGTATTTTGCCCCCCTGCCCCCCTAAAGGGAGGTTAATTCACTAAATAAATGAGGATTACCTCTCTTTAGGGGAAGTGCCGAACAGCAGCAGATGGGTTTTACACTGCAAGAGAAACCCCCTTGTATTCCCCCTGGAAGGGGGAAAAAATCCGTCTTTTGAACATGTTTTTTCTCCTTACTGGAAGGAAAAATACACGGCATTATAGTAATATTCAAATAAAATCAAAAAATATGCAATTTTTATCTCGCTGATTATCTTTCACTTAAAAAATATTTCATAAAATAATTGAATATTTTTAGTACTATGTATTGCATAGTATATATTTTTATATATATCTTTGCATTGTCATGTTACGGGTATTAAACAGTAGTGAAATATTAACGGTAGTAAAAAATAAACAGAACTATGAAAATCACAGTAAGCATAAACCTCGGCGGATATTCATTTAACATCGATGAAGATGCCTATGCCGAATTAAAAATGTACCTCAAGAATCTTGAACTTCATTTTGCCCGCGAGGAGAGTTCCTCTGAGATACTTTCGGATATTGAGACACGGATGGCCGAATTGTTCCGCACCAAACTTACCAACTATAAACAGGTAATTAACATTGAGGATGTTCGCCAGGCCATATCAATTTTAGGAACTCCTGAAGACATCTCCGACAACAACGGACCATCAGCACGCGACAAGTTTTCTTCCCCGGGTTATCATCGTTTGTACCGTGATTCCGATCACCGGGTTATTGGTGGAGTATGTGCAGGAATGGCAGCCTATTGGGATTTAGAAATCTGGGTGGTAAGGTTGATCTTCTTTGTACTTGCAATGATGGGGGTCGGCATCCTGGTTTATCTAATATTGTATATCGTTCTTCCCGAGGCAAAAACAACTGCTGAGAAAATTGAAATGAGAGGGAATCCCGTAAATATCCACAACATAAAAGATTCTGTAAAAAAAGAATTTGATACTGTCAGAAAGAACATGAAGCTATAGCAGATAGTTGATATTAAATTATTTGAAGTTAAAACTATAAAAATATATATCATGGATTTAGAAAATAATAAAGCTCAGATGCGCAAAGGGATACTGGAGTACTGCATCCTGTCGGTATTATCCAGAAATTCCTGTTATGCAAGTGACATTATAAAGGAACTTAAGGAGGCAGAAGTAATTGTGGTTGAAGGCACTCTTTACCCCCTCCTTACCAGGCAAAAAAATGCCGGATTGCTCAGCTACCGCTGGGAAGAATCGCAACAGGGCCCTCCCCGCAAATACTATGAACTTACTGAAGAAGGCCGTACCTACCTGGCCGATCTCGATAAATCGTGGACAGAGCTTGTCGAATCAGTTAACCAGATCAGAACCAGATAACCTAATATTAAACTTTTAAAACTGACAATAATGGACAAGACAATTAATATAAATATCGCTGGTACTCTTTTTCAGATTGATGATGAGGCATTCCGGTTACTTCGCGATTATCTCCAGGCAATTAATACCCGCTTCAGCAAAGTGCAGGGCGGACATGAAACAATTGAGGATATCGAAGCGCGTATTGCTGAAATATTTCAATCTCAGCGAGGTCTGGCAGGAGTCATAACGAAGGAGAATGTAGAGGCAATGATTTCAATAATAGGCAAACCGGAAGATTTTGATCACAGCGAACCGGAGGCAGGAGCCCCGATATATGCTTCCGGGAAAAAAAGAATGTATCGTAATCCCGACGATTATATTATCAGCGGAGTTTGTGGCGGCCTTGGGGCCTATTTAAATACTGATCCTGTTCTGTTCAGGATCTTGTTTTTACTTTCGGCAATGTTTGGAATAGGTTTATTCGTTTATATTGTTTTATGGATTTCACTTCCTAAAGCCAGAACAGACTCTCAAAGAAGAGAAATGTACGGCGGTTCATACCATGAGGCCAGGACGCAGAGCAGACAATACGATAACACCCAAATTACAGGTTCTCCGATGTACAGCCCTGGATATAACAATCCTTCAAGGATTGGAAACGCAATAAATGAAGTTTTCAGTGCTATTGGAAGAGTATGCTATATCATTTTGCGTATCTTCTTGATAATAATAGGCATAACACTTGTGCTCACGGGATTCCTTTTCATTTTAAGTTTTGTCATGGTATTTGTCTTCAAATACCCCGGGGCTTTCTCGATTGATTCTGCTGGTGTAAACCTTGTCTACTTCCCCGATTTTCTGAATTATATTGTGAATCCTTCAGCGGTTCCATGGATCATGTTATTGACATCCGTTGTTATTATATTGCCAATGCTTGCTCTTATCTACTGGGGTGTGAAAATGATATTCTGGTTCCATGCAAGGGATGGTATCTTTAGCCTTGCCGGACTCGTTCTCTGGGTAATGACTATTGCAGCTCTTACAATAATACTTTTCAATGAGGGAATCAGCTTTGCTCAGACAGCTAAAATATCAACAGAGACTGTTCTGCCAAATTCGCCTGATACTCTTTATATTATGACTGATCATAAAGTATCTGACCTGAAATTTGAAAAGGAAATTTCAATTCCGCATGATGAATATACGGTCTATATTAATGAGGATAAGAAAGAATTGTATATCCGTCCATATCTATCTGTAAACAGTTCGTATAATAAAGAAATAAAAATAGCGGTAAGAAAGCGGTCAGCCGGTCGTACCGAATTTGATGCAATGAAAAAAATTGAAGGATTACAGTACAATTACAGTGTCAAAGGTGATACACTTCTTATTGATGAATATTTTACGAGTCCTGCAGGGCGCAAATGGTCAGCCGACAATATTGCCATAAACCTGTACATACCGGAAGGCACAATTTTGAAGCTTGATAAGGATTCGAGATTTCTTTTTCATAACCGTTTTCGAAATGAATCTGATGATTATTTTGAATCGCGATGGGAATCAGGTAACAGCTCATGGGTAATGACTGACGAGGGCCTTGAAGTGGCAACCAAAAAAGCTCTCAAACATAAATAATTGCTTGTTTTTCATTCCTGATATCTTCGATGACATCCGGTATCTGTTCTGCAGTACCGGATTTTTTCATAACTTTTTACTGTATCATTGGTTAAATTCCCCCAAAAAAGTGGATGATTTACATAGATGCATAAATATTTTTTGCTTAATTTTAATAGGAAAAGTGAAAGCAGCGGTCAGGCTTATCGTACGATATCAGTTTGTTTTTCAGTATATTAACTGAATTATACCTATGTGACTGACGTGACGGAAGTATATACTTAATCGATACAAAATACCGGCCTGGCTCCGATCAATCTGATTATCTTACTGTTTTTATATGGTTCACAGTTTCAAAACTAAATCAAATTTTTGCTATGAGATAATATCACGGTGCACTGGATGTTGGTTGGTATCTGAATACAGGATTCCTAAAAATATTTCTCAGTTCTGCTGCTTTTAATCAGACTAAAATATTTGAATAAGAGATTTCACAAGCATATTTCGGATCAAAAAAGTTATAATTATATTTGAGAATAAATTAATGTTTATAGTATGAAAAAGTCGATTTTATTATTCGCGGCAATATGCTTGTTTTTTGGAAATCCTGTCAATGCCCAGGTTAACCGTTTATTAAATAAAGTTTCAAAATCTGTTACAAATGATGATGCCAGAAAACCAGATACTGGTTCCAGCAATGCAAAACAGGAACCCGAACCCAAGTGTGCATGCGATCAACCGGAGCTTGTTCTTGATCTTGGAGGAAGTCTGAAACTCATGTATTCGGAGATAACTATAAATGTAAGAGATGATGGATCTATTCTTGTTAAAGACAAGGTTACCAGTAACTTTTATATTGTTAAGGACGGGGCCACACAGGGACCTATCAAGGCCGGAGATCAGAGATTAGCAGGATTTGAAAATATTGATGATGCCGATGCTGCTAAAACAAAAATACCCTGGGCCAATAATGAGTACATAAGTAAATCTGGTGAAAAATACCTTATAAAATTCGGCGGTAAAAGCTATGGTCCATATAGCCAGATAAATGAGTTTAAGGTTACAAAATCGAAAGATAAGTATGCTGCCATTGTAGTGGAGAATGTTCTTGTAACTGAAGCCGATAACAAGAAGATGGAAGAGGCTATAAAAAATGCAAAAACCGATCAGGAGAAAATGGATCTTTCCATGAAATACTCACAACAGATGATGCAAAAAATGCAGCAGGGAGGTGGTCCGACCAGTATAACTCCTAAACTTGTTACCAACATTCTCAATGCAACCTCCGATCTTATGAAGGCAGGTGGAGGCAGCTTAAACGGTAATGTTAAATTTGACGATATTCTTATAATTACCTTTGATAAAATCATTGATCTTCAGATGGAAACTGTATTGACTCTCAAGCAAGATGCCATCGGCGCAAAAGATTTGT
>Ga0209744_1000242_pt1 | contig 17884 bp, 20 predicted proteins | sample BarGraNGADG00311_2_FD_184494 | JGI IMG/M metagenome (GOLD analysis project Ga0209744, IMG submission 184494) | Arctic peat soil microbial communities from Barrow, Alaska - Barrow Graham LP Ref core NGADG0004-311 (SPAdes) (version 2) | ecosystem: Environmental > Terrestrial > Soil > Wetlands >... | reverse complement strand
CTTCACCAAGAACCGCGAGCGCCTGCTCACCAGCGAGATCGCGGAGGCGTTCTTCGCCGCCATCCGCTCCCAGGCCGAGGCGCACAAGCTGCTCAGCCGCGAGCACTTCTCCATGGACGGCACCCTGATCGAGGCGGCCGCCGCGCTCAAGAGCCTGCGGCCCCTCGCGGAGGACGGGGGCGAGGAGCCCCCGGCCGGCGGCGGACGTAACCCCGACGTCGACTTCCACGGCGAGCGCCGCGGCAACCTGAGCCATCGCTCGACCACCGACCCCGAGGCCAGACTGGCGCGCAAGGTGAAGGACATCGGCGGCCTGCGTAAGCTGCGCCACCGCGGCAAGGCGAAGGTGGCTGCCATGTTCACCTTCACTTGCGCGGCCTACAACCTGGTGCGCTTGCGAACCTTGCTGGCGGAGCCTGCTCCGGCGTGAGGTAGCGGGCCAAGATCGGGCCTTCTGGGCCCACCCTGCGGGCTCGCGAGGCGCCGAACCCGCCCGCTGCCCGTTCTCTGCGACTCCACTCGGCAACCGCGCTCCTCTCAAACCAGCCTTCTTCCGCAGCCTGCTAGACCATATGGCCGATGACGTGATAGGTCCATAGTGCCTCTCCGAGTTCGTTCTCCAGAGCGATTCGCAGCATGGCGCGCGGCGCTATACTGCGCAACGTGCGACACAAGGCGAGTCGCCCAACGTGAGCGCTCCGCGGCTCTTGTACGCGACTGGACCATTGACCCCACAAGGAGGCCACGGTGAGCAGAACAATTATCCGCGTTGACATGGCCGCGCTCTCGGTCTCCAGGGACGTCGTGCCGCTGGAGTACGAGCTGTTAGGCGGGCGCGCCCTCACCTCGCGCATCGTGAACGACGAGGTCCCCGCGCTGTGCCATCCGCTGCGCCGCCACAACAAGATCGTTTTCGCCCCCGGCCTTCTGAGCGGCACCACGGCGCCGTCGTCGAGCCGGATCTCCGTTGGCGGCAAGAGCCCGCTCACGGGCGGCATCAAGGAGTCCAACGGCGGCGGCGACGTGAGCGCGCGGCTGGCCAACCTCGGTATCAAGGCGCTCATCCTTGAGGGGTTGCCCGATGACGGCGCGCTGCACGTGCTGGTCGTCGACAAGGACGGCGTACGGCTCGAGCCCGGTGAGGCTTACCGCGGTTTGGGCACCAGGGAGCTGCACCGCGCCCTGCACGCCGCCCACGGCCAGAAGATCGGCATCAGCTGCATCGGGCCGGCGGGTGAGCACCGCATGCAGGCGGCCGGCATCAGCAACAGCGATCAGCAAGGCGAACCGGGCCGCTACTCGGCGCGAGGAGGCCTTGGGGCCGTGATGGGCTCGAAGGGCCTCAAGGCCATCGTCATCGACGACGCCGACGCCGAGTTCGAGCTCAAGTATGCGGACAAGGATGCATTCCGGGATGCGGTGCGCCTTTCGGCGCAAGCCATGAAGGAAGGCGCGATCACAAGCGAGCTCATGCGCAAGCGCGGCACGCACATCAATGAGTACATCGACGAGGTTGGTGCACTCCCCACTCGGAACTATAGCACCGGCCGCTACGAGCACACCCCCACGATGACCGGCTGGACTATGTACGAAACGATCCGCGATCGTGGCGGCGAGGGTCGCGTGGCCGTGGGCTGCTCCAAGGGTTGCCTCATCCAGTGCATGAGCATCTACGCTGGCAAGGACGGCAAGGTGCTCTCGCAGAGCATCGAGTACGAGAGCGGTGTGCTGCTCGGCAGCAACCTTGGCATCGACAACTGGGACGATGTCGCCGTGCTCAACGACCTCTGCAACGACATTGGCCTAGACACTATGGAGACGGGCGCGGCGCTTGGCGTGCTCATGGAGGCCGGCGTGCTCAAGTTCGGCGACGGCCCAGGCGCTGCCCGCGTGCTTGAAGAGGCTCGCTCCGGCACGGCGCTGGGCCGCATCGTGGGCATGGGCGCCGACGGCGTCGGCAAGGCCTACGGCGTGACTCGCGTGCCCACCGTCAAAGGCCAGGGTATGGCTGCCTATGACCCGCGCGGCATCAAGGGCATGGGAGTGACCTACGCCACCTCGCCGATGGGCGCCGACCACACCGCCGGCTTCACGGTTGCGCCTGAGGTCTTTGGACTGGGTGGCAACCCCGATCCGTTGAGCAACCAAGGCAAGGATGCACTCTCGCGCGATTACCAGGTCGGTGCCGCTGTCTGCGACTCGCTCGGTCTCTGCGCCTTTACGGGGTTTGCCGCCGAGCAGCAGGGTCAGGCAATGGTCGACATGGTAAACGCCGACTACGGCACGGACTGGACGGCCACCGAGCTCAACGAATTGGGTCGGAAGGCGCTGCTCGTGGAGCGTGAGTTCAACAAAGCCGCCGGCTTCACGGCCGCCGCCGACCGTCTTCCCGAGTTCTTCCGGGAGGAGCCGCTGGCGCCGCACGACGCCGTATTCGACGTCTCGGACGCCGATCTCGACGCCGTGTACGACATTTGGGAGTCCTAAGCGACTGGGGGCATGAGGATTCCGGTGCCATGATGAACGTGAATGTGATGATCTACCCTTCGTTCCTGCGTCGCATCGCGGGAAGGACCAGGACGGATGGTCGCGTGGCCCTGCAGATCGCCGACGGCAGCAGCGTCTTCGACGTGGTTCGCGCCTTGGGCATCCCTGAAGACATTGTGAAAGTGATGATCGTCAATGGTCGGCCGGCGCGGATGACCTCGGCGCTGGCCGACGGGGATACCGTGGGGCTCTTTCCGCCACTTGGTGGGGGTTAAGAGGAAGGGGCAGCGGGTGCTCGTCAAGGTTCTTGAGACGCTCTCCTTCTACATCGGTTCGTTAGGTGTCGTCCTTCTCACGCTCCTACTACTGCTCCGCTGCGCGAGACGGCCGGGAACCGCGAAACGGCAGAGGCAGGGCCGACAACGACCGAGGAATCACGTGGGTAAGGGGAGGCCGCATTGAACGAGGGTCGCGCAGGATACGTGCAGATCTATACCGGCGACGGCAAGGGCAAGACGACGGCCGCGTTCGGCTTGGCGCTGCGCGCAACGGGTCAGGGGCTTCGCGTCACCATTGTGCAGTTCATGAAGGCGGATGCGACTTGGGGCGAGGTGCGGGCGGCGGGCCGTCTAGGCGTGCCGGTGGAGCAGGTCGGGCTTGATCACTGGGTACGTGAGGGCATGGTAACCGCAGACGACCTAGGCGCCGCAGCCGCGGGTTTCGCACGCGCGCGCGAGATTGTGCAGTCAGGGGAGTATGATGTCGTAATACTGGACGAGCTCTTGACAAGCGTTTTCTTTGAGCTGATATTGGTGAGCGATGTCGTGTTGCTGCTGCGCAACAAGCCGAAGCATGTCGAGCTCGTGCTTACCGGACGCCGGGCGCCCGCCGAGCTGGTCGAGGCAGCCGATCTAGTGACTGAGATGCGGCCGATAAAGCACTATTTCGATCGCGGGGTCAGGGCTCGGAAGGGGATCGAGTACTGATCAGCTCTCGTCCCGGCTGGTCACGGAGACAGTGCTGTGGACAAACGAAAGTTGAAAGACCTCATTGAAGTGGCTGAATTGCAGCCCATCATCGACATGGCGTTCGATGCCCTGGGGGGCGCCACGTCGATTATCGATGTGGAGGGGACTGTTCTGTGCGCCTCGGGCTGGCAGGACATCTGCACCAGCTTCCATCGCACGCATCCGTTAGCGCTTCAGGAGTGCATCGAAAGCGACCTGCAGTTCATGGGACATCTGTCGGGCGGCCAGCAAGCGCTGGTGAATCGCTGCCCGCACGGTCTGATTGACTGCGCCAGCCCAATTGTCATCGACGATTGTCAGCTGGGCAACGTCTTCATCGGCCAGGTGTTCATCGAGCCACCCGATGTGCAGTTCTTCACGAGGCAGGCGCGCAGGTTCGGTTTCGACGAGGCGGCATACCTCGCGGCGCTGTCGAAGGTCCCGATTGTCTCCGAAATTCAGCTGGACAGGAGGCTCCCGTTCGTCAAAGCACTTAGTGTGATGGTCGCGGAGTTGGGTCTCGCCCATTTGAAGAATCTGGAGCGCGAGCAGCAGCTTCGAAAGGCGGAGCGCATTGCCGGTTTCGGCAGCTGGACACTGGACAACTCAAGCGGCACCCTCGCTATGTCTTCTCAGGCACGGCACCTTCTGGGCATGCGAAGTGGTCGCAGACCCACCCTCAAGACCTTCCTTGCGAAGGTGCATCCCGACGATAGGCTACGCGTGGCCCAGGCGCTCGACTCGTCGATCGAGCAGCACGCACCCGGTGAGGTCGAGCACCGCGTCGTTGAGACTGATAATGGCGAGGTGCGGTATGTGTACGAGCGTTGGGAGCACATGGAGTCGAGGTCCGGGGAAGTAGAGCGTTCCTTCGGCATCATTCACGACATAAGTCACCGTGTGCGGCGGCAGGCGGCGGTGGAGCAGGCTGCGGCCTCGGAGCGCGCGCGACTGGCTCGGGATCTTCACGACTCCGTGAGTCAATCGCTGTTCGCGGCGAGCCTCATGTCCGAGAGCTTACAGTCAGTGTGGCGCCCCGAAGAATCGACGGCGCGAGAACTCCTCGACGAGCTCGCGAGCATTACGCGCGGTACACTCTCGGAGGTGAGGCTCGTGCTGCTCGAGATGCTATCCCCTGACTCTGAGGAATGGCCGATTGAGGACTCCCTGGCCAAGCTGGCGAGTTCCGTCAGGGCTCGGTCGCGAATCTCCGTCACGCTGCAGCTGGATCTGGACAGGCCCCTGCCGACTGAGGTGCAGCGCACTCTGTACCGGATCGCACGCGAAGGGATGAACAACGTCGCTCGCCACTCGGGCGCCGGTACCGCTCGGCTGGCGCTCGCGTCGTCGGGCGATCGGGTGCGACTTGAGATCACCGACGACGGAAGTGGTTTCGACGTGGATGCGGTTGCCCCGGGTCACCTGGGCCTCGTGATCGTGCGCGAGCGAGCTGACTCCATCGGCGCGACCATCAAAGTTGCAAGCAAAGTCGGACAGGGAACACGTCTGACGGTGGAGTGGGGTGGAGCACACGGCCGAAGGCGCTGAGGTTGAGCGTATTCGCATCGTGGTCGTCGACGACCATCCGCTTGTTCGGAGCGGCCTCGAGGCCATGATGCTCATGTTCGCCGACTTGGATCTCGTCGGGTCCGCGGACAGTGGGACGGAAGCCGTGAATGTCTGTGAGCGTTTGCAGCCGGATGTCGTGCTCATGGATCTCGTGATGCCCGGCATGAACGGGGTGGCAGCGACGACTGAGATCTGCCGTCGCTGCCCGAGCACGCGTGTCCTCGCCCTCACCAGCTTCGAGGATGAAGAGCTCATGTCCGCCGCGCTGCGCGCCGGCGTAATCGGCTATCTACTCAAGAACATCTTAGCCGCCGATCTTGCCGCTGCGATTCGCGAAGCGCATGCTGGACGCTCGGTGATGGCACCAGAGGTCATACAGGCGCTTGTTCGGAGCGTCTCCGGCCCGCCTAAGGTGGGTCACAACCTCACTGCCCGCGAACGTGAGATCTTGGCTCTGGTGACTGAGGGCTTCACCAACTCCGAGATCGCCGCGCGCCTCGTCCTGAGCAGGTCGACTGTGAAGACCCACGTGAGTCACGTGATCCGTAAGCTGGATGCTTCTACGCGAACAGAGGCGGCCACGGTGGCCAGCCGCCTCCATCTCGTGTAGTCACATCCATCGGCCATCTGGCCGATACACAAACACGTCCCCGGTACTCTTCAGATTTCACCCCTCGGTTGGATGTGGCGCGCTCGCGTCGCAGCTTTAATCAGAGAAGCACCATGCTCTAGCTTGCGGTCATAGGGCCATTGCGACCAGTGATGCGGAGTTCGAAGCCTTCCGGTTGTCTCTTGACGCAGGTCAGCGCTGAGGGATAGGTGCATCCAGCCACGAAAAGGAGTGAGCTGTTGGTCGAGATTCGTCCTCATCAGCAAAGGACCCTACGACATTTGGGGGAGGGAAGTACTGGAGGGAAGTACTGTTGAAACGAAACACATTGTGGCATGAGATGGTCGCCGAGTTTGCCGGCGGTTTTATCGGCATCCTGCTCTACGACCACTTCATCGCCCGTGCGCTCAGGCGCGTCAACGGGCCCGTGCTCGAGGCCGTCGGTGGCGTCGAGACCGACATGGCTGGCGAGCCCGTGACGCGAGTCACGACCTGACACAAGGAGGTTGAAGCAACGATGGCAACTGAAGCAAAGGCAAGTGGCACGAAGCGCTCGAAGCGCTTCGAGTTCTACGACACGCAGCGCCAGCTCGCGCTGGACGGCTTCGCGAAAGAGTGGGTAGACGTCGGTCTGGTCGCGATGGAGAGCCCCAACGATCCCAAGCCAAGTATCAAGATCGTCGACGGTGTTGTCGTCGAGATGGACGGCAAGGAGCGCAAGGACTTTGACATCATCGACCGCTTCATCGCAGACTACTCGATCGACCAGCGCATCAGCGAGAAGGCCATGGCGGTGGACTCGGTGGAGTTCGCGCGTTGGCTCGTCGACATCAACGTGCCTCGCAAGAAGATCTGCGAGTACACCGTGGGCATGACGCCGGCCAAGCTTAACGAGGTCTTCGCGCAGATGGACGTCCTCGAGATGACCATGGCCGGTCACAAGATGCGCGCCCGCCGCACGCCGTCGATTCAGGCTCACATCACTAATCGCAAGGACGACCCGCTGCAGCTCGCCTGCGACGCGGCGTCCGCCGGTCTGTACGGCTTCAGCGAGATGGAGACCACCGTGGGCGTGGGTCGCTATGCGCCCGATAACGCGCTCGGGCTGATGATCGGCTCGCAGGTGGGCCGCGCCGGCATCCTCAGCCAGTGCGCCGTCGAAGAGGCCACCGAGTTGCTGCTCGGCATGCGCGGCCTCACGGCCTACGCCGAGACCGTGTCAAACTATGGCGTCGAGCGCATCTTCCTCGACGGCGACGACACGCCCTGGTCCAAGGCCTTCCTTGGCAGCTGCTACGCGTCGCGCGGCCTGAAGATGAGGTTCACGTCCGGCACGGGCGCCGAGGTCCTCATGGGCGAGGCCGAGCACAAGTCCATGCTTTATCTCGAGATTCGCTGCATCCTGATGACCCGTGGTTCGGGCGTACAGGGCATCCAGAACGGCGGCATCAGCTGCGTGTGCATTCCGGGCTGCGTCCCCGGCGGCTTTCGCGCCATCATGGCCGAGAACCTCTGCGTCATGATGAACGACCTGGAGGTCGTCTCGGGCAACGACTACCAGGTCTCCAACTCCGACATCCGTCGCACGGCCCGCCTAATGCCGCAGCTGCTGTCGGGCACCGACTTCATTTTCTCGGGCTTTGGGTTCATCCCGGCCTACGACAACATGTTCACGGCCTCGAGCTTCAACGGTGAGGACCTGGACGACTACACCGTCATCTGTCGCGACCTCCGCATCGACGGCGGCGTGCAGCCCGTGAACGAGGAGGAGTTCATCACCATCCGCCGCAAGGCCGGGAAGGCCATCCAAGCCGTCTGCGACGAGCTCGGCCTGCCACCGATCAGCGATGAAGCGGTCGAGCAATGCGTCTACGCGTTCGGCAGCAAGGACACCGCCCCGCGCGACTCCAAGGACAACCTCAAGGCGTCCGAAATCATCCTCAAAGAGAAGATCAATGGCGTGGACCTCATCAAGGCCCTCGCCAAGCGGGGCTTCACCGACGTGGCCGAGAACGTCCTCAACATGATGAAGGCCCACGTTTCGGGCGACTACTTGCAGACGTCCGCGATCTTCGACGAGGACTTCAACCCGCTCACCGCGGTGAACGACGCCAACGACTACCAGGGCCCCGGCACCGGCTACCGTGCAATCGGCGAGCGTTGGGAGCAGATCCAGGACATCCGTCAAGCTCTCTCGTCCGCGGACCTCGCGTAAGAGATCCGGCGGTGCGCGAGTATTCGAAGGGAGGCTGATTCTTCGTGGCAACTACCCAAGAACTTGCTGTCACCCTCAAGGAAACGGGTACGGCGAAGCAAGGCGAGAAGGCCAACGAGGTCGTGATAGGTGTCGCGCCGGGATACGGCAAGCTGCTCAACAAGAGCATCAAGGGAGTACCGCACGCGGTTCTGCTGCGCGAACTTGTGGCCGGTCTCGAGGAGGAGGGGGTCCCGTACCGCGTGATCCGCGTCCTCCATACCTCTGACCTGGGAGTCATCGGGCAGACCGCCGCCAGGTACGCCGGCTCCGGCTACGGCATCGGTATACTGTCCAAAGGCACCTGCATCATCCACAACAAGGACTTGGCGCCGCTCGACAACCTGGAGCTGTACTCGATTAGTCCGCTCCTGAGCGTAGAGAACTACCGCCAGATTGGGCGCAACGCGGCGCGCTACGCCAAGGGCGACACGCCCGTGCCGGTGCAGCAGCCGTACGACGGCGAGGCCATCGGCGCCACCTACATGGCTCGCGCCGCCGTCATGCATCTGACCGAGACCGCTGAGTGCAAGGACGGGGCGGCCCCGCTCGAGCTCGAAGTGACCTTTCAGTGACGGCCAACGGCTACCTGTTTGCAGAAGGAGGCGTTACATCGTGACTAAGCTGGATCCGGCAGTTGATTTCCCCCTTGCGCTAAAGCGTAAGGATCTCGTGAAGTCACCGTTGGGCAAAGAGCTCGACGATTTGACCCTCGACGCGGTGATGAGCGGCAAGGTAACGTTCGACGACCTGCGCATCAGCCCGGAGGTGCTTGAGCTGCAGGCCCAGATTGCCGAGGGCGTAGGCCGCATCTGGATTGCGCAGAACTTTCGCCGCGCCGCCGAGCTGACCAAGGTCTCGGACGAGCGGCTTCTGGAGATCTACAACCTCCTGCGGCCGTATCGGTGCACCAAGGAAGAGATGCTCGCCATCGCCGACGAACTGGACGACAAGTACAAGGCAAAGGTGAACGCCGAGTTCGTGCGCGAAACTGCTGAGGTCTACGAGCAGCGTGGCATCCTGAAGCGGGAGCTCAAGGGCTAGCAAGGGCTAGTCCCGCTGCCCGGGGAAGCAAGCGCGAGACCAGCACCTCTCGCGCTTGCTTCCCCGATCGTCGTGACGGACCAAGTGGAGCCTCGATGGCTCTGGTGCACATTGATGGAGGAAGTTCGGTGAGAATCGTCGCTGGCGTAGATGTAGGGAACGAGACGACTGAAGCAGCTGTCGCCCGGGTCGAAGAAGAAGGCGGCGAGTCGGTCTTCGCAGGCAGCTCGCTGACCTTCACCACAGGAATGAAGGGCACTATCCAGAACGTGGGCGGAATTCGCCGGGCACTCTCGCAGGCGGTCGAAAAGGCGGGACTCGCGATGAGCGACCTCGACTTGGTGCGCATCAACGAGGCCGCTCCGGTGATCGGTGACGTAGCCATGGAGACCATCACCGAGACGATCATCACGGAGTCGACCATGATCGGCCACAACCCAGGCACGCCGGGCGGCATGGGCCTTGGGGTCGGCATCACCTGCGACATCGAAGATCTGGGTTCCGTCGGTGGTGACGCCCCGGTCGTGGCCGTCGTGCCCGAACACTTCGACTTCGCGCAGGCGGCGGCGCTCATCAACGTCGCCGCTCATGCCGGTGTCGCCATCACGGGCGCCGTCATCAAGAACGATGATGGCGTGCTCATCAACAATCGCCTCGATCACAAGATTCCGATAGTCGACGAGGTGAACCTCATCGACAAGGTCGCGATGGGCATGCCGGCCGCCGTTGAGGTGGCCAAGGAAGGCACGGTGATCTCGTACCTGTCGAATCCCTTCGGCATCGCCACCATCTTCGGGCTCACCCCCGATCAGACGCGTCAGGTGGTGCCCGTCGCCAAGGCGCTCATTGGCCACCGTTCGGCGGTCGTCGTCCGCACGCCGAGTGGCGACGTTCAGGAGCGCCACATTCCTGCCGGCAAGCTGATCGTCTTCGGCAGCCGCTCGACCCGCGAGATCGAGGTCGACGCCGGCTCCCAGGCCATCCTCGACCTGGTCGAGCAGCTCGCTCCCATCGAAGACGTCTGCGGCGAGCCCGGCACGAATGCCGGCGGCATGCTGGAACGTGTGCGCGCCACGATGGCCAATCTGACCGGCGAGCCTCAGGCGAATATCAAGATCAGCGACATCTTGGCGGTCGACACCATGGTGCCTGCCAAGGTGAAGGGCGGCCTCGCCGGAGAGTTTTGCTACGAGAGTGCGGTGGCCCTTGCCGCTATGGTCCGGACATCGCGGCTACCGATGAAGCGCATCGCTGAGCGTCTAGAAGGGGAGCTCGGCGTGAAGGCCGAAGTCGCCGGCGTTGAGGCCAACATGGCCGTGCTGGGCGCTCTCACGACGCCGGGCGCCGGCAAGCCGCTGGTCGTGCTGGACATGGGGGCAGGTTCCACCGACGCTGCCCTCATCTACGACGATGGCGAGGTCGTCAGCAAGCACCTTGCTGGCGCCGGCGACATGGTGACTATGATCATCAACTCCGAGCTGCAGCTCGACGACCGGGAACTTGCCGACGAGATCAAGAAGTACCCGTTGGCCAAGGTCGAGACCCTGTACTCGATCCGGCTCGAGGACGGCACCGTCAAGTTCTTCGACGAGCATCTGCCTCCCGAGACCTTCGCCCGCGTGGTGTTGCTGGCGCCTGAGGCGATGCTGCCGATACCCACCAAGCATTCCTTCGAAGAAATCCGCAGAATTCGTCGCGACGCCAAGGCGAGCGTGTTCACGACCAACGCTATCCGCGTACTGCGTCACATCGTGCCGAGTGGCAATATCAGGGACATCGGTTTCGTCGTCATGGTGGGCGGATCGGCGCTTGACTTCGAGGTTTCGGACTTCATCACAAAGGTGCTGGCAGACTACGGCGTGGTCTGCGGTCGCGGCAACGTCCGCGGGGTCGAGGGGCCGCGCAACGCGGTGGCGACCGGGCTTGTGATCTCTTACGCCCTGCAGCAAAACGCCGGCAGCATTGTCTAACTCCGACGGCAGCACTGTGTATTGCCTTCAGGAAGACCGTTACTAGGCCGGGGAGAGTATCCGATGACTGAAGAATGGGTTCTGCAATGTTCCGGCAAAGCGACGCCCCGTGACCCGGCTGTCCGAATCCCCGCGATCGGGCTGACCATCGACCCAGCGTGGCGCGACTCCGACGAACTGCGCGCGGTCCTCTCCGGCCTGGAGGAGGAGCAGGTGCCCGCCCTGTGCTCGGTCGGCAACGGCGACGCCTTGGCGCTGGCCGCTGATGCCGCCGCCGCCTCGGTCGTCTCTGTGGGCGTGGCCCTCGGCGCAGACGGGCGCGTCGCCCTGCATCACGCCCGCCTTCCAGCCGCCACGCCGTTACAGCTGATCGACGTCGCTGCTGGGCTCGCGGCCTGTCGCGTTCTCGGCACCAACGCGGCGCGCCTGGTGAAGGGCATTCCACTCCACACGTAATCCGGATGATCGCTGCCGACCCCCGGCGCCCCGCCGGAGGCGGCAGGACTGATGAAAGGAGCGAGCATGAACAGCATTGGCCTCGACGTCGCGACCAGGATGATCGCGGCGGCTCAGGAGAAGGCACGTGAGATCGCGGTGCCCGTGGTGATCACCATCGTTGACGATGGTGGTAACCTGAAGGCTATGAATCGCATGGATGGCGCTATTCTCGCCAGCATCGACATCTCCCAGGGCAAGGCATTCACGGCGGTCGCCTGCAACGACTCGACCGAGGCGATTGCGCCAGCCGTCCAGCCCGGCCAGTCTCTCTATGGGCTTCATGCGACGAACGGCGGTCGCCTTGTGATCTTCGGCGGTGGCATCCCGCTGCGCAGCGGCGACACGCTCGTCGGCGCCATCGGTGTGAGCGGGGGCAGTGTCGAGGAAGATGTGGTCGTGGCGACTGCCGGAGCACGCGCCTTCGAATAGGACATCGTGATCCTTGCGAACCTCGGAACGCAACGCTGAGAGCCTGAGACGCGGGCGGCGTGTGTCTGCATCTGTTAGGAGAGCGGTGGGGTCAGTCGTACCCCCAAGAACGTGTCGTGGCGCGGGTCGTGATTCGCGGCCGGCTAGACTGAAAGGACGCCAGAAATGCAGTGTTATATGTGCGCCAAGGCCAGCAAGCAGACAGAGGCTGTCGGTATCTGCATCGTGTGCGGCATGGGTCTCTGTATGGAGCATGCCATCAGGGATGACACAGTGCTGACACAGTGCTGACTGCGACGGGCCAAAACGTCTGGGCTCACACCCAGGAGCCGATCCGGTTTCCGCGGATTCTGTGCCTGGAGTGCAAGCAAGCTTTGGAGCAGCCCGGGCAATGACGGCGGTGGGGGCTGGCGCTAGCCAGCGCCCACCAACTTCGCTCCCTCTGACGGGCGTTGCGTTCGTTGCGAAGATATGTCCTGACGCCCTTGTGCGGGGGGTGGCAGCTTTCTCAAGGCCACCCCCCGCCGCACCGACCCACCGCGCGAGCGCTCACGTGTGAGCGCGCTCGCCCCCGGAAGGAGTTGCACTCATGGCTCTCAAGACGCCCGAGGAGTTCCGCCAGAGCATCGCCGATCTGCACCTGCAGATCTACATGTTCGGGGAGAAGGTCGACGACTACGTCAATCATCCCATCATCAAACCCAGCCTTAACTGCATCGCCATGACCTACGAGCTGGCTCGCCAGCCCGAGTACGAGGACCTGATGCTGGCCACCAGCCACCTCACCGGCAAGAAGGTCAACCGCTTCGTGCACATCCACCAGTCCACCGACGACCTCAGCAAAAAGGTCAAGATGCAGCGCCTGCTGGGCCAGAAGACCGGCTCCTGCTTCCAGCGCTGCGTCGGCATGGACGCGATCAACGCGCTTTACTCGGTCACCTACGAGACCGACCAGGCCAAGGGCACCGTCTACCACGAGCGCTTCAAGAAGTACGTCCAGTACTTGCAGGACAACGACCTCGTAGCCGACGGCGCCATGACCGATCCCAAGGGGGATCGCGGACTGGCGCCGCACCAACAGCCCGACCCCGACATGTACCTGCACATCGTCGAGAAGCGCGACGACGGCATCGTGGTACGCGGCGCCAAGGCGCACCAGACGGGCGCCTGCAACTCGCACGAGATCATCGTCATGCCTACGGTCGCGATGCGCGAGGGCGACGAGGACTATGCCGTGAGCTTCAGCTGCCCGGCCAACGCCGAGGGCGTCTACTACATCTACGGCCGCCAGAGCTGCGACACGCGCAAGCTCGAGGGCAACGACCTCGACGTCGGCAACGCCCAGTTCGGCGGGCAGGAAGCCCTCATGGTGTTCGACGACGTGTTCGTGCCCTGGGACCGGGTCTACCTGTGTGGCGAGATCGAGTTCTCGGGCGCCGTGGTCGAGCGCTTCGCCGGCTACCACCGCCAGAGCTACGGCGGCTGCAAGGTCGGCGTCGGTGACGTGCTCATCGGCGCCGCCGCCACAGCCGCCGACATGAACGGCGCCGCCAAGGCCAGCCACATCAAGGACAAGCTCATCGAGATGACGCATCTCAACGAGACGCTGTTCTCGTGCGGGCTCGCCTGCTCCTACGAGGGCGTCAAGATGCCGGCCGGCAACTACCAGATCGACATGCTGCTGGCCAACGTGTGCAAGCAGAACGTCACGCGCTTCCCCTACGAGATCGCGCGCCTGGCCGAGGACATCGCCGGCGGCCTCATGGTCACCATGCCGTCGGCCCAGGACCTCGCCGACGAAAAGCTCGGCCCCATCGTCGAGAAGTACCTTGTGGGCCAGTGCGACACGCCGACCATCGACCGCATGCGCATCCTGCGCCTCGTCGAGAACCTCACGCTCGGCACCGCGGCCGTCGGCTACCGTACCGAGAGCATGCACGGCGCGGGCTCGCCGCAGGCGCAGCGCATCATGATCGCGCGCCAGTCCAACATCAATCACAAGAAGGATCTGGCCAAGGCGCTGGCCGGCGTGGGCAAGTCGTGGGACAAGGGCAGGACCAAGGTCCCCACGGCGGTGTCCGCCGACTGACGATGTCGGAAGGGCAGCAGGCGGAACCAGTGCGGCGCGTGAAGGTCGTGTACTGCGGGGGCTGCAACCCGCACATAGACCGCACCGCCGTCGCCGCCGAGGTGCCCACCGACGACCCCGAGGAAGGAGTGATATTACAGGGCCTACGCGGGACACCAAGTTACGCTATCCGAGAGACTCTGGATTCAGTTGGAAGAGGAGTGTCACATGGGTCAGTTCACGTCAATCTTCATCTCTCCAAGTCGATATGTTCAGGGCAGTGGTGCAATCAACGAAATAGCAGATCACGTCTCCTTGTTGGGTGACAGAATACTGGTTATCGGAGGGAAGACAGGCCTTTCAGTAACAAGAGAAGCCAGGGACAGGGGTTTTGCGGAGAAAGGCATATATCAAGTTGAAGAACTCTTCGTTGGCGAATGCTGTGACATGGAAATCGAACGTTTGACTGCGGTTTCGCAGAAGCACAAGTGCAACATCATTGCTGCCAGTGGTGGTGGTAAGGCTATCGACACTGTTAAGGTGATTGCTGCCAATCTCAAGGCGTCAACGGTCGTCATTCCGACGATTGCGTCTACGGATGCCCCTTGTAGTTGCCTATCAGTCGTCTATGATGAGCATGGTGTGTTTGACAGGTTCTTTATTCCCCCGAGGAATCCCGATCTCGTTCTCGTCGATACCGCAATCATTGCCAAGGCTTCTCCGAGGCTGCTGGTGGCGGGCATGGGGGATGCGCTGGCCACTTGGTTTGAAGCAGACGCATGTAATAGGTCTTGCGCGCTTAATCTCCCCGGAGGACGCATAACGGCAACCGCCATGGCGGCGGCACGCCTCTGCTTTGACATCTTGATGGAGTATGGCGTGCAAGCAAAGATCGCTTGTGAACATCAGGTAGTAACGCCGGCGTTAGAGAAGGTGATCGAAGCAAATACGCTACTGAGCGGACTAGGTTTTGAAAGTGGCGGCCTTGGCGCTGCACATTCGATGCAGGATGGATTCACGGTATTGGAAGAGATTCACGAGTTCACCCATGGTGAGAAAGTGGCGTTCTTGACTCTGACGCAACTAGTACTGGAAGAAAGACCAAAGGAAACAATACAACAAGTATATGAGTTTTGTCATAAGGTTGGTTTGCCAATAACATTGGGGGACCTCAATATTGACAAAGTCGGAGAAAAGCGACTCATGGAGGCAGTGGTATTGTCAAGCCTGCCTGGTAAGATTATGCATAACCACGCCTTTCCAATAAATGACCAAATGGTCTATGACGCGGTGATTGTAGCTGATGCTATGGGAAGGGCTGTGAAGAAGGGGACGCCAATAGTGTAATAGGCCTCTTGAGTTGAAGAAGGGGACGAAAGGTACGGTCAAGTCCCTCAACGTGGTGTAGATCCTAGTCGTCGGAGTGGCACTCAGGCTGGAGCCAGGGCGGTCTCCTTTCGCGTCATCTGGACCGGGACCACGCGGCGCTTATCCTGCTCCCCTGATTCTTGAGGCCACCCTTAGTACGCGTTCATGATGAACGCAGAGGAGGTGGAAATGATGACCTGGAACGCCCTGAAGCGCGCCGGGTTTGACGGAGGCTCCGTTTCCAGGATTACTTGATCCTGGAGGAAGGAGTCCTGTCCATGTCCAGACCCTCGAAGTATCCGCCCGAGTTCCGCAAGCGCTGCGTGCGCATCGCTCGGGAGTCCGATCGTTCGATCTCCGCGGTCGCACGAGATCTCGGCGTCCACCCCGAGACCCTGCGCCTGTGGGTGCGCGCAGACGAAGCCGCTGACGGCACGCGCAACGAGCGCCTCGCCAGCGCCGAGCGCGAGGAGCTCACGGCCTTGCGCCGCGAGGTGCGCGACCTGCGCCGCGCCTACGAGATCCTCAAGGCGGCGAGCGTGTTTTTCGCCCGCGAGCTCGACCAACCCCGTCCGAGGTGAGCCGGTTCATCGATGCGAACCGCGAGCGCCTCGGGGTCGAGCCGATCTGTCGGGAGCTTGAGGTCTCAGCCAGCGCCTACCGGGCGCGGCGCACAAGGCCGCCGTCGTCCCGCGCCCTGCGCGATGCCTTCCTGCTCGCCCAGATACGCCGCGTGCACGCCGGCAGTGCCGGCGTCTACGGCCAGCTCAAGATCTGGGACGACCTTAGCGATGAAGGTATCCGGGTCGCGCGCTGCACCGTCGAGCGCCTCGTGGGGGCCAACGGCATCGAGGGGCTGCGCAACGGCAAGACGCACCGTACGACGCTTCCTGGGCCCTCTCCGGTGGCCGCTCCCGACCTCGTGCGCCGCGACTTCACCTACGTGCGCACCTGGGAGGGCTGGAGCTACCTGGCCGTGGTGCTCGACGTGCACACGCGGCGCATCGTCGGCTGGCAGCTCGCGAGCCACATGCGCCAGTCCCTCGTCAGCGACGCTCTCGACATGGCGCTGGCCGCTCGCCAGGAGCACGCAGGCGGCCTCGTCGCGCACTCCGACAACGGTTCCCAGTACACCTCCTACGAATACACCGAGCGGCTCCAGAGGGCCGGCATCGCTCCGAGCAGGGGGCGCACCGGCACGGCGCTCGACAACGCCGTGGCCGAGAGCGTGATGGCGACGCTCAAGCGCGAGCTCGTCAAACGCCATGCGTGGAAGACCGGCCTCGACCTGGAGCTCGCTCTGGTGACCTACATCGGCTGGTACAACGCCCGGCGCCGGCACCGCTCACTCAAGCACACCGGCGACGGACGCACGAGCCGGCAAGCGCCGCTGCAGCTGCTCGAGCGGTACAATTAGCAGGCTCCAAGGAGTTGCTTGGTTGCCAAGTAATCGAGCCTCCGCGGAACCCGGGGCGTTCCATCTCGGACACTGATGGTGTCCGCTTTCAGGGTGTCAACGAAACCGGGCCAACTCCAACTCCATCGAAGAAGTCACGCTTCACGGAAGCCCAGATCGTCCAGGTGCTGCGCGAGGCCGACGTGCCGGGGGCGACGATCGGCGCCGTCTGCGCCGCTCACAACATCAGCGAGAGCGCCTTCTACCGCTGGCGCAAGCGTTACCGCGACCTGCAGGTCTCCGAGGTCCGGCGCCTGCGCGAGCTCGAGTCCGAGAACGCGCGCCTCAAGCGCCTGCTCGCTGAGCGCGACCTCGAGATCGACGCGATCAGAGAGGTGCTGCGGGGAAAATGAGCGGCACCGGGCGCGCGGGATGCGTGAGGGCGAGGATGCCAGGCAGGGCGCGCCGGCCGCCAGGAGGGTACGCGCGAACTCGTAGCCCGGGGGCCGGCCTCATAGGTGACCGCCGGCGCCGGCCGTGTGCAGACCCAGGCGACCAGGGTTTCGGTGGCCGCGGGCACGGCGAGGCTCTTCACCTCACCCGTGAGCCCGTCAAGCACTCCTGCCTGGACCGAAGGGGCGCACATCGAGGCCGATGAATGTGCGCTCCTGCATACCGGCGCCTTCTCGCGGTCGCGGTCTGCCGTCGCGTTCTCCGCAACGGCAGACCAGCGCCTGACTACGCGCTGAGGTGTCGGGCTGTTCCATATGGTCTAGTACGCAAGAGAACGCGTCCACGGGCGCCTTGTTCGGCTTGACGACCTCGCCGGGCTGTAGTGTGATCTGCGTCGCGGCGACATCGTCGGTCTTGTGGAGGTGGCGCACGTCCAAACTGTGAGGGTTGTCGACCACCGGGACCTGGTCCGCGGTGATGATCTGCATGTGGTCTCCCGTCCTTGCGTCAGCCCTCGGGAGGGCGATGACGTCTCGCTCGGATGGTACCCGGTGGGGCGACCCCGGATGCTTGACCACGGTCAAGGCCTGCGACTCAGCCCTCGGTGATCGCCTCGCTCGCGGCGCGCAGGAGGACGCCGACGGCGATGCAAGCGCCGTCGGCGTCGGCGCTGCGGGCGATCAGGTCGATGAGCGCGCTGCCGATGATGACGCCGTCGGCGAGGCCCGCCA
>Ga0209744_1000241_pt1 | contig 17900 bp, 19 predicted proteins | sample BarGraNGADG00311_2_FD_184494 | JGI IMG/M metagenome (GOLD analysis project Ga0209744, IMG submission 184494) | Arctic peat soil microbial communities from Barrow, Alaska - Barrow Graham LP Ref core NGADG0004-311 (SPAdes) (version 2) | ecosystem: Environmental > Terrestrial > Soil > Wetlands >... | reverse complement strand
TAACTGCTTTTAGTTTGCGAAGATATGTTTCCCTGAATTTTTCTTTGGCAACCTCAACTATTGTTTTCTTCTCTGCATTAATAAAATACGAGTTATAAGTTGTACCGTGATCGGTATGCATTACTATATCGAAGGTCCTGATATCATAATCCAGCACACCTATCCACTTGACATCACGGGTGATGTCTATAATTTTATCATCAGCTTTATTCATATTTTCAATCATTTTCAGATTTTGGCAATAATACTCTTATTTGCCTTCACCTGCTGGAGGATCGGAATTTCAACTTCAGTGCCTAATGGTAAGAATATATCGACTCTCGATCCAAACTTGATAAACCCAAGTTCATCGCCCTGGAGAACATCCAAATTCTCTTTTGCATAAGTAACTATCCTCCGGGCCACTGCCCCTGCTATCTGCCTTACCATTACCTTCGTGCCCTCTTTCGTCTCTATAACAATTGTACTCCTCTCGTTCAGTTCAGAAGATTTAGGATGCCATGCTACCATATTCTGACCTGAATGATAACATACGTATTTTACCTTTCCTGAAACAGGATATCTGTTACTATGCATATTAAAAGGGGACATAAAAATCGAAACCTGCAGACGCATATCCTTAAAATACTCATTTTCCATTGTCTCTTCAATAACTACAACTTTCCCATCAGCCGGTGCATAAATAAGTCCCGGATCAGTTTCAAAGTTTCTTACTGGAAGCCTGAAGAAAAAGAGCAAAAAAATGTAAAGTATAAATGAACAGATGAAAAAGGCCCATTTCACAATTCCCAGATTTGCCCATATAATATTCACAACAATATTCAGAATCACCAATGTTATCAAACCTATTGCCAATAACTTGTAACCCTCCTTATGAATATAAATCCTCATCTTAATAATATTTGCACAAAACTAATCAAGTACAGCCAATCAACCAAAAAGTGATATAAAAAGATATACCAGTGGGAAAGATATAATTGCACTGTCGAAGCGATCGAGAAAGCCACCATGACCCGGCATTATTTTTCCAGAATCCTTTACTCCAACGCTTCTTTTGAGCATTGACTCAACCAGGTCTCCGTATGTCCCTGCTATAGAGACGATTGCTGCAATAATTACCCAATGTGTTTTATCAACAACACCCAGCCAACCTGAAAGAAACCAGGCCGTGAGCGAAGCTATAATGATACCTCCAATGAATCCTTCCCATGTTTTTTTGGGTGAGATACGCTCCATCAATTTGTGACGGCCTAAGGACAAACCTGTAAGATATGCACCTGTGTCATTTGCCCATATAAGGATAAAAAAGCCAATGACTATTCCGGGTGAGAAAATGATGTTGTCATGAGGAAGTAATGAATTAAGTCCTGTTCTCGAGAATGCTGAAAACGGGAACATCGAAAACGGAAGGGCAGTATAGAGTACCGAAAAAAACGTATGTGCCAGCGAATCAAATGGTCTATCCTGTTTTCTGTATAACTCGGCAACCATTATTATCAGCATCATTGGAATAAGAATAAGGAATGAATTCTTCGGAATCAGACCTGAAGCAATCAAAGTTGAAATAACATATGCAGTGATTCCTGTAATAATACCCGGAACTAATTGCGGCCTCACACCAGTATTCCTGATCATCAGGTAATATTCATACTGTGTACCAATAAGCATTACCAGTCCGGTAAGAAAAAAGGAGACAGGATGAAGCCAAAAACCTCCCATTACGAATATTACAATCCATGCTCCGGTTAAGGTCCGTCTGAATAAAGTATTCAAAACTTCAGTATATTATTCCTTATTTTTTGACTTTGGCTTTTTCACAGTTTTTTTTGTAATTGCCTTTTCTGTGACAGCTTCTTTTTTCTCAGTTTTGACTTTTGTTTTCTCGGAGGGTGATTTTACTGATTTTTTACCTTTTTTATCTTCCCTGGTTTTTTCTTCCTTATTGGCTGAAAGGGCCAATTTGGCTTCAGCCTCTTTTTCTTCCTTCAATAAGTCAGCTTTTCTCTTACCAAAGATCCTTTCAAGATCTTCACTGAATATAACTTCTTTTTCAAGAAGCAGTTCGGCAAGCTCTGTCAGTCCTTTCATATTATTTTTAAGAACCTCTTTTGCCCTCACATACGATTCTGCAATTATAAGGTTAACCTCCTCATCTATAAGTTCTGCCGTTTTCTCACTATATGGTTTTGTGAAGCCAAAATCAGATTGCCCTGATGAATCGTAGAAACTTATATTACCAACCTTATCACTCATTCCGAAAAAAGAAACCATTGCATAGGCCTGTTTGGTAATTTTCTCAAGGTCATTAAGTGCCCCTGTCGAAATTTTTCCGAAGATGAGTTCTTCAGCAGCTCTCCCTCCAAGGGCATATGCCATTTCATCCAGGATCTGCTCACGAGTCGTAAGCTGCCTTTCTTCAGGAAGATACCATGCTGCTCCAAGAGCCCTTCCACGTGGTATAATGGTCACTTTCAGCAGCGGGCTGGCATGTTCAAGCATCCAGCTGACTGTAGCATGTCCGGCTTCATGATACGCAATTGTTTTCTTCTCCCCGGGTGAAATGATTTTGGTTTTTCTTTCCAGACCACCAACAATACGATCGATAGCATCGAAAAAATCCTGCTTTTCAACAACAGTTTTATTTTTCCTTGCTGCGATAAGGGCAGCTTCATTACAGACATTAGCAATATCAGCACCTGAAAAGCCAGGTGTCTGTTTGGCCATGAATCCTACATCAAAATTTTTTTCAAGTTTAATCGGACGAAGGTGAACTTTAAATATAGCTTCCCTTTCAATGATATCAGGAAGTTCCACATGGATCTGACGGTCAAAGCGACCGGCACGCATCAGTGCCCTGTCAAGAATATCTGCTCTGTTTGTGGCAGCAAGGATTATCACTCCCATGTTTGTACCGAAACCATCCATCTCAGTAAGAAGCTGGTTTAAAGTATTTTCTCTTTCGTCATTTGATCCGAAATTAGCATTACGTCCTCTAGCTCTACCCACTGCATCTATTTCATCAATAAAGACAATACAGGGTGCCTTTTCCTTTGCCTGCTTGAAAAGATCTCTTACTCTTGATGCACCAACCCCAACAAACATTTCCACAAAATCCGAACCGGAAATAGAAAAGAATGGTACGTTTGCTTCTCCCGCAACAGCTTTTGCAAGCATAGTTTTACCTGTTCCCGGAGGACCTATCAGCAGGGCACCTTTAGGAATTTTACCTCCAAGGTTCGTATATTTCTTTGGATTCTTAAGAAAATCAACAATCTCCATTACTTCTGTCTTGGCCTCTTCAAGACCAGCGACATCGTTGAAATTTAATTTAACATTTGTATCCTTATCAAATATCTGCGCACGTGATTTACCAACACTGAAAATACCACCGGCGCCACCTGCCCCGCCTCCTGACATCCGTTTCATCATAAACAGCCAGAAAGCAATTAACAATACCGGAAGTAACAACCATGAGAGTATATCGCCAAACCAGTTTTTACGTGTTTGATAATCAGGATAAATAAGTTCCTTCTCAGTGTAACCTGCAGTTTTCTGAGCCTCTATAATGAAAGGTTCAAAACTGCTGATATCACCTATATTGTAAGTAAAATTAGGTTTGGGTAAGGATATACCAAAACCAGTTCCTGGTTTTGCCAGCTTTGGATATCTTCCTGATTCCAGCGCCTCCTTTTTAAGGTATATTTCGGCCTGATCCTTATTAACCACAGTTATTTTTTCAATATCGCGATTTGCGATCATTGCTTTTATTTCACTTGTTGTTGTTTGTTGTACTGCTTTTCCGTTGTTGAAAAACGAAAAAATAATCAATGACAAAGCAAGAACAGCAAAAATCCAGTTGGTATTAAAACGTGGTTTTGCATTCTTATCAGGTTTTTTCCCCGGCACTTGATTATTATTAGTATTTTCTGCCATATATATTTAACTTACTGTATTTTATCTTCAATTAGTTCAATTGCTGCATCTGCCCAGAGTGATTCAAGGCTGTAAAAAGTCCTGTACTCCTCAAGAAAAATATGAACGACTACATTGCCATAATCGAGAAGTACCCAGAAACAATTGTCAAGCCCTTCTACATGCAATGGTTTTTCCGCTGCTTCCTTTCTAACTGTGTCATCAACCGAATCACAAATAGCACTAACCTGAGTGCCTGAAGAGGCATGACAAATCACAAAATAATCTGTAATTCTGTTTTCAAGTTTCCTTAAATCAATTTTCAGAACATTTTGCCCTTTCTTTTCAAAAATCCCTTTTAATACACTCTCTAAAAGGACCTCAGCTCCGTCAGATTTTTTCTTCATCAATACTTATCAGTTTGAAATTAAGTCGCAAAAGTACCACTTTAATCTGTATTTTTGTTACTGTATTGCTCTTTTGCAATTTCAATGCCAATCTTAACTGTCAGGAAAAAACCGTTCAATAAAATGAACTATATTTCATTAAATCATTACTAATCATGATAATAGGTTCAAATTTATTGTTTTTTCAAAACCTGCCATCAACAAATGCTCATACCTTTGACCTTATGAAAAAGAGCAAACTGCCGGAGGGAACAATATTATATACAAATTATCAATCTGCAGGCAAAGGATATTCAGGAAACAAATGGGAAAGCGAGGATGGTAAGAACTTATTAATCAGCATTATACTTTATCCTTCATTTATAAAGCCGGAAGATCAGTTCCTTATTTCAATGGTAATCTCTCTCGGAGTTTGCGACTTTTTGATGAGATTTATTCCTGAATGTTCAATAAAATGGCCCAATGACATTTGGGTAAACAATGACAAAATAGCAGGTCTTCTGTTAGAAAGCTCCCTGACAGGTAATCAGATTGAATCTACAGTAGCAGGTATAGGTCTTAATATTAATCAGCAAAGGTTCTTAAGCAACGCCCCCAATCCGGTTTCTCTGAATCAATTAACCGGTGTAAATTATGACCTTCCTTCCTCTCTTGAGAAACTGGCATCTGATCTGGATAAAAGGTATAAGCAATTGATAGGAGGAAACTACGGACAGATAAAGAAGGAGTATGTTTCAAAACTTTACCGATTGAACAGGTGGCATGAATTCAGAGATAAAAATGGCCTGTATAGGGGACGAGTTTTGACTGTCGGCGATTACGGCAGGTTAATTATTGAGAGGCAAAACGGGGAAATAAGTGAATATTCTTTTAAGGAAACTGAATTTATTCCCTAGTGCTTTTCCAATCCCTGAAGTCTTCCATTTCATTTATTAGCCTTTCAAGAAACTGTTTGATGGGTTTACCCGCCATCATCTTCATCATTGGGTTAAGTTCGGCATTCAGCAATATCCTTACTTCAGCATGATCACCAACATTATCTGTAATGTTCAGGGTCAGCAAAAAATCATTTTTCTTCAAAGCATCACCGCTAAAAACAACTTTAGTAAACCTCTCTTTTTCAGAAAGTCTGACTGTTACAGTTCCCAGTATTGATACACTGAAACTGCAGGACTCCTTTTCAGCATTCCAGTTACTGATAATCCCGCCAGGGATAAATCTTTCGAAATTCCTGATATCGGTTACAAAAGTAAAAACCTCCTCAGCATTGCATGCAAGCCTTCCGGTCCTGCTTTCAAAATATGATAGATCGGTCATTATATATTAATAATCAAAATATACTAATACGAATAAATAAAGTTACTATAATTCCTGAAGATCTGTTTATTTTCACAATGAATCTAAAGGCTTGTCCGGGGCTTTGCCCGACAGGCTTCAATAAAAAAGCAGATTTTAAAATTAATCAGCTTTTTTCCTTTAAAAAATCCTCTCGTATGGGGCTAAAGCAATCAATTAGTCTCACATGGGTGCTGATTGTCTTAATACTGTGAGGTAAATCAGGAGGAACCAAAAAAATATCTCCCGGAGCGAGGTGGTGTTTTTCCTCTCCAAGAAATAAAAATAGTTCACCTTCAGCAACATATGTTATCTGTTCATGTGGATGGGAATGGGGAGGATCTGGTTTTGGCATTGGTCCATTTGTAAAGTCGCATACAACTACCATCAGGTTATCAAGGTGGTTTATTCTTCTGCTAAATCCCTCTTTTACTTTTTCAGGGATGATTAAATTCTCTTTGTTGACTGGCATAATTTTATGGGTTATTATGATAAATATTACTATTTGCATAACCATGCAACAGATTCGCCTTCAAAAGGAGCGTCGACTGAAGTTGCAGTATTCCCGGCAATCCGGACTTTGGAACAGAGTATTTCTCCTGTTGATGGATTTATCCAGAGATGGTTTCCGCACAGGATCTAATTTTTCAAGGTACATTTTTAAAAGAAAAAGGGCAGCATTAATGGTAACATCATCATCAAATGTTGAATTTCCGTAGTAGTGTTGAAATTCTTTGAGGCGCCATCCATTTTTACCGATCGTATTATACCATTGCTTAAGCGACCTGTCGCCTGCAAAATCAATCATATAGTTCCACCCCCCTCGGAACATTGACCCCATATTTAAAGCGGAACCTACCTTTTCAGCTGCCTGATAGTAGTATTCGTTACCAGTGGCCTGATAAGCTTCAAGGAACAGATTTCCCATGCTGACAGTTCCAGGATTAAACATATCATTGTTTTATAAGCTTCCATTTCACCCCAACGCCTTGAGAAATCGGGCAGATAATACCACACGTACCCTCCGTTAGTACTTACTTTTTCAACCATGTATCGGGTTGAGCGAAGCATCGACTGCTCAGCTTCCTGGACCAGTTTGGTATTCTGGGCCCATGAATTCTGGTTTGCAATTAAGGCAAACAAAGCAATAGAGGTACAGGTCTTTATGATTTTCACAGATGTAATCTATTTGATTAAGTATTTAATGGTTAATTTAATATATTCTGAACACCGGGGTGTACATTGGTCAGTTTTTTGCAATTTCAGTCTACCAAGAAGTTTTCCTGTTGACTATCTCCTGCTTTGATAAACGCATTAAAGTGCCAATTGGTGAGAGTAGATCGCAATTCAAACATAACCCGGTCTCCCTGCACTTCACCGCAATGAAGAAAGCGCTGTTCGAAATTTCCGCCGCTGGCGGGTTGAATAATTACTTCTATAGTAAAGTGTGAACCAATCTTTATCCGCATTACCTCTTGTCGGGTGACCATTTTTTTTGCCATTTGGGATATTTATCCAATACTTCCTGAGGTGCATAAGTGTACCAGCCATAACCGCTTCGTCGCTCGCGACTTACTTCAGCCATGGAATAGAGAAACTTGCTGTTGCGATCGCAAAACAGAGGTTTTTCTGTTCCGAGTTCATAATAGCGGGTCCAGATTGGCGGAGCAAGCGAATCAAATACGACAACCCTGTCATATGTGGTTGTTTTCCATTGTGACTTTTCAGGGGGAGCCGAAACTGTTTCCACTTTTGTATTATATATTTTTGAGTCATTGAACCATTTCACAGCACTTTGGACCGAATTAATGATTCTTTCACCGGGATTATCAATACTCATCAGGAGTAATACTACTAGTGCACTCTCTCCATTACATATGCTTGGGGGTTCATAAGCCCTTGCCCACGCCGGCTTAAGATCAATTTCATCGTGTTGCTGGCACCATGCAGTAAGTCTGCCGTTATCAACAATCTGGGTTTTTAGGATGCAGTCCAATCCTTTTTCAAAAACAAGTTTAATCTTTTCCCTGACTTCGTTTCCGATGAACGAAAAGTCCGGATCGTTTTCAATAATTTTCTTTAGCATTTCCATTATTCCACAGTATGCACCGTCGTTAAAAGTTATTCTCCTGCTGTAATTATTTTCAAGAGGGAAATACTGAGGCCAGCCTCCATTTGGGAATTGTGCACTGATTGTAAAATTTATTCCCTTCAGACAGGCATCTCTGTATTTTTCGATTTTGGTAATTGTATAAACCTGGGCCAGATATTTAATATGGGTATAGGTCGTAGAATTATCGAAAGTGGTGTTGAGCTTGTTTTTGGTTCTCACCAGACTATCCACCTGCTTAATGGTTAAGATAGCCTGCATATCGTAGTTTTTGGGCCATCCTCCATTATTGCGTTGGAAAATAAGTATGTTATCTGCAATCTTAGTAATTTCTGTTTCTTTGTATATGGGTTGATTCACTACAGGATTGACTATATTACTGTCATCGTGAATGTCATACCAGTGGTGGGAACTATCAGAAAACGGACTCATACTAATCGGACGAAAAACTTCAGTTTTCTTTTTGGCTTGCGCGATTGAGTTAGTAGACAAAAACACTGCAAATAGAATTACAAATAGTTTTTTGAAAAGAAATTGAATTTCTGGCATGTTAATTTTATTTTATTTCAAATTCAATTTTCCAATTCCCGAAAGTGAAAAGCCGATCCGAAGAATTAGGTAATAATGTTACAAGTTAGAATATGCCTGATGAATGGTTCATGAAATTTTTCCCAAACAGGAGTGTTCTGTTTCCCGGAGCGGGATATAATTCCCAAATAGCAGGGGAAATTTTCTCATGTGCCCATTCAGGTCATTAAAATTACTTTACAGTTCCCCAGGTTGAAGGATCAACTCTCCATTTTTTCAAAGTTTCAACTTCTGTCTGACCAATAAAACCTGTTTTCAGAGCTGTATCAATTAATTCTGAATAGTTGCTTAAAGTATTCAGTCTGCAATTTTCAGAAGCGAATGCATCAGTGGCTTTTTTAAATTCGTAGGTGAATATTGCGACCATACCCATAACATCGCAACCCGCTTCCCTGAGTGCGCTTACGGCATTCAGGCTGCTGCCACCTGTAGATATCAGATCCTCAATGACTACAACCTTTTGTCCTTTTTCAAAATACCCTTCGATCTGGTTTCCTAGTCCATGTTCTTTTGCACCCGATCTGACATAAATAAATGGTAATCCAAGTTTATCAGCGACCAGAGCTCCATGGGCAATTGCACCTGTTGCAACACCTGCGATCATTTCTACCTCCGGATAGAGATCTTTTATCAATTCAGCAAATGAATCGCGGATAAAAGACCTTACTTCCGGGAACGAAAGAGTTTTGCGATTATCACAATATATTGGTGACTTCCATCCCGAGGCCCATGTAAAAGGATTTGACGGTTGCAATTTAATTGCTTTAATTTGTAAAAGATTTTCAGCTGTTATTTTTGCATAATTCCCCATATGAATTGTTATAAAGTTCATTTCGAAAACAGATTTATAATGATAAGTCCTGAACCTGACCGGTTACAAAAATACGGCTTATTCCATAAATTCCATGACACAGACGAACTTTATAAAATTGTAGCCGAATTTCAATCGGACAAGAGCAACTCCGCCATTAATATTTATGGGCCTGATATTAAACATATCTGGAAGATCTTCAGAATCTATTTTACAGAAGTAGGCGCTGCCGGTGGGTTAGTAAAACACGCCTCCGGCAGATATCTTTTTATTGAAAAGAAAGGAAAGCTCGATCTACCAAAAGGACATATTGAGCAGGGTGAAGAACCGGAGGCATGTGCTTTAAGAGAAGTAAATGAAGAATGCGGGATCACAGGGCATTCAATCATAAAGCCTATATGTCCCAGTTATCATACATATACCTGGGAAGGAATTTCTTATCTTAAGAAAACGAGCTGGTATCTTATGAAATACGACGGGAAGATGATTACAGAACCTCAGAAATCAGAGGGTATTACAAAAGTTGAATGGCTTTTCCCCGATGAATTAAATTCTATTAAAAGCAGTGCATGGCTGTCACTGATGGATCTTATCAACTGTTCAATTTTAAGGGGATGATTTCTTGTTCCTCAATCCCTTTATAATCTTTAAGATTTATTGCTGCAGGTACGAACTTGGAGGCGTCGCCTCCGTTTTTTATAATATCCCTGACGATACCGGAATTAATAAAAGAATGTTCAGGAGCGGTAAGAAGGAATACCGATTCGATGTCTGGTTCCATTGATTTATTTACCTGGCCTATTGCTCTCTCAAACTCAAAATCAGATGATGTCCTGAGCCCGCGCAGAAGAAAACGTGCTCCGTTTTTTTTACAATAATCGACTGTAAGTCCCTCATAATGATCTACTCTTACTTTTTGTTCATTCCTGAAGATCTTGATAATCATCTCTTTTCTTGTATCAAGAGAATAAAAGTTCTTTTTCAATGCATTTGCACCGACGGCTATAATGATCTTATCAAACAGGCTCATTGCCCGCCTGATGATTGCTTCATGTCCGATAGTGAAAGGGTCAAATGATCCGGGAAAAACAGCTATCTTCTTCATTCAAATGATATTTTTTTTGGATTCTTAACCTTCTGTCGTAGCAAAGCAAGCTCAAGAACACCCATTATTGTCTCCACATACTGGAATTTTAATCCCCTGATATAAATCTCCTTGATGTCTTCAACATCTTTCCTGTTCTCTTCCGATATAATTATCTCCTTTATACTTGCCCGCTTTGCCGCAAGGATTTTTTCCTTTATCCCGCCAACAGGAAGAACTTTTCCTCTAAGGGTTATTTCACCTGTCATTGCGAGGTATTTTTTTACTTTTCGCTGAGTGAAAGCAGATGCTATGGAAGTTGCCATGGTAATTCCGGCAGATGGTCCGTCTTTTGGTATTGCTCCCTCCGGCACATGTATATGAATATTCCAGTTTTCTGAGAAATTATCCGGCAACTCAAGCATTTCTGCGTTTGATTTCAGATACTCAAGTGCTATTATTGCCGATTCTTTCATAACCTCTCCAAGATTCCCGGTTAGAGTAAGCTTTCCTGTACCCTTACTCAGGCTGGTTTCAACAAACAGGATCTCTCCTCCGGCAGCTGTCCAGGCAAGGCCTGTAACAACGCCTGCCTGATCATTTCCTGAATAGAGATCACGGGTATATTTTGGCGGGCCGAGCATTTCTATGAGTACTGATTGTGAAAGTGCTGTATCGTACTTCGTATCAGATGCTATGTTTTTTGCAGTTACCCTCACAATTTTTGCCAGGCGTTTATCAAGTTCACGTACTCCTGATTCTCTGGTATATTTTTCAATAAGCATCTCCATCACCTTATTGTCAATGGATATTTGATCAGATTTTACACCATGATTTTCAAGCTGTTTCGGGAACAGATGCCGTTTTGCGATCTCAAGTTTTTCCTCAACCAGGTAACCTGTTATTTCAATCAGTTCCATTCTGTCTCTCAGAGCCGGACTGATTGTAGCAAGATTATTGGCAGTAGCAATAAATAACACTTTCGACAGATCGTATTCCATTTCAAGGAAGTTGTCAAAAAAAGTGCTATTCTGTTCCGGATCAAGTACCTCCAGAAGGGCTGAAGAGGGGTCACCTCTGAAATCCTGTCCGACCTTGTCAATTTCGTCAAGAATAAAAACAGGATTTGAGGAACCAGCTCTTTTAATATTCTGGATTATTCTTCCGGGCATAGCACCAATATAGGTTTTTCGATGGCCTCTTATTTCTGCTTCATCATGCAATCCGCCAAGTGACATTCTGACATACTTCCTGTCAAGCGCTTTAGCTACGGACCTGCCAAGAGATGTTTTCCCAACACCCGGAGGGCCGTAAAGGCAGAGAATAGGGGATTTCAGATCACCTTTAAGTTTAAGCACCGCAAGGTGTTCAAGGATTCTTTCTTTAACCTCATCGAGTCCAAAATGATCCCAGTCAAGAACATGCCGGGCATTATTAAGATCGAGGTTATCCGGAGTATAAAAGTCCCATGGCAGATCAAGAAGGGTTTGAATATAGTTTACCTGAACAGAATACTCAGCTGCAGCAGGGTTCAGCCGGTGTAGTTTATCCAGTTCCTTATCGAATACCTTTTTGACTTCACTATTCCACTTTTTGGTTTCAGCTTTTTTGCTATACTCTTCAATCTCTTTTTCAATGGGGTTTCCTCCAAGTTCATTCTGGATGGTCTTCATCTGCTGATGAAGCAGAAATTCTCTTTGTTGCTGATCAAGGTCACTCTTGACCTTTGACTGCAATTCATTTTTAAGTTCCAGAACCTGAATCTCCTGAACAAGAAACTCAAGCAACATAAAACCTCTGTCGCGCAAGGTGTTAATTTCAAGGAGCTTTTGTTTATCCTGAACCTTTATATCGGTATTGGAGCAGATGAAATTTATAAGGTATGTATGATTCTCAATATTTTTTATGGCAAATGAAGCTTCAGGACTTATATTCGGATTGATTTTAATTATTTTAAGGGACAAATCTTTCAGGGATCCGACAATAGCGTCAAAATCCTTACTCATGGTTTCCGGTTTTGTTTCAGGTATAGTCTTTACCTTGGCAATAAAGTAGGGATCATCGGAGATAAGTTCCTGCAACACCATTCTTTTTCGTCCCTGGATAATTGCGGTAGTTGATCCATCGGGCATCTCAAGAAGCTTAACTATCTGACCAATTGTGCCCACAGTGTGAAGATCCTGAAATTCAGGATTTTCAATATCAGGGTCCTTTTGTGCAACAGTCCCAACTATTTTGTTGTTGCGGTATGCATCCTTAATCAATTGGATTGATTTTGGGCGACCTATCGAAATCGGAAGAACCACTCCAGGAAAAAGCACTGTATTTCTTAGCGATAGGATGGGAATAGCTTCCGGAACCTCTACATCCTCCAGTTCACCATCGTCACCGTCGGCGATAATGGGTATAATATCTCCCTCTCCATCAAGAATATCCGGAAGTAATATCTCGTTTGCACTTTTCCTGAATTTCCTTTCCATCTGGTATTTTACTCCTAACTATTATACGGTTTACGGTACACAGTATTACCACTTTTATCTTTGTCCTTTTGTCTTTTGTCTTTCAATAAAGTGCCAAAATTACATAATATTTTTACAACTTATGTGAAATTGAGCAATGCAATGATTGTGCCACAGTATTAAGATAATTAAAAAAGGGACATACCATGGCATGTCCCTACATTAAAATATTTAATCTTACAGTTATTTCTTTTTCCCGATATGATCCTTGTAACGGTTCATAAATTTATCAACTCTACCGGCTGTATCAACAAGTTTCATTTTACCTGTATAGAAGGGATGAGATGTATTTGAAATCTCAAGCTTAATAAGTGGATATTCATTCCCATCTTCCCATTTAATGTTCTCTCTGGAGGGTGCTGTTGATTTACTCAGAAAAGAAGTTCCGTTTGACATATCCTGAAAAACTACAAACCTGTAGTTACTTGGATGAATACCATTTTTCATTGCTCAATATTTTTTTACCTGATTAATCAATTAAATTCCCCCTATTTAGGGCTTGCAAAATTAATTAACATTCTTTAAAATGCAAAAGTAATTGCAAAATTATTGATCATGTTATGAAATTTCCCGTTTAATTCATTGTTTATCTGACATTTCGTCTTTATATCTGATGAAGGTAAGTTCAGGATTGATCATGTACCTGTAAGTAATGTGCGTTTTAGTCTTTTTTGCACCAATAGCTTCATAAATTGCAATCATTTTGGGATTAAAATCACCTACCCATGAAAGTTCCAGTTCCGTAAACCATGGTTTCTTGATGAATACTTTATAAAGTTGTAAAAAGATCGCAGATTCTACTCCGCTGTTCTGATAGGTAGGATGAACACCACCTACAATAGCCCGCATTCTGTCCATTTTGTGTGTCGCTTTAAAATATGCAAATCTCATCAGATTCCAAATTGACAGTTTCCCTTTAAAATGCTTAAGTATCTGATTCAGATCTGGAAAAAGGACAAAAAAAGCAATAGGTCTATCATTAAAATATGCAAACCATATGAGTTTTTCATCGATAACTAATTTTGCCTTTTCTAGTGATTCTTCCAGAAAGGCCGGATCAAGAGGGGTGAAATCTTCTTTAAATACCGACCATGTCGAATTGTAAATTTCGACAATATCCTTCACAAATTTTTCTTTTTTCCTGAATTCAAAATGTTGAAAAGAATAGCCTGGCCTTCTTGAGAGCCACTCGGCAATTTTCATGATCCGTTCAGGAAACTTAACAATCTTTTTATCTATTCCTCTTATTTCCCTGTGGTAGGAGAATTGTTCAAAATAATCTTTAAAACCGTACTCCTCAAAAAAGTCCCTGTAATACTTTTTATGATAAGGCATTCCGAAACCCTGTTGCATGAATCCATCTACCAGCAATCCCCAGTTGTTGTCGTTTTCACCGAAGTTTATCGGACCATCCATAGCCTCCATTCCATGCGAAGAGTGCCACTCCTTTGCCAGATTGAATAAAATAAATGCAGCTTCTTTGCTTTCAACAACCTCAAAAAAACCAATACCTCCTGTGGGTTGTCTGTTTGCAGCTGATCTTACCTGATCAATGAAAGCTGCAATTCTTCCAATTGTCTGATCATTATCATTTTTCAGGATCCAACGGATTGCCTCCCCGTGTTTAAAAGTATGATTCTTTGATGGATCAAAAACAGATTCGATAGCTGAATCAAGCTGGCATATCCAATAAGGGTCTGTTTTATATAATTCTTTTGGAAAATCTATAAATTCCTTTTTATCTTGTTTTTTTGTGACCTCAACTACCTTCATGAATTTAATTATATGAGAACCGGCTACCTGCCGATGAAGTCGAAAAGTTTATCGGTACAGGATGCAAATATAAACAGATTTTTATAAGGTAAGGATACTCGCCCACAATCCCTCAAGGCGAAACAATTTTCACTCTTTGAGAGTAATTAGTAACCTTTTATTTCGGTCACTTATTCCCTTTTTTACTTTTTACTTTTGTCTTTTGTCTTTTTAATGTATATAAATTATTCCGTGGTCGATGAGAACGAAAAGGATTGCAATAATAACAGAGTAAATTGCATAAGTTCTGACAGGAATGTATTCAGCTGGCTTGATATCCATTTTGACCCACAGGTATCCGGCAAGGAATATTTTTTCTAATGTGTAAACAATAAATGTTGAAAGGGCCACTCCCACCAGTTTATATCCCCATTTTAGCATCAAAAGGCTTAATGTGACATTCAATACCAGCTCCAGGGCAGCAACAATAAGTGTAATATGAGTTTTTTTCCTGCCAACAATTACCGTCTGTGGAAAGACAAGTCGCGGAATAATCAATAAAGAATAAATAAGAAATATGTCGGCGCTTTTTTGAAAATCATAGTTGAATAACCTTGGATAGATCCATTTTGAAAAAAGCATCATAATCATCGTAATCGGGAACAAGATGTGCATGATTTGCTCTGACTTAATTCTTATTTTTGCGAGAGATTCTCTCATCCTCTCCCGGGTTGAAAATTCAGGCAGCATGGCATTGCTGAGTCCGGTTGCCATCATTAGTACAAGCGGAAACTCTTTGGCGCCATAGCGAAACCAGGCAAATATTGCAGGGTCCTTATAATATGCCGATATGATAACCCCATCGATATATTGTGGCGAACCACTGATCAGTGATGTTAATATTAAAGGGATACCCAGGTAAAGATGTTCCTTCATGAACTTCACCGATATCTTTATTTCGGTGTAACGTCTTAACAGTATAATCAACCAGATCCATCTGAATCCGGTTATTGCAAGCAATCCGTAAATTGACCAGATAATGTCCTTGCCAAATAATAATGGAGTAACGATGAAGATCAGTTGTGCCGTAAATGTATAAAGGCCATATTGAAAAATACGGTATGATCTGTTGTTCAGAAGATAAATATATTCGATCAGGCAAACCGGACTGCTTAAGAGAATATACAGCAATAAGAGATTAATATATGGAACATTGCCTGAAAAATGGAAAACCGAAAAATTATTTTTTAAGGCATGACCAAGTGAAAAAATCAACATGCTGAAAAAACATAATAAGAGAAAAGCGTTAAATATTTCGGGGGATTTTACAGTGCCGTTTTCGCCAATTTTCCGGTAAGTTCGATTCCTGTTATAAAGAGGCAAAAGTGACTGAATAATGCCGGTTACCCACCAAAAGGTTATTAACCCGGCGATGAACATGAACATTTCCCATTGACCAATTGCAGAACGTGTAAGATGTGTAAGATTGCTTTTGGTAAAAACGACACTGATAATAAGGAAGATAACCGGCTTCATCAACTGGAAAAGTTGCAGTCCTGATATGTTATCTATAAATTTTATCCTTTTCAAACCTAAAAGATCTTTTACAAATACCTCCTGATAACAATTTTAAGGGTTAGAAATTGTACAGGAAAGTTCATTTTTTTTTGAACTATCCAAAGATAGTAATTGACTTCAGTATGAGAAAATAAATTTAAAATTTTGCGAAATAGAAATTTTGACCTTATTTTGCACTCCTAGAAACGGTGGATGTAGTTCAGTCGGTTAGAACGTCGGATTGTGGTTCCGAAGGTCGTGGGTTCGAGCCCCATCTTCCACCCCACTAACAAAAAATAACAAAGGCAATTATCTGAATATATGATAGTTGCCTTTCGTATTTTTATGATTACAGTTTTCTTCTAACCATATTCTAATTAAACGTTGCAAAAAGTAATGTTTTTAATTAAAAATAGTTTAAGTTTCCCCTTATTGCTAACTCTTTTAATAACAAGACTTTAAATATATAGACTTTTTACCTTATTAGCAAATAAATATATTTTTTTTGTAAAATTTCTAAGACTTTTTATTTTCTGAAGACTTCGGACTTCATAGGAATTAAAATTTTTGTCCAGAAATTTATAAGAGTTTGGGTCAAGTTGCACTCAATATGTCCCCATATTATAAAATTTTATAATTTTTTTTGTATACCGACCATTTCATTGAAAATAAAAATATTTTCAGAATATTTTTCTAACCTGAGTATTTATTGACGTAGCACCCACGCCCAGAAATGGCATAGGGGGACGGGGGTATCTTATACGGGGGGTTACGGTGGATATGCCTGATTATGTGTACATTACATTATATTAATAGATTGTCCGAATTATATGAAACTACAAGATTTACATCCCATTGACTCGACCATCCATGGTCTTGATAATGTTTATCATACTATTGGTGCGTATAGTCATTACATAAATTCTGAATGCATACAGACACCCCATAAGATCATCAGTAAAGGAAAGCAATATATAATTGCCTCAACGACACCAAAGTGCTCAGATACCATTGTACAACAAGTAAAATTGCTGGATGCTTATTATAGTAAATGTTACGTGTATCTATTTGTTATGGATTTGCAAACAGATCGAGTATATATTGTTGATCTGTTTATAGAATGTCCTGAAGATAAATGTACGTGGTTGCTATATGAACTGAAAGATTTTAATAAGTTGAAGGATTATCAGGCTGTTAAATCATATTGTGGAAAAGTTGATGATGCTAAAAAGAAACCTCTTGATAATTGTAAAACAAATATAACCGATAATGATTTATTGGAGTTTGATTATTCATAGTTATGAAAGACCAAATTATGAATATTAATAATTCTGAAGTCAATTGTCCATTTTATCCCTGTCATGATAAAACCAAAGGTGGTAAATTTATAATTACAAATGAAAAATCTATCTGGGATTGTTCTAATTGTAATTATATTCATAAAAAAATTATTGTTGATAAAATATTCAAACTAATCCAGTTAATGGAAAATGATTTTATAAAACTTAAATAATAATTCTTAAAATGATAAATTAATTCTCAAAATGATAATAATAATTTTATATGACAATCCTTAAATAACTATCAATATGATTGTTATACTAAATAATTTTTTTGGCATTACTTTTGTCTTTATATCTAAAATAATTATATAATTAAAATTAAAAAACATGAAGAAATTATTAGTACTAATGTCACTCTTAGCAATTACAGCAATGACTTTTGCACAGGTTAAACCTCAAGAAGTAAAAAAAGACACAACTAAGGTTAAAACCGAAGTTAAAAAGAATGAACTAAAAAAAGATTCTCTTAAAATGGAAGAGAA
>Ga0209744_1000240_pt1 | contig 17932 bp, 16 predicted proteins | sample BarGraNGADG00311_2_FD_184494 | JGI IMG/M metagenome (GOLD analysis project Ga0209744, IMG submission 184494) | Arctic peat soil microbial communities from Barrow, Alaska - Barrow Graham LP Ref core NGADG0004-311 (SPAdes) (version 2) | ecosystem: Environmental > Terrestrial > Soil > Wetlands >... | reverse complement strand
AGCTGATCGAGGAGGAGAGAAGATGGTTTTACTGAATCCGGACGTGGATAGACATAAATTGAATATCTGTATAATAGTTCTTTTGCATTTTTCCACTTATGAAGAGTATACAGATTATCTTCTCCCATAACCAGACAAAACTCATTTTTCGGATACTTCTCTTTTAGATATGTCAGGGTATCAATAGTATAGGAAGGAACGGGCAGTTTGAATTCTATATCCGAAGCTTTCAACCTGTCACTGTCTCCGGTAGCCAGCTGAACCATATAAAGACGATGATGATCAGGGAGAAGAGTATCTTTCTTTTTCAAAGGATTATGGGGACTTACTACAAACCACACCTGATCAATACCTGCAAATTCGGTCATATATCCGGCAATTGCCACATGGCCAATGTGAACAGGATTAAATGACCCGAAATATAAACCGATTTTTGCCATCAGAGTATTCAGAATTTTTTTTCAAGAAAAGATGCCACTATTTTCAGAGTCTCTTCTTTTGCCTTATCCAACTGATGATTCACAATGATGGTATCAAACTGATTGGCAAGTTTTAACTCGTCCCTGGCTTTTTCAACCCTCAGCCTGATTTTTTCCGGAGTGTCAGTTCCTCTTTTTACGAGCCTGTTTTCAAGTTCCGATACCGACGGAGGCATTATAAATATTGCTATAGAGTTAGTACCAAATTTATTTTTCAGGCTTATTCCTCCATTGACGTCAACATCAAAAAGTACATGATTTCCTTGCGCCCATATTCTCTCTAACTCACTTTTAAAAGTGCCGTAGAACATATCCTTATAGACTTCTTCCCATTCAACGAATTCGTTGTTCTTAATCTTTTTTTTGAATTCCTTAACAGTCAGAAAAAAATAGTCCTCTCCTTCAGTCTCATTTCCCCTTATTGGTCTAGTTGTAGCCGATACTGAAAACGAAAGTTTTAATCCGCTTTCGAGCAGATGCTTGACTATTGTTGTTTTGCCTGCACCGGAGGGAGCAGATATTATTACCAGTTTTCCTTCCATATTACTATAAAACATTCAGAGTCTGTTCTTTAATTTTCTCGAGTTCGTCTTTCATCATAACCACAAGTTTTTGGATTGATGCATCATTGGCTTTTGAACCGATTGTGTTTATTTCACGGCCAATTTCCTGTGCTATGAAGTTCAGTATCTTTCCGTTCGGAGATGCAGAGTTTGTTGTTTCAATGAAATAATCGCAGTGGGTTTTCAACCTTACTTTTTCTTCGTTGATATCGTATTTTTCAAGATAAAAGATGATCTCCTGTTCAAACCTGTTCTTATCGATTTTTTCTGAACCCAGATTCTCCTCCAGAAGTGACATTAATTTTTCCCTGATTTTTGTGATCCTTCCAGCTTCAAATGTCTCTATGGATTCCAGCAGTGATAGAATTTTCCCGATGCATTTCTTCAGATCTGCCATAATTGAATTGCCCTCCTCCATTCTGTACAGGTCAAGCATTGTAAGTGATTCAGTTATCCGGTTTTTGACCATTTCCCATTCAGCCTCCGGCATCTCAGGCTTTTCGGTCTTCAAAGTGTCGGGCAGTTTCATAATAGCAGTAAATATCTGATCATCAAGGTCTATCTTTAGTTCTGCAGCTATCTCTTTAAACTGATTGTAATAATTTCTGACTGCCGATTTATTGATGACAGTCACTACTTCATCATCAAGCATATCACAAAAAATCGAAAAATCAATTTTTCCTCTGTCGAGTTTTTGGCTGATAAGATTTCTGATTTCAGGTTCTTTTTCTTTATATAGCCAGGGGAGCTTGGTATTTAAATCAAGTTGTTTGGAATTAAGTGATTTTATTTCAATTGTTATTTTTTTTTGTGGTGTTTCGGCAATGGCTTTTCCGTAGCCTGTCATGGATTTGATCATTTCCTGAATATTTTAAATAAAAAGTGAAGTGAGTGTAAGTTACATATTTACCAGCTAAATTACTAATAACAGCCCGGCAAAAGAGTCGTTTTTCAATAATTATCAAAGATACATCAGAGCCTTTCCAGTTTGACTGTGAAATGTCTCATAATTGGTGCTTCCCAAATTATCCTGACACCTCTATTTATCCGGTCTTTTCTTTCAAACACATTTATGACTACTGCTGCAACATAATCCATATGGTTATTTGTGTAAACTCTCCGGGGTAATGCAAGTCTCACTGTTTCAAGATCGGAAAACCGGTTCTGTCGGGTTAAGGGATCTCTGTCAGCCATCAGGGCGCCTATCTCGACTCCTCTTACACCTCCTTCAGTATATAGCTCAAGAGCAAGCGTTTGGGCAGGGAATTCTTCTTCCGGAATGTCAGGAAGGAACTTTTTTGCATCAATGAATATTGCATGTCCGCCGAATGGCTCAAGTACCGGAATTCCATACTCCATTAACTTCGTACCAAGGCGTGCAACCTGGTTTATACGTGATTCAAGATATGAATATTCAGTACCTTCATATAATCCCTGGGCCAGGGCATTCATATCCCTGCCCGACATGCCCCCATAAGTTATGAAACCTTCATAAATAATATTATATGTTGAAGCCTGGCGAAAGAGATCCTCATCTCTGAATCCTATAAAGCCTCCCATATTCACAATGGCGTCCTTCTTTGAACTCATTGTCATACCATCAGCGTAAGAGAACATCTCCCTTGCTATATCCCTGATATCTTTGTCAGCATAGCCATCTTCTCTCAACTTTATAAAATATGCATTCTCAGCAAATCGGGCAGAATCTATAATGAACTTTACTCCATATTTACGGGATAACCTCCCAACTTCTCTCAAATTGTTCATACTCACGGGTTGTCCGCCTGCAGTATTGTTGGTGACAGTAACAATTATGCATGAAATCTTCTCAGCCGGGTGGGATTTAAGAACATTCTCAAGTTTTTCAATATCGACATTCCCTTTAAAAGGGTGCCATACTTTTGTGTCTGAAGCAGCATCAATAGTACAATCAACAGCTTTTGCCTTTCTGAATTCGATATGTCCTTTTGTTGTGTCAAAGTGTGAGTTTCCAGGAACGATATCACCTTCTTTCACAAGAACGGAGAAGAGAACGTTCTCTGCAGCTCTTCCCTGGTGAGTAGGCAGAAAAAATTCGAACCCGGTCAGATCTTTTATTGCATCTTTCAGTTTATAATACGACGAAGCTCCTGCATAGCTTTCATCACCCAGCATCATTGCGGACCACTGTTTGTCGCTCATTGCACCTGTGCCGGAATCAGTCAGCAGATCAATGAAAACCTGTTCGGATTTCAGGTTAAAAAGATTGAATGATGCCTCCTTAAGCCAGGTTTCTCTCTGTTCTTTTGTACTTCGGAATATGTTTTCAACCATTTTGATTTTAAATGGTTCAGCGAATGGCAAATCCATGATTTCAATAGATTATATAAAATGTTGAGAAAATTTGATGATATTATAATGCTGATTATAAGTCAGTTAATTGGACTTATTCTAGAGGTTTTCAGAGAAGAAATCTCTATTTTTGATATTCTTGTATATATCAACCATTTTAAAAACAGTCAAACGTAACAAAAGCGGTAAACCGGTTTTGAGATCCGAAGGAACTGAGAAGACAAAGTTACAACTCTTTCTGATATATCCTGAATTTCTTTATTACCGTACCTCCGACTCTCTCATATTCGCCTCGCATCTTGATATTGTCTTCAAGAACAAGATGACTGTCGATTTTATCCATCTTATGCTTTATGCCGGATTGTAGAATTTTTACCCCCATGATAACATCAATGCCCTTACCCCTGTACTCCTTTAACACACCACCAAGCATCATGAGAAGTTTCTTAGATCTTTTCGATTCGCGTAGTATTTTGAAAATACCAAATGGCAACAGTTTACCATTTGCCGCTTTTATTCCAGGACTGACATCCGGCATTCCTATTGCAAATCCTATTAATTCCCGGTCAACCTCAACAACCTTAATAAATTTAGGATCGAGTATTGGAAGATAACGGGCAGCGAACTCCTTTTTCTCTTTATCGTTAAGTGGAACAAATCCATAAATCTCCGCAAAAGTCTTATTCATAAGTTCCAAGACAGGAATGATATATGGTTTTAATTCCTTTTTTGACAGGAATTCAATTATTTTGTACTCTTTATTATTTGCAACTCTTGAGAGAACTTTTTCGTAAATAAGTGGAAATTCATCTGGCATCTTGGCCAAATAATTGACAAGATCGACTTTCTTCTCATATCCTTCTGCAACGATAAGTTCAGGCATGTATGGAGAATTGGTTGCAGCTGTCATGATTTGAGGATATTCGAAGCCCTCAATCTGAAAACCCTGAGGATCCTTGTCAGAAAATCCCAACGGTCCTATAATCCTGGTCATCCCTTTTTGTTTGGCCCACTCCTCAACCCTGGTTAAGAGAGCATGAAAAACTTCCTTGTCGTTATAGCACTCCATGAAACAGAAGCGCCCATGCTGCTCATTATTAATTGCATTATATCTGTTATTAATAATCCCCATTATCCTTCCCACAGGCTTTTTATCCCTGTAGGCCAATAACAGTAATGCATCAGCGTACTGGTACGATTTATTTTTCTTTTTATTGTATAACTCCCTTTCATCCATGTAAATAGGAGGAAGCCATTCGGGTTCATTTTTATGAACTTTATCCGGAAGATAAATAAAGTCGTGCCGGTCTTTTCTGGTAAGTACCTCTTTAATAACTAATTCCCCCATACGATCATTTTCTTTAATTGTGGCAAGAAACAAAAAAACTTTAATAAGAACAATTCCAGGTGAAATAAAATTAAAATTATCGGTATTTGAAAATTATGTCAAAAATAACAAAAACTGCAAAAAGAATACTTGCTATACCATTTGTAGTCGCAAATGCAATAGTGACTTTACTGATATCATCATGTCTGACAATGCTGTGTTGATAGATTAATAATAAAGTGAACACTGTTGCACCTGACCAGAATAGTAATCCTCCCTTTTCATAAAATCCGGCTATTAATACAAGCAAGAATGTTATAATATGGATAAAGATTGAAATGACAAGAGCCCTCTTTCGTCCGGCAGCTGATGGTAGAGAGTGCAATTCATTTGTCTTGTCAAATTCATCATCCTGCAGAGCATAAATAATATCAAATCCGCTTACCCAGGTCAGCACAATTAATGAGTAGATGAGAGGAAGAATACTAAATTGTCCTGTTACCGATATATAGGCACCGATGGGTGCAAGACTAAGTCCCAATCCCAAAATAAAATGACAAAGCGAAGTAATTCTTTTTGTAAGGCTATATCCCAGGATAACCGATAGTGCAACAGGAGAGAGAAACAGGGTCAACCTGTTAATAAATCCTGTGGTAATTATAAACAGAACGGCGTTAATAATAACAAATGCTGCTGCAGCTTTAGTTCCAATAATGCCGGAAGGAATCTCTCGTTTACTGGTTCTTGGGTTAAGGGTGTCAAAGTGTTTGTCGGCAAGTCTGTTGAAGCCCATCGCTGCGTTTCGTGCAAAAATCATGCAAAGGATAACCAGTAAAAGCAACCTGATACTGAAGTCAAACTCATCTTTTGAAATAGCCAGGGAAAACCCGATAAGTGCAAAAGGCATTGCGAAGACTGTATGGCTGAACTTCACAAGTGAGAAATAGTTTTTAACTGCTTTGAAAAGTGCAATCATTGATCAAGTAGCTTCCTGTAAGTTTCATAGCTGTCATCACCGAATGTAACAAAGATTACCTTTTCAGGGTAACTGTTTTTATTCAGGAATCTTTTAGTTTCATTTATAGCAATCACTGCAGCCAGATCTTTGGGGAATCCATAGGCTCCAGTTGAAATTCCGGGGAAGGCGACTGTTTTTATTTTCTTCTCCTTCGCCAGAGTAAGGCTGGAATTATAACATGATGCCAGTAGTGAAGGTTCATCACGATAGCCTCCGAACCATACTGGTCCGACAGTATGAATAACATGTTTTGCTTTAAGCCGGTAACCATCTGTGATTTTTGACTGGCCGGTTTCACATCCGTTAAGTGTCTTACATTCAGTAAGAAGATCTGGTCCGGCTGCATTATGTATTGCTCCATCCACACCTCCACCTCCCAGCAGAGATTTGTTCGCTGCATTCACGATAGCATCAACATCGAGGGTAGTAATGTCTCCATTAACTAGCTCAATTCTTTTTTTCTTCATTACCGTATCTGAGCATCAAGTTCATTTTCATAAGCCTTAATGAGATTACTCATAATCTTGTCGATATTTTTATCTGTCATTGTTTTAATATCATCTCGCAGAATAAAACTGACAGCATATGATTTTTTGTTTTTACCCAGGCTGTCACTTTCATAAACATCGAAAAGACTCACTTCCTGAAGTATGTTTTTTTCCGTATGGAATGCAATGTCTCTGATCTGCCCGAACTTTATTCCCTTGTCGAGCAATAATGCGAGATCACGACGGACGGAAGGATATTTGGGAAGCTCCCTGAAAGAAATTGTATGATTTTTAATCAGTTTCATAAGATGATCCCATTCAATATGACCATAATAGAGATCTTGTCCGATGTCAAATTTTGCAAGATAGTTTTTTGAAATACGTCCGGCTTCCGCAACGATTTTATTGTTAAACGTATAAGTTATAGCCTCCGCAAAGTATTTATTATGGGTTTCACCTGTTATCAGAGTTCCAGGTTTAACTCCTAACCGCGAAAAGATCATTTCAATTGCAGATTTGATATGGAAGAAATCAGAAGGATTGGTTCTGTAATTCCAACTCTGAGTACCTGTATTCCCAGTAATAAAAAGATCGAGAGAAGCTTTTTCAATATAATCATCTGCTTTGGGAAAGGATTGACCTGATTTATGGTAAAAGTAACAGCCGAATTCGTAGAGTTTAAGATTAAGATTCTGCCTGTTAATGTTCCATATAACGGAGTTTAAGCCGCCAAACAGGAGAGACTGTCGCATTGCATTCAGGTCAGAACTCAGTGGATTCGCAAGAATCACAAGTTGCTCCCTGTCGAAATCGTCGTTTTGTTCATACCACGATGCCGGATTAAGGGAGTTACACATTATTTCCGAAAAGCCATTGGCCGAAAGCAGATCAGATATAATATTAACAATTTTTTCCTTGTCAGGTTTTTCAGGATATGACCGGATTAAGGGAGTTACACATTATTTCCGAAAAGCCATTGGCCGAAAGCAGATCAGATATAATATTAACAATTTTTTCCTTGTCAGGTTTTTCAGGATATGAGAGAGTTGAATTGACATGGTTATTAACCTCAATATTGTTGTAGCCATAAATTCTGAGAATCTCTTCAATCACATCGGCTTCCCCTTTTACATCGACCCGATAGGAGGGTATCGAGAGCTTAAGATTAACACCGTCATCACTAATTATTTCGATATCCAGAAGAGAAAGAATTTTCTTTACCGTACCCTGTTCAATCTTTTTACCAATGAGCCTGTCAATATTATTATAATTAACACCAACCAGCACATTTTTGACCGGGTTTGGGTAAACGTCAACTATGTCTGAAGAAATCATACCGCCGGCAATCTCTTTGATAAGCAATATTGCCCTTTTGAGAGCCCATGTGGTAATACCCGGATCTGCACCTCTTTCAAACCGGAATGAAGCGTCAGTTTTTAGTGAGTGTCTTTTTGAAGTCTTGCGGATTGAAACAGGATTAAAGTAGGCGCTTTCGAGGAAGATGTTTTTTGTTGAATTAGTCACCCCTGATTTTATTCCTCCGAAGACTCCGGCGATACACATCCCTTCAGTTGTATTGCAAATCATAAGATCACGTGAGGAGAGGCTTCGTTCAACCTCATCAAGGGTAATGAACTTGCTTTTATCAGGCATGTTCCTGATGATGACTTTTTTCCCATCAATTTTATCAGCATCGAAAGCATGCAATGGCTGACCCACTTCGTGCTGTACAAAATTTGTTATATCAACTACATTATTAATCGGATTGAGACCCACAGCCCTGAGTTTATTCCTTAGCCATTCGGGCGATTCTCCGATTGTTACACCACTGATTGTGATGCCTGTATATCTCGGGCAGTCAGTAGTGTTTTCTATAATAACTTCATATGGGTTGTTGTTATTATCAGGTTTAAAGTCTGATAACAAAGGAAGAATAGCTTTTCTATCCAGACCCGCATTGAGATTCAGATATGCAGCAAGGTCCCTGGCAACTCCAAAATGCGATCCGCTGTCGATCCTGTTAGGAGTAAGCCCTATTTCAAAAACACTATCTTTTACAATATTAAAATAGCCGGCTGCAGGCGTTCCGGGTTTAGCATCATTGTTCAGAACCATAATGCCATCATGTGAATTACCAAGGCCAAGCTCATCTTCAGCACATATCATTCCTTCAGATAACTCTCCTCGTATCTTCGATTTTTTTATTTCTAAACTATCATTTCCCTTAAAAACAACCGTTCCAACAGTAGCAACAGGAACCTTCTGACCTGCTGCAACATTGGGAGCTCCGCATACTATCTGAAGTGGTTGGGAAGTACCAATATCCACAGTTGTTACAGAAAGTTTATCGGCATCAGGATGTTTCTTACATGTCAATACTTCCCCGATTACCACCCCTTCAAGACCCCCTTTCACAGAAACCCATTCATCAATTCCTTCAATTTCGAGGCCAATACCTGTTAATATTTCTGCAATTTTGGCGGGTTCAAGATCAATCTTTAAATAATCTTTAATCCAGTTATATGAAATCTTCATTTCTTGGTTGAACGTATTTAATTAGCAGTATGAATGCAAAAGTAAAGAAAATCCATTAACCGCAAAGATCGCAAAGTAAAGAATTCGCAAAGGCCACAAAGACTTCAATAATATGCTTTTAACTTTTCTATCTAAAAAATTTATTGAAAACAAGCATAGATAGGCTCTGTCATTAACCTCATAAAGAATGTCTCTAATTTGTCTATCTTTGTAACTCAAACGCTCAATCTATGGTTATTGAAAATGAAGATAAACTGATCTTATTAACAAATGATGACGGCCTCTATGCGGGAGGATTAAGAACACTTCTTGGAGTGATGGAGGAGTTTGGGAAAGTTATTCTAATATCGACTATTGAAAGCATGTCGGGTATGTCTCAGGCACTGACTGTTAAAACTCCCCTTCGTGTCAAGCTTCTTGAAGAGAATGATAAACACAGGATTTATGCCTGCAATGGCACTCCGACCGATAGTGTAAAACTGGCTATTAATCAGTTAACTGAAAGATCACCTGACTGGGTTGTCTCAGGAATAAACCATGGTTCAAATGCTTCAGTAAGTGTTCTGTATTCAGGTACAATGGCAGCAGCTATCGAAGGGTGTCTTTATGGGATAAGCTCAGTAGGTTTCTCACTTAATAATTTTTCACCAACTGCTGACTTCTCAATCTGTAAAAAGTATGTCCGGATTATAATGAAGAAGCTTTCTTCAGAACCACTTCCTTCGGGTATATGCCTGAATGTAAATATTCCGGTAGCTAAAAAGAGTGAAATAAAGGGGATAAAAATATGCAGGCAATCAAAAGGTAACTGGAAAGAAGAGTTTGAAAAAAGGAAAGACCCGATGGGCAAAACCTATTATTGGCTTACCGGAATTTTTCAGAATCATGAACCTGAAGCGACCGATACGGATGAATGGGCTATTGCACACAATTTTGTTTCAGTTGTGCCCGTTACTGTCGATATGACTGCCCATTGGTATATTGATAACCTAAAAGTAAGATATAAAAAATGAAATTTTACGAGAAATATGACAAAGTCCTGACAGGTTTAATTTCAGGACTGATATTTCCATTTATAGTAGGAATAATCATTTATTCCTTTTCTTCAGGTCACTTATCACTTCATGATTATCTTGCCAGGATTGCGGAAAAAGACATTATTACACATTCTATAACTTTATGTGTCTTCCCGAATATTATTATTTTTCTGATATTTAACCGGTTCGACATGCTTAAGGCTACCAGGGGAGTACTTGCAATAACTATTTTCTGGGCTGTAATTGTTTTTGGAGTAAAGCTTTTAGTATGAAGTACTTTATTATTGCGGGAGAACAATCTGGCGACCTTCATGGCTCAAATCTGGTAAGGGAATTACTTAACGCTGATAAAAACGCAGAGATCTTCTGCTGGGGCGGCGATCTGATGGAGTCTGCAGGAGCTACCCTTCTGGTTCACTACCGGAAAATGGCTTTCATGGGCTTTATCGCTGTTATTAAAAATCTTGGAGCAATTTCCAAAAACATCAGCCTGTGCAAACGGCAGATAAATGAATATAAGCCAGATGTTGTAATCTTTATTGATTATCCCGGTTTCAATATCAGGATAGCAGAGTATTCAAAAAACAAAGGATATAAAACCTTCTATTACATATCTCCTAAACTATGGGCATGGAACGAAAGCAGGGTAAAGAAGATTAAAAAGTATGTCGACCGGATGTTCATCATTTTCCCATTCGAGGTTGATTTTTATAAAAAGCATGATATAACTGTTGAATATTATGGAAATCCTCTCGTTGATGAGATCGAAAAAAGAATTTCTTCCTTTCCGGCAAAAAGCAATATCTGCCAGTACCTCGGGATTGAAAATAAACCGGTGATAGCCCTCTTAGCCGGAAGCCGCAGACATGAAATTAAGCTTATCCTTCCTGAGATGATGAAAGCAGTACCCGATTTCCCGGGATACCAGTTTGTTCTGGCCGGAGTGAAAAACATTCCGGATGACATATATTTTAATATCATTGGGAATGCTCCTGTTAAACTGATTAAGGAAAAAACTTACGAGATTCTTTATGCTGCAGAAGCAGCGCTGGTTACATCAGGGACAGCGACACTTGAGACTGCTCTTTACGGCACTCCCCAGGTCGTCTGTTATAAGGGTGATTTCCTCTCAATGCTGATCGCATGGATGGTGATCAAAGTGAAATATATCTCGCTTGTGAATCTCATAATGGATACTGAAGTTGTTAAGGAACTGGTTCAGTACGACCTTAAAAAGAATACTCTTTTAAAAGAACTTAAAGCGATTCTTCCCGGTGGGGCAAAACGGGAAAAACTATTATCTGATTATAAGGTTCTGTCAATTAAATTGGGCCCTTCAGGTGCCTCCGGAAGGATTGCCAGGGAGATGATGAGGGAGTTGAAGAAATGATAGGGGGGCAAATAACGGGAGAAATTTAAGATAGTATTCAGATTCGAATTATGCTGAGATTGAACCTATTATTTTTTTTATTATTGACTGTCTTCTCTGCAGCTGTTTCTGCGCAGGTCAAAATCCGGCTTTTTTCAAATCAATCTCCCTCTTCGGCAGTATTTTCAGTAACTGAAGGAAACTATGAAATAAATTTATTCACAGGTAAGGTTCTTTCAGTTCTCAAAGGTGAACCTGTCATTATAACTAAGTTTGATGGAAAGCTTGCTGTTAAATTGAGAAACACAGATGGTTTTGTATGTGATTCTATAATTCTGACAGGAAAAACAGGGAATGATTCATTTTCTTTAAGAATTAATGGGTTTTTACCTGTGAGGCAGTATTATTCAGGTGATCTTCAGTGTTTTCCTGATCTGGGAACATTGGTACTCATAAATATTTCAGATATCGAGAAATATATTTCCGGCGTGGTAAAAGCTGAAGGCGGAAGCGGAAAAAACTTAGAATACTTCAAGACACAGGCTATTATTGCACGTACATACATGTACAAATATTTTGATAAGCATTCTTCTGACAGGTATAATGTATGTGACAATACACATTGCCAGGCTTATAATGGTTTATCTTTAGATACACTTCTTAACAGAGCAGCACTGGAAACTCTTGGACTTGTCATACTTGATAAGAATAGTGTTTTAATCATATCAGCGTTCCATTCGAATTGTGGGGGAGAAACTTCAACTTCTGAAGATGTCTGGTTATCGGATCAGCCATACCTGAAAGCTGTAATAGATCCATACTGTCTTAATTCAAGGAATTCCACATGGACAAAATACCTGTCGTTGAAAGAATGGGTTAGCTATCTGAGGAAATCGGGATACCAGGGGAATATTGATTATCCGTCAGGATTTAATTTTTTACAGGAATCCCGACTGACTGATTACAAAACAGGATCATTTACAATACCGTTAAGGACGATAAGATCTGACTTTGACCTGAGGTCAACATTTTTTTCCTTATATGCAAAAGGTGATTCAGTTATATTTGATGGAAGGGGTTATGGACATGGTGTTGGACTATGTCAGGAGGGTGCCATGGAGATGGCATCAAGGGGATTCAATTATAAACAGATCATTGATTTTTATTATTCAGGAGTATTTATTACTGATATAAAAAATGCTGTAGCTTTGCCTTGAATTTTACCCCCCATCCCCCCATGTAGGGGAGTTTTGCCCCCCATCCCCTCCCGACCAAGATCGGGACAAGCTCTAAAGGGGGGCTAATTAAGTGATTGGATTTAAACCCCCTTTAGGGGGCAGGGGGCAAAAAAGAGGTAGTAAAAAAATGATTCCAGAGTTAATAGTTAAAGTAATAAAAACAACATTTATATATGTTTGCGATTTTCAGAAAGGAGATAAGTGGTTTTTTCAGTAATCTGACAGGATATATTGTAATTATTGTTTTTCTCCTGGTAAACAGTCTTTTCATGTGGGTTTTACCTGGTGAATGGAACATACTCGATAGTGGATATGCCGGACTCGACACTCTGTTTTTCCTTTCACCATGGGTTTTCATGTTCCTTGTCCCGGCTGTAACAATGAAGATGATAGCTGAGGAAAAACGTATGGGGACTATTGAGCTGATTTATTCGAGGCCAATCACCGAAAGAGGAATTATTTATGGAAAATACTTTGCTTCGGTCTCTTTGGTTTTGCTAGCACTGCTTCCGGCACTGATATATTATTTTTCGGTTTATCAGCTTGGTGAATCTCCGGGAAATCTTGATCGTGGCGGTACAATAGGCTCATTTATTGGTCTCTTCTTTCTTGCATCAGTGTATGCTTCAGCCGGGCTATTTGCTTCATCTGTTACAGATAATCAGGTGATTGCATTTATTATTGCGGTGCTAATATGTTTTATTCTCTTTATGGGATTTGATTCATTTGCTTATCTGCCAGGTTTGAAAAAACTGGATGAATTTGTCATTAGACTTGGTATAAATGAACATTATAAATCTATCAGCAGGGGAGTAATTGATATTAAAGATGTTGTCTATTTCATAGCTGTGGCTGCTTTCTTTAATGAAGCTACTAGACTCCACATGCAATCGCGTAAATGGAAGAAAAAAAGTTAATAATGACAGTGTCAGGAGATAGCAAAAGCATTAAATTCAGAAGCTGGTTTCAATTCCTGTCATCAGTAACAGCGATCATCATATTAGCTTTATTAACCTCATTCATGAGGGTAAGATTAGACCTGACAGAGGATAGAAGATATACACTTTCTGAACAAACAAGGAAGATACTGACAAACCTGAAAAATGATATTTATATTCAGGTATACCTTGACGGAGAGATACCTATCCCCCTGAAGCGATTAAAAAGATCTGTCAGAGAAATGCTTGACGAATTCAGAATAGCCTCCGGGAGGAAAATTGATTATGAGTTTATCAATCCCTCTGAAGGCAAAAATGTTCAACAGAGAAATGCTCAATATCAGCTTCTGGAAAAGAAGGGTTTGAATCCAGTCGATATAAAGGCCAGCGATGCTGAGGGCGGTTCTACGACGAAGAGAATTTATCCCGGGATGATAGTTAATTATAACGGAATAGAAGTTCCGGTAAACTTTCTGAACAATTCATCATCATCATATGAGCAAAACATCCTTCATTCGGTGGAAGGACTTGAATATGAAATGATTCAGACAATAGCGACTCTGAGTTCGGGTACTATAAATAAAGTGGCTTTCATTGAGGGACATGACGAAATCCCTGAGATTGAAACAGCCGACATAACAATGAATCTTGCCAGATTTTTTACGATTGACCGGGGCACTATTGCAGGCAAATCCGGGATACTTGACAAATATGCAGCAGTTATAATTGCAGGACCTGAAAAATTATTCAGCGAATCCGATAAACTGGTGCTTGATCAGTACATTATGAATGGCGGAAAGGTCTTGTGGCTTTTTGATGAGGTAGCTGTAAATTCAGACAGTCTTGCTTATGGTGAGACAGTGGGACTCTATCGGCCATTAAATATTGAGGATCAGCTTTTCCGGTACGGTGTCAGAGTAAATCCGGCGATTGTTCAGGATCTTGAATGCTTACCGATCAGGATTATGGTAATGAGCGAAGGTACGCGTCAACAGGTTGTTCCAGCTCCGTGGATTTATTACCCATTACTAAAACCAGCTGTAAATCACCCCATTACAAGAAACCTGAACAGGGTTAAAGCTGAATTTGCAAATTATATCGACACTGTTGGCCTGGATCCTGCTATTAGAAAAACGATTCTTCTTTCTACCTCAAAGTTTAGCCGGATAGTTTCTCCTCCTGTAGTGATAAGTCTTAAAGAGGCAGAATTGACTCCTGTTGAAAAAGATTTCAACAGACCGAACCTGCCGGTAGCGCTATTGCTTGAAGGTGTTTTTCCATCGGCTTTTAAAAACAGGATGGTCAGTAATCTTACGGATGATAAAAATCTCAGGATAAAGACACAGAGTAAAGAAACCAGGATGATTGTTGTTGCTGATGCAGATATTATAAGAAATGAAGTAACAAGGGTCGGATTGAATGAATCACCGCGCCCGCTGGGTGAGGATAAATATACAGGACAGATATTCGGAAACAGGGATTTTCTGATCAACTGTCTTAATTACCTGGTAGATAACAACGGAATAATGGAGCTAAGATCCAGAGAACTCAAACTGAGGTTACTGAATGTTGCGAAGATAAAAACTGAAAGGTTAAAATGGCAGCTCATAAACATGACCGGTCCTATATTAATGGTTGTCCTTTCAGGTTTGCTTTTTAGCTATTTCAGAAGGAAAAATTACACAAGATATTGATAATGAATAAAATATTTCTCAGGAGTATTTTGTTAATTATTGCAGCAGGGCTGCTTTTCCTGATCTTATTCAGCAGCAGATCTCCATTCGGAAAAAACAACAGCTCGTTCGCTACTGAATCCGGAAAAGAAATTACACGAATCGAATTAGGCGAAAACGGGAAAAGATTAATCCTTGAAAAAAAGGGAGAGGACTGGTTGATAAACGGGAAAACAGAAGCAAGAAAAAGTTGTGTTCTTTTTATAGTGAGGATTCTGAAAGAAATAAAAATTAAATCACCTGTATCTCCTGAATTATTTAAAAATGAAATAGTCTTAAAGGATATAATACCGGTTAAAGTGAAAGTTTATGAAAAAAGGAGACTGCTGAAGAGTTTTCTTGTTTATAAAACCAGGTCAAACACTTATGGGAATTTTATGAAAATCAGGGAGTCATCAAAACCTTTTATTGTCTATGTTCCTGGTTATGACGGCGATATTGGTTCAGAATTTACCATGAATGAATTATTCTGGCAACCTTATACAATATTCAATCTGTTACCTTCCGAAATAGCTTCAGTAAATCTTGAGAACCTGTCTGACACAGCATCCTCATTTTCAATAGTTAACAGAAATCATCATTGTTATCTGTCCGCTGATCGCTTCGACCTGAGAGGATGGGATTCTACTCTTGTTGCCCGTTATCTCTCATATTTCGTGAGGATCCCTTTCGAATCGTGGGCTTTCGATATGGTAGAAGCAGAGAAGAAAAGAATTGAGGCACAGTTACCTGTTTACAGGATTACAGTTACCACGGTTTCAGGGAGGAAGACCAGACTGACATTGTGGGCAATGATAACAGATGAAAACAGTGCAAAGAGGATAGACAGTGACAGGTTATTGGGTAAAACTGATGAGAGCAATGAGCTTTTCATAATGAGGTATTTTGATATCGATCCTATCATTAAGAAGAGATCATATTTCTTCCCGCAATAATTTTTTATTTGAAGGAATAGTTTTTTTTTGTAATATTGGTAATTGAGAATTAAACAAAAATCATTGTTCAATTCATTCATTTTGACTTTAATAGAAAAACTTGGAAATCAATAAATCAACTTAAAACGATACCAATATGAAATTTGTAGTATCCAGCTCGGAACTTCTTGGTCATCTGCAGGCTATAAGCAGGGTAATCAGTTCGAAGAATACCCTTCCAATTCTCGATAATTTTCTTTTTAATCTTAAAGGAAACGATCTTGAAATAACTGCCTCTGATCTTGAATCGACGTTAATAACAAGGATGAAACTTGAAAACACCGACGGAGACGGAACAATAGCTCTTCCTGCCAGAATATTACTTGATACCCTGAAAGAGTTTTCAGTACAACCTCTCACATTTGATATCAATATGGATACCATGGCAGTTGTTATCAGCTCTGAAAATGGTAAATTTAATGTTGTTGGACAGAACGGGATTGACTTTCCTGCATTACCTTCTATTAAAAAGGATAAAAAATTTGTATTTATAATAAATGCTGATGTGTTGCTATCAGGTATAAGCAAGACTCTCTTTGCCACAGCTGATGACGAACTTCGTCCTGTGATGGGTGGTATTTTCGTCGAGGCTTCTACTGACAAAATTACCTTTGTCGCATCTGATGCTCATAAACTCGTAAGATATCAGAGAACAGACGCACATGCAGATGATAATGCATCATTCATTCTGCCAAAGAAGCCTGCTTCTCTTCTTAAAAATATTTTACCAAAGGAGGAAGGATCTGTAAATGTTGAATTTGATGATAAAAATGCATTTTTTATCCTAAGCAATTATAAAGTTGTTTGTCGGCTGGTTGAAGGCAATTATCCGAATTACAATTCCGTCATACCTAAAAATAATCCACGTAAGATCACAATAGACAGAGTAGAATTATTTAACACTCTTAAGAGAGTTTCAGTATTTTCAAATCAGGCGAGCAATCTTGTAAAACTTCAGCTAAAAGGTAACCAGGTTATGGTTTCTGCTCAGGATATCGATTTTTCCATCTCTGCATATGAGAGGATCAAATGCCAGTATGAGGGAGATGAGATTGAAATCGGCTTCAAATCAGTGTTCCTTATAGAAATTCTGTCTAACATTGGTTCTCAGGATGTTATGATCGAACTCGCCGACCCTACCAGGGCCGGGTTGTTCCTTCCGGTGATTTCGGAAAATGAATCGGAGGACTTGTTGATGCTTCTTATGCCCATGATGATAAATGCCTGACCTTTGAATCTGAACCTTAAACGTCCTATTGCATTTATCGATCTTGAAACAACAGGAATTAATGTTTCAACTGATCGGATTGTTGAACTCTCGGTTTTAAAAATCAGTCCCAATGGCAAAGAGGAGTGGATGAGCGCAAGGGTAAACCCCGAAATGGCTATTCCTCCTAAAACAACCGCAATTCATGGAATAAAAGATGAGGATGTTGCCAACTCACCCACTTTCAAAGCCATAGGAAGGAATCTTGCTGCATTTCTTGAGGGGTGTGATCTGGCCGGATATAATGCCATAAAATTTGATATACCTGTTCTGGCGGAGGAATTCCTGAGGGTGAATATCGATTTCAATTTAAGAAAGAGACGGTACGTTGATGTTCAGGTGATCTTCCATAAAAAGGAACAGCGTACTTTATCTGCTGCCTACCAGTTCTATTGTAAAAAAAATCTTGAAGGCGCTCACGGTTCGAAAGCCGATACTGCAGCAACTTATGAAGTTCTTAAATCACAGCTCGACAGATATAATGATCTGGAAAATGATGTTGAGAAGCTTGCAGATTTCAGCTCATTTAACAGTAATGTTGATTTCGCCGGAAGAATAATTCTGGATGAGAACGGAGTCGAAGTTTTCAATTTTGGAAAGCATAAAGGGAAACCTGTTGAAGTTGTTTTTAATGA
>Ga0209744_1000239_pt1 | contig 17992 bp, 12 predicted proteins | sample BarGraNGADG00311_2_FD_184494 | JGI IMG/M metagenome (GOLD analysis project Ga0209744, IMG submission 184494) | Arctic peat soil microbial communities from Barrow, Alaska - Barrow Graham LP Ref core NGADG0004-311 (SPAdes) (version 2) | ecosystem: Environmental > Terrestrial > Soil > Wetlands >... | reverse complement strand
GGCATTGCTGGGATTACCCAGGAGCAAGTTGCTTCCATCGGCAGGCAATGCAACTGTTGATTTCGAGTAGGTAAGCGTGATCATCCTGGTCATCGCGTCGTATTGAACGTCGATACCCAAGGATTCTGCGACAAACCGGAGAGGAAGCATCGTCCGCCCGTTCGTGATGACAGGCACAACCGCAGAGTTTGCTGCATCGATCGCAAGGGTGGTACCGTTCAGCGATGCCTGTGGCTTGCCAATGCAGAGGTCGAGAGAATCCTTTCCCAGCGTGACGGTGACCTTACGCGTAGAGGACTCCCAGGCAGCGGATCCCCCGAACGCCTCGATGACGGCACGAATAGGAACAAGCGTCCTGCCTGCGACGATGACGGGCTTGGTCCCTTCAGGGTCGATCGGTTGCTGCACTCCGTTGACGGACATGGATGCGTTGCCGATCCACAGTTTGATCGTCATTGACGACAAGGCAGCGCCCAGGAGTCCTGCGGCCAGGAGAATGGTTACCAGGACAGCCAGGAGATGCGTTCTCTTCATGAGTGCACCCCCTCAAGAATCTGCAACTACCACATGATACCACATCTGCCAAATAGTCGGTGTCTTTGGGGTCAGCTGGTAATTCGAGCTGTGTGGTACATGCGGAGAGTGACCTCCTTCCCTTCCGTCATTCCCGCGCAGGCGGGAATCCAGTCTTGTTTTGGTTGTATGGCCGTTACTTCGCCGCCGTCAGCGTCGCCAGGGTGACGAAGTTCTGCTCGTCGGCGGTCTCACGGACAAGAACGACGGGTGACTCGATGGCCGCTGTCGGGGGATGGTGGATGTAGGGGCCGGGGTTAGGAGTTGTCCGGGTCGTGTCCTGGTGTCTCGGTGCGCTGTGCTTGCGGAGGAAGACGTCGGTGAGTTTCCGGAGCGGTCGGTTTCTCCCTGGCTCATCGTAGCGAGGGCGGCTAGCTCGTCTGCTACCGGAAAAAAAGCGGCTACCTCACTTCCGACAGTTGTCCTTTCGGTGGATCAGTAGTGGTGGAGATAGGGGCGAACAGACAGCCCTGCGATCCAACCATAAGGCTACTATTCAAGCTGGTCCTGGAGATCATCCTTGGTGTCGGTAGCTGCTTGCACGGCGAAACGGGGTCAAAGCCTGGTTTGAAACCCAACAAATAGTAGTACGATGTAAAAGAGTAGATTGGGACAGTCCTGCAGCGGCCGGATGCTGGTGCATTCTCTGGAAGGGGGAAGAAATGGCGAGACAGCTCGATGCGGTGAGACTGAGGCAAGGACGTTCACGAGCAAAAATCCAAAGGCTTGGCTGACGGGCCCTCACTCGATGCACATAAGGAAGAAGAACAATGTCGAAAGGACGAATGGCACGCATTCGTATGGCTGGTCAGCAACTGTGGGAATCTTGATTGTATACAGTGTGCTGCTGATTGTACCTCATTTGTACTTCACGACTTTGGTTCCCGACGCATACGTTGCGCTCGCGTCCGGGTTCCAGATCGCGATGCTCGGGCTCGCCGGGTCCGTCCTCATCCTTATCGCTTCGATTTCGAGGTCGGACACGATGCGGCTCAGAACGCTCCTCCGCGGGGGTGATGTTCAAGGAGCCTTGTTTGAGCTGTTGGCGTGGCTCGTGATGTTGGTCCTGGGGAGGTACTGGCTTTGCCCCCTGTCGGTTGGGATGGGCCTTCTGCTGAGCGCCTTCGTGTTGGCAAAGATGCTCATCCGAGTGCTCTCGATGCTGCTCAGTCCGAGCAAGTACTGGAACGAATACACGAGCGTCCTTGGATTGAGATTCTCTTCTGTCGTGTCTGGATCAGCCAAATATCATCAGAGATACGTCCAATTCCGGGCTTGGATTGACACTCTTGATGCCAGATTATCGTTTCGGTATATCCCCCTGATATCCTGCGAGCTGACCAGCACCCACGTCCTGGTGCCGTCTACGACGTCTGGCCGGATCGAGGACATCAACCTTGGGAGACTGAAGCATCGTCTGGTTGGATTGAAGACTGATGTAGCGCTACACGTCCGAGAGAGAGCCGAGGTTGGCCAGGGTGGCGGAGATAGCGGCACAGAGGAAATTGGCACTGATATGACCGTAAGCAGCGGTTCTTCGATAGCCCTTCCGGTTGTTGTCTTCTTCGAGGCTCCAGGCCGATCAGTTGGGGTCGGTGATGCGCTCCTTGGAGTGCGGAAGGATTGTTTGTGCGATGGAGGGCTTTCTGCATCTCAGGAATCGGGCTTGAGGGACTGCTATGCCATTCGAAACGGGGCAGCTACCTTTGAGAGCGATGTAGCGATAGAGAGGGGAGAGCTGCGGGACAGAGCACTACGGTCTCTTGAAACGGGTTCGATCAACGACGCTGTCATAGCAGAGACGGCGCTCAGACGGCTGTTTGAGGAGTTTCTGGCTGTGGCGACGACACATGAGTCGTTTTGCGCTGCTGAAGCACGTCAGCCAAAGAGGGATTACGACGGGGAGCCCGAATGGAGCGAACTCGACGACCTCATGTCCGATGCTGACGCCGTAGTGTTGTCTGCGAGGAGAACACGTTATGACGATGTCTTCGAGCGTTTGGAGCCGATGCCGTATCAATTCGCCGTACTCGCGGAGCAATACAGGGCGAATCGACCCTTCCGCCGCAGTTGCGCACTCATGGCACGAGAAGCTATCGAGATGGGAGCGAACCGGAAGGATGACCCGGCTGGGACTCGGAATCGGCAGATGGCGGAATTCCACATCCGCATGCTCTCCCTGCTTCTTTACGGTGTATCGAGCAGCTTGCAGCGTACTGAGGAATGGCAAGGACGTTGGCCATGGTTCGTCACTGAGATCGATGCTCTCTTCCTGGAGTTCTGCTTGATCCTGTATCAGGCGGCGAATGACGTGGAATTCGGCCAGTACGTAGCGGATCAGCTGAGCAGCACCTGTTCTCTGGTGTGTCAGAACACCCAACCGTCTCGACCAGCGTTGCAGAGTATCGACGAGCTCCGCACGAATGTACCTGCATCGCAGAGCGAGGCACGTTGCCTGATTGGTGACGCCCTCCGGGATCTTCGCGTGGCGGCGTCGCTCATCGCCAATGGTCTTGCAACGGACGATATCTTGGGCCCTCACTTCCCGACGAGCCTGATAGGCACACGGCACATGGGACTGCGTACTGTCGACTTGAGGGGGTTCATCAGAGGTTACGCTCTGGCACAGGGATTGGCCGAGCACGACCCGTGGGACTTCGGTTTCTGGGGGTCTAGCGGTGATGTACACGACTACCGCGATCCTCACGCTCTGGTTGCGATTGGAGCAGCTGGCTTTCTGATGGTCAGAGGAATTCAGGCGCCCATGGGAGATAGCGTTCTGGATGATCTCAGAAATGCAGTCGACGACCAGGAGAGAGCATTGCAGCTCTTTGGGGAAGGGAGCATCTTCTATCGAACGCTGCAGGATGCTATGCATCAGCGCGGAAGATGGCCCAAATCTCTGACGCCAAATGTCGAAGTGCTCGAGTCATGGAGGTCTTTTGCCCACGACGTGATGACAGCGACATGGTTGAGCTGAGGCGGCTCGACGGCATGGTCGTCTACGTTCCCGCAACCTCTGCCCTAGATGATACGTTTGATCTTTTGCGGAGCGTCGGGGCCAGCGAGCTCAACCCGCGCAGTACCGATGATGCATGGTTTTCCAAGGGCGCAATCCTCGACCAGCTTGGGCGGGCAGCGTATCAACCTTTACCAATAGGGTTTTGGAGCTATGATGTGCATGTTGGAGTCTGGCTACTGCCGGGTAAGCAGGAGGGAAGGGTGGTCGAGATTGATTGTCAAAGATGATTTGCCATTCAGAAAGCTGTTCTCCGGGCACGAGTCCTTTTCCCTCAGATATCCTTGGCTCAAGAAGGGATATGAACAGATTCGCAAGGATTCAGGGGCTTTTTCCGCAGATGATGCAGTGGTGCGGCTTGGCGTTGGCAAGAACATGGTGCAGTCGATCCGCTACTGGTGTTTGGCTACTCGAATGCTAGTTTCGGAGAGCCCATCGCATGGACGTGTTCTGTCTCCAAGCGCTTTGGGAAGCCGATTGCTCAGCGACACGGGGTGGGATCCTTATGTCGAAGATGAAGGCACCGCCTGGCTGCTGCACTGGAATCTGTGTAGCACGGACAGTTGGACACCCACATGGTATTGGGCGTTCAATTTCCTTCCCAGTGCCGCGTTCAGCCAGCCAACCCTGGTGGCGCTGCTGTCGGACTGGGTGCGTGAGCTGGGATGGGACGACGTAGCTGCGTCGACGATCAAGAGAGACATGGAGTGCATGATCCACAGCTACTGTACTCGCAGGATTGGATTGAAGGCTCCCCTGGAATCCATCAGCTGTCCTCTGCAGGGACTTGGTCTTGTCGAATGGGACGCCGGTTCTGGACTACTGCATTGGCCCACAGGGAACAGACCGAGTCTGCCTGTCGCCGTCTTCACATACGCTTTGTGCGAGTATTGGTGGAAGACTCAACCGCACAGATCCTCACTTGACATTCAGGAGGTCTGTTTTGCGGAAGGATCTCCTGGTCGTGTTTTCAGACTAGACGAGGAGTCTGTCTTGGACTACGTTAACCAGATTGCTGCGGTCACGGCGGATTCGCTGATTCTGGAGAAGACCCCCCTTGTAAACCGACTTGTTGCGAAGAAGGTCGTGACACAGAGTCTTGGGTTCGACATTCTGGATGCATACTATAGCAACTAGAAGGCAGAAGTCGGCAGTCTCTGTCAGCAGGGACTTTCTGCGCTCAGTCAACATAGAGCAGGACTTCTTGAACGCGGCTCCTGTTAAGTTACTACCAACGCATAGCGTCCAGAGGTGTCTAGCTGTCATGCTGAGGGGAGTTAATGAGCCTGTCTATAGAGCTCAGATGCTGACCGGGGCTTATGGTTCTGGAAAGTCCGCAGTAGCACTTGCCATGGCTCAATTGCTGGACGCTAGGACCGGGATTCGAGAGAGGCGCGCCTTGGCTAGCAGCATGGACCCTCTTGGCAATGCTGACTTCCTCGATCCGGTGGTGGGGCACTACCGAGTGGTGGCTGCGAGCGCCCGCAAGGAGGCCTTAGGGTCTAGTCTCCTTAGGGCGGTTGGGTTGGCTTTCGCCGACCGGAAGTCCATCCTGAGATCCAGCGGATGGACGCGATTCGCGCATGATATCGACGCTGGAATAATCCCTGTTGACGATCCCAGTCTCGTTGAGCAACTGCAATCTTTGGCTCAGCAGACGGTTCAGGAGACCGGGGAGCGCGGACTGGTTGTTGTCATGGATGAGCTTGGGCAGGTACTTGAACACGCGGCAGAGCACCCCGACAATGGAGATGCGCATTTGTTGCAGGTAATCGCGGAAGCTGCGGTGCGGAGCGACTCGCCCGAGCTCTGGTTCTTGGGAGTGCTCCATGGAGAAGGAGCGGAACTGTCAGATCGTCTCGGCAAGCGGGGTCGTGACCAATGGCGCAAAGTGGAGCAGCGTTTCGTAGAAATCCCCTGTATCCCTGACCGCGAGGATACGCTTAGACTTGTCAGTGCCGCAATGCTAAGCGGACGGGCTCGGAAGAAGGTGCCTGCAGCCATGGTGAGCCTTATATCGAGTTGTCAACCACTTTGCCCAGTCGGTCTGACGCAACAAGCGTTCGGGCAGCTTTGTGCTGACGCCTATCCGCTCCATCCGGCTGTGTTGCTCGCGCTGCCTTTGCTTGCTCAGAGTCTTGGCCAGAGTCATCGATCTGTGTTGTCCTTTATCTTGGCTCCTGAACCTCACGGATTCCAAGAATGGTGTTCCAAGAAGTCGACACACGGGGGGGATGGCCTGTTCGGATTGCCGGACCTCTATGACTATATCTGCGCTGTTTTGCCCATCAAGAGAGAAGCAGATGCTTCAGAAGCGAGCACCTTGGCTGACGCCGAGGAAGTTCTGATTCGCCTTGGGCCGGAGCGTGAGACAGATTCCTGCGTCGTTAAGTCAATTGCAGTCATGGACCTGATCGGGGGAGCGAGCGGGCTCAAGCCATCCCCTGCTGTGCTGAAGCTGGTCTTGACGGGACTCGGTCGTGGTGTCGGACAGGTGTCGCAGTCAATCAGAGCTCTTGAGAAGGAACGTCACATCGTCTTCAGGCCCATCGGCGGTCGCTATCATGTTTGGCAGGGGAGCGACGTTGATCTGACTACGCGGGCCATCGCTGCTCATGGGGCGCTGGACCCCACATTTGACCTGACTGAGATGGTACAGACCCTGGAACCTCCTGCAGCTATTGCAGCGAGACGACACTCGATCGACACGGGAGTACTAAGAGTCGTTTCGAGTCGAACAGTGTCTGCGTCGCAGTTGCCCAATGCTTTCCAGGAGGCGCCGCAAACGGGCGTCGTTCTGTACTGTCTGACTACGTCGGCGGAGGAGCTGGAGCTTGCCCAGAACCTCCTGCGGCATTGTACACAACAGAACATCCTGGGCGTTGTTGCGCGGGACAATGGACAGCTTGCGGCAGCGGCCCGAGAGGTGGCCGTCCTCGACTGGATCACGGAGCATACTCCGGAACTCGAAGGGGACCGAGCTGCGCGGCGGGAGCTGGGTCAACGTGTCTTAGAGGCGAGGACTATCCTACGGCAGTTATGGGCTAGCGCGTTTGGTCCGCATGCCGGAGGAGTGGTGTTTTGGCAGGGGAATCCCATTCAACCGGCGACCGCGAGGAGGCTCCGAGGTCTGGCTTCGGACATGTGCGATGTGATCTATAGCCGAAGCCCCAAGGTTCGGAATGAACTGCTAAACTGTGACAAGCTAAGTTCACAGGCAGCTGCGGCACGGCATTCGCTCGTCGACCATATGGTGACCAGTCGTACCAGTCCCGTACTACTGATTGAAGGGTATCCGCCGGAAAGAAGCATGTACGAGTGTGTCCTGCGAGAGACCGGCATTCACCACAAGAAGACGTCTGGTGAGTGGGGTCTTGGCGAACCCTCAGCCAAAAACCCTTCGAGGATGTTTCTGGCGTGGCACTTCATGGAGCAGCTCATAAGACGGGATGCTCCTGCCAAACAGAGTAGGGTGAGCGACGTAATCGATGCATTGTGCGCTCCACCATTTGGTTTGACGCTCGGACTGGTCTCCGTGATCGTGATCGCCTTCATCCTGAGCAATGACCGCAACGTGAGCCTGTATGAGAACGGGGTTTTCGCCCCCCGCCTCTCTACTCCAGTCTTTGAGCGCATGCTCAAGTCTCCCGACACTTTTGCTCTGGGCTGGTCGGGAGCGGCTGGGGTCCGGCAAGATGTTGTTGCACGACTTGCCCGAGGATTGGGCGTGGCACAGGGGGCGGTGCCGGTTGTCCGTGGATTGCTTGAGCGCATTTCCGCACTGCCTGTTTTCTCACTTTATACTCATCGAGTACGACCACAGACGCTCCAGTTGCGCCAAGTGCTTACTGCCGCCAAAAGCCCTGAGAAACTTCTCTACATTGATCTTCCGATTGCGCTTGGATGTCGACCCATTTCTGATGAGGGATCGGTGAACACTACCTCCATGGACGAAACGTCCGCCTTCTTTGAGCGACTCAACGTAGGGCTTACTGATCTCTCTGGAGCTTATGGTAGACTGCTTGAGTCCGTCGGCCAGGCCATTCGGGCTTCATTTGGAATCCTCGATTCCGAAGACGACTGGAGACAGGCGATTGGTCAGAAGGCTTCCCTGTACGCGACAGTAGCTACTGAGGCCCAATTCAGGATTACACTCTTGCATGCTCAGAATATTCAATCTAACGATGAGCAATATCTTGAGTCGCTGGCGGCAACGCTTGTGGGTTCAAATCCAAGAGACTGGACCGACGAAAACGTCAGCGATTTTGAGCGTCAGACGTCAGCTCTACGGGCGACCGTCCTGGAGACCGAGGCGAGACTGTCTCTCGAACAAAGTCTGGGAGGAAGGCCCGGCTTGCTTGTTGCTCTTCGGCGGAGTAACGGGGCTTCTAAGACTGTTGTCTTGCACGAGAGTGAATTGACTAGCAGAACGGTTGCCAAAGCAGTGGTTGAAATTCGACGAGCCACGTCAGGCCTCACAAATCGAGAGAGACTGGCCTCATTGACACGAGCGCTGGATGACAACGTCAATGGACCTCCTTCCAAAAAGGGTGACAAGCGATAATGGGCAAAGTGCGTCGGATATTGTCGGTCTCTGGAGGAAAGGACAGTGCTGCCCTAGCCATATACATGCGCGACAAGATAGTGGACATGGAGTACGTGTTCTGCGACACCGAGAAGGAACTCCCTGAGACCTATGAGTATCTTGCTAAGCTTGAGCTAGTACTTGGCAAGCCCATACTAGTTCTGAAGAACGATGGACGAGGCTTCGATCACTACTTGGACCTGTATAGGGGCTATCTTCCTTCGCCGGGGATGCGATGGTGCACTCGGAATCTGAAGCTTGAGCCGTTTGAGCGCTACGTTGGAGACGACGAGATCGAGAGCTACGTGGGCATTAGGGCTGATGAGGACAGAGAGGGGTATATATCCACGAAACCCAATATCAGGCCCATCTTCCCCTTCAAAGAAGCTGGACTGGGCTACAGTGACATTGTGGGAATTCTGAACGAAGCAGGGATAGGATTGCCGTCCTACAGGAAGTGGCGCTCACGTTCCGGATGTTACTTCTGTTTCTTCCAGCAGAAGATAGAGTGGGTAGGATTGCTTGAGAATCACCCCGATTTGTATGAACTCGCCAGTAGGTATGAGAAGACCGATGAGGCGTCGGGGAAACGCTTCACGTGGTGCAGTCATGAGAGTCTCAAGGAACTCGCCCTTCCTGAGCGAGTTGCGGCTATCAAGGCGGAGCACGAACGGCGGCTGAAGCATGTGCAACAGTCTTCGTCAGATCGACTGCTAGACATCTTTGACGATTCGGACGAGCCCAAGGCGTGTGTGATATGCAGCTTGTAGTCTGTCGGACGAACGTGAGGTGCCAGTGCGATATGCGTAGTATAGCCGATCCGGACATAGGGGTACTGTCGACTGACTGCGTGAGAGAGGAGATAACATGGTGACCAGGGAAGACCACCACTTCTACATTGATAATGCCTCATTGCAGGAAGTGGCTAGTGCTCTGCGAGTTCTATCCACTGACCCTGGTCTCAGTCCAGCGGAGATTCGAGAAATTGCCATAAGGGACTTCTACCCCACATATCAGAAAGATGCTACGTACTCCCCGAAGCGTCTCTTGGACTTGGGGCTTGCGGCATGCGATCATACAGCAAAACTCGATTACGTTCTAACACCAACCGGTCTCAGGCTCCAATCGATTCTTCAGTCAGACCAAGAACTTGCCTATGAACTATTCCATTACCTTCACTACACGGGCTTTGCAGGGCACCCAGAGGCTCGCAAGCTTTTGTGGAGCTATCGTCGATGCTGCCAGCTCTTCTGGTCTTCCGGACACGACTTGGACACAAAGCTACTAGCTGCTACTATCCTGAGCGAGGCCGCGGAGCGCTTTCCTGAGTGCCTCGCTGGAGCAGGTAGACAGGGCGGCTTCAATGCCACTGCAGTTCAGTGTGTACGTTCGTGGCTAGACTGCCTTCGCCCTTCGCCACTGCCGCCGTCTGCGCCTGGCAAAACCAAGGGTTCAATAATCAAGCGAAACCTTGCCAACCCCAGTCTCGCCGGTTTGGCCTTAGACGATTTGTACCGTGACAGGAAGATTCGGTACGGCGACCGGGTCACCTTGGATGATTCAGTTATTGATGCTCTTTCGGGGGTCTTCTTCTCGACCTCTGAGAGCATGTACGCGGGGCTCGTGGAGACGGCGAAACGATTGCCCAGCCTAACGCTAGCAGAGACCCTCTCGGGGGTCGCCATAGGGCTGCAACAACCGTTTAGTCTCTTTGACGTGTGAAACGATGAGCGAGTATGTTCATTGGCTCAACTTGATCAAGGAAAGAGCCAACGCAAAGTGGCTTACCGACTCTCAACGCAAGAGCGTCGACGAGTTGGAGGCCGTCTGGACTATCGAGCGCTGCGCAGTGTTGCTAGGCGATGCAGGCACCGGAAAATCCTTCATTGGACGTCTGATAAGCCAGTCCACGAATGGGTTGTACGTTTCGGGACTTAGCGCGGTTGCTGAGTGTGATTGCAGCGGGAAGTGCGTGGTCCTGGATCTTGGCTGTGATGAAGTCTATACAAGAGGACTGAGGCTCATGATTGAAGAGAAGGGTATGGGCCGCCTCCTCGTACTGACGCGTCACGAGCCTCGAGACTTGGTCCGCACCGTCAAACTCCATTTGACTGAACACGATGTACAGCAATTCCGGCACAACATGTTTGCTTACGACATCCTGGAAGCATTTTGCACAGAGCCAGCGGGGATTGATCTCGCAGAAGATCTTCGACGAGAAGCCATAAATCGTGCTTCACCTTTGACTGTAAACCCGACTCATGAAGACGGAAAGGCTGCAGCAACATCTGGTACGCATAGCGAACTGGAGGGAGAAAGCCATGGGATTTGAAGATCTAGACATCCTGCTGAACAAGGAATGTATCATTGGCACGTATACGACAAACGAGTTAATTGAGAATCCGAGTGTGATAGAGCGCGTATACGCGGCCTATGCTCGTACACACGTTCCTCTCGGTGACACAACAACATATGTTGGCACGGTGAAGAAATATCTAACGGGCGTAACAAAGAAAGCCTTCATTGGCTGTGTTGTCGGCGAGTACGGACATGGCAAGACAAGCTTTCTAGTGCATGTGTGGGACCAGTGTACTGCCCAGAAGATACTCTGTGTTCCCCCATTCAAGATGGACCGCATTGCCAGATGCATGCAGACTGTAACAGAGTGGGTCGCCTACGTGTTACAGCAAGAGCATGCCGATCTAGCCGAAGAAGTACGTACCGTCAGTCGCAAGTACCAGGACACAAACCTTGAAGAGACTGCTCGCAAGATCGCACAGGACGAGGGCAAAGATCATGACATAGTCCTATCTTTGCTTCGAAGTCTGGTTGACAATGGAAAGCTTACCCTAGATTTTGAGCATAAACCCGGCGACTTCCTCGATTTTCTGAAGGAGTTGACCGAAATCGTCCAGCGAGCGGGATGGAAAGGGCTACTCGTGCTAGTTGATGAGCCACAGCATGCTGTGGGCCTTTCGGGGATGAGCTCTTCCACGGTCTTCAACCTGATATTTGATTGGGCAGATGGCGTGCTGCACCGCGAGGGCAACTATGGTATCTTCCTGGCAATGCCACAGAACTTCTTTGACAAAGCTGTTGCACAGGTTGCCGATGCTGTATCCAGATTACAGTCCTGCAACTGCCTCGTCATGCTGAAGGAACTCTACGGACAGACCTTCGCGCACGACCTCTGGAACCGCTATACAAAAGAGTTCAACCTAGGAAAAGATGCCATACTTGTCGCTCCTCAGTATACGCTTGACGCAATTGGACAAGTCGGATCGTCAGATCGGGCGGACCTTTCCTATGGACCCAGGACGGTAGTGTCGGCATTCAAACAAATGGTGTATCGTTTCAAGCAGACTGGGCAACCCTACCAACCCTCTGAGTTTGTCGGAGACTGTCTAAACAATGCGGTCTACGTTCTTCCTGAGTATGCAGCTCGGGTCCAGGACGTACTTGATGGCGTGGATGCTCATGGAATCAAGCGAGATACTTTGCTGACTCTCGCCGCCTTCCCAAATGGACTTACAGAGGATACTGCGGTGGACATGGGCGTTCTTGATGATATGGCAAAGATCGCCAAAGAGAAGGACTTCGCATATCACAAGCACCGGGTTTTTGGCCTCAGCACTCTGAGAAAATCTGACAACAAGGTCGAGAAGGATGAATTGAAGGACTGCCTCGAGGGTATTGCAAACACGTTCTCTCCCAGTCCTACAACTTTCCGTGATGTCAGAACGGCTTTCATTGAGTGTCTGTTGCCCCGACTATTTGTCGGACGTAAAGGAAAGGCGCTTTCTGGATGGGACAGCCCGAAAACAGACGATTGGAAGCCTCTTGGAGATACCACTCTGGTTGGCGAGTATGAGGGTTCGTTTGAACAAACATCAGTTACTTTTCCACGGCGTACGGTCCTGGTAACAGTAGGAGACCAGGGTGACAATGCAGACGGAAAGTACAAGAAGGCAGCGGGTATTCATAATACGAAATCCTTTACCGACTTGATAATCCAATTCTCCCTGCGCTGGGATCCCGAGTCGGAGCAGGCACCTCAACACATGCTCGTGGATATGGGTGAGAACACGCCTCAGGAAAGGCGTCCTGCCAGGATCGCGCTATTTCTTGATCTCACAAGCGCAGACGGAGACAGCAATCCAGCAATTGTGTATCCCGATACGGCAGACCTGTTTCAGACAGCGTTTGGCACTCTACATGCCATAGCTATGGTCGACCAAGCAGGACTTTCGCCAACCGCAGTTGCAAGCTGGTTTCCCATGAAAGAGCAAGCTATTCGGTGGCTGATTCAGAGGACTCTTGGCTCATCGGACCTGCGCACTCAAGCGACGGAACTCAGTGGACGTCAGATGCCAGGAGATGCGGTAGCTTTCCTTGGCAGTCTCTCCCAGGCAATTCTGTCGGCCGGGTACCAGACTTACCACACGCTCATCCGCCAAATTGACTGGGATAAGCGGCTCGACGACTACATTAACGCACTGAAGAACGTTGATATCCCGATGTCATGCAAACGTGGCGGAGAGTGCTGGACGGTTCTTAGCACCATTGCAGCCTCGACTTTTAGAACGAACGCCATGTCCCTCTACAGTTGCTTCGCTGGTTTTGATGAACTAGTACAAATCGTACAATCTCCAGGAAAACCGAAATATGTAGATGTCAGTTTCCACATTCATCCTCATGAAACGTACATCATGGACAAGATAACGAGCAGCCCGTCTACTGAGCTAAGAGAAATCGATGGAAAGCTCTGCCCATGCGTCAAGTTCAAAGAAGTCAAACGAGATCTAATGTTCGCAGGTTACTGCGAGCTTGAGATTATGAAACTGATAGAAATCGGACACAGCCGTGGCACTTTCGAAGCCACTGCCGATAACGGAGAACAAATCCTATTCTGCCGGCCGCTTGATCCCGTACGGGCGAGAGAAGCACTTACCAACTTGCTCGACACATTCGAGAATTTGCAGACACTGTTCCTGCGATTGACGGGCACAACTGCGTTTGTGGAAACCGGCTTGCTAAGGAGGAAACTTGAAACTGCGAAAACTAAAGAGGAGTTCGATAACCTAGAAGCAACCATAAGAGGTGCACTCCGGAGCCTTGAGGCAACTGTTCCATCCCTGTATGCGTCCTTCAAAATGCGTGCGCACGACCACATAACGCACATTCGCGAACTAGCGCAAACGGTCGATCATGATCGATTGGTACACATAGTAACCATAAAGCAGAAGGCATCCTCAAGTTGGGTTGCCGCTCTTAACGGGTGTGTAGGTGTTGCTCTTTCCGACAAGATTGACGCTCTCAGAGAGAGCCTGAATAAGGCTGCAGGAGTTATCGCCAGTATCGAAAAAGTGGACTTTGCAGTTGTCCCTCACCCAATTGATACACAGATAACCGATTTGCTAGTAGCTGAAACCAGTCTCGCAAATCTTGTCAAAGAGCAGGGGCGCTTGGACGGAGATTGGACTCAGGTACACTCATTTCTCAGTGAGTACGAAGAGTGGCTCAGACTGCTTACCAAGTCTGACGGGCTGCAGGATCAGCTCGTGCAAATGACGAAGGACAGTAGTCACAAACAGCGAGCAAAACAACTGCTCAACGAATTCCACAATCTGTGTGACCAGATCGACACTTATCTTCGCGCGCACAACGTTCTTGGTCTGCAAGCCCATGGACAATACGAGACTAGCATGGAGGAAATAGACAAGAGTCGCAGCGAGTACTTGAGTAATCTGAGAACTGCGTTTGAAGAGCACAAGTCTGTTCTAGCTGACCTAGTAGCATCTATTGCTGGGACTGATGCCTCTCGTCCTAAGACGACGTTCGACTCCGAAGATGACAACGGAAGTTATGCGCGCTTGGAGGAAGAAGCTGCTGGTAGTGTCCACGAGTCCATAGGGGACGAGTTGAGGGAGGCAAAGCACTACTCACAAGAACTTCACTATGCGGATCATGTACTAAACGCTGCACCAAAAGACGAGGCCAAGAAACTAGACGACAAGTTGCGAGGTACTCAGAATAGACTCCAGGGCATCTTGTCTGAAGTCAATTCAAAATGGCTGGACCAGATGTTAAACAGCACTGAACTGTCAACTGTGGCAGTGGCAACTGTCACCAGCGCTCGGGACCTGAACCGAGAGGCTCGCAAGTCTATTGCGCAGTGGAATGATCCTACGCAAGAGAAGGCGCCATCGCAGGATGCCCAGAGTGTACTAGACCAGTTCCAAACCACTCAGCAGTTGGACTTGAAGGACATTATTCTGCAATTGATGGATCAGGGCGCCAAGCCGGACGACGCTCTCAACAAAGCGTTGCAGGGGCTCGTTGAGCTGTTCAAGCAGTCTCGGATCAACGTACAGGTCAAAACAATCGGGCCTTTGGAAAGCGGGCACCATGCCTCAGAACGATCTCGGTGATTTTGAGCGCGCTCTCAACTGGTACCCACCCGCGTATACCGGGAATCGGCTGAACTTGCTTCTTGTAGCCGATGCAGAGCCAGTTTCTGATCCACGCGATTACTTGCACAAACTAGATGAACCCAACTTGGTTGACGAGACTCGGGAGTTCGCCCTCGACCCCAAGCTCCCGTGGCCTTTTCCCCAATTCCAGGTTGATGCACGGCCTTCAGCTGAGCAAGTACAGTTAAGCATGGGTCAGGGGATAGAGCATGCCAAACGCATTCTTCCTACACAACAAGATCTTCCGGCGATGATATCCAGACAAGCAGCTATCCTGCATCCAGACGTTGTCGTCCTCATGGTATCAGATGGGCTGTCCTACTACGACGTTGACGCTGCGCTAAACGCTGAACCAGTCATCGTTGACGGCGTTTCAATTACTGAACATGGGTACCGCCAAGTGATTGGGAGTCCACCCGTGTCGGCACGGCTCTTTCGCTCTGGATACGAAGATCAACGAGGCTATTCCTTCTTCGATATCAAGACCAATAGCTTGGCAGCCAGTTTGTTTCGCCCATTTGCTGACATCCAGCTGACACAGATACGCCAGTTTGATGATTGCCTTGCCGATCTGAAACAACGTCCAGTTCATCATGGGTACATTCAGGTAACCACCCCGGGACTAGATGGTATATGTCATCAGCATTCGGATGCCCCTCCTGTTGACTACTATCTTCGATCTCTACTGGACAAGTTTGAGCAGCTTGTTGACTGTCTCAGTACTCACAATACAAAGGTACTCGCGTTTCTGACCTCAGATCACGGCATTCTTTGGCGCGAACGCTTCGAATCCGACACGTGGCGCATTGTCTCCGGCCTGCTGCCTGAGGATTGCACTAGGGGCCGATACATTCGAGGCGCCATCATGCGAGACTACACTATTGTTGTGCAGGGAGAGGGCTCGACCTACTCCCTGCTCAAGTACCCATATCTGGCACGTGACTGGAGATCAAATGAGTGGGGTATGCATGGCGGAATCTCGGCATGGGAATCGATAGTTCCCTTGATAACAAGGTCCACATGATAGTTCACAAACGGAGGATGGTTCATGAATGATACAAACGAAATTCTGCTAGGTCACAATCGTGACAGTGGGAGCCCATACACCATCGACTCTTCGACTTCACAGAGGATCCTTGTGTGCGGAAAGACCGGAACCGGCAAATCATACACACTCGGAGTGCTTGTAGAAGAACTAGCAGCCCAGCAGCACGCTACTATTCTTCTCGTCGATCCCCAGGGAATCTTCTGGAGCATGTCTGAGAAGAATGCAGTGAGCAAGGAAACAGACCCACTATGGGAGTTTGGCAGAGAACCGCGCGGATTCAACGTGAATGTTCTCGTGCCGGGCGACCCAGAGGAGCGATACGGTGGCGCAGAAATCGTCCAAGAAATGGAGCGTCGTGGCATTACTATCACGCCCCTCCGTATCAACCCAGCAGATCTGAGCCCCGAGATGTGGCTTGACCTGTTCAACTTGGACATCAACGAGTTGCAGGGAGGCATGTTGTTTAAAGTCGTGCGCGAGTGCGCACAGAACCTTGGCCATGACTTCTTCCTTGACGACATGGCGGCGCAGGTCAAGAAAGCTAGAGGGCTTGACGCGACAAAAGAAGCAATTCTGCGCAAGTTGGACATGGCTCATGATTGGCAGTTGTTCGAGGACAAGACCTACCACGAGATTTGGGAGACCCTGAGGCCTGATGCCATCAACATCTTGGATCTGAGCGTTGTTGAACAGGGCCGGTATGGACTCCGTAACTTGGTGCTTGCGGTACTTGCCCGGTTCATATTCAGGGTGCGGACCGTTGCTCGTCGTAGAGAAGGGCTGGGATTGAGTTCTGACACGAAGAAGGTCTGGCTTGCGATCGACGAAGCACACAACTTCTGCCCGAGCGGAAGCAGCACTCTCTCCAAAGAAATCCTGATAAGGTGGGCAAAGGAAGGGCGACAGCCAGGTCTCTCTCTTATTGTGGCTAGCCAACAGCCGGCAGCTATCGACTCTGAGATTCTAACGCAGTGTGGCATTCGCGTTGTACACCGCATCACTTCGAAAGACGACTACAGGGCGATTGATGCGCTTAGCCAAGATTTTCTGGCTGATGGGCTGGCAACGCGCATCAAGGAGTTGAACCATCCAGGTGAGACCTTGGTAATTGACGATCTCCATGAAACGGTTATCCCGGTGCAAGTGCGTCCTCGGCAAAGTCTCCACGGAGGGTCTAGCGCATAGGCGAACCCTGGTTGAGGTTGGGAGCAATTGCATGCTGGCGGGCTTCATGTTGGTTTTCCTCAGAGTGACGGGGTCCCCGCGACAAAGATTGTGCCTACCACACTGAAAGAAGGATAGCAGACCGAATACCGTGTGAGAGTCGATGGGCGGTGTGTGTGCCAATCGCTTGGGTCCAGAGTACACTGGGACAGATGGAGTCACTGGGGAGGCCATAGTGAGGCAAGAGAGGCCCGGAATACCTATAGGAGAGATTCGCGCTGTCGCTGTACCGATGACAGCCGATATGGCTCCGTCTAGTGAACTCCTAATGTACGAGACAGAGGATGGCAAGGCACGCATCGAGTGCCGGTTTGCAGAAGAGACCCTATGGATGAGTCAGGCCCAGATGGCAGAGCTGTTTCAGACGACTCCCCAGAACATCACCTTGCACCTGAAGGCACTATACGAGGAAGGGGAGATCAACAGGGTGGCAACTAGTAAGGATTTCTTACAGGTTCGAACCGAGGGCAAGCGTAGCATCCATCGTACAGTACAGTATTACAACCTGGACGGTGTCCTAGCAGTGGGATACAGGGTGCGTTCGCTCAGAGGCACCCAGTTCCGTCAATGGGCGACAGATCAGTTGCGGGAGTACTTGGTGAAAGGCTTCGTTCTCGACGATGAACGCCTCAAACACCCTGCGGTGAAAGGTATTGCTGCCCCTGACCACTTTGATGAAATGCTGGAACGCATCCGTGACATCCGTGCCAGTGAGGCGCGTGTGTACCTGCGTGTCAAGGAGATCTTTGCGCTGGCTGCGGACTATGATCCAACCAGACCCGACGCTGCAGCCTTCTTCAAGATCATGCAGAACAAGTTGCACGTCGTGGCCACGGGAAAGACTGGAGCAGAACTGGTTTTCACCAGGGCCGATCATACCGCCGCGAACATGGGCCTCAAGAGCTGGAGAGCGGGGTCTGTCCACAAGAGTGACGTGTCTGTTGCCAAGAACTACCTCACGCAGGACGAGATCAGCGGCCTGAACCGCATTGTCGTCATGTGGCTGGACTTCGCTGAGGACCAGACGCTTCAGCGCAAGGAGATATTCCTCAAGGACTGGGAAACGAAGC
>Ga0209744_1000238_pt1 | contig 18051 bp, 13 predicted proteins | sample BarGraNGADG00311_2_FD_184494 | JGI IMG/M metagenome (GOLD analysis project Ga0209744, IMG submission 184494) | Arctic peat soil microbial communities from Barrow, Alaska - Barrow Graham LP Ref core NGADG0004-311 (SPAdes) (version 2) | ecosystem: Environmental > Terrestrial > Soil > Wetlands >... | reverse complement strand
AAACATGCAACATTTACCAAAAGGTTTTCGATAATAAGATAAATAAAGAAATCATTAATGCTGAAAATAAAATAAATCTCAATCACTTTATGAAGACACTATATTTTAGTTTGGTGGTACTTTTTACCACTTGTGTAAGATTCTCTGTTTCAGCACAGGTTAATTCAGCACGGAATCCCATTATTTTTGCCGATGTCCCTGACATGTCAATGATTCGGGTGGGAGACATATACTATATGAGCAGCACCACCATGCACATGAGCCCGGGTGTGCCAATTATGAAATCAATGGATCTTGTTAACTGGAAGCTTATTAACTATGCTTACAAAACTCTTGGTGATGACGATGCATTAACTCTCAGTAACGGGAAAAATGCTTATGGAAGAGGATCCTGGGCCAGCTGCATCCGTTATCATAACAGCACCTTTTATGTATCGACCTTTTCATCAACAACAGGTAAAACATATATCTGGTCAACAAAGGATATTGAAAAGGGACCCTGGAAAGAGATATCATTCACTCCAAGCTTTCATGATCATTCATTATTTTTTGATGATGACGGACGTGTTTATCTGATCTATGGCAATAAGAGACTGACCCTTGTAGAACTAAATGCTGATCTGTCAGGGGTTAAAGCCGGCGGAATAAACCAGGTTATCATTGAAAATTCAAGCGCACCCTCAGGGAACGATAGCGGACTGGGAGAAGGTTCACAGTTGTTCAAGATCAATGGTAAGTTTTATCTTTACAACATAACCTGGCCAAAGGGAGGTATGCGTACAGTGGTTGTTCACCGGGCAGAGAAGTTAATAGGCCCATGGGAGGGCAAACTTGTTTTCCAGGACTTAGGTGTTGCTCAGGGCGGTATGGTCGATACACCGGAAGGTAACTGGTATGCATACTTATTCCGCGATTACGGATCAGTTGGGCGTATCCCTTACATCGTTCCAATGAAATGGGAAGACGGATGGCCTGTTATCGGAGTCAATGGTAAGGTTCCTGAAACTATAAATCTCCCCGCAAGCAGGGGTTTAATCCCGGGCATAGTTGCATCCGACGAATTCTCGCGGCGGAAAGGCGAACCTGCTCTCCCCCTGGTTTGGCAATGGAACCACAACCCCAACAACAAACTTTGGTCTGTTATTCAGCGCAAGGGTTACCTTCGACTGACAACCGGACGTGTCGACACCAGTTTCGTATCGGCAAGAAATACACTGACACAGCGTACATTCGGTCCTGAATGTTCTGGTTCAACTTCAATTGATGTTTCAAATATGAAAGAAGGCGATTTCGCCGGACTTGCCCTATTACAGAGGAAATTTGGTCTGGTTGGAGTCAAATTTAATAACAGGACTAAATCGATTGTGATGGTCAGCGCACAATCCGGCAAGCCCATTGAAATTCAGAGTGTCCCGATGACACTAAAAACTGTTTATCTTAAAGCAGAATGCAATTTCAGAGACCGTACCGACATTGCATGTTTCTTTTACAGCCTCGATGACAAATCGTGGACACCAATCGGATCACAGCTTAAAATGGAATATTCTATGCCACACTTTATGGGTTACCGCTTCGGATTGTTCAACTTCGCTACAAGGACTACTGGCGGGTATGTTGATTTTGACTGGTTCAGAATAAATTGAATCTCACAAATAGAGCAAATAATTATAAAAAAATATAAAATATTATCATGAAAGACTACAAGACGAGCCTGCTAATTTTTTTATTAATTGTATCATTAATGAACAATGCGATTGCTCAAAACCCGATTATCCGGGACCAATTTTCGGCAGATCCGTCAGCAAGGGTTTTCAATGGCAGGGTCTATCTGTATCCATCTCATGACATTCTTGCATCGATAAAGACGGCCAGGCATATATTTACTGCTCGATGGGGAATATAATTGTTGCTAAGCTGAATGAGAACATGCTTGAACTTGCTTCTGTTCCGCAGGTGGTTGTCGATTTTCCCAGGGAAGGATTGAAGGAAGGTCCTTTCCTGTTCGAAAGGAAAGGCATTTATTATATGACATATCCGCATGTGCAGAATAAAATTGAAAGACTCGAATACGCAATGGCTGGTAATCCGATGGGGCCTTTTAAGGTGACAGGTGTTATAATGGACGAATCTCCGACAGGTTGTTGGACCATCCACCAGTCAGTTGTCGAATTCAATAATCAGTGGTACCTGTTTTATCATGATGATGACTTGTCACCAAAATTTGATAAGAACAGGTCTGTCCGGATTGACAGCCTCTTCTTTAACCCTGATGGTACCATCAGGAAAGTAACACCCACCTTGCGTGGTGTGGGGGTAACCAGTGCCCTGCAAAAAATTGAAATCGACCGGTATAGTCATATAAGCGAAACAGGCGTATCTGTAGCTTTTCTTGATACACTCAATACATTCAATGGCTGGAAGTCAATAAGCCTTGTCACAAACGGGAGCCATTCTTCAAATTCGACTGGACAAACCAGACGGCCTCTTGCTCGCTGAGATAAAAATACCTGAAGGTACAGGTTGGAACACAGTTAATTCACGGATGTTGAAATTCCAAAAAGGAATTCATAATCTGGTTGTAGTGCTGAAAGATAATAATCCTGTTGAAGTTGACTGGATTCAGTTTAAAAATTAAATGTAGTTTTGAACTTTACAATTATGACTGAAATGAAGAAGTGGTTTATTCGACCTTTGATAACCGGATTGATTTTTTTATTGTTGCCATTATATGTACAGGCAAATGTCACACTTCCTGCATTGGTAAGCAATGGTATGGTCCTGCAGAGAGATACTAAAATAAGAATCTGGGGATGGGCAGCCCCCGGTGAGAAGGTACAGGTCAAATTCAATAAGAAAACAATCAGTACTGTTACAGGTCCTGGAGGAAACTGGAAAGTCAGTTTACCACCAATGAATGCAGGCGGACCATATATTATGGTGGTAAAAGGGAACAATACGATCACTATAAATGACATTTTAGTAGGCGATGTATGGTTCTGTTCAGGTCAGTCCAATATGGTTCTGAATATGGAAAGAGTGAAGGAAAAATATCCTGAAGATATAGCTGGTGCAAATTTTCCGGAAATAAGAAATTTCTTCATTCCAACAATTTCAGATGTCATCACAATCCATAAAGATCTGCCTGCAGGGAAATGGATATCAGCATCACCGGTAAATGTACTTGGATTTGGTGCCATTACTTTTTTCTTTGCCAGAAGTTTATATAAAGAATATAAGGTGCCAATTGGAATTATCAATTCAAGCGTCGGAGGAACGCCTATAGAAGCCTGGATAAGTGAGGATGGGTTTAAGGAGATTCCTCAGTATGCTTTCAGAATCGAAAGGTTTAGAGATACGGCTTTTATGAATCCAATAATGAGGGCAGCCTCCCGGAAAAGAAATGAGGCAGGTCAGATTCCCCCGACAGCACTAAGGATTATTGATAAAGGGTTGAATGGCCCAAAACCCTGGTATGATATGACTTATCTTCCTGAAGGATGGCATAAATTCTGGCTTCCCGGATATTGGGACGATCAGGGGGTCAAAGGATTAAATGGCGTTGTCTGGTTCAGAAAGGTGGTAAATGTCCCGGCATCTATGACCGGCAAACCGGCAAAATTATTCATGGGCCGGATAGTTGATGCTGATAATGTATATATCAATGGTGTCCCCTCAGGATCAATCACCTACCAGTATCCTCCCCGGAGATATGATCTGCCTTCAGGATTATTAAAAGAAGGGGAAAATCTAATTGCAATCAAGGTGACCAACAATTCAGGCAAAGGAGGATTTGTACCTGGCAAACCTTATTATCTTGTTGCGGGTAACGACAGCATTGATTTACGAGGTGAATGGCTTTATAAAGTCGGACAGGTCTTTCGTCCGGTTGTCTTTGAGACGAGAAGGGGTACTCCAACTCTCACAATGCAGAATGAACCTACCGGACTTTATAATACAATGGTAGCACCTGCAATTAACTATTCTCTGAAAGGAATTTTATGGTACCAGGGTGAATCCAATTCAGGCAAGCCGGAGGAGTATCAGCAACTGCTTCCTGAACTGATCGCCGATTGGAGAAATAAATGGCAGCAGGGATCTCTCCCGTTTCTTTTTGTACAATTACCAAATTTTATGGAAGTCAGCTATCTGCCTTCTGAGAGTCAATGGGCCCAGTTAAGGTTTGGTCAGCTAAAATCTTTATCTGTCCCGAATACTGCAATGGCAGTTGCGATAGATGCAGGTGAATGGAATGATATACACCCTCTTGAGAAAAAAGTTGTTGGCGAACGATTAGCCCTTGCAGCCAGGAAATTAGCATATGGCAATGAAAAAATTGTTTACTCCGGTCCTATTTATAAATCATGCATCATAGAAGCAGACAGTATGAAAATTGAATTTGACCACGTTGGCAGTGGTCTAACGACTAAAGGTGGAGGTGACTTAAATTATTTTGCGATAGCCGGAGCAGATAAAAAGTTTGTCTGGGCTGAGGCCAGAATTAAAAACAATCATGTGGTTGTATGGAGTAGTGAAATAAAAGACCCCGTATATGTGCGATATGCATGGGCTGATAATCCTGAAGGTGCTAATTTGTACAATATTGAAGGATTACCCGCCTCTCCTTTTGAGGCAACTATTTTAAAGTAAGCCTTGATCAGGGATAACTGGTAAAAAATATTTAATTAAACCGCTTACAACTTTCGACCTTTGGGGTTTATTTTAAACAGCTCACTATAGACAATTTTAATTCCTTTATTCCATCAACAAACAGACTCGCAACCCGATGTGCGCCATAGCTGTTTAAATGTGTTGAATCCTGAACGCCTTTTGGTCGGTTTATATATTCTCCGGGATTACAAAATAAAAAAAGTGATTTTGATTTTTCGCGACCCAGTTCAGCAACAAGTTTACGGGTTTTAGCTTCCATGTCGATAAAGGGAGTGTTGGTCTCAGTGGCAATTTCACGCGCTGCTTTAATATAGTCTCCGTGGGTGTCTTTCAAATTCCCGGTGTTATCAAAATGCCTGCGCACTATTGGGGAGCAGACAACAGGTATAGCCTCTTTTGAACGCGCTTCGTCGATATATAATTTTATTATTTGTTTATAGGTGGTAAAAGGTTCTGTATGGCGAAGAGAATCTGGTTTTTCATCGTTATGTGCAAACTGGATAATGACGTAATCGTCCTTTCTTAAACTATCATAAACAGATTTCCATCTGCCCTCCGATAAAAAACTTTTCGAACTACGGCCATTTACTGCATGATTATGTACTTTGACTCCATCGTTAAAAAATTGCTGCAAAACCATTCCCCATCCGGTTTCCGGAGCAGCCTCTGCCTTCTTATTAGCCATTGTGGAGTCGCCAATCATCCATATATTCACTTTCCCAGGGCTTTTAAACGATAAAATCAAAATTACGATTATCAGAATGTATTGAGCGTATTGATTCTTTTTCATTTTATAGAACTTTATTTAAGTTGAGTTTATGATTATTATTGATAATGCTCTAATTCCCTGACCAGGATTGGAATATAGACAATTGCAAGGGATTTATACTTATTTGTCTCGTGAGTGGGAACTTTCTCATCCCGGTATTTTTATCGGCTTCTTCTGATATCTTCAACACACAGATTTTTTGAATTTCTATAATCTTCACCATTAACATTAATTCTTGATAATATCAGACTCCGGAATCATTTGCCTGATTTATGAAGTGTCCTTAATATCCAATTGTAAACCTTTCCCTGTGGTGAGCAGGTTTTTCAAGTTCGTCTATCATTGCCACAGCATAATCCTGGACAGATATCTTACTCTCGCCTTTTTCATTAACAATAAGATCATCTTTACCGAGACGAAACTTCCCGGTCCTTAATCCTTGTTCCAGAATACCGGCCGGAGAGAAAAATACCCAGTCGACACTTTTTTCAGCCATCAGATCAATCAGATAGACTTCTGCCAGGGCCCTTACGGCAGGAAGGTATGATTCCGGAATTGATCCGGTATCCATAATCCTTTTCCCGGGTGAAATAAAAAGAGACCCTGCCCCACCAACAACCAGTAATCTCTTTACACCAGCTTGTTTGACTCCGTTAAGTATTGCCTTGTAAACCTTTGTAGTTTCCTCTGCAAGCTTCGGATTCTTCCAACCCGGATTGTAGGCACTAATCACAGTATCAGCACCTTTACTCACTTCTGCTACTGTTTCAATAAAAGAAACATCACCTTGTTTTATAACAAGGTTTTTGCTCACTGCTGTTATCTTTTCAGGGTGGCGGACTACAGCTGTTACTTTATAGCCACGATCAAGAGCTTCGTTCAGAATAGCTGAGCCAACAAAGCCACTTGCTCCTATTAATACAATTTCTTTCATGCCTGGTAAGATTGTCAATTAATAATTAAAATAGAATTTTCTTAAAACCCCTCTGGGAATCAGGTTGACTTTTGTGTTATTGTAATCAGACTATAGAATGTCTTTGAAATATTCGGCAACCGCTTCCCAGTCAACGGTTTCATCTGGTGTTTTTCCTAATTTCTCATATAGATTTCTACGGCTCTTTTTGTCAGCAATGGCTATTCTTGCGGCAAAGTAAAGCACATCCTCGGCTACTTCGATCGGGACGACTATGACCCCGTCCCAGTCACATCCGACAATATCCCCGGGGCGAACCATTACTCCTCCGCAGGCTACAGGTACATCCACGTCTATCAACTCAACACGGCCAGGGATTATTGTTCTTCCAATCCCTCTGCAGGCGACTGGATTTTTCTGAAGGATGATCTCGTCAGTGTCACGTGCGTTGCCATCCGTGACTATCCCGACAACCCCATTTGCCTGCATACCCATTGAATTATTCGAGCCCCAAAAACCACATTCACGGGCTCCGTTTGTAGAGGTTACTATCACACACCCGGGTTTTGTGATGAGTTTGGCATGTGTTCCCCCCGACTTGTCCCAGAGCTCATGCTGAAGCAACGCATCTTTCCGGTCGATAACAGGCATTCGCCGGTTAGTTGGGATGACACGCATCGTAACGGCAGGTCCCCAGAAACGCATACCCATCCACAAGGGGCGGATTAATGGATCCATTAATGTCAGATCGGCACGTCCTACAGCATCGAGACCATCGGTCACATCAGTAACCCTTAGAAATTTATTGAACCTCGCGGCGAGTGCGTATGGGTCCTTACCCTGATTGAATGCGGGTTTAATCTGATCTGAGGATTGAGATCCCCTGACGGCTGCCGCAAGTGGTTGAGCTATTCCCATACCCAGGGCAGCAGTTGCAGAGAGCTTCAGAAAGTCACGTCGGGAAGAGGCCGTGGGAGCATCTGTTCCGTTTTGGATGTCGAAGATATCCTGTGTTGATTTTACTAAAAGATTCTTTTTTTTCATTTCAGTTTTTTCTAGGGTAGTCCTTCTAATTGCTATTTTTTGTAATTAATAACCTCCTCAGCTTTCTTTCTTGGGGTTGCTCCTGACACAGCATCCACCCCTTTTTCAATATTACCAATTCGCAGCACAACCACTGCCTTGTATCCTGATGGGATCTGAAAGAGTTCTTTTTTTGAATTTATGTTTCCAGTCGGACTGCCATAGATGCGGGCACCAAGACCAAGACCATGTGCAGCAACAAACATACTCTCCGTGGCCAGACCGCAATCGAAATCGGGAGTTTTTCCACCTTCTGATTCAATCCCTGAAACAATAACCAGTACATTTCCGACAACAACATTATTAATAATCTCCTTCATGGTGGGTTCGTCTTTTATTACAGTGAATTTCCATGGCTGGTTGTTCCTTGCACTGGGAGATTTAAGACCGCATTTCAGAATCAAATCGAGCTGCTGCTCAGTCACAGGTTCTGAGATATAGGCTCTTTCGGAGTATCCGGAAAGTATCACATTGGCGACACAATTATCAGAGACCTGACCATACAATTTTGTTAAAGCAAACAAAGCAACAATGAGTAATACAAATTTGATTTTCATATCATATCGGGTTAAAAGGTTTATACATATAAAGATCTTTTAAATTTACAAAATATTTCATTTACTCCTGTAATCTCAATTTCCTGAGGAGCAGTTATTTTGTTTTGAACCCGATTCTCTCCTCCTTGCATATGTATTGAATTGCCCACTTGCCGGATTGACCGGCAGGAGGCAATCCGCCACCCGGAAACAGCCATTGTCCAGCCATATAGAATTTTTTAAGACCCGGAATGGTTGAATGGAGATTATCCATAAGGTTTTTACTTGATGGCATGAATCCTTCATATGACCCCTTCCAGACACCTGTATAATTTACGTCTGTAATTGGTGTTGCAACATCACATACTTCAATGCTGTCAGATATCCCCGGATAATGCTTTTCCAAAATAATTTTTGAATCCTTTTCAATTTGCTCTTTTTCCCTTTTATATTCTTTGTCATCAATATCTTTCCATAACTCCCATGGTGAATCAAACCGCATCACAATAACTGATTTTCCTTCAGGTGACATAGTATGATCGAAACCATAGTTCATAATGGAATAACCGTTCTTTGTTTTGGTTCTTCCAATCATCTGATCCCTGATCAACCACATTTCCACAGGTATTTCTGAATCTATCTTTTTGTTAATGCCAAATGACACCTGGACAATAGGAGTAAATAACTCCCACTTCTCATATGCGTTTGATATTTTCTTATTCACATATATTCCTCCAAGCATTTCAAATATAGTCGAATGACCGTCAGCTGCACTGATGACGTAGTCGGCCTTTATCTCTGTTCCATCCGAAAGAATGACACCTTTTGCCATATTGTTTTCCACAATGATTTTTGTAACTCTGCTTCTTGTTCTTAGTTTACCTCCCAGATCGAGGTAGCGGCTTGTCATTCTTTTTGCCATTGGTAATGAACCTCCAATGAGATAACCGGCATTCTTCTGGTTAAACCATGCGAACATCATAATGAATGCAAGGGCAGAGAAATCGCGGGAGCCGTAAATACTGTTAAAAAAATAATTCAGAGACTCATTCTTAAAACCCAGCTTGCTGAAATATTCGTCGCAACTTTTCCGGCCATATTTCATAAAGAGGACCATTACTGGCATCATTCTAAGCATCGATGTAACAGAAGGACCAATTTTTCTTAATCCAGACGGATCTGAAAATGGTTGAAGAAAAGCAGATTTCTTCATATCTGAGCACATCTTTTTGATCTTTAAACTATCCTCCGGAGCAAATTTGCACAGATATTCCTCCCACCTGTTAAGATCAGTATAGATAATAAACTCCCTTCCGTCCTCAGCAAATATCTTGGTATGTACCTCATGATCAATAATTTCAACAGTGTCATTTAAGACATTAGTATCTTTCCAGATATCGTTGAAAGGACCTTTCCTGGTACCCACCAGCCAATGAAGACAATAGTCAAATCTGTATCCTTTCCTGTCCCAGGCAGTGCATTGACCACCGGTAATGGAATGCATTTCAATGATCTCCGCATCAAAGTCATTCAGCTTTGCATATATCCCGGCAGATAGTCCTGCAACTCCACCTCCGATAATTACAATTTTTTTCATCATCTGTCTCTTTATAAGTTCCGATAGCTAAAGTCAGTTATAGTTCCTTCACAAAGGAATCTTATAATGGATAGTAAAATAAACATAAATCGGCGTGTGACAGAAACGGACCGGTAAATATCAATTAGATATACATCAAACCTCAAAAATCCCGTAAAACATGAAATATGATTTAGTCCTTGATACAGCGGACAGAAAAACCAGTCGTTTTAAAAGTATTAAATCTTCCGACTCTGGTCTCGTTATAATAAAGTCTTCTATAATAAGCATTTTCTTCAAAAAACTCTGTAGAACTCCACCAATTACCATTAATTTCAAGAAAAACGAATTCCCCGGAATTATTAATATAACCACCCGGTAAAGCTGAAAATCCTGTTTTATTAGTCCCATTGTCTGGTGAATGCCATCCTAAATTAGTCTTAAGTGCATCTCCCTGATTTGTGCCACGCCATCCAATATTTTCAACTTCATACTGATCCATCAAAATATTTATTTCCATTAATTTCCATTCGGAATCAGAAGGTACATGCCATTTTTGGGGGCAAAGTTTGCCGGTATTTACTGTATACCAATTATATAGAGCTCCATATCTAACATTAGAGTTAACAGCTTTGTTGTTGTAGCTGCAATAGGCTGGAGTTGTCATGCTTTCCCAGATTAAACCATCACTTACCAGATAAATGGGTGTACCATCGTTATACCTGGTGGTTTTAAGGTTTTCACCCATCCAAACCTGATCCCCGATTATAACTGATTTATAAGTATTGCCATCAATATCTTGTACTTGTAGTCCCTGATTGGTGACGCCTATGTTAAAAGTAATTTCTTCGCCATAAACCGTTCCAACAATATTTGTGGCATAAGCTTTAGCATAATAAGTACTATTTGTACTAAGTTCAGCTAATAAACTGACAAATGCTCCTGTCCCTGTTCCGTCAGTTGTTTTATTATTTGCTGTTGTAGGATTTGCTGATAATCCCCAGCAGACTCCTCTGGATATTATAGAAACTCCACCATCATTGATAACGATTCCCCCTGTAGTTGCTGATGTATATGAAATTACTTTTACATCTGTTGTTGAAATTTTTGGAAGAGATGGCTCTTTCTCGCATGCGTTAATTAAAATTGTTGAAAGAATTACGCCTGAAATTCTAAATAAGTTTTTCAAAACAATCACATTATGCTTATCAGGGTAAATAGACATAAACTGTAGATAACTTGTTTACAGAACAAAGTTATGTTTACTAATTGTTTTGATTGTTACACAGTTAAGTATAAAAGTTACATCATTCACATATTAACCTATATGATGTGAATGGAGTGATTTCAACTAAAGTCGGATATTATTTTCTAATTTTACGTTTTAGAATTTGATAGGTATATACTTATTTGATTAACCAAATTGGGACCTCATGGGGAAGAAATTTATACAATTTGATGTGTTGGAAAAATTCATGGTGCATGTAATGGTAAAGGCAGGCATTCCAGAAGCAGATGCCAGAATTGTTGGAGATGTTTTACTTCAAGCCGACAAACTTGGATTTGACTCCCATGGAGTGAATCGTTTTAAGAGTATATATCTTGACCGTATTAAAGAAGGAATACTAAACCCTGTCACGAGGTATAAAATCATAAAAGAGGGACCAACAACAGCTGTCATTGATGGTCAAAACGGCATGGGCCATGTTATAGCATACAACGCTATGAGGCTGGCAATTGAAAAAGCCAAAAAGTATGGCATGGGTATGGTATCTGTGCGTAATTCAAGCCACTATGGTTTTGCCGGGTATTATCCGTTAATGGCCGTACAGGAGAATATGATCGGCATCACAGGCACTAATGCACGTCCTTCTGTTGCTCCGACTTTTGGTGTGGAAAACATGCTGGGCACCAATCCCATGACTTTCGGAATACCCAGTGATGAGTCCTTTCCGTTCTTACTCGACTGTGCCACATCAATTACTCAACGGGGAAAAATTGAGCTTTATGCCCGCGAAGGAAAGGAATTACACAAAGGATGGGTAATAGATGAGAATGGTCAAAGCAAAACAAATTCATCCGAGGTACTTAAGGATCTGATTGCGGGAAATGCTGCTCTGACTCCACTCGGCGGGATGGGCGAAGAAACAGGCGGATATAAAGGCTATGGATATGCTACAGTGGTAGAGATACTTTCGGCAGCATTGCAGCAGGGTTCATTCATGAAGATGCTCATTGGAACAAAAGATGGAAAGAAAATCCCATATTCCGTTGGGCACTTCTTTATTGTAATAGATATCAGCGCTTTTACTGATCCTGAGGATTTTAAAAAGACCACAGGTGATATTCTGCGTGAACTCAGGGCATCAAAGAAAATGCCCGGCCAAATCCGTATATATACTGCTGGCGAAAAAGAACATTACACATGGCTGGAAAGAAAAGATAAAGGCGTGCCTTTCAATGATGAACTGCTGGAAGAATTCCGGGGATTATGTATTTCTTACGAGCAGAATGGATATCTTAAATATTTTGAAGGTTGATTTAATAAGGATAATAATTCATATTAATATTTCTAAATTATGTCAAAACTATTTTCAAGTTTAATCATAAAGAATATCACCTTAAAAAATAGGATAGTAATGTCGCCTATGTGCCAGTATACATCAACAGATGGTTTTTCAAATGACTGGCACATGGTTCACCTGGGAAGCAGGGCTGTCGGCGGAACGGGACTCATTATTGCAGAGGCAACAGCTGTTTCAAAGGAAGGACGTATCACTCCCGGTGACCTTGGCCTGTGGAAGGACGAGCATATAAACGGGTTAAGCCGGATTGTGGACTTCATAAATCTACAGGGTACCATGGCCGGGATCCAGCTTGCCCATGCGGGAAGAAAAGCTTCATGTGCAGTGCCCCGGGATGGAGGAAGACAGCTTAATGAAAAACAGGGCGGATGGCAAACCGTTGGACCAGAAAGTATACCTTTCATAGAAGGAGACAGGGCTCCTGAATCATTGAACAAGGAAGGTATAAGTAAAGTGGTTTCCGATTTTAAGGCAGCCGCGGAGCGTGCCCGGATTGCCGGTTTTAATGTGATTGAAATTCATAGCGCACATGGATATCTGTTGCACTCATTTCTATCTCCCCTCAGCAATCATCGTACTGATGAATATGGAGGTTCTTTTGAGAACCGTATCCGGATATTACGACAGGTCATCGATGCTATAAAATCAGTCTGGCCTGCTGAAAATCCACTTTTTGTACGTATCTCCGCAACTGACTGGACAGAAGGAGGATGGACTATTGATGAAAGTGTAAAACTGGGTTATATACTTAAAGAAATGGGCGTTGACCTTATTGATTGCTCTTCAGGCGGTAATGTATACAATGCCAGATTTCCATTTGGTCCGGGATATCAGGTACCATTTTCAGAGGCAGTTCGAAAAACCGGAATATTGACCGGAACTGTTGGATTAATAACCACTTTTAAACAGGCTGAAGCAATTCTCCAGGAGGAAAAGGCTGATCTAGTGCTTTTTGCGAGAGAATTACTGAGAAACCCATATTTCCCTTTGATTGCTGCACGCGAAGCGGGTGTGGATATTGAGTGGCCTTTGCAATACCTAAGGGCTAAATAAAAATGTCAGTAAGAAAAACCATACCCGCAATCAAAATTAGCTCACTGATCTCAGTCCTGATTTTGCTTTTAATATTCAATTGCATAGGATGCAATGGAAACCGAAATGAAAAGAAGAAGGATAAGTATCTTTCCGGAGTGCCTGATTCTACAATAGGGAGAGGAACCCCTGAGGTGTACCAGTCAATCAATACTGTGTTGGTTTTACCAAAAAATCCGGTTCCGGGGAAACCGTTCCGTGTTCTGGCAACAGGAGGGAAAAATATCCTGAAAACAAAGATTATAGTCAGCGGTCCTACGGGTAGTTTAGAATCCCTGAAAATCAAAACCTCTGAAGAATTGCCTTATTGGCGGATAGATGATTTTGCCGGAAGCTCTGCCGGAAAATATAAGGTCACAGTAACGGCTGGTAATACGACGGTCAGTAATTTGGAGTTTATGATTTCCACGGGCGAGGAGGCTCCCCCAACCGGTGTAGTATGGAAGACCCTCCGCGGGTGGGACAGCGGCGCGGAAGCAATCTATTCTTGCTGGATAAACGCTTTGTTTTATGGTTGCGACGAGCGCGTTTCCTGGTCTTCTCTTCACGAGGTGACACGGAATCAAAATCAGAATTTCCTTTACAACTACCTCTTACTCGGGGAAGATGATCCTGACTCTAAAAACAGTTTGATCATGCAGCCCGATTGCGCTGACAACCCATTTTACCTGCGGGCATATTTTGCCTGGAAAATGGGTCTTCCATTTGGCTATCATATCTGCGACCGGGGAAGCCTTGTGCATGCTCCAAGAGCAGGCCAATGGATCACAAATGAAATCAATAGCTCAAAAACCAATCCAGTTCAGGCTTTTAACAACTTCCTGAGAATGGTCATGAATGGTGTCCAGTCGGCCACAGCCCGGACTGCACTGGATGATGAAAATTCCGATTATTATCCCGTTTCTCTTGAACGGGAAACCCTGCATCCCGGTATTGTTTTTGCCGATCCTTATGGGCATACGCTAATCATTGTTGGCTGGGTACCACAAACCAGTGACCATCCCGGATTGATTCTATCAGTAGATGCTCAACCCGATGGGACTGTAGGAATCAAGCGATTTTGGAAGGGGAATTTCCTGTTTAAAACCTCCGAAGTGGTAGGGGAACCGGGATTTAAGGCTTTTCGTCCCCTTTCGTTTAATAAGGGTGTGACCAAACTGATGAAGAACAAAGAGATTACTGCTAAAGCAGGGTTCGTTCCATTTTCACTTCAGCAGAGAAAGATGGAAACGGATGTTTTCTACCACACTATGGAGAGGTTAATCAATCCGAAACCACTGGATCCTGAAGCTGCTTTGCTCGACCAGATAATGGCTTTGCACGAACAGCTACTGGTACGTGTCACTTCAGTAGCTAATGGTGAAGCTTATTTCAGATCACATCCGGGTGAAGTAATTCCGATGCCTTCCACAGCTGCCGGAATTTTTCTGGCAGGCGGTCAATGGGAAAATTTTTCGACTCCTAACCGCGATCTAAGGCTTTTGATCGCTATGGATGCAGTGCTCGACTTCCCGGACCTGATTGTTCGTTCACCGGATGATTTTAAAATCTCAGGGAATGTTTCTCCGGATCAGGTTAAGAAAAAGCTTCAGTCGCTCCTCGATCAAAAGGTTTCCGAACTTTCGATAAGTTATACCCGGACAAATGGTACTTTACAAAAACTAACCGTAGGGGAAATACTTAAAAGAAGAGATGCTTTTGAGATGGCATACAATCCTAATGATGGAATCGAAATTCGATGGGGGGCACCGGGAAACAGTGATGAACGCGCCACGTGTATTCGACACACATCTTCAAACCAGTTTGAGAAGATGCGCTCGGTACGTACATGGTTCAGCAAGCGACTGCACCCGCCAACTTAAGCGACAAAGGGGTGCTATGGGATTTAGGGGGTCGATTCCATTTTCGAATATTTTCTTTTCAGGAAAAAATAAACCGGAATACCTGAGAAAATGAGGATCATACCTATGGCAGCTTCTCGTGGTCGTGTAATAATGGTATTGAGAAACAAGCCTATACAAAAGAGGATAAAAATAGCCGGTACTACAGGATAACCCCATACTTTGTAAGGCCTGTGTACATCGGGGATCCTGCGGCGTAAAATAAATACTCCAAGGGTTGTGGCTCCATAAAATATAAAAACAGCAAAAATTATCATGTCAGTCAGCTGATCGAAGGTTCCTGACAATACCAGTACCGATGCCCATATTCCCTGCCACAAAAGGGAGTTGGACGGAACGCTGGCTTTGTTGACCTTCGCTAAGGATGAAAAGAAAAGCTTTTCACGGGCCATAGCATAATATGGACGGGCTCCCGTAAGTATACTGGCATTGGTGCATCCCAGAGTAGTGACAAGTATTAACAACGAAATAAACATCACACCTCCTGTTCCCCAAAAAGTCCTGACTGCCTCAACTGCAGCAATCTGATTGCCTGATTCATGAATGTGCACCAATTGAGGAATGGATAGCAAAGACAAATAAGTTACATTTACCAGGAGATAAATGAAAATCACAATAAAAACCCCGGTTACAATTCCCTTCGGGATGTTCCTAGTAGGGTCTTTAACTTCTCCTCCGATAAATCCGACAGAAACCCATCCCTGGTAAGCCCAAAAGGCGGCCAGCATAGCTGTATAAAAAGACGAAAGTGTTATAGTTCCGCTTGTAAGATCTTTAATATCCATAAAATTTGCAGGTCTGGCAGTGTGGCTGGTCAAACCAAAAAAAACAATTGTAAAGAGTCCTGCAAATACCAATAGCATGATGGCTTTACTGACCCCTGCTCCGCTTTTTAATCCGGAGATGTTCAGTCCTGTCAATATTAGTATCAGCAGGATTGCAGTCAGCTTGACTCCAAAATCCTGAAAAGGATAGAAGACACCTCCAATCGTAAAATGTTGCATGGAGCTAAAAAACGCAGGAATTGTAATGATACTGTTCAGTGATTGTGCAAATACATATGCGAGGGAGGAGATTGTTGCAGTCTGAATGACAGTAAAGAGTGACCACCCGTACATGAATGAAAAAAAACGGTTGTAAATTTTCTTTAAATAAACAAATTCACCTCCTGTATCGGCCAGTAATCCTGCAACCTCCGCATTACTCAATGCACCAAAGAGAGTGATAATTCCGCCAACAACCCATGCCACAAGTATCCATGTTGAAGAGCCCAGTTCTACCGCCATTGGAGCAATTTTTTTATATACTCCTGATCCGATAATATTTGCAACTACAAAAATGACCACATAACCCATTCCGAGCGTCCTGACCAGATTCCTTTGATTGCTCATAGCTAAGCTTCTGAATTAAAATGATGATCACAATGTAATAAATTATTCAGGAAAAGGGTAAATAAAGTTCCTCTCATTAATCTCAACATTCAGGGGTGCTATTTAATGAGAAATCCCCTGAACAATAAATATTTCAAGGGATTTCAATTCAAGGAAAGGGAGATCTATTTTTTAATAAATTTTTTCGTAACTAATATTTCTTTATTCTTGATCATCATTATATATATACCTGATTTACTGTCAGATAAGTCAATTTGTTTTAATGTCTCTTCTTTTAATACAGGCCCATTGTAAACCTGTTTCCCTGCCATATCAGTAATTACAATATCACTTTTTTCATTTTGAAGTGGATTAATAAATGCAATCGAAAAATGACCATCATTTGGATTTGGATAGAGTTTAATAATATCCGAATTTGCGTCGTATTTGACTTTTGAACCCACCACAAATTCAACCGGTGCTGAAATTGTAGTATCATTTGAATTGTCGGTTGCTATTGCTTTTATTGAATAGCTTCCTGCAGCAACATCTTTCCAGGTAAATGAATAAGGGGCTGTGGTCAATTCGACAAGCCTGACCGAGCCATTAAAGAATTCGACTTTAGTGACAGTACCATCCGGATCAGTTGCAATAGCATCGATCATAATTGTAGAAAGGTTTTCAAATACATTTCCTTTTCGGGGATTTGAGATTTTTACAACAGGGTGCTTATTTAAGGAGGTCTGAGCATTTATAACAGAAATTGTAATTGCAGCTGATGTTGTTTTAGAATTAAGGTTGTCTATAGCAACCACCGTCAAAGAATAAGTTCCGGCTGGCACATTAGTCCAGATAAATGAATAAGGAGCTTCAGACTTTGACCCAAGTTTTGTATTGCCGTTGTAGAACTCCACCAGACTTACAGAACCGTCTGCATCAAGAGCAGTTGCACTAATTGTAATGTTTGCTACGGATGTAAATGAACTGTTGATTATTGGGGAAGTTATTACTGCAGTCGGAGAAATATTTCTACAATTATTATTCACCGGCTGAGTAGTAATACCGGTTGCTGTTCCTCCTGAAGGTGTCTGTATCGGATTTGTTGCTGGTTTTGTATAGGAGACTGTAACAATATCTCCTGATTTAATTGCATTCGCCAGTGTTAATTGAACCCTGGTCCCGGAAATAGCAATTGCATTTACTCCTCTGACTACTGAATTAACGATCACTGAAAAGGTTGAGGCGGAAGGAACTACATTAGCAAGAGTAATATTATAAGTCATTTCCAGAAGAGTTGGTGATGCATTTTCTACAACTGAAGATATATACATCGGACTAGGAACAGGAATGGGAGTTGTTGAACCGGTCTGCGCTTCAAATGGCCCAAGATCCGGAGCTTTACCACTGAAAGGAAGACCAACATCAACGCCCGCATCTATTAAACGCGAGCCCGGGGCAAGATGTAAAAAATCAATATTTGGTAAACTTCCGTCTGATTGTCTTGCAGAAGTTAATCCACTGGGATCTAAACTTACAAAATCTGCACTGGATAATGTAT
>Ga0209744_1000234_pt1 | contig 18139 bp, 11 predicted proteins | sample BarGraNGADG00311_2_FD_184494 | JGI IMG/M metagenome (GOLD analysis project Ga0209744, IMG submission 184494) | Arctic peat soil microbial communities from Barrow, Alaska - Barrow Graham LP Ref core NGADG0004-311 (SPAdes) (version 2) | ecosystem: Environmental > Terrestrial > Soil > Wetlands >... | reverse complement strand
GTAATACTCCTTCTTCAAGCCGACGAGAAGTGTTGATTTCAACACCGACACCCCGCCCCAGACAATAGTAATATGAGATAGCGGTGTTCTCAAGTCCCGGAAGATTAAGCGGTGATGAAGAAAATCTGGGAGTAATTACATTTGCCTGGAGAGGCGTATTTGGCATGTTTTCATTGATCTCAAAAATACGAAAATCTCTTGATAAGCCTAACCAGGTAGGCACTGATGGATTCAGGGTTCGTTTTTCTGCGGACTCAAATGATTCTTCAGGTTCTGATTCAATTTTTTGTAGTTTTGTTTGAAGCTTGCGAGATAGAATATTTGATTGAACTTCAGCAAAGGAGCGATTATCTGAATCCTTGAGCACAACAACTGAATAATCCGGAATATAAATGGGGAAGTCATTACTGATATCTCTCAGAAAGAATGAAAATGGAAAGTTGCTTGTCTTAACAGAAATGAGCGTCGCACCTGGACCAGGCTTATTTTGAGCACTATCAATTTCGAGCTCAATACGTACGCTGCCGGATGAAGTGAATTCAAAACGGTTATCTTTAATATTTCCAAGTCCTTTGATAATTTCAATCTTTGTTAAACTACCGTTTAAAACCTTAATCGTTCCGGAAGGCTTCCCGCTACACCATTCAATGAAAATCTTTTGCTTGTCAGGATGCATTCCCTTACCCTGACTCTGCAAACTAATTGGGAATGAAAATAAAATAAATAGGATGCACCCCTGGAATCCCAATGTTATTGCTAATTTCTTGTTCATGTCATATTCTTTTTAGATTCGCAAAATGTTATATTAAAAGTTCATTTTTAAAAAATCCATATCATTGAATATTCGTGTTGTCTTATATTTATTTAGTCAACTCAATTATATGGCACTAGTTTGGGCAGGAAGGTCAATATATGTTTATTGAAAGTATTAATCAAAAGAATTTTATTCACTGATCTTATCGTCACTATTTGACGTCCGAATGCGATGCAGCCATAAGTGGTGCTAAATGTCCTCTCCCCAGATACTTCTTATTCAGTTCATAGAAGCATATCCCTGTAGATTTGTTTTAAGGAATAGGTGTTGACTGGTTGCACATTATTCGCACCCTTGAGTTGGGCATATTTGCTTTCACTTGGCAATTCATTTGTATTTATAGCCAAACCAGCCGTAGAAAGGATAATTTATTTATTAAAAATTCTACGGCTATGATTGGCTTTATTTTTCACCGTCTAACGGGTTAATATTATTAGTGATCATTAGAACATAATGAAATGCATATTAAAATCACGCAATTGATTTAGTAGCCTGGGTTCTGAACTAACTTAGTATTTTGATCCATTGCTGATTGAGGTATTGGCAATACATAATTCTTAGGATAAAATAATCTTTCACCACCAGGTGCTGGAATTACAGTATATACAAAATGACCATTTACTTTAGTAATTTCCATGGCATGTAAAGAGCCATTCAATTTCTCTTCAGCAATTTTCCATCTGAGTAAGTCTAACCATCGTTTTTCTTCAAAAGCTAGTTCTACTCTGCGTTCCCGACGTATAGCAACACGCATCTGATCCTGGCTTAAGCCACTTGGTAAGCCAGTCAGTCCAGAACGGGCTCTCACTTTATTTATCGCATCATAAATCGAAGGATCGGGGCCGGATGCTTCATTTTTCGCTTCTGCATAATTCAGAAGTATTTCAGCATATCTAAATATTATATAATCGGCTCCATTTGTCTGGTACCAATTTACAGCAAGTCTAACATCTAAACCCTTACGGAGAAAATAACCAGTATTCGATGTCTCAGAGTTATTAGCCAAATCTAAAGTATTTTTACTCCCAGAACCAACCCAGGTCCAAATAGTATCCTCCCTCCAAACAGATCCATTATAAATAACGGTTTGATAGAATCTCTTTTCACGGTTTAGGTAAGGATTTTGAGGATCATAACCGGAAGCAGGATCAGTAATAGGTAATCCATTTGCCATTGCGTATTCATCTACAAGTTCCTGTGTCGGAGTTTCTTCACCGTTGCCAGAATATAGTCCTCTAACATAGGGCACTTGAAGTTCATGAATAGCTAGTCCGCCTAAAGCTGTGCCTGCCACATGCCCTTTGGCAAAGATCGTTTCAACACTATTCTTATTCTCACTGAAAAACAAAGTCGGTAAGTCCGGGAACAAACTATAGACGCCTAAATCCATCACGTTTTGATTTGTGGCAGCAGCTAAAGCCCATCTGGATTTGTCATTAGCTGGATTTTTTAAAGGACTGGCTTGGAACAATTCACACCATCCTTTCAAAGCAAGTGCCGCACCTAAGCTAGCTCTACCTGTTTCTGGTTTAATTGGCAAATCGGGAATTATAGCAGCTAATTCATCTGTAATAAATTTAAATACCTCATCCGAAGTATTACGTGCATAAAAAATTGCATCTCCCTGAGTGTACCGATCTAGAACATTCGTAATTATAGGCACTCCACCATAATGTATCCATAGCATTTGGTAAAATAAAGCCCTCAAAAAGCGAACTTCTGTCAACCTTCCTTTTTTCCAGGTATCGTCCAAACTGGACGCAGTTACCTTTTCAATAAATAAATTACAATTTCTGATGCTCGAGTACCAGAACCAATGATTAATATAATCAGAGGGGGTATAAATAGATTTAGCATAAATGGTCCTGCTATTTCTCCAATCAACTCCGTTCATAGAATTATCAGAGAAATTTTCTTCTGGATCTTCTGCACTAGTGCCCTGTCGCCAGACCGTTACATCTGGTAAATCTTTATAAATATTATTCAAAAACAAATCTGCATTCGATTTGGAATTCCAGATGGAAACATCCGAAATTTGAGCTTTAGGTATAACTTCTAAAGATTTTTCACAAGAAGCAAACCCCATCATCATTATTAGCAATATTAATAAAGTGATTTTGCTATTAACATTTATAGTTATATTTTTCATGACTAATTATTTTTGGGTTATTTATTGATTAGAATGTGACATTTAAACCAATGGAAACTACTTTCTGCTGAGGATAATTTAATCCGCCCCAAGTATAAACAATTTCTGGATCATAATTTCTGAGTTTGGTCCATGTAATCAAATTTTGACCTGAAACAAAAATTCTAATATTTTGAATTTTAAGTTTCTGAGTTATATTCGAAGGAACAGTATATGAAAACGTTGCGCTTTTTAATCTTAAATATGCACCATTCCTTAACCAGAAGGAAGAAGTTTGTGTATTGTTTAAAGCCGGGGAATTAGTGATACGCGGATTTAACGCATTTGTGTTTTCAGGGGTCCAATAATTCATATCATCAACCAATACATTCATGTTGTTAAAAAATGCCCCACTATTCCCATAAAGACTTGCTTTAGCAGCACCTTGAAATAACAGATCTAAACTAAAACCTTTATATCGAACATTTGGAGAAATACCATAGATAATTTGCGGAGTCTGAGCATCGCCGATCTGGGTGATATCGTCATTGTTAATATTCCCATCGCCATTAATATCTTTGTATCTTATATCTCCTGGATGTACCGTCCCCCAAGGTTGCACTGCTATTCCGGACTTTAGGTTTCCACTGGCATCAAAATCTGAAAGTTGAAAGAAGCCAAGTGATTCAAATCCAAATTGACTACCTAATGGTCTTCCAGTTAATCTGCGATTTGGATTATCATATGTTGTAGCAGTTTCAAAAACCTGTAATAAGGTATTTTTTGCATAAGTAAAATTACCGCCCAGAGTTACTTCAAAATCCTTTGAGATCCTGTAAAAAGAACTAACAGAAAACTCTATTCCCTGGTTTTTCATGATCCCTGCATTTGCCTGACTGAGACTTATCCCATATTCTTTAGGAACAACTACATTCGGGCTAACCAGCATATTCGATCTTTTTTCATAAAAGTAATCAGCTTCAATGTTCAACAATCCCTTCCACAAGGTTGCTTCCAAGCCTATATCCGATTTTTTTGCTCTTTCCCATGTAATATTTGGATTGCCTTCAATATTTGGAGTGATTCCTTGCGTAACATTTCCTCCAATAACATAAGCTGGACCAAATACTTTATAAGTACTCAAGTATTGGAATGGAGATCCTGCAAGGGCGCCAGATTCTCCATAAGATCCTCTAATTTTAAGATTATCAATCCAACTAAAATTTTGTTTAATAAAATTTTCTTCAGATAATCTCCAACCAACAGAAAATGCCGGGAAAAAACCAAATCTGTGACCAGGAGCAAAATAGTAACTACCATCATATCTCCCGCTAGCCTCGAATAAGTATTTTGAATTATAATCATAGGTTGCACGGTAAACCAATCCCATTTGTTTTTCTTCACTTGAAGATCCCGAATTCGAGATATCCGCCAGACTTGAACTTCCCAGGTCTAATTCATCAAGATCCAGGTTATAATTTATTCTGCTGGCGGCAAAATTCAGATAATTATTTGTTTTTGATTCAAATAGAATTAAAACGCCAATATTATTATTCCCTAACTTTCTATTATAGTTAAGACTTGCCTGAAAAGTAAGCTGTGTAGCATTGCTAATAGATTGAGTTAATGAAGACTTATTTTGCCCGAATATTCCATCAATGTACTGATAAGGTGTTTTCGTAGTATCAATGGACCACAGATGAACGGGTGTTATCCATGTTTTATATAGATTAACCGTAGGATCATAAGCAACAGTACCTTTTAGACTTAGTCCTTTGATAAAAGGTATCTCTTGTTCGACAGAAAGCTGTGTTAATATTTGAGAAGTGTTGACATTTGAGTAACCGGAACTATAAATACTTCCGTATGGATAAGCAGCATTTAATCCGTTACTAAACCGAACCGGGTATATTGGAAGGGCATATTGCATCAATTCAAAAATTCGATCAGTACCTATAGCGGGATAGGTGTTTTTTTGTTGTCTCCCATTAATAGCAAATGAAGCTTTCGTCGTTTTAGTGACCTGGGCGTCCAACTTAAGGTCCAAGTTATATCTTTTCTGATGGGTTGGTTTCCAGATTCCTGCTTCATCCAAATAACCAATACTGCCATAATATTTTATCCTGTCAGTACCTCCCGACACCTCAATATTATGACTTGTAAGGAGCGTATTTTTTTGCATTAATTCTGCTACGGCATCACTGTTAGCATATGCGTCAGGATTAGACCCATCTTTATATTTCTGAAGAGCATAAGCAGAAAATCTCGGTGGATTGCCTTCATTTAATGAAGCAGCATTTCTTAATGTAGCATATTGATATGCATTGACATATTTTGGCAGAATGGTTGGGTTCTGAAAGCCTACGTATCCGTTATAAGTCAATAAAGGGGCACCTGTTTTGCCTCTTTTTGTTGTGATCAAAAGAACTCCATTAGCACCGGCTACACCATACGGAGCAACTGCAGCAGCATCTTTTAAAACTGTAATTGTTTCAATGCTATTAGGATCGAGGTCTTTAAAATCTCTGGGAATGCCATCAACGACTACTAAGGGTTTTGTGGATCCTATTGATGAAATCCCTCTTATATAAATGGCGGCCGCATCTTTGCCTGGTTCACCAGAGTTCTGCCTAAAAATTACCCCTGCAAGGCGCCCTCCCAGCCCGTTATTCAAATTAGCAATAGGAGTAGTGGCTATTTTTTTTACTTCCAAGGTTGAAACGGCAGCCGTTATGGATGTTTTCTTTTGTGTTCCATAACCTACTACCACTACTTCACTTAGTTGTGCAACATCGGATGTAAGTGCTACATTCAGAGTAGTTTGTCCGCCTACAGCAACTTCTTGTGCTAAATAACCGATAAATGAGAATTGAAGACTTACTGAAGTATTGGGCACTTCCAACGAATATTTACCTAATGCATCAGTTGTTGTTCCTATGGTTGTCCCAACAGCAACAACGTTTACACCTATTAAAGGTTCGCCAGTATTGGCATCTGTGACAGTACCTTTGACCATAACCTTTTGAGGGTTATCAATAGGATTAGATTTACCCTCTCCGAATCCTGCTGCTGATAGATTAAAAGTCAATGACACGAGCAAGATCACTATCAGATTCAAGTACAAGAGGATTTTTGATTTTTTCCTTATGGAAAAAACAGATAAAAAAAATTCTTTCATAGTTTTAAAGTTATTAGTTAGAATTTAGGATAAAAGAGTTATTAACTTAATAATTTCAATATCAAAATTGCACATTTGTCAACAAGAGAATAAATTATTGGTTTTAAATAATAGGATTTCACTGATTAATTTAAGGTATTAGATTCCATAGGCTATTATGTTTAAAATTTCTGATAATTGCAATGCTTCTACTGATCAAAATCCAACCAGATAAAATGTTTGAGAGACTATTAGTTAAAAACTGAACTTTCCTCATCTGTCATTCATTTATTATAGCGTTTCACGTACTCTAGTGTTTTTGATAATGAAATTTCTTCCTGCTCTGAGGGCCAATATTCAAGTCCGAAATATTCCTTGTATCCGAAATCATTTATTGCATCCAGAACTGAAGAGTAGCTGATCTCTCCTAAATAAAGTTCATTCCGGCCTGGTACACTGGCAAAATGAAAATGCCCGATCAAGGAAATATTATTCTTTATAGTTGTAATAAGGTTTCCTTCCATGATTTGCATGTGATATATATCATATAGAAACTTCAGTCCGGGATTATTAACAATTTTTACTATATCAAAACCAGTTTTTGAAGATGTCAGGAAGTATCCCGGATGATCAACATGCGAATTAAGCGCCTCCAGAACCAAAGTAATACCCTCTTTATTTACTATTTCCACAGCTTTAGCAAGCGTTTCTGCAATACTGTCAACCTGCTGCTGAAATGTATAATCGATAATTTCATTACCAGTGCAGGTAATCAGTTTCTTACAATTTAGTTTATGTGCAATATCAATGGTTTCTTTAAGTCGTTCTAGATATTTATCTTTATCTTCTGGTTTCGTAAGAAATCCGCCTATCAACCCGTCCGGTGAATTAACCACCAAATCAGTTATAGTAATATTCAAATCCTTACATAGAAAAGAAATCTCCCGGATATTTTTCTTACGCGGTATCAAATTATTCCCAGTAAATTCATGATCCCAAAACCAAAATTCAACTGCCTCAAATCCGAGTTTTTTTACTTTTTTAATTTTTTCGGAAGTATCGGTACCCAAAAAAAAGGGCTCGATGCATAAATCTATTTTTGGCATGGTAATTCTTCCTAATTATAAATAAGCATTCGCAACTTTATATATACCATCGGCAATCATATCACAATCCTCTTCTGTCATTTGAGGAGGAATGTCAATATGAATTGACCGTTGAAGATATTGTATTGTATTGGGGTTCATCTCTGCAGAATATTGAATCTTGCCTCCCTTTTTCAGATAATAATCACAGGTATAGGGGCAGCCTTCGCTGGTTGCAGTCCATTTGTTAAGAATCATTTCCCAATGAGTGTAAATATGCCAGTCCGGTACACTTTTATTATGCATAGATGATGTTGCAATACCTTCTGCCTTCAAGGCATCGGCAAATCTGCCAGTCAAGTCTGGATCCTGCAGGTAAAAAATTAGAACCACTCCGGTATCTCCTTCAGTATCATTCAATCTGCGAAATTCTAAGCCCCTGATATTTCCAATAGCATTTTTTATTCGCAATTTATTATATTTCATTTTTGATATCAGTCCATCCAGCCTTTTAAGCTGTACTCTTAGTATGGCTCCGGAAATTTCGTTCATTCTGTAGTTCACACCGGGAAAAAGCTCTCCATGGTAACGGGCTTTGGAGAATCTTTTCTCAGGACCACCCGGTCTCCAGCAAGCTGCTGTATCATGATAAGACATTGCTCTTTCATAAAGAAGTTCATCATTAGTGGTAACGATGCCACCCTCTCCAGCGGTAATTATTTTATGATATTGAAAACTAAAAGCACCTATTTCTCCAAAACCACCAAGTCTTTTTCCCATGTAACTTCCCCCTGCCGATTGAGCTACGTCTTCAATAATCTTTAAATTGTGCTTTTTGGCAAGGATTAAGATTTTGGTCATATCGCAAGGTGCTCCTCGCATGTGAACAATAATAATTGCTTTGGTTCTTGGTGTGATTTTTTTCTCAACATCAAGAGGATCTATAGTTAAGCTATCGTCAACTTCGGCAATAACAGGAACAGCCCTGGCAGCAATTATTGATGCACATGAAGCGAAGAATGTATATCCTGGAATGATAACTTCATCACCTGGCCCAATGCCCAGGGCAACCAAGGAACAAATCAGCGCAGAAGTACAGGAATTAGTAGCCAGCGAATAATTAACTCCAATCTTTTCAGAAAACTCCTTTTCAAATAGTTTAACTTTTGATTCAACATCTGCAGGACCATAATAACGGAACAGATACTTGTCATCCAATACCTGCATTACTGCCGACTTTTCTTCTTCTCCAATTTCCAGCCCACCCGGGTACATAGGAATATTAGGGGTAGTTTTTGCCTTTTCCCCTCCATTAATTGCAAGTTTACTATTTGGTAAGATCATAATAGTTCAATACTTTGTTAAACCTCGTTTATAATTTTATTTTTATACGTTGAACATTCATTGGTTTGTATATTAATGCCTGCTTAATTTAATATATCAAATATATTTATTGGATTTATATTGTAAAATCCAAGTCAATCATGTGTAGGTTTAGAATAATCATGTATTAAAGAATCAGAGGAAATAAAACCTCTTTAACAAAAGCTTAAACCAATTACCTAGAGATGAATGAAAGTTGAAGATAATGGTTTGATTAATAGGTTGCTCAACGGTACAATATTGCACTAAAGAAAATGAAATAGAATAGAATGAAGAACGGCATAAAACGCTGTTTAGCTAGTTGAATCTATGATTTGTAAAATTGATAATGAAATAAAGACATAATCAATATTATAACCTAAATTGACAGAATAAAACCCGAATTTCATTATCAGTATACTACACTCTATTGACATTATATTTATATTGAAATATTTATTAACTAATCTTATCAATACTTTTATCAATAATTGGATCTTGGTGTATTTCCAGATATTTGAGGTAATCAATGTAGAATCTGTTCTTTGAAAGTCAGTTTTTAACTACAACTATTTTATTTATTGGGCGATTAGATAATCAAAAACATACTCGCTTAAAATTAATCCCGGATTATTGTAAGATTTAAACATGTTTCCCAATGTTTATTATTCGTTTATAAAGCGAAGAATAATAGTATTGATTATTAAATATATGTGTCCGAAGTAAAATAATTTAATATTTGATTATCAGCAGTTTACAACCAAATCGATAATTATTTTAAATAAAAGTTATTCTACATGTCAGAACATGACTTTTTAATAGTTTGAAATATGAAAATATACTCTAATTTCGGGTATTACCTTTTATATTGGACTCATAATTGATTGTGCACCAAAAAATAGTAAATGACAGATTTTGATATGGCTGTTGGTATTTTTCATCCGACGAGATAATTAAATGTCTTTATCAAATCAATGTGAATATGGAAATAAATGTTGAAAGACTCTTTACAGATAAAAATGCAACTTTCATTACGAAGCATTATCAACAGATTAGCTTTAGTTCTCCCCGCCATTATCATAATGAATATGAGATTGCGTATATTGAGAATAGCAGCGGTAAACTATTTGTTGGGAATACCATTATAAATTTCAACTCCGGTGACCTGTTTTTATTCGCTCCCAGACTAGTTCACGCTTTTAAGAATAGTGAGACAAGAAATACAAAGGACAGGTATGCTAAAGGGACCATTATATGGTTTAATTCTGATTTCTTTGGAAATGATTTCCTTGACAGAGATGAAGCAAAAGGATTAAAAGCTTTGTTAATCAATGCAGAAGAAGGGATTCAATTCATTTGTCCTGATCCGAATGTAGTTTCAAGCATTTTGAAACTTTCTGAAAAAAAAGGATTGGAAAGCATTATTGATTTTATTTCCATTTTGGCTCACCTTACTTCATGCAATAATTATAAACTGCTATCCTTAAAGTTTTATAAAAAACATTATTACACCTTAAAGGAGGGACGCCTTTATGAGATAATTGAATATATTGAGAAAAACTATTCTAATGAAGAAGTTTTTCATCATGCTATTCAAATGACAGAAATGAGTGAATCTGCATTTTCGAGATATTTTAAGCATAAAACTGAAATGACCTTTACAAAATATGTGAATGACATAAGGATTATGAATGTCCAGAAACTTCTAATTGAAACTAACCGGAAGATTTTGGACATTTGTTATCAATGTGGTTTCAATAATCTGACCTATTTCAACCGCTTGTTTAAAAAAGTGAATGGTATTACCCCGAAGCGATTTCGACAATTGTATCTGGGTTCAAACAAAAAGAGTTGAAATATACTTATATTTATTGAACGAATTACTCTTTAGTTGAATACTATTATCAATTGGGAACACTATATTGACCTAATTTTAAAAATTTGAGACCCACCTTTACTTTTAATTAATTAAAATTTATCCTATATATTAAATAATATACATTATGGCAGGAATTTACAGATTTTCATTTGGTCCATGGAATATTCATGAAGGTTCTGATCCTTTTGGTCCGGCTGTACGCAAATCAATTAAATTTAATGAAAAGCTTGATCTGTATAAAAAGCTCGGTTTTGATGGCGTTCAATTCCATGATGATGATGCCGTTCCTAATTTGAATAATCTTAAACCTCAACAGATCATTGATGAGACAAAACAACTAAAGAAAATACTGGATGATCATGGATTAGTTGCAGAATTCGTTGCCCCCAGGTTGTGGGAAGATGAACGTACAATTGATGGCGCGTATACTTCGAACGATTTAGCTTGCAGAAGTTATGCCATGGATCGAAGCAAACGTTCAATAGATATTGCAAACACGTTGGGAACCGATTTGTTGGTGCTATGGCTTGCCCGCGAAGGAACCTATATCAGAGAATCAAAAGACAGTAAGCTTGCTGTTGAAAGAATCATAGATTCAATTAACCAGATGCTAGCTTATGATACTAAAATCAGGGTTTGTATCGAACCCAAGCCCAACGAACCCATGGATCAAGCATATATTCCTACTACTGGCCATGCAATTGCTTTATCTCAACTATGCATTGACCCCAAGCGCGTTGGAGTGAACATTGAAAGTGCACACGCCATTCTTGCCGGCCTTGATCCTTCAGATGAAATGGGTTATGCTTTAGCATTTCAAAAACTCTGGACTGTTCACCTGAATGACCAGAATGGGTTGAAATTTGACCAGGATAAATCTTTTGGATCTGTAGATATTCGAAGGGCCTTTAATCAGGTGAGAATTCTGGATAAATATGATTATGGTAAAAAAGGGGAATGGGTTGGACTCGATGTGAAAGCTATGCGTACCCAAAAATTTGAATACTCAACAAAACATTTGGAAAATAGTCGCAAGGTATTCCTTCGGTTGCTTGAAATATCAAGAAGCCTTAATGAAAATGCAATTACCCAATTAATAAATGAGAGAAATTATGAAGCATTGGATATGTATATTATTGAAAAACTGATCGGATAAATGCTCTATGAAAAAATAAATATTGATGTGATTGGCGCAGGATATAATGGCACTACACATATAGGGCACTGAGACGAATAAGCACAGTTGAAATAAAAGCTATCCCAGAGGTTAATCAGAATTTGATGGACAAGAAGGCCAAATTACTTGGAAATCCAGATGAGTTAGGAGATTATAGGGATTTGCTGATGATATGATAAAGATTGGAGCTGGTGATTTGACCCAAAAATGGCAGGTGAAAGTTGTGTTATAGCTGATATCGGTTTTGAACTTTACGGAACTGCAAAAAGTATTTAGTGGAACCCTGAAATACTAAATGGATTGATAATTGGGAATAGAAATGAAATAACCAACTTATTCTTAAATATGCTGTCTTAATGGATAAATCAGTTTAAGAATATTCACATTATCCGGCTAGGCATAATGAAAGTTACCAATCTACAGTGAAGCATTTATGCAGAAATGTTTACAGAGATATTACTGGAGAATCAAAAGAAAATGATTTCGCCACCTTTTGAGATGATTGTGTAGTAGACAGCATAGTTGAAGCCGATATTAAGTGCAAAATAACCTCTCAATGGGCAGAAGTAAATTTTTTATTATTTTGTTTATCAGAATTTCTGCCCCTCATTCACAAAAGGGGAGATTCTATTATTAACATCAAAAAGAAATATAAGCAAACTTCTTTTGCTTTATAATCCTAATCATATGAATATGAATTTCTTATAATAGCTCCAGTTATTAATAAGTCAGATATTAAAATCGTGATGAAGAACTTTGTACAGCTTTTTTAGCTCTTCTATAATAAAGTAGTCAGCTATTGAATCAAGGACTAAGTCCTTGATCAGTGTTGATTTAAATTCTTTTGAAAGTGCTTCCAGAAAAATGATATCGGCCGAGAATAAATTTCCTTCTTCATCTTTCGCTTTGAAACATAATCCAAATGACATTGCCTCAAGAATCAAATCATAGGGCATGTGGTACTGTATTCCTAGGTGTATTGAGCCCATAAAGCGATCGTCTTCACCAAGCTTCCTGGTCAGGTCATGACCTACCCGGAATATAGTATCCTGGAGCGCTTTATTTCTGAAACGTCTGATCAGATCATCAATATGATCTTCAAGATCAGCAGCTGTAAAATCCTCCGGATAGGCGGTTCTTAGAATATCTGCCGATTGAAGCATAACACTTCTGGTAAACCGGAATACTTCGCTATCATCAAGTATCTCGTACATATATTCAGAGTCAGGGTGCAGATGATACCCATAGTATGCAGCTGTAGCATGCCCAAGGTTATGAATAAAGGCTTTACGGTCGACCCATGCTTTAATATTGCTTTTAGGTGCTAACTCCTTAATTTCAGGGATAGGCGATTTAAATCCTTTCCCATCCAGGATCAGAGTATTATAGGGCTCGGCATATACGACCAGTGGATCTCTTTCCAGCACTGCCAATGGTATTATAGGAACCATTTTGCCGATACTTGTTTCTATTAGACCAACAAGGGTTTCGACAGGGAACCCTGAAGGAAGATTCTTCTTAAGTTGTCCTCTTACAAAATCAGCTGCCGACCTCATATTTTCAGCTAGGATGATATCAAGAGGGGTATTAGGATTATTACTAAATCTCTTCAACAGACCTGCAGCAATAACAGGGATTACCTTTTCAAGAGCGTTTTTTCCAACAGATACAGCCAGAATTCCTGCAGTAGAAACAGCATCAACCACTTTGTATTTATAGAGAGCAGATATTGCCTGTACATTGGGAACTATTATCTCCTCCTCTTTTTCACCTTTTATTATAACCCGGTAATTACCCTGTCGGTTAAGCGCGGCAATCACCAATGGGTCGACATCTATGAAAACCACTTTATAACCGTTACATCCAAATAACTGCCCAATAAAAGATCGGCCAATCTTCCCTGCTCCAAAAATAACTATTTTACGGACTTCAATCTGCAATTTGTTTTCTGTAAGCATCATAATATGATTCCATTTTAGCCCGCTTTTCACCGTTCTTCTCTTCAAAATATGTTCCTCCCAAATAAAAACAGGTAAAACCACCCGAAACAACTCCCCAACAGCAAGCTTCCAGAAGATCCGGATGTTTGGCACCTTTCTGTAACTGCGTAACAACAGATGCTATTACTCCACCGACAAAATTATCGCCGCAACCTGTTGTATCACCACCTTGGGCATTCTTTAGCTCATCAACGACTTTTCGTGATACAGGCATTTCTTTTAATTCGGATGTATTGAAAAAACGTCCGTCGGAATAAGTTGAAATATTCTTCGATCCGTTGGTAATAATTAGTGATGAGACCATCTTATCCTGGAAAAACCTTATAGCAGACTTGAGATCGTGTTCTCCGTTCAGGCGGAAGGCCTCTTCCTGATCGGTGATAAGAAGATCAATATATTTGTAACTTTCATCACTTTCTCCCAGAGGCCATTTTTTCGAAGGATTAGCCTTTTCGTTCCTGAAATCAAACACTGTATTTACGATTGTAACACATCCTTTTGATTTGGCTTTCTTCAGAAGAGTGGTCATATTATCATGTATCGGTGGGACCAGTGCTGTTCCTCCAAAAACAACAATATCAGAATTAAAAAAATCTTCATCCAGTTCATCAGGCAGATATTCCCACGCAGCTGCAATAGAGTTTATAAACATTCTCTCTCCATGCCCATTCTCGTAAGAGGGATCGGATAGAACTACAGTGAAGGGTGTCTGATTATTAATCAATTTATAATCCTTAAGTACAACAGGAGTTTTCATAAGAGATGAAATGAGGTACTTGCCAATCTCATCATTTCCGCCACGACCGTAGAAACGAACCTCACAATATTCTTTATCTATTAGTTGAGCAGCATTTATCAACGATACAATTGATGGCCCTCCAATATTTATCTTGTCTTGAATCCTTCCGCCTGTTATCTTATTAAGGACCAAGTCGAAAGAACTCCCACAGTATTTTTCAAATTCTTCCTTAAATACAAGATGACCTGGAGTTAAGCCCCCGTCGCCACGTTTTAATGAGATATAAGGATGCATAGTTTCACTGCAGAAATCTATATCATTAAACAACAGGTCAACCAGACAGCAGCCAATCCCTGAAACTATGATCTTTCTTGACATAATAAAAAATTTGTAACTAATCAGAATTCCAAAAAAAAAGGTAAAAAATATATTTAAATCCGATTCTAATTTTTTTTAATGGTAATATAAACCCTGAAGGGCTCTCTAAAAGGAAATTATACATTATTTACTCCATTGAGATCACTTTAAACGGTTAAATATAAAAAAAAATATTAATGTTTATAATTCGTTCCAATCATGTGGGTTTCATTGTTTCAAAAAAATGAAGTGCTAAACATGGTTTAACACTTCACTAACAAAACACCTAGTTAACCCTATGAAACTAACCTACCAAAATTCCAGATCTCATTAGAAATAATCCATTTATTGTATTTTTCTAAAATAAATTGTAATGAACATCAGAGACTATTTGAAAATAATTTTAGTTACTTTTTAAAATATTGTATTTCAATTTTTTAAAATTATGAATAGGTAATATTAATGGATTAATATTACCTATTCAAAGTTTAAATTATCCAGTTATTACTTTATTTTAACATAAAACCAATATTTGAAAAGCAATTTTTAGGTCAATCCTTTGAAAATGGAGTTTTTAACAAATGAACCTTGATTATGATTTACCAATATAGTCTGTCAATAAATTATATCAGGAAACGAGTAATGAAATTTATACAATTCCTATTCATGGAAATTCCGATAATATTGAGCACTATATTCCGGTTTGACGTAAACAGTCTGTCTTTAGTCAAATTACATTAAACCTTTTATCTTGATATAGTGATGTTTATGCCTCTGATTTAGGTGCGCTGCAAAAAAGTTCGACTTTTGTCCGTCCAGCTCCACCTTCGCCCTCCGAAGCTTTAGCGAAGGAGGGTTTTTCTATTATAACGGATTTCTATGCTAAAGCTTCTCCGGGTTACGGTGGACGCAGTCCACAATCAATTTAGATATAAGCTTTAGCGAAGGAGGTTAAGGTTAAGGTTAAGGTTGAGGTTGAGGTTTAGAAAAGTTTTTTTATTTATTATTTAAACTTTACTATATTACATTTGATACCTTAATCCATATTGAAGTGAAAAAAATTGAGAACCTGGATATTGGTCATGTAAAACATGGTTTCAACAATAATTTCAAGATAAAAATATCTGAGGATTTCGATGATAAAAGCATAGAAACCGATTTTCCGCACCGGCATAATTTCTATACGGTGTGCCTTGTCATTAAAGGTAATGGAGTACATGTGATAGATTTCGAAAAAATTGATATCAGACCCAATCGCCTGTTTTTTATTAAACCAGAACAAGTCCATTTCTGGCAGACAGGTCCCGGATCAAAACTAGCTATAATCCAGTTTTCAGTTGATTATCTGGCAGTGTTATTCAATCCTGACAGTATTCCTGCTATACATTCCACGTTAAAGCAATACATTGATTTACAGGCAGAAGAATCAAGCCTGATTTACGATATTATCAGTAAAATTGAAACTGAAAATAATAAAAATGACCTGAATTCCGACAAAATAATTCAAGCACAAATCTTCATCATACTTGCAGAGACAGAGCGTTTATGCAGGATTGAAACCGTACAGAAATCAAAAGGCAATAAAACTGAAATTCTGAACAGTTTTAAAAGGCTATTAAACTCTAATTACAAGGAGATCACTACTATTAGCGGGTATGCTAAACTCTTAAGTATTACACCGAATTGGCTGAACATAATTGTAAAAGAAACTACAGGATTTACAGCCAACGAACTTATGCACCAACGAGTTTTACTAGAAGCCAAAAGACTATTAATAAACAAGAACACCGACATTACTCAAATAGCATATGAATTAGGCTTTAAAGATGCATCATATTTCGCACGGTTTTTCAAAAAGTCAACAGGAATGAGCCCTACTGATTTTCGAATCGATATTTATAAAATGTACCGGCATCATAATGAATAGTACCTACGGGTAAAATAATTGCAGCTTACTTTTACACCGCAATTAATTAAATACTATCATTATGTATCAAATCTTTATAGGAAGCCTTTTATTAAGTCTGATACATGCATTAATTCCAAACCACTGGATTCCGTTAATTGCTATCAGTAAAACTGAAAAATGGACTCAACATCAAACTCTGTGGGCAACGGCAATTACAGGCATTTCCCATACTTTAAGTACTATCACTATAGGCATTATTATTGGATTAATTGGTTATAAACTGTCAGCAAGTTATAGTATAATTTCTACTGTAGCCGCCCCTGTCATTTTAACAGGCTTAGGTCTTATTTATATGATACTCGATATCTGGGGTGGCCATCATCACGCAGGTAATGAATATGCTCCATCTTCATCTGATAAAACAGGAAAAGCAAAATGGAGAGCAATACTTACATCATTGAGTGTAGCAATGTTTCTTACTCCGTGTTTCGAAATCGAAGCATATTATTTTCAGGCAGGTACTATCGGATGGACAGGTATTATAATTGTATCTGTAGTTTATCTTTTAATAACACTGGCAGTAATGTTACTTCTTGTATATTTTGGAATGAAAGGAATACAAACCTTTAAATCACATTTTCTTGAGCATCACGAAAAAGGAATTACAGGTACTGTTTTAATCATACTTGGTTTGCTTGCCTGTTTTGTTCATTTTTAAAGAATTATATAAATGCAGAAGCAGGTATTTTACAAAGTCTGATTTTATAAAAACAATTATTAAAATGAAGAGTACAATGAAGAAAAACGATACGAATCACAGTTCAGTTGATGAAGATAGCAAGATTAAGAGCCAGATGGAAAAAATTGTGAATTCTTACGACTCGTACATGAAAAAAATAACCCTTGGCAGGGAAAAATCGCTGCGCAGTATGACAGTGAACCTGGCCCAGGTAAAATCAGGGGATTGCGTGCTTGAGGTAGGATGTGGCACAGTAAGCGAAAAGCCGCACAAGCCAGGCTGGAAGTTACATTTCAATCAGGGAGCATTGAGAATATCCCTTTCCCAGAAAATCAGTTTGATGTTGCAATGAAATAACATTCTAAAAAACATGTTACATTAATTCTGAAGAATTACATGGTTGGCGGATTCGGGATGACAGAGCAAATGAGGGTCAAAAGGGAAGAAGTAACATAATTATGGTGTTCCGAATATAACATGGTAATCTGATTCGCAAATAATATGACACAATACCCCCTTTTATTTAGACGGATGTGTAAATTTGGTAAGCAATAAATCAGTCCTGATCTATTTCAAAGGACATAGTGTTCATTTTATTCAGCTTCCTTGTTAGCCATTTTACTAATGTGACTGACGGGGCGGAAGCATAAGTTTGCTGATCGAATTTAAGTAAAATACTTACCTGCATATGAAAATTTAATCCTAACTTTATTTCTCTTTCCAAGTGCTACTTTATTACTCGCTGTATGAAAAAAAAGATATTCCTCAACAGGATACTACATCGTGATAAATG
>Ga0209744_1000232_pt1 | contig 18202 bp, 17 predicted proteins | sample BarGraNGADG00311_2_FD_184494 | JGI IMG/M metagenome (GOLD analysis project Ga0209744, IMG submission 184494) | Arctic peat soil microbial communities from Barrow, Alaska - Barrow Graham LP Ref core NGADG0004-311 (SPAdes) (version 2) | ecosystem: Environmental > Terrestrial > Soil > Wetlands >... | reverse complement strand
TGCCACAAGAGACATAGATATGTTTGTGTAAATCAGCTTTTTACCGCCAGGGATCTGAGGAAGATTCAGAGTAGTATCGACCACCGCGTCGAGTCCTCCGACATGGGTGATCATAATAGCTGGATTGATCTTTCCTTCACTCATAAGATTTAACGATTCCCTCATGTCTTCAGTATTTCCTCCCGACGTGCCTATTAAATGTGTGAAAGCATAATGGACATTATAAAAATTAAATTCGGCTTTAAATTCGGGATTTGTAGGACCTGCAAAAAAATTAAGACATCCGTCAAAGCCAAGTATTGCATCACCCTGTTCAATTACCGATTTGACAGGAGCAAAGACAAAAACATCATCAAATCCTTTATCACCAGTAAGATCAAGCAGATACTTTACAGGATCATTCATTTTACCGGTATTGACATATATTAATCGAACTCCTTCTTTTTCAGCATGTTCAGGTGTGAAAATACAAGATGCTCTTGACAAACGGGTATCATCAATGTCAGTAACAATCAGTAAACCTGGTTTTCTGTCCTGATGCAATGCATAATCAATAGCTCCCAGACCCATAGGACCGACTCCGGCAAGAATTGCCATCATTCCCCCCTTTCGGATTCCCATATTATGCACGTAGGTTCCGGGAGGTATATGATAACTCGCATGAAATGAGCCAATAATACACGACATTGGTTCTGAAAGCGAGGCAGGGAAAAAGGCATCCCCATCATACGATAAAAGACAATCTGCATCCATTACAATGGAAGGGATTATAACATTTGTTGCGTCACCACCTATGAACCGGTAAGAGTAACCTGGCGCATTAAGTGTTCCCATCTGATTCATTGCAGGTTGAATTGAAAACTTTTGACCGGCTTTGAATTTGTGTTGCCATTTTTTTCCGACTTCTAGGATTATACCGGCAAACTCATGGCCTATTATTGTAGGATTAATATGTATATCATCAGGAACTCTTTTGTGATCGGCCCCCTGCATGGCTGCCTTGTATGACGACATGCATATACTGTCCGATACGATATGAGCAAGGATCTCATCCTCCTTCAATTCAGGCAATTCAAACTCCTCTAGCCGGAGATCCTTTTTACCATATATCCTGACGGCTTTTGTCTTCATATTATTCCATTTATTTTTTATTACTCTGAGCCCTGTTCCCTGTGCTATTACCCCAGCATTACCTGTCCACCGGTTACCGGAACAGCTTGTCCTGTTTCATATTCCTGATCAATTATATAAAGAAGTGCCTTCATAACGTCTTCCAGTTTACATCCTCTCTTCATAGGTACCTTATCCTCATAGAATTTTCTTATATCTTCAATACTTTTTGCACCGGGGACTTTTCCCGTTTTCAGATACTGAACAAACAATCCGTTGTGCGGATCGGACCATAAAGGACCTTCATAAAAATTACCCGGACAAATTGAGTTTACCTTAATTCTGAATGGTGCAAGTTCCATTGCAAAAGACTGAGTGAGACCGATACCTCCGAATTTTGCTCCGGCATAGGCAAAATTGCGGTTGCTTCCTCTGAGCCCCGATTTTGAATTGATCTGAATTATATCGGTGAAATAGCCGGGTTTTTCAACATTCTGAGTTTTCATAACTTCTGAAGCGTATTTTGCACAATGAAAATACCCGTTGTAGTTAACTTCTGTGGTTTTGGAAAATGTCTCAGGGTCCATCTCCTCAAGTCCTCCTGCCTTTAAAATACCTGCGTTGCTGATAATAATGTCGAGTCCTCCAAACTCCCTGACTGTACCTATGATCAGGTCTCTGACTGAGGCTGGATCGGATACATCTGTACTGATAAAGATCGCCTTATTCTTTGATTTAATAGATGATAATTTGTTAATTAAAGTGTTCCCCGTTTCATCATTAAGGTCAGCTATTACAACATTCAGGTTCAGCAGGTATAATGATTCTGCTATTCCTGCTCCGAATCCCTGGGCACCTCCGGTTACGATAGCAATTTTATTTTTCAGCTTGTTGCCTGAATCTGAGGAGTGTGAGACTTTTCTTCTGTAGTTCTCAACTTCCCACTGATCGATAAAAGTCACCTGTTCAGGAATAAGGAATTTAATACCTCCACATAGCAAAGCGTAGTAGCATATTTTTATAAGATCTTCATAAACATCGAGACATTCTTCAGCAGCGGAGTAACTTTCAGAAAAGGCAAATACCCCCATGTCCTTAATAATTAATATCTTAGGTAAGTAACCATATTCACTTATAAAATGTGGTAACTGGTACCGTAAAGAATCGAGGATCTTCTCAGAAGTTGAGGATTGTTCAATATACAGATATCTTGTCTTACAGTAAACAATAATATCCGGAGTAAGAGGCAATGATATTTTATGAAACTCCTGTTGACTCTGATAAAACTTAGCAATCAGGGAGTTATGACGGAATCTTATTATACCTGGTTGTTCTCCCGATAGAAGAATCCGGATCGTCGGCAGAACTTTATGAAGTATTGGATTATAGGGTAATGGTGTAATGTCAGAAATGGGAGGTATTTGTTCTTTAATTTTTTGGATTATATCGTCATATATTTTTTTGATCTCTTCTATTGTTTCAGCACCGACGAATGAGCCATGATTTTCAAGAAATATTATCTGCGGATCGTGTGAGAACTTCTCCCGGTATAATAGTATCTCCGATTCAAGCTTCTTGAAAAGAGTATATCCGGGATCCGTATAAGGCACAAAAAGAACACTCTCTCCAAACATTTTCTGAGTCAGACTCCTGGAATTCCTGCTGCATAGTATACCGTTGATCAGGGTAGGATGGAGGTGCACGATAAATTTATATTGAATGATCTCATGAAGTGATGTTTCAACTGATGGTCTCTTGTTTTTTCCTTGATCAAGAATACTCCTGAACATATCTTCTTTAACCTGTTCTTCCCTGACAACAGGATCCTCTGAATAAGTACTTGTGGATATTGTTTGAAGCTTCTGTCTGTTTAAAGCAACCAGTCCATCTTCGTTCAGAAGGGCAAGGGATTGTCCGCTTGCTTTGATCCAGATCGTTTCATCGTTTTTAAAAGAAGTGTTTCCTCCTCCGGCAATCACGAAGTCTTTATTCGTTCCGTAATATTTTGAAATCTCAATCAGTTCAATTATTTCCGGCTTCATATTGATATTTATTAATGAAATATTCAATAACTAATCTCCCTAGATTTATTAATTCTCTCATTTGTTTTACGCTGTGAGTTCCGTCAGGTAGTACATATCCCTGTCTGCCATCGGCTCTCAGATACTGATGTGCGGCTATTACACAGGCACCTTCCCATGCTATCTTTTTCAGTGATTCATCAACAGGTTTAGAGCCCCTTGTTGTGATGGTCAGGGGAATCATCTCAGGTGTGTTATGCTCTGTACCGAATGTTATAATAAATCCTTTTTTATGAAAAAACTCAACAAAGTTTTTCAGGATCGTAAAATCGTTCCTGCCGGGGATAAGTTCGATACATTCTATACCAAGAAGTTTTAAGGAACCATAAAGTTTTTCAGGATCAGCTTCAAATTCTGTGCATTTTCCTGAAGTATCGTCAAGAAGTACCGGATAGCAAGGTATTCCTCCGGCTTTGATAATGATCTTGATTATTTTTCTTAGTTCAAGAAACGAATTTTCATCTTCTTCGACAAAAGCTGCTCCACCGCTTTTCAGTAGATTCGACCTTATTTCATTTTCGAGAGCTGCATGGTTTGAGGTGTCGGTTTTTGACTTTTTGCCGCCATAAAGGTTTTCAAGAAAATGTAACTGTTCTTCTTCCGATGGAGATATTTTAACAGAGAGTTCCCTCAAAGCTTTTGCTATATGGCGCTCGCGAACCAGCTCCCTGGCATACTCTTTTCTGATTACCTCATATGATAGCTTCAAAGAAGGTTTTTCGTTTTCGAGCAACTGATTTAATTTGGCAATCATGGCTTTTATCTGTACCTGACTCTCTTTTCTTACCCTTTTGAGCTGTCTTTTTTGAATCCATCCGGTCTGAAAAGGATAATCAAGGCCTTTCCCGCTGAAATATATCCTGCCAGGATTATTAGGATCGTTTATTCTGATTCCTTTTTTCTGTTCTTCTTTCAGAAGTCCTATAAACTCAATATTGAACAACGGAAATATTTTGTTTTCGAGGCATCCGCTATGAAAGTCATTATAACCATCCGTTACATAAAAATCGTTTATCCCGAGAACAGCTATTTTTTCTTCAACTGCCATTTTAAATACAGAATGAAGAGATGAAAAGGCACTGAATGAATAGGGAGTATGAATATGACCATTTGCTTCCCGATATTCCGGAATAGAAAACTCCTTCATCTCTTTTTGCAGAATGTCGATGGTTGGAAAACCAGACAGGAAATTCTTCATTACAGTTTTTATATATTTATTTCTAAGTTAAGATCTGAAAGATGATTATCTATTCTGGTGATCTCCTCCCTGGTCAGGCGGAAATCGACTGCTTTAACGTTTTCCATAACCTGGGAAGCATTTCGTGCTCCTGCTAATGCACAAACAATTCCTGGTTGATGAATAGTCCAGTTAAGCACTAGCTGAGAAAGAGTAATGTTTAGTTCATTTGCTATAATCCTTAGATTATCGGTAAGCAGTAGAATCCTTGAAATATTTGGCTCTTTATAATACAATGTGTTAGGTCTGGTATCTCCTTCATTAAATATGTGTCCTTGTTTGATTTTGCCGGTTAAAAGGCCTCTTTGAAGCGGACTATAAGCAATTATCCCTGTTTTATTCTCAATACAATGAGGAACAATCTCTTTCTCAATTCCACGATTTACCATGCTGTATGGCACCTGGTTGGATACAAACCGGAAAGTTTTCCGGGCTTCAGCCATAAGGTCAATAGAATAGTTACAAACGGCACCTGCTCTTATCTTCCCTTTTTTTACCAGGATATCGAGAGCTTCCATTGTTTCTGACACCGGAGTAGTCGGATCAGCCCAATGTATTTGATAGAGATCGATATAATCCGTTCCGAGCCGTCTGAGACTTTGGTCGCAATCGCTTATTACTTTATCTTTAGCTGAATATTTATAGATTTTGACATCTCTACCTTCATTGTCCTGGGAGTCAAAGAAGAACTCTCCTTTCTTTTCACTCCAGGTAAGTCCGAACTTGGTGAGTATCTGAACCCTGTCTCTTTTCCCCCTGGTAGCCTTTCCGACCAGTTCCTCACTTAAACCGAATCCATAAACTGCTGCGGTATCTATAGTTGTCATACCATTATCTATTGCTGTTTCAATAGCTCTGATTGCCTCTTTTGAATCAGCTCCGCCCCATAACCATCCTCCGATAGCCCAGGCACCGAATGCAAGCTCAGATACATTAATATCTGATTGACCGAGAGTTCTGTATTCCATTGTGAATTAAGTTTATATTCTACGATTCATATTTTTCTTCTTTTCCTATTTTTTTACCTCATCCCCCTTGCCCCCTTCTCCCAGGAGAGAAGGGGGTAAAAACTGTGATGTTATTTTTAAAAGCCCTTCCCTCTTGAGGGAGAGCCTGCCCCGCTTCGGCGGGGGGTTGGGGAGAGGCTTTGTCTTACCAGTTAAGTACTTCCGCAGGCACATTCAATAAAGAATCACATATCCAATCTGCTTCCTTCAAAAGTTCAGCATCAAATGATGAAGTAACGGCAAGGCATCTGCACCCTGCAGCTTTGCCTGCCTCTATTCCGCTTACAGCATCTTCTACAACAAGACATTCCCGGGGATTAACCCCCAAACTTTTGGCAGCTTCCAGGTAAATGTCAGGAGATGGTTTTTTATTCTTAACATCAAGTCCGGTAATTATTGAGTGAAAAGAATCACGTGTTAATCCTATCTCCTTTAGATTTATCTCCATCTTTATCCTGTCGGCACTTGTTGCCAGAGCCAGTTTAAAATTTTTTTTCCTGCATTCAGAAATAAATTCATGGGCTCCGGGTAATGGTGATAATTTACCTCTGACTAATGTTCCATATATTTCGTATGTTCTTGCTTTAACTTGTTCAATATCAATTTTAATCCGATGTTTCTCAGCCACTCCGCCGATGTATCTGTTTTCTCCCATGCCAACAAATGGTTGAAAATCTTCAGGTAACACCCTGAAACCAAGTTCGCTGAACATAATTAATGCAGCCTTGCATATAAAAGGTTCTGAATCGATCAGAACTCCATCCATGTCGAAAAGAACACCTTTTATCATCTGAATAATCTTTCTAATTCTAGTATTCTTGCTTTGTCAAGAGGTCTTTTTCTTCCGGTCATTTCAGTTAAAAGAGTCATTTTTGCAGCATTTTCCAGTACTTCAATTTTATCAAATGCCTGTAAAAGGTTTGATCCTGTAGTCAATATTCCATGATTTTCCAGTAATAGAATATCTGATTTCAGAATGTTTTCAGCAGCAACTTCAGCCAAAGCGGCAGAACCCATTACAGCATACCGTACGAAGAGTGGATCACCTAGTATAGCTTTTGCTTCTGCTGTAAGGTTAGTATTGATTTTTGCCTTAATTGCAGTGAAGAGGGAAGCGAAAACAGGATGAGCATGAACAATGGCTAATACCTCCTTTTTCTTTTTATAAATAGAAAGATGCATCGCAGTTTCAATTGATGGTTTAAGGTGGTTTGTGAGGTTTTCACCTCGAATATTAACAATACCAACTTCTTTCCACTTCATTCTGCCTTTATCAGTCGCTGAAGGTGTTATCAGAATAAGCTCATCAGACAAACGCAGACTAATGTTCCCCCCGGAAGTGGTTGTAAGTCCGTGTTTGTAGAGTCGCCTCATGAAGCGTGCTACTTCCTTGCGCTCCGATTTGTATTTATCTTTGATTTCCATCGGATAATCTAAACGACCAGGTCAATGATACCGTTAAGTATGTATCGGGGACGGTAAGGGAACTGGTCTATGCCATTGCGGTCGGTTATACCGCTTAAAACAAGCAGAGTGTCAATTTCCGATTCGAGACCACATCTCACATCAGTATCCATCCTGTCGCCTATCACTATTGCATCTTCTCTTTTTACTCCCAGCCGTTTAAGGGCGCTCCGCATCATAAGCGGATTGGGTTTACCTACATAATAAGCTTTCTTTCCGGCCGCAATTTCTATCGGTGCAATAAGCGCCTTTGTCGATGGTGTAATACCTACTTCTACCGGACCGCTTATGTCGGGATTGGTTCCAATCAGCTTTGCTCCTTTAATCACAAGATTTACAGCCAGTTCAACCTTCTCAAAATTATAACTGTGTGTATCACCTACGACGACATAATCGGGATTGACATTATTTACACTATATCCAACACTGTATAAAGCATGAATGAGCCCGGCATCACCAATGATATACGCGCTTCCGTTGGGTTTCTGATTTGAAAGGAAACTGGCAGTGGCCAGCGCACTTGTGTAAAAATGCTCTTCACCAACATCAATACCCAGTCTTTTCAACTTTTCATGGAGTTCTTTAGGAGTTCTTTCGCTGGAATTTGTCAGGAATAAATATTTTTTACCCGACGTTTCCAGCCAGGCTAAAAAATCGGTTACTCCGGGAAGAAGCCTATTACCATGATAGATTACTCCATCCATGTCGATTATATATCCTGCTTTACCTTTTATATTCTCCACCACATTTTCCATACTTTGCGAATTTATAGGCAAAGATACCTATGATTTTTTTCTTTTCATTATTCCTTTCTTACTGTAATTCTTGAAGTATCCGGTAACCCGTAATTCCCTGTCAGAATGAACCTGTCGGATGGCAGGAATTTAGGTTCGGTTATTTCCACCTCCTCATTATTCTCAAACCCTTTACTCACAATGATCTTAACAGCCGTACTATCATTCAGCAATTTCATTACCCAGAATTCAGTCTGGGTTTCATTACCCAATACTGCCTGTTTCGGCAGAACCGATGCTTTCTCATTTGTAGATTTAACCAGTTTAATAGTTGCTATCATATTTCCGGGAAGTCTGTCTGTAGTTGATGGTTTAACAACATATCTTATTGTCTGTGATTGGATATCCATCTCCGGTAGTTTTCCTGTTATTATTCCCCTGATCTGCCGGTTATCAGGAAGAAGGATATTGCATATCCTGTTTCTTTCAATATACTTCTCAATTTCGAACGGGACGGCGAGGATAAATACAAGGCTGCTCTGTTCAGAAACTACTGCCAGTTCATTGCCTTCCTGCACAAAATCACCTTTTTGGTACGAGATAGAATTAATTACTCCCTCTTTGTGAGAGGTGATGTTTATAAGTCCTTTGAAATTTAAACTGGTATCCGCCTGAACTGTTTTGTTAAGTGCCATCGCTTCCCGTGTCCTGATCGTAAAAAGTAATTGACCGGTGGTAATAAATTCACCCGGACTAACTAATATTTTCTCAATAGTACCCGTTGTTGTGACCCTGATAATACTTTTATTCATGAAGGTTGCAACAGCAGATAATCCTACAGTTGAAGTGACAGATTTGAACTCAACCGGTACTATGGTGACCGGCGTTTTGACAGCACCAGGCTCTTCTGCTTTCTGAGTTGTATGGTGACATGATAGTGTAAGTATCAAAGCTCCTGTAAGCAGGAACAAGAATAAATTAGTTCTAACATATTTTAACATCAGAATATATTTTTATTTAGTCATGACAAAATTCAATTCATTGATAACCTGTTCTTTCTGTATATTAATCAGGTTTATATTTCTGCTCGTAGCCTTGAAATTCTTGATGGCATTAATATAGTCTGTCATCTGAATGATTCCTGCTTCAAGTTGCTCCTTAAGTGTATTAACAAGCTGTTCGGATGTTTTAAGCTGGGTCTTTATCTGAGCAGACATTTCATTTAGTGCCTTTAGTTCGAGGTTAAGTTGTTGAATCTGCTGGAAATATTGTTTGTAATAGGTGCTCTTATAAGCCTGTCTGGTATTTTCATTAAAATCAAGTTTCTGTTTTTGGATACCTCTCTGTTTTCCGTCATATACAGGAATATTAAGACTCAATCCGGCACTATATCCAAAATGTTTATAAAAATTCCAGGGATTGCTTGTAAGGAATCCGGCATCTGCAAACCAGTTTGCTTTTGGTATATATTTTATATCGATTGCTGCTTTCTCGTTTTCGATCCTGATACTGTCAATTTTATATTTAATATAGGTAGGTGATTTTGCGATATCAGCTGCACCTTTGATTTCGATCTTAGGGTCATCCAGTTCATATAATGCTGAATCATTTAATCCGCACAGTTGACTGAGAAGCATCAGATCTTTTCTGAACTGGCTTTTAATCTGATTGACAAGGATTTCCTGGGTCTGGGTCTCAACCAGCAATGATAGATAATCAGTCTGTTTGGCGATACCATTTTTTACAAACTGTTTTACGATTTCGTTTTCTTTCATTAACAATTCAAGAAAGTTTCTGTTGAATAATAAATCGGAGTAATCTGAAAATGCCATGAGATACTGATCGGTAATGATCTTATTCAATTCATTAATTGAAATTCTCGTTGAATTATTAAATGACCGTTTTTGCAGATCAACTGCTTCGTATTTATTATTTATCTCTCTTTTGTTGAAGACATTCTGCGAGACTCCCAAAACTGCTGTATAATTTCCTCCATTGGTAATGACCTCGTCATATCCAAAATTATGATAAAAAGGGGAGTATTGAAGCTGCGATCTGGCTTCAACCAGCGGCTTTTTTGCAGCTTTGATAAGAAGACTATCATAAAGCGCTGAACTAATCTGGTTCCTGTAATCATTTAAGAGCGGACTATTCTGTATAGCCCGTGTTAAATAGAAGTCCAGATTCCGTGATTGGTTATAAGCAACCAGACTTAAACCGGAAAGAAAGAGAAATAGAAAAAACTTTCTAAACATAATTTCAATTATCTGGATTTAAGACAACGCAATTTAATTAAAATCAGGATCAAAAGTGAAATATAATTCTGATGAAAATCTGTGTGCCGCCTATTTTCTTCTTTGACAACTCAAACTCCTTGTTTGTTCAGATTGATTGACTTTTCAACGGAATAGTCAGTTTTGTTCTGATGGCCTGTCAGAGTAATAATCCGTTCGTTAATTGCATCGAGAATCCAATCGGGCTGAGGGAAGAAATATTCTTCCATTTCATATGCGGGGGTGATCCAGTTTCGTGAACCTACTACAACCGGAGGTGCATCGAGATGATCAAATGCCAGCTCGGTTATTGTCTGGGCCATTTCCTTTAAGAATGAACCGCGTGAAGAAGCATCACTGGCCAAAACGATCCTGCCGGTTTTTTTAACCGATTGAATTACAGGTTCGTAGTTAAATGGAACCAGTGAACGGGCATCAATAACCTCTGCACTAAGTCCATATTTCTGCTTAAGTATATCAGCGACTTTAATAACAGGATATAATGTAGCTCCGATTGAAAGGATCGTAATATCATCTCCCGGTCTTTTAATATCCGGTTCACCAAAAGGAATTTCGTAGTATCCTTCAGGAACTCCTTCATTATGAAACATCTCCCCTATATCATAAATTCTCTGACTTTCAAAGAATATAACAGGGTCTGTTCCCTGTAATGCAGAATTCATTAACCCTTTGGCATCATAGGGTGTAGCCGGGAATACCACTTTTAATCCGGGAATATGTGCCGTAAGCGAAGACCAGTCCTGAGAATGCTGTGCTCCATACTTTGAACCGACTGATACCCTTATTACTACCGGCATCTTAATAATGTTGCCACTCATGGCCTGCCATTTTGGCAACTGGTTGAATACTTCATCACCGCAACGGCCAAGAAAATCACAGTACATAATTTCAGCAATGACACGTCCGCCGCACATACCGTAGCCTATTGCCGCACCAACAATAGCTCCTTCAGATATTGGTGAATTGAACAGACGGTGATAGGGGAGAGCTTCTGTTAATCCGCGATAGACTGCGAATGCCCCGCCCCAGTCGCGGTTTTCTTCACCCCATGCCGCAAGAGTTGGATCCTTGTAAAAACGATCGATAACAGCTTCAAAAACTCCGTCACGTAACTGATATAGTTTAGCTTTTGAGACTGGTTTGCCCTCCTTGTCTATGTAAAATCTCTCTTTGTTTTTCAGCGACTTGACATGGGGATTCTCCTCAAGTGGCAGAAGTACCTCCGGAGTCCCATCTTCCATCTTATCAACTGATTTGTTTGAAAACATCATTTTTCCGATAAAATCCGGATCTTTTTGCAGGTTGAGTCTGGGCGAAATCTCTTCATTGATACTAAGTTTTAGTATATGAGTCAATAGTTCTTTCGTCTCTCTGGTAATAATGTCAAGCTGGTTCTGTTTTGATATACCTGCAAGAACCAGGGATTTGCCATAAGATATTATTGAATCTTCCTGCTGCCATGCTTCGATTTCCTCTTTTGAACGGTATGATGATGCATCAGAAGGAGAATGTCCGCTTATTCTGTACGTCAGCGTATCAAGTAATACCGGGCCTCGTTTTTCTTTTATTATTTGTTTCTTACGTTTAAAAGCATCAATTACTGCAAGCGGATTATAACCATCAATACGCTCGGCATGCATCGATTCGGGATTAACGCCGGCCCCGACTCTTGCAAGTATGTCGAACCCCATTGTCTCACCCATTGTCTGTCCTCCCATTCCGTACAGGTTATTCATAAAGTTGAAGATCAACGGCAATCCACCTCTGTATTCTCCATCCCAGAGAGTCTTATATTGGTCCATTGTAGCAAAGCAGATGCCTTCCCACACAGGTCCGCAACCCATCGAAGCATCACCGATATTGCAAACCACAATACCCGGTTTACGGTTAATCTTTTTATAAAGCGCTGCACCGACTGATATATCACCTGAACCGCCAACGATTGCATTATTAGGATATATGCCGAATGGTGTGAAAAAGGCATGCATCGATCCGCCAAGTCCTTTGTTGAATCCGTTTCCACGGGCAAATATCTCAGCCAGAGCTCCATAGAGTAAAAAATTGATTGCCAGATCTTTAATATTGCCCTGGAAACCGTTTTCAACAACTTTTAAAGCGGAACCACCAAAGTAGTTTTTCATTACCGTGTATAAAGTGTCTTCGTCGAGGCGGTGAATGGCCGATAATCCTTTAGCAAGGATCTCTCCATGACTGCGATGGGAACCGAAAATATAATCATCAACTTCAAGGGTATAAGCCATTCCGACTGCAGAAGCTTCCTGTCCGATCGACAGATGAGCCGGTCCGGGATGATTATAAGGTATACCATTATATTCATTGGTCGTTTTTAAGAGGTTGAGCATGGTCTCAAATTCCCTGATAACCACCATATCGTGATAAATCCGTATGAAATCTTCGCTACTGAAAATCTTCTTTTCCTCTGCAATTGTTTTATTGTACTGGTTAACAGGGATTTTTCCAAATTCGAGGAATTGTGGTTTTCTGATAACCTTCGGATTAATGTTTTGACTTTTTGGCATATTCTTTTTTTCTTAATGTCCTGCAGTCTTGCAGTCCTTTTCTAATACTTTTATCTTTTTACTTTTGTCTTTTGTCTTAATACCTGAAGGCTTCAATCTGATCTTTAATCTCTTTCAGAAAGAGAGTAGCCGGACCGCCATCAATTGCCCTGTGATCATATGTTAGTGATAATCCAATGTATGGTACAAAACCGAGTATATTATTTCCAAGATTGGCCGGGCGGTTTATTATTGTGCATACACCCAGGATTCCTGCCTGAGGAAGATTGATTACCGGTGTGAACATTTCAACACCATAATTTCCTAAATTTGAAACAGTGAATGTGGCAGCAGTACTCTGTATAAATTCAGGGTTAATATTACCTTTTTTACATGCATCAGCAACCGATTTCAATTCTTTTGACAACTTAACAAGGTCCATTTCACCGGCATTTATTACAGCAGGAACCATCAGTCCGCGTGATGTGTCAACTGCAATTGCGAGATGTACTTTATGAAATGTTTTGATACGATCCTCAAGAAAATGGCTGTTAGCTTCCGGAAATTTCTCCAGAGCTCTTATCACACACCAGCATACCATATCATTAAGAGTAATATCCTGCTGACTTGTATCCGAAGAGAGTTTGTTTTTGATTTTTTGCCTTGCTTCCAGAAGATATCGGACATCAGCACTCATATGATGTGTCAGTTGAGCAGCAGTTGAAAGTGAGTTATGCATGGCCCTGCCAATAAGTTTTCTCACATTACCAAGAGGCTTTTCAGTGAATTCTGTTTCCGTTGTTTGAACTGTTTTTATAATTGAAGTAGCGCCTGATAATACCTTTTCTATATCGTTAGCGACAATTCTCCCATTTGGTCCTGATCCCTGCAGCTTATTGTAATTAAGTCCTTTATTCTCAGCCATACGTTTTGCCCTTGGTGAGATCCTTGTTTTTTCATTTTTGGATAATAATAAAGTGTTTTCATCCTTAACCTCATCCTTAACCTCATCCTCAACCTTTGTATTAACAGGTTCAGATAAGGACTGATCCGGATTAAATGATTGAGTTTCTTCCCCGCTTATACCAATCACTGCTACATTTGTCAGGACGGGTACTTCAGCTCCTTCACTGAAGAATACATCCAGTAGTATCCCCCCGGCAGTTGATTCCAGATCAAAGGCAGCTTTGTCGGTTTCGTATGAGAATAGAATATCTCCGACAGAAACACTGTCTCCTTTTTGTTTAAACCACTTTGTTATGATACAGGTCTCTACCGATTGTCCCTGTTTTGGCATTATTACTGCTGTTGCCATTCTATATTAAGTTATTTGTTTAATTTAACCACGGAGTTACACTGCTTTAAATCTCTCCTTCTCTTAGTCCTATAGTCTTTTTACCCGCCCGACTGAACAAATGTCTTAATATAGATTTAGTTAAGCAATTCAGTCGTTCGGGCGGACTTTTGTCTTTTTATTTTTGTCTTTTATATTTGTCACTTGTTATTATAAGCAAACTAAACTGTTTCAATTTATTATTGATAATGCTATATATCAATGGTTACAAAAATAAATTAATTAACTTGTATTTACAAGTAAAATATTCTAAATTTACATTTTGTTTCAAATAATTGCAATTTATTTCCTTTATGGTCACTTCGAAAACTATACCACAATACAGGAAGCTTTATGAAATTCTAAGAAAACACATTTCAGAAGGTATCTATAAGGAAGGGGATCTGTTGCCATCTGAAAATGAGTTATGCAAGTTGTATAGTCTGACACGTCCAACTGTGCGTCAATCACTCAGCACTCTTGCTAACGATGGATATATAAGAAAACACCAGGGTAAAGGAAGCATAGTTCATCATCTGCCGAGGGATATTGGCATTCTTTCAGTTTCGGGGACAACATCGGCAGTAGGTGACCGTAATCTTAAAACTAAGATTGTCGTAAAACCAGTACTGATTCCGTGGCCACTTGATTTTATGTTTCCTCTGACAGAGCTTGAAAAGGAATCGGGCTGCATTTATATGGAAAGAGTAAGACTTCTTGATGATGTTTCTATCTTTTATGATATCAGTTATTTATCAAATATAAACCTGCCAAGGATCACTGCACGCCAGTTTGAAAACAGATCTCTATTTCAGATACTGAGAGATTATTATCACATCGAGATCAAAGGAGGAGAACAAAGGATCAAAGCCATTCCGGCAACTGTAAAGATCAGCAGATTCCTGCATCTGAAAAAGGGACAACCGGTGCTTCATCTTGAGAGAAAAATGGAGACTAATATTCAGGGGTTATATCTATATTCGTCAATTTTCTGCAATACGGAAAAATATTCTGTTTTTGGAAGATTTTGAGAAAGTACAAAGGCTTTTTAGGCAAAAGGTTGGCGGCTGGTGTAATTATAAGTACAAAATCACCAAAAAAAGGGCTGTACATTTCTGTTACAGCCTCTTTTGTATTAGCTTGAGTAAGATTAATCTACTCTTTTAACTTTTATGGCAACAGGACCCTTCTCTCTTTGTTCAACTTCAAATTCAACTGCCTGACCTGCCTCAAGTTCGGTATGGGATTCCTCTAAACCTGAACGGTGGATAAAGATATCCTTATCATCTTCTGTCTGAAGGAATCCATAACCTTTTACTCTGTCATACCATTTAACAGTACCTTTCATAGTTTTAGAATTTTTGTTACCTACCTGTAGTTATCTCTTCTGTTTCCACCACCACCACCGCTTCCACCTCTGCGGTCGTTATCACCACCTCTGAAATTACTTCTTCTGTCAGTTCTTTCGATGGATTCATTAACGATAATGTTTCTACCGCTAACTTCAGCTCCATTTAATTCCTCGATAGCTTTTTTTGCTTCAGCATCATTCGGCATCTCAACGAAACCAAATCCTTTACTTTTCCCAGAGTACTTGTCAATAATGATTTTTGCGGATGTTACTTCGCCATACTCTTCAAAGATTTCTTTTAATTCTGCTTCACTCATTTTAAAATGAAGACTTCCTACGTAAATGTTCATAATTCAATTATTAAAGTATTTATAAAACAGGGACAAAGGTCATATTTATTTTTGAAAACAAAAAATAAATATTCATAATATATTGTATTTTAATAGCTTTTTGAGATTATTCACTTTTTTAACCCCCAATAATTTACTAATCTATCTGAAACCACAGATCTCATACTTTAAACATCTGGATTTATTATTTTGTTCGTTTGAATCTGATTTTTTCCCCGGAAGTCATTTTTTCGCAAGCGTACTGGAAAATCAATCTGGGAGATATCTCTTTCCATTTAGCCCTTCCTGTTCCTGATATAAATATGTTTTATATGGTTTTGTCCAGATTCTCTTTCATCAATTTCAAAATCAAATGATCGGATAAGTGGAGTCAGTTTAGGGAAGCCGAAGTTTCTGGGATCAAAATCAGGTTGTTTCTTAAGTATCAGGTTTCCTACATCGCCAAGATATGCCCAACCGTTTTCATCAGCCAGATCTGTTATAGATGAATCTATAAGTCGTTTAACAATACTGGCAGGTGTATGAATAACCGGATCTTCTTTCTTCTTCTTTTTCACAACTGGTTTTCCCTTTCTTCTGACCTCAGGTGCAGTATCCTGGACAACTGCAGATGATGTTATTATTTCCAGATAGATGAATTTATCGCAGGCCACAATAAACGGGTGAGGTGTTTTTCTTTCGCCAATCCCTATAACTTTCATTCCTGCTTCTCTTAACCTTGTTGCGAGTCTCGTAAAATCACTATCGCTTGATACAATACAAAAACCATCAACTTTGCCGGAATAAAGGATATCCATTCCGTCTATTATCAGTGCAGAATCAGTTGAATTTTTACCTTTTGTATAACTGTATTGCTGAATGGGTGTTATTGCATTTTCGAGAAGCACTGATTTCCAACCTGAAATAGTTGGTTTTGTCCAATCTCCATAGATCCTTTTGAAAGTTGGAGTTCCGTACTTGGCTATCTCTTCAAGCATTCCTTTTACATTGCTGTATGGAATATTGTCGGCATCGATCAGAACGGCCAGTCGTAAATCATTTAATGTTTGCATAATTCATGCCTTGGTTAACTGACTGCAAATTAACACTTTTTTCCTGACATTTCTTTAATATCAAGCTGAAGAATGGTCGTCTTTTCAAGGACTTTCTCATCATATAAATGATCCCCTTCACCTCCATAATGGTTCATAATAGAATTTAGTCCTCTTTTCTTTGTTTCCTTTTCAGTAACAATCGTAATATTTCCATAACCCACCACACTTCTGTATTTCATCCCCCAGTCACATGCTTTTTCCCCCTGAGATAATTTGTGATCAATATCCATCTCAAAGCATACATAATTGTTTTTCCTTATCATCTCCAGTTTTCTCCCTTCGTTTGCACAATGAAAATATAATCTTCGTCCGGGGATATCAGTATAACCAAAATTCATTGTAACAATATATGGGATATCACCATTGGCAATAGCTATCCTGCATACATCAGCTTTCCGTATTATTTCTTCCACTTCTTCGATACATTCTTTCTCAATTCGTCTCATCTAATTTGTTTTAATTTTCTAATGCGCTCATATACAGGACACTCAGGGCTATGCGCTCCTGGCAGATAGCCGGTACTTATCAAAAATTCATTTACAATTTCTCCACCTGTGAACCTGAAGGTGCTTTTGAATAGTTTTGTCCATTCTTCAAGAGAGTTTATTTTTTCTGAGTGAAAATCCAGCCATTTTCTGAAAGAACCGGTTTCATTTCTTATTTTAAGAATGATCTTTGCATTTTCAATAGCACTGTTTATTTTCAATCTGTTCCTGATAATTCCGGGATCATTCATGAGACGTTGTGCTTCTTTTTCGCCGTAACTAGCAACCTTATCAATATCATAGTTATCAAAGGCTTTGCGGAAATTATGCTGTTTCTTCAGTATGAGAATCCAGTTGAGACCAGCCTGGTTAATTTCTAACATCAGCCTTTCAAAAAGTTCATTGTCATTTTCAATTGGATACCCATAATGATTATCGTGGTATTCTTTATGAAGTGAAAGTTGATCACCGGTAATTGTATTGATATATTCGCAATATGTCATATCTTGTTTTTATTGACAATTTTTAGAAGAAGTGTTTATTGATTCCTGAAAAATATTCAATAAAAATAAAGAAATTTATTAACTTTGCTTTCTCCTTTAAAAAAGGATTTTTCAAACTAATCAAAATCAAATTAACATGGGAAAAGGTGATAAAAAAACTAGAAGAGGTAAAATTATACTTGGTTCTTATGGCGTAATACGCCCAAGGAAAAAAAAAGATAAACCGGAAATAAAATCTGTTAAACAGATTGTAGTAAAGGAACCTAAAGAAAAGAAGCCGGTAAAGGAGAAAAAAGAAGCCAAAGAAGTCAAAGAAGTCAAAGAAGTCAAAGAAATTAAAGAAGTTAAAGAAGTTAAGCCTGTTGTTGAGCCAAAAGAAACTAAAGTCGTAAAGGAGAAAGCTGTAACAAAAGCACCTAAAGCTGCAAAAGAGAAAAAGGAAGTAAAAGAGGAGAAGGCAGAAAAGGCACCTAAAGCGAAAAAAGCGAAGAAGAGCTAAATTATTACATGGAAATTTGTTTTGAAGGGATTATTCTCAGACCCTGGTCAATAAGTGATGCCACCGAACTAGCTTTATTAATACTTAGTTGCTTGTTGCTTGTTGCTTGTTTATCATTACTTGCGTTTGTTGTTTCTTTGC
>Ga0209744_1000228_pt1 | contig 18463 bp, 19 predicted proteins | sample BarGraNGADG00311_2_FD_184494 | JGI IMG/M metagenome (GOLD analysis project Ga0209744, IMG submission 184494) | Arctic peat soil microbial communities from Barrow, Alaska - Barrow Graham LP Ref core NGADG0004-311 (SPAdes) (version 2) | ecosystem: Environmental > Terrestrial > Soil > Wetlands >... | reverse complement strand
TATTGCATAGTATATATTTTTATATATATCTTTGCATTGTCATGTTACATGTATTAAACAGTAGTAAATAATTAATAGAACCATGAAAATCACAGTAAGCATCAATCTTGGCGGATATTCATTCAACATCGATGAAGATGCATATGCCGAATTAAAAAGGTACCTCAAGAATCTTGAACTTCATTTTGCCGGTGAAGAGAGTTCATCTGAGATCCTTTCTGACATTGAGACAAGGATGGCCGAATTGTTCCGGACCAAACTAACCAACTATAAAAAGGTAATTAACATTCAGGATGTGCAACAGGTTGTTTCTGTTTTAGGAACTCCTGAAGATATTTCCGAGAACGACAGACCAACAGCACGTGATAAGTTTTCATCGCCCGGTTATCACCGGATGTACCGCGATACCGACCACAGGGTTATTGGTGGTGTCTGTGCAGGAATGGCAGCCTACTGGGATATTGAACTCTGGGTTGTAAGGCTGATTTTCTTTGCACTGGCAATGATGGGGATCGGGATTCTGATCTACCTTATCTTATATATCGTTCTTCCTGAAGCAAAAACAACTGCCGAGAAAATTGAAATGAAAGGTAATCCTGTAAATATCCACAACATTAAAGATTCCGTAAAAAAAGAATTTGATACTGTAAGAAAGAATATGAAACTATAGCGGACATCAAATTAATAATAGTTGAAGTGAAAACTTTAAAAATTAAATATCATGGATTTAGAAAATAATAAAGCACAAATGCGCAAAGGGATTCTGGAGTATTGCATCCTCTCGGTATTGTCGAGGAATTCCTGTTATGCGAGTGACATAATAAAGGAACTTAAAGAGGCAGAAGTAATTGTGGTTGAAGGTACTCTTTATCCACTACTGACAAGGCAAAAGAATGCCGGATTGCTTAGCTATCGCTGGGAAGAATCTCAACAAGGCCCTCCCCGCAAATACTATGAACTTACGGAAGCTGGACGTACTTACCTTGAAGATCTTGATAAATCGTGGCAGGAGCTTGTTGAATCAGTCAACCGGATCAGAACCAGATAACTTATTATTAACCTATTTAAACTGACAATAATGGATAAGACAATTAGTATAAACCTGGCTGGGACACTGTTTCAGATTGACGAAGAGGCCTTCCGGTTGCTTCGCGATTATCTTCAGGCAATAAATACCCGTTTTAGAAACATGCCTGGCGGACATGAAACAATTGAGGATATCGAATCGCGAATTGCTGAGATATTTCAGTCGCAGAAAGGTCTGGCGGGAGTTACAACCAAAGAGAATGTTGAAGCTATGATCTCGATAATTGGCAAACCGGAAGATTTTGATCATATCGAACCTGAGCCAGGTGCTCCTGTTTACACTTCTGAGAAAAGAAGATTATACCGAAATCCTGACGATTTTATTATCAGCGGAGTTAGCAGCGGGTTAGGAGCCTATCTCGACACAGATCCCGTTCTTTTCAGGATCCTGTTTATAATTTCGGCTATGTTTGGTATAGGATTATTTGTTTATGTTGCTTTGTGGATTGCACTTCCTGTAGCCAGAACAGATTTTCAAAAGAGAGAGATGTCTGGCAATTCATATCATTTAGCAAGATCACAGAGCAGGAAACATGATACTACTCAAATGAATGGGGCACAACTCTACAATGCAGGATATTACGGCTCCTCCAGGGTGGGTAATGCCATCAACGAAGTATTCAGGGCCATTGGAAGAGTGTGCTATATTATAGTACGTATCTTTCTCATTGTTATTGGTATTATGTTTGTGATTACCGGTTTCCTTTTTATTTTAAGTTTTATAATGGTTTTTATATTCAAATACCCCGGGGCATTCTCTATTGATTCATCAGGAATTAATCTTATCTACTTCCCCGATTTCCTGAATTATATTGTGAATCCTGCGTCCGTTCCATGGATACTGATATTGACATCCATAGCTTTCATACTGCCTATGCTTGCCTTTATCTACTGGGGTGTTAAAATGATATTCTGGTTTAACGCAAGAGATGGTGTCTTTAGTCTTGCCGGTCTGGTCCTCTGGGTTATGACCATTGCCGCGCTGGCAATAATACTTTTCAATGAGGGAATAAGCTTTGCTGAGACTGCCAAAATATCTACCGAAACTGTTCTGCCAAATTCTCCTGACACTCTTTATATAATGACTGATCAAAAAATTGCTGATCTGAAATTTGAGAAGCAGATTTCAATTCCGCATGATGAATATACTGTCTTTATCAGTGATCAAAAGAAAGAATTATATATCAGGCCATTTTTATCTGTGAACAATTCTGAAAACAGAGAAACAAGGATTGAAGTGAGAAAAAGCTCAACAGGTCGTACCGAATCAGAAGCGATGAAAAAAATTGAAGAATTAAAATACAATTACAGGGTCAAAGCCGATACACTGCATATTGACGAATATTTTACAAGTTTTGCCGGGCGCAAATGGGCGGTCGACAATATTGCCATAAATCTTTACATCCCGGAGGGTACTATATTGAAACTTGATAAAGATTCCAGAATTCTGTTTCACAACCATTTTCGATTTCACGACCGTTTTCGAAATGAATCAGACGATTATCCTGAATCAGGTTGGGAATCAGGTAACAGTACCTGGGTAATGACTGATAACGGCCTTAAGATAGCAGCCGGGAAAGCTGCCAGACTAAAATAATTCCTAGTTTTTCATTCCTGATATCTTCGATGACATCCGGTATCCGTTTGGTGATACCGGATTTTTTTGTGTTCTTCCAGAAAAAGAAACTATTGCACTGTCTGTGGTATTTATTTTTTGTTTAATTTTAATAAGAAAAGTGAAAGCAGAGGTCGGGCCAAGTGTATAATATCAGTTTGTTTTTCAGTGTTTTGACTGAATTATACCTATGTGACTGACGCGACGGAAGTATAACCTTTTAACTCTGGAATCAGGGTTTTAAAACTTAAAGAATGGCAATACCAATTGTACTTTTAATTATTATTGTTGCTTTGCTCGGATATATTATTTTTCTGCATCTGCAGCTTTCGAAAAAAAACATATTCATTGAGACAACTGTAAGAAGACTATCAGGAATTGAAAAAAACCGTAGTATGGAAGAGATGATGTCGTTTCTTCAGGAGATAGCAGAATTAAGCCAGTACAGTTCATTTTTCACGGATAAATTACTCGAAGATAGCACTTTAAAGTTTATCCTTGAGAGCGGAAAGAATATGAGGAGTTATATTCATTACACAAAAGATGAAACCGACGCAAAAAGTATCCTTGAGAACGGATTTAGATTTGCAGATTCATTCTATAAAACTGCTCTTCCGGTAACGAAAGACAAGCTTGACCTGAGAATGAAACACAACAGCCGGAAACTTTTTGGAGATTATATAATTGTAATTTGCATATCGGTTGATGTTGCCAATTATTATACTTATGAATTGGAAAAAGCCGGTATAAAAAACGTTTCATTTGAAAATATCCTGACAGAAACGCTCCCTTCTAAGAATGATAATTCCGATCTAATATATCAGCTGTCAGCACAGTTTATTAAAGGTTATGTTAACCACCGTACAGGTGTAATTGTAAAAAATCCCGGTTTTGATCCCTTATATAATTCGCCCAATTTCCTGAGAAATATTGATCTGCTGAAAAGCTGAATTAAAAAATTTTAGAATCAAAATAATATTACGGTGCGCTGCACCTTTCGTTTGCTTTTAATATTCGTATTCCTACAAATATTTCGCAGCTGCTACAAATATTTTACAGCTCTGCTGCTTTTATAGAAATAAGGTGCAGCGCACCGCAATATTTGTAGATGAACATTTGTTGTTGTCATCAAAGGTGCAGAGCACCGCAATATTTGAAATAAAGATTGTAAATGCATTTATCAGATCAAAAAACTTATAATTATATTTGAGAATAAATTAAAGTCTAAAGTATGAAAAAGTCGATCTTAGTTTTTGTAGCCATCTGCATTTTTTTTGGAAACCCGCTCTATGCCCAGGTTGGCCGTTTATTAAATAAAGTTTCAAAATCCGTGACAAATGACGTCAACGGGAAACCTGCAACTGGTTCCAATAACGCAAAACAGGAACCAGAACCCAAATGTGCATGCGAGCAACCTGATCTTATTTTTGATCTTGGAGGAAATCTGAAACTCATGTATTCGGAGATAACTATTAGTTTTAAAGACGACGGATCCATACTTGTTAAAGACAAAATTACAAGTGACTTTTATATTGTTAAGGATGGTGTCACGCAGGGACCAATCAAGGCCGGAGATTCCAGATTAGCTGGGTTTGATAATGTGGATGATCGTGATAAGCCAAAAGAAACAACACTATGGGCCAATAATGAATACATCAGCAAATCAGGTGAAAAATATCTGATAAAATTTCGAGGTAAAACCTGGGGTCCCTATGGCCAGATAAACGAATTCCAGGTATGTAAATCGAAAGAAAAATTTGCTGCTTTCGTAGTTGAAAACGTTCTTATAAGTGAAGCCGACGGGAAGAAGATGGAAGAAGCAATAAAAAATGCAAAGACCGACCAGGAAAAGATGGATCTTTCAATGCAGTACTCTCAGCAGATGATGAAAAAAATGCAGCAGGGAGGAGGCGCAACGGGTATGTTGCCGAAGTTAATTACCAATATTGAGGCTGTGGACTACGAGGCGCTTAAAACAGTAGGTGGAAACCTGAACGGGAAAATCAAATATGACGATATCCTTCTGACTTCATATGATAAAATTGTTGACCTGAAGGGAAAGTTGGTTCTGACTCTTAAGCCGGAAGCCCTTGGCGCCAAAGATTTGTTCATAAATACAAATAACACCAAATATGCTTTTTATAATTACGGCACACTCACTTTCAGCGATAATACTGTTATGTCGAATATGTTTAATCTCCGCTGGGTAAAGGCGAATGGACAGGTTTCCCTGGCTTATATGTATTATTCACCGAAGAGGAATGCTATAATGCAGTGCAAGATGGCGTTCTAAACCTGATGAAAAAAATACATTTCAAAAAGTTCATTCTTCTTTTCTTTTTGACATCGTTATTCAATCTCACATATTCCCAGTCTATTAACTACCAGGAGTTATTTGGTGATGACTGGAAGAAGGCGCAGGTTTTTGAAAAGGAAAACAGAAGCTGGATGGAGCCTCTTCTTGCTAAAAATCATATCTCCTATCCGATTGCAATAGCAATTGTATTCCCTGAACTTGTGCGTTATTCGGCATTGCGTGACAAGATGGAGATTACATTGCTTAAAACGCTTTATGTAAATCTGGGTGAGGATTATGCCAACTTTTCAATCGGACAGTTCCAGATGAAACCATCTTTTGCCGAGATGATCCGTGAACAGTGGCCCGCTGTTTCAGGACGGAGATCCGGGATAACTTTCAGACAAAAACCGGATTTTGATGATATTAAAGATTTCAGAAAATCTATTGTAGCGGATCTTGAAGATCTGAAAAGTCAGTTTAATTATCTTGTTGCATTTATAAAACTCTGCGAAAAGAAATACAAAATGAACCGAAAGGACGAGGTGATCTGGTTGAAATTTCTTGCTACAACATATAATTATGGGATTGATAAAAGCGCTCTTCAGATTGAGAGCATGACCGACAAGAAATTCTTTAATACACGGCTGTTCAGGACTGTAAATTATTCTTATGCAGATGTTTCATTGTTCTGGTACAAGGAATTCACTGAAGGAAAATAGTCGGAAGCCGGAAGTCGGAAGCCGGAAGTCAGAAGGCGAAAGGTAAAAGAGTAATAAGAGATAATCCTGAAACACAAGGTAGAATTCGCTGATAATGTCACAATCAGCTATATTAATAAGAACAATGGATTTTCAGTACGTTGTGTAAAAGACTGAATGACAAAGTCGGCTTAGCAGGACACGGTGGTCAGCCCTGGCCCCGACAACAACTAGCAAAACTAAGCCTGATGATGAAAAGGATGGTGCGTTTGCAGTGGTTGATATCGATACTCTTTGGATTGACAGAAACAACATACAAGATAATTGGAAAGGACGAGTTTGCAAAGTCTATTCTAAGATTGGGACAGAATGGAAGATGACGATGCATACTGGTGTTTTAGTATATTGATTACTTACATCCGGACTACTGGTGAATCCAACCCCTTTTTGCTTATGCCCGCTGGTCGTCAGGTGGCAAACAGATAGTTTTTGTATCTTGATTAGGATTTCTTCATTTATAATAGAAAATATCAGAGATACTGGAATCAGTTGGATTCAGGGAAGTTGATTACCATTTTAAGAAAGGATATTATATAAAAGCAAAAATAACTGCGTCACAATATTCATAAGGATAAATCACTATACTTACCTACATTTGAGGTATCCTATATATTATATCTTCTACCCGCTAACAATTACAGAAACGGGATTAACGAAAATTAAAAAGTTACTTTAGCAGATGCGATTTTTATTGATTAAGTTATCACTTAATGCAGAAAAAACATGAGAATCAAGTGTCTATTCCAGATAATGAGATACATTAACTGTTTTGTTTTAAATCCAGCTAACTTAATCCGGAAGCAGGCAAAGGCTGATTTAACGTTGCAATTATTAAACTCATAAGTCTCCGATGAAGACAATTTATTTGTTTAGCCTGGCAATATTTTTATTTAATAACTCACTTTTATCTCAACTTAAAAGCGGATACATTATTGATAATAAAAATGATACAACTTATGGTTATATAGATTTTGAAGGTTCAATAAAAAATTCCATCCACTGTAGTTTTAAATCTACACCAGATAGCCCCGCTCAAATATATTATCCGTGAGATATAAAAGAATTCCGGTTTTTAAACGGCAAATATTTTAGCACTACAGAAATAAGTGTAAATAATGAACCTAAAAAGGTATTTATCGAATGGCTTATCAAGGGGAAGGCAAGTATTCTCTGCTATTCACAATTAAACTCGAATGTCCGTTATTTTATCCTGATGGAGCAGAATCCACTTTACGAGTTAAAAAATTCATCACAGATTATATCTAGAGAAGATGAAACACAAGTCATAACGCACAATAGCGTTTTATATGATCACCAAAACAAGGAATACATTGGAACATTGCTATATTATTTACAAGATTGTCCCTCTGTTTCCAGCGAAATTGAGAATATGTCTTTTGGTAGAAAAATCATTGATTAAGGTTGCGAAGAAGTATCATGAAAAGATATGTCCCAATGAAGAATGTCTGGTTTTTGAAGATAACAACAGAAAACTAAAGTATGAGATTGGAGGATCTGTCAGCTATCTTTTTTCACAACTCAGACTGAAGAACGACATAGCTGAAAAGATTAACATACCTACATCGATAGCCTATGGTATCGGATTTAATATCTCAAATCTTCCTATCATCTCTCCAAAAGTATCTTTCAGCGCCCAGATTATGTATTATAATCTTCTGTACACCTATGATACTAAGGAACTTCCCTCTTATGTGTATGCTGAAAACAGGCTATACTATTTAAATGTTTTAAGAATTCCCTGGCAGCTTAACTATAACTTTTCAAACAAGGCGCTTTCACCTTTTATATCGATAGGACTTACCACAAATTTCAGACTGAGCCACACAGAATATAATCAGTATTTGATAAACTATGTGACTACCCATTATAGTTATCAGCTTGGCCACAGAACAATTCAAGTCGGCATCAACTGCGGATTTGGATTAAGGTATTTAGTATTACCAAAGACCAGCATCAGCGTTAAATTTGAGTATGAATATGGCGCCAGATTTTTTGGAACATATCCGGCAGACCATTCACTAAACAATAATTATTTCATTCAGGCTTCCATATTTTATAAATTGAATTAGAGTATTGCATCCCTTGAAATAATTTGACGTTGTTGATCTCGGTATTTGCATGATGTAGGTCCTTTTGGCGGAATCGGTTGCCTCTAGCAGGCAGGCAAACTAAACCACGGGGCTGTTATGCCTAAATGCCAGCACGTTACTGGACCGTGACTACATCAATAAAAAGCGCCTAAGTATAACTCACCGGATTAGTAATTATTAATACATAAAGTAATTAACAGTATTTTAGCACATTGAATAAAAAGTTATTTAAATAGTCTGTTAAAATGAAAAACCGACAAAATATCAGAAAGTTTCTGCTCTTGATTTCTTTTATTTTATATCCAATAACTTTTTTTATTATGTCACCTGATCTGCTTATGTTTGGTGCTTCCGAAAGGATTATGGCAGGGGATATAATGTTTTTCGGATTATTGTTTATTTTATCATTTTTTGTTGGTCGGCTATTTTGTGGTTGGGTTTGTCCTGCTGGAGCACTTCAAGATTTCTGTTTTGATATAAATAATAAACCAGCTAATAATAAATTGAATTGGATCAAGTGGCTGCAGTTTATTCCATGGATAACATTTTTTATTTTCCTGGTTATTTATTTTGGTGGAATTAAACAGGCCGACTTTTTTTATAAAAGAGCATTAGGTGTTTCGATGGTCGGACTGGGTGAATGGGTAATGTATTTTGGCACAGTTGCTATAGTTTTTTCAATGGCCGTATTAACTGGTAAACGTGGACTTTGTCACTATATCTGCTGGGTTTCACCTTTTATGATTATTGGCGGGAAGATCAGGGACTTATTAAGGATTCCATCTCTGCGTCTTATTACAAAACCTGATCTATGTAATTCTTGTGGTATATGTTCTCATGTATGTCCTATGTCTCTTCCCTTAGACCAGTTGATAAAAAATGGTGAAATTGGTCATTCGGAATGTACATTATGTGCTACATGCGTTGATTCATGTCCTAAAGATGTCATAAGATTTGCATTTAGATATCACAAAAAAGAAATAAGCTACCCCAACCCATCTTGACAATTCATTCCAGGCCAGATCAATAATGATTGCTTAAAATGTACTTGTGCCAACTTAAAAAACTCTATTTCTATAAACAATAATTAATCCAAAATGGGAAATGAATCAAATAAAGCTGTCGTAATCAGATTTGTCAAAGCAATAAATGATCACGATGTAAGTGAAATAGTTAATCTGATGTCAGATGATCATATCTTTATAGACGCGACAGACCATAAATCTGTTGGTAAAAAAGGAATAAAGAAAGGATGGAAAGGATATTATGAATTATTTCCTGATTATCAAATTGAGATTTCAGACATAACTGAAAATGAATCTGTAATCGGACTATTTGGTCATGCAAAGGCTACTTATAAAAATTTAACAAATAAATTGAACAGTAATTTATGGAGAATTCCTGCCTCCTGGAAAGCTATAGTAGAAAATAATAAGATAAAACATTGGCAGGTATATTGTGATTATTCAGATCTGCTTAAAATAATTGATAAAAATAAGTAGACGATATATTCTTTGATTTAAAAAAACTAAGAAGCTGTTTGAAAATTTTATGGGTATATATATTTTTATGCCCAATAGTTCATATCTTCATAGACTTTGTTTTCAGATCTTATCGAAGAACATTTAAAATTTAAGGTTTCTTATCGAAGAAAATTTCTGAACAATCAGTTTTCATAAACTTGTCCGGTATTCTGTAGTACATGGGGTACAGAGCCGGACAAAAGTAAATACCCCATTAACAATACATATATGAATAATAAAAATAATCATTTCAGCAAAATCCTTTGGATTTTCTTATTGGCAGGCTTCCCGAATCTTACAGGGTTTAGTCAGCAAACCAATTTTAAACTTAACGATCAGGGTGTATTCAAGAAGCAAGGTGTAGATCTGATGATTTATAACGATTCGTACAATTCGGGCGGATTTTTCGATGAAAAAGTGAACGGTATTGAAATGATCCAGCATGGGGTTCGCACTGTTACCGGAGGGGCAGTAAGACTTAGCCCGACACCCGAACAATGGGACCTGACACCAACTGTTAAGGATCGCATCATTAACGCAAGTGAGAATACTGCGATGGTAATCCTGTACTACAAGGAATTCGACTTTACAAGCAAAATTAAGATTGAAGCAAAAGACAACGGTTGTCTTATCTCAGTAATAATTGACAAGCCTATTCCCAGTCAGTTAGAGGAAAAGCAAGCATGAACATAGAGGTCGTAATCTTGCCCCCAACGGATGGTTGGTAGTTCGTGAGTTAATTCCTGCCGGGAAAACCGGAATTATTATTCAATGGATGCTTACCCCAAACTGTATTGCCAATTGGGTTAGAGAACCTGTAATTTCACATTCACAGGTAGGTTATCATCCTGACCAGCAAAAAGTAGCAGTAATTGAGCTTGATCCTAACGATAAACCATTGGCATCGGCTACCTTATATCGTATTGGCGACAATGGTAGTCTGGTTAAAGTACTTGATAGTAAATTAGCCAATTGGGGCAAATTCATGCGTTACAATTACTTCAAATTCGATTTCTCAAATGTTAAAGAACCAGGTATCTACAAAATTCAATATGGAAATATTGTAACCGAACCTTTCCCTATCGGAAAAGAGGTTTACAAAAACACCTGGTATCCAACGCTTGACGTATGGTTCCCTGTACAAATGGACCACATGTTCGTTAAAGAAACCTATCGTATCTGGCACGGGAATGCACATATGGACGATGCACTCCAGGCACCCACAGACACTGCCATACATGACATGTATAGTCAAGGCCATACCACTGATTCTCCATACAAACCATACGAACATATCCCGGGATTAAATATCGGAGGTTGGTTCGATGCCGGTGATTTTGATATTCGAACCGGCTCTCATTGCCAAACAATATTGTACATGGTAGACACATGGGAAGACCTGAAACTGAAACGTGACGAGACCATGATAGATAAAAACCGTAAATATGTGGCTATCCATCATCCGGACGGTGTCCCGGATCTTTTACAGCAAATTGAGCATGGTGCATTAGCCCTGATAGCACAACACCGTGCTATCGGTCATGCAATTCCGGGTATAATTGAATCTCGTTTATATCAATACAACCAAACAGGCGATGCAGGTAGCATGACGGATAACAAGGTATATAATTCCAAATTAAAACCTTTCGAAAGTGACGGTTTTACTACCGGAACAATGGACGACCGATGGGCATTTACCAATTATAATCCTATGCTTAATCTTCAATCGGCTGGTGCTTTAGCTGCAGCCAGCCGGGCCCTGAAATCGTACAACGATAGTCTGGCTGCGGAATGCCTTGAAACAGCCAGGAAAGTATGGGATAAGGAGGTTGCTAACAAATCAGAACAAACAGGAAATCAGCCTCAAAATAATGTACCAGGTTATCCGGCTGATTTTGGGAAATCGATGTCGGCCAAACTGGAAGCCGGTGTAACCGTTGAATTGCTGCTATGTACAGGTGATAAAAAGTATGCTGAATATCTCGCAAAGATATGGCCTTCCATAAGAAGCAGCATAATCGATCAAAGATGGGATATGGGTGGTTATGATATGATTCGAACCATGATAAAAGCGATACCTTATATGAATGAGGATTTTAAAAGTGATTTACGTGCACAAGCCATGAATATAAAGAGACAACTTGACTCGATCAGCAATCAAAATCCATATGGTGTGCCTCTTGGTAAGGGTGGTTTCTACGCTCCGGGCTCGACTTTTTCTACGGTCGAATGGGCACTTACCAATGCCAAGCTTTATCAATGTTTCCCTGATATCCTAAGTAAAGAATATGCAATCCGCGGTTTGAACTATGTACTTGGTTGCCATCCGGCTTCCAGCATATCTTTTGTTCCGGGCGTGGGAGTTAACTCCAAAAGAGTAACTTACGGTAATAACCGGGCTGACTTTACATCCATACCAGGTGGGATGGTGCCGGGAATTTATCTGATAAAACCTGATTTTTATGAAAATAAAGAAGATTGGCCTTTTATCTGGTACGAAAATGAGGCTGTAATCGATGGTTGTGCCGGTTATATCTATCTGGCAGCTTTGGTTGATGATATGCTTCAGAAAGATTCGGGGAAATAAATATTGAGTTCAGGTAATATAATCTTCACGATTTTGGGATTAATACCTAGGGTAAAATCCTTTTAACCGATCATATGTTAAGTAACCCAAGTACTAAACTCAATTTGATATGGAAAACAAAAGAACAATTCAAACATTCACCTGTTTGGTGATATTTTCAGCTGTATTCTCTTTAAAAGTAAATTCTCAGACAACACAAAATCGAGACTCAATAATTTTTGCATCACAGGAGATAATTAAGGGAACACAATATTGTGCGCTTGTAACAATAGATTCCACGGGCCAACCGCAGATACGGACTATGAATCCATTTCCGCCTAATAGTGAACTAATTACCTGGTTCGCTACTTCAAGGACCAGCCGGAAAGTCAGAGAAATAAAAAATAACCCTAAAGTCTGTGTTTACTATGCTGACCATATTAAAGCAAAGGGTTATGTGTCGATAACAGGCATTGCAGAAGTTATAGACAATAAAGAATTACTGATGAAAATGAAACGAGATTACTGGGATGGTATTCCAAACTGGCAAAATAAATTCGTCCTTATAAAAGTCGTTCCTAGGACTCTGGATATAATTAATTATAACCATGGACTTAACAATGATCCAAATACATTCAGAGCACCGTCGATAACATTCCAGGATTATTTGTAAATGCAAACATGTTCTCTTAAAAAGAAAATAAAATACAGCCACCAACTCGGACAATGGTAAATAAGTTCGCTACACTTTCCCTGTGACCCGGAGCCATCTACCGGGCTAAAAAATAGCTACACGACATTATTAAAATTGCTACGACCATCTGACAAGGATGGTTGAGGTGGTAAACTTATCACATGCGGAACGCCAATTGACAATGTATATTATTTTATAATGAGATTGAATGGTGAATTCCCTGGTTATCAGGCAGCTATTAAAACCGGAAAAATTTCATTGCTTGAAAATATTTCAACACAGGGAAAATCGCCGCGGAACTTTTCATTCGATCCCACTCTTAAATGGCTGATTGTCACAAACCATGGAAGCGATAACGCAATAGTTTTCAGAGTCGATGACAAGAGTGGACATCTGACACCTGCCGACGAGCCTGTGCCTGTAGTTTATCCATTTTGTATCAGATTTTTGCAAATGCAATAAGAAATTAATTATTTTGCCAATCCAATCCTCCCTGTCATGAAAAAAATAAGTCTGTTATTAGTAATATTAGTCGCACTTTACAATTCGGTCTGTATTAGCAATAATATTAGTTATCAATCATATCCTGAGGATGACTCTCTAAAAATTGTAGAGAAAGTTTATCTTCATATAGATAGGGATTGTTACATCCCTGGTGATGATATCTGGTTCAAAGCATATCTCATTGATGCTTCAGACAGGTTACTTTCCAACCAGAGCAATAACTTGCATGTTGAATTGATTTCTCCCACTTCAAAAATAATTGATAGCCGTATTATCAGACTAAATGAAGGATTGGGCAATGGGGATTTCCGGTTACCTGAAAACCTGAAGTCAGGACGATATCGACTAAGGGCCTATACCAACTACATGAGAAATTTCGGTGATCAGTTATTCTTCAATAAAGACATTACAGTTATTAACTCTTCAGATAAGATCGATGCATTCTCTGAAAATACTAAGTACATCAATAACAAATTGGAAATAAGCTTTTTCCCTGAAGGTGGTTCATTAGTTGATAATGTTTCTTCCATTGTTGCTTTTAAAGCCGTGAATGTCCTTGGAGCAGGCTGTGATATATCCGGAGAGATTTATTCTTCAGCCGGAGAATTAATTAAGACATTTAAAAGTACTCACCTGGGCATGGGAACTTTTTCCCTGAAACCGGTTCCCGGGTTAAATTATTTTGCTATTGTTAAAAACCTATCCGGTGATGAAGTCAAAAGTGAAATTCCCGGGAGTTTTTCAACAGGCGTTGCTTTAAATATATCAAGAAACGATAGCAATGAGCTTGTAGTAACGGTCAGAACAAACGTTGAGACAATGCCTCTGGTTCTTGATCAAGATCTGACCCTGACAGTTTCTGCACGCAACATACTTTTCAAGGCAGTTGTTTTTAGGATGAAATCCCTTTTTAACCGTTTCATTTTCCCAACTAAAGATCTTCCTGATGGTATTGCTCTGTTTACCTTATCCGGTTTGGATAACCTTCCTCTTTGTGAAAGGCTGGTCTACATTCAAAATAATGAAGATATCAGGGTAAATATAGAAACCAATAATTCCATATATAAACAGCGCGATTCTGTATCGGTAAAGATATCCTTAACTGAAAATTCAGGAATCACCCGGGAAGCCTTTCTTTCGTTATCAGCAGCTGAAAAAATTTCTATCAACAGCTCTTCTCTCTTCCCTTCTACAATTTCTTCCTGGTTTCTTCTTGAATCAGACGTTCGTGGACCGGTGGAAGAACCATCATATTATTTTGATCCGTCAAATTCAAATCGATTAGAAGATCTCGATCTGCTTTTAAGTACACAGGGATGGCGTGATTTTGAATGGAAATATAAAAATATGAATTATCCCCCCGAACATGGATTTACGGTCTCAGGGAGACTTAGAAAATATTATGCTAATGTACCATTAGAAAACGCTAAAGTCATAATAGCGATATTACAAAGTGAAAATCCAGTAATATGCACTGTCCCCACTGATACTTCAGGAAGGTTCAATCTTAAAGGAATCGACATGACAGGTGATGCAAGATTGGTCGTAAGCGGTAAAGGGAAGAAAGAACATTTGCAGGGCTGGCTGCTCCTGGATTCTCTTACCTATTTACCGGCAGAGGTTCCGGGAAAAATAACTCATTCAAAGTTTTTACTAAATGACAATCTACCATTGAAAGAAGATACAAAAGCGTTGATTCAGGATGCGGAGATAAAGAAAACTTTCAAAAAAAAATATAAACTTTCCGATACTATTAACCTGAATGAAGTACAAGTAATTGCACAACGTCGCGAAAGTATACAAGCATCTCACATAATGAGTAGTCGCATGATGTATGGATCACCAGACAAGGAGTTTATAGTAACTCCTCTAATGCAAAATAGCCAAAATTTCATATCCATGATTAGTGGAAGGTTTACGGGAGTATGGGTTATGCGCATGCCGCAACCATGGGAAGAAGATTCACAAATTCGAATTCGGGGAGGTAAGAGTCAACCCCTTTTCGTGCTTGACGGTGCGAAAGTATCGTTTGAAGATATAAACTCCATACCTGTCAGTATTATTGACAGAATAGATGTTTTATATCCGGGTGCTACAGCTACAATTTATGGGATGCGAGGAATAGGTGGGGTAATTTCAGTAATTACCCGAACCGGCTTTACTTTCACAGCCAGTCCGGTTTTTTATTCAGTCAATATTAAATTTTCAGGTTATCATGAACCACGCATATTTTATTCACCAAAACATTCATCGCCCTTAGAATCAGATTACAAGCCTGATCTGCGAACTACTTTATTTTGGGAACCTAATATAAAAGTGGAAAACAACAAGGATCTGTATGTGAATTATTTTAATGCTGATAATTCTTCAACTATTAAAGTAATCGTTGAAGGTATTACATCATCCGGGATTCCGGTGACTGCCAGGACGGAATATGTTGTAAGATAATCTATCTCATGATCGGTAACTCACCAAACCGCCGGGCTGATATGGATTTTCCTCAGAGCACCCGTTAATATGGTCGCATCCTGAAGAAGTTGGTGCATTTGAAATGTGGAATAACTATGAACAAAAAGTTGGTCTCCAAAATGTGTATAAAAGTCGCTGGCAATTTACTTCAAGGGACAAAAGTTCTATTTATATTCAGAAAAATATTCCTTCTGTCAGCATTGATTTTATTAATACTAAAATTGGCAAAGAATCATTTAATCAGGTTTCAATTATTCCTTCCAAAAAATTTGAGGAATTATATAATCCTTATGAATGGAAGATTCTGGGACAGCTCATTAATAAGCCAGATGATGAAATGAATAAATTTTTTGGACAAATGAAAATGAAAGAAATAAATATTAATGTTCCGGCACCAGGTAATAACTCGTCAACTATTGAATATATTTTAATAATCAGCTTACTTTTGATTTTTACATCAGCGAAACTCATATTTAAAAATATTCTCTGACCACATAATGACAATAGATTGCTCACTGCTCCAATATTAAAAAACACATATTACAACACAAGATTAAAAGCAGGACTGAATTTAGATGGCCCTTACTCTGCTCTGCTAATTAAGGGTTATAATGACGAGTCAGAATGAGTTCCTCCAAATATGGGCGCCAGGCCCTCCTGAGATTTTTGTTCTGGAAAACTCTCCGAGCAGGATAGGACGTGTGTCCCGTAGCGACCTTGGAATCCCACAGACCAGAACGTCTGATATATGGATGCTTCAAAACTGTTTAATATATCTGCGTGAATTATGTAACTTATTTCAATAATAATATAATGGTTACAGGATCTGAGAGTCATACCTTTGTTAGTGAGATAATTTTAGTCAAAAACCTGATACTAATGAAAATGAAAAAAATATTTTTAATAATAGTGACAATTACCTTCATCGGTAACATTATGAGCGCTCAGGATAACAGTACTGATTTACGTGATAAGCTTCAGTTTGGTCTGAAAGCAGGTGTGAATTTCTCAAACGTTTATGACACAAAAGATCAGGAATTTAATGCTGATTTCAAAGTTGGTGTTGCTGCAGGCGCTTTTTTAACGATCCCTATTGGGAAATATATAGGGTTTCAACCTGAAATATTATTTTCTCAAAAAGGATATAAGGCAACAGGCACATTCCTTACTATAAACTATGAATTTACCCATACCACAAATTATATAGATGTTCCCCTGCTATTTACACTTAAACCAAGTGCGTTTGTAACCCTTCTTGCAGGTCCTCAATATTCTTTCCTTGTGAAACAAAAGGATGTATTTACTAGTGGAAGTTTAAACGTAAATCAGGAGCAATCGTTTGAAAATGATAAAAGCGTACTGTGTTTTTTAGCTGGTATTGATATTAACCTGAACCAATTTGTAATTGGCGCAAGAGCCGGTTGGGACCTTCAAAATAATAACGGTGATGGAACATCCTCGAGTCCCCGTTACAAAAATGTCTGGTACCAAGCCACGTTAGGAATCAGGTTTTAAGAAAATTCTACAAACAACCTATCACTGATGGTCCAGGTAACCTACCTGCCGTCAGCTGTCTTGGTAGCAGGATCAGTCCGGGTGCCACAAGATTTGATAAGTTGCTGAAAGTTCACTCTCATAGACTTTTTAATGCATTACGGAGTTGTCTGGGCTGCCGACCGTGTCCCGCGAAGCCTTTGTCATGATATAACGAATTTGTCTCGTATGAGAAGGCGAAGCGGGAAGCCAATTAATTAAACCGACCGAGTTATAGGCTGGCTTTTATTGCTGTCTCAGTACCAGTAAATTGTCTCACTATGAATTCTTTGTTTCAATTTAGTCGAAAGGTTTATAACAAATTGTCCTGTAATGAGAATTTTCTTACTTGGGCGGGAGGGAGTAAAATTTTAAAATTCTAAATATGATTCAACGGCGTAAGCTCTTTTGCAATTTTGGATTGCATGTAGCTAGTGTGAATTGCAAAAGAGCTTACACCACAAGGTGAACCTTACTGACTACACTAATCGCTCAATCTGTGAGACAAGTCAAATTCTAAAACATGGAATTTATTTTCTTTCCTAAAACCAAAAACTCTATATTTCTGAGTAGTGCGATATTTGTCGACATTACAATCTAATTTATACCCTTTAAATGCTGCTTGGTTATGATAGGTTGCATAAGCCAATCCAACCTTATTTTGTCCTTTTCCTCCTTGAGAAATAATGTCTTGCCAAGACATTTCACAAAACAAATTAAAGGAATTTAAGAATTGAATTTCATCATTTTTATCACTAATCAAATCAAAAGATTTTGTTTCATTCACATACTCAAAACTCAATTTTGTGTTCCTGTAAAAACTTTTACAAAATTGATAAAAACTTAGATCCTGCGATTCATAAAAATAATTCAGAAGACTCTTAAGATGAAAAAAATTTGGTATTTGTCGATTTGCTGTTTCCTCTCTAATTATTTCTAAACTATTTATTTCATATATTGAAGGGATAAAAGAAAGCAAACTGGCCTCTCTTTCAAATGATTCAGCGATTGAAGAATCAGTTACAACTTCACCATTCCAAAAATAGAATGTTTGAGCGTCATGCTTTCTATTTACTTCCCAATAAGGTTCAGTTTGAATCTTATCTAAAGTTGGCTTAAGGATGGAAGTTTTGAAAGCCTTCCTCTTAAACAAATGTGTTTCGTTCTCACTTTAATCTTTTTCATTGGATGTAAAAAAGAAAGTAATAACCCTGAACCTGTAATCGTAACGATTAATACTGGTATCACATATCAAACCATTGCTGGATTTGGAGGTGCAAACAGAATGTGGGGAACACAATTTTT
>Ga0209744_1000223_pt1 | contig 18582 bp, 15 predicted proteins | sample BarGraNGADG00311_2_FD_184494 | JGI IMG/M metagenome (GOLD analysis project Ga0209744, IMG submission 184494) | Arctic peat soil microbial communities from Barrow, Alaska - Barrow Graham LP Ref core NGADG0004-311 (SPAdes) (version 2) | ecosystem: Environmental > Terrestrial > Soil > Wetlands >... | reverse complement strand
GCAGAGGAGAGGTGAGGAGATGGGACTGACCGTGAAGCAACGACAAGCCATCATGAACGAGCTGCGAGGAAAATATGCCCATGCGTCGAAGAAGGAGAAGTCGAGGATCCTGGATGAGTTCGTGGACTAAAGCGCATCTCAACCGTTCATACGCACGCAGCACCCTGAGGGCAAAGGTGGCGCAGGGAAGGGGTCTCGTCCATCGTCCCAGGGTATCGGTGTACAAGGGGGGCGGTCCTCCCTGCGCTCACGGAGTTCTGGCATCTTTCGGACAGGCTCTGTGGCAAGCGTCTCGTCCCGTTCCTGCAGCGCATCGTCCCTTTCCTCGAGACAAGGGGGCAACTGAACCTTGCTCCTGCTCTTCAGGGTCTCCTCCTCCGCATGAGTCCGGCCACCTGTGACCGGCTGCTCCAAGACGTGCGTACGAAGGAGGAACCCTGGGAACATCCTCACCCTCGTCCTGGCATGCTCCTCCTGCAGCAGGTCCCTGTCCAGACTGCTGCTGAGTGGGATCGTACCCGGCCAGGGTTTGTCGCTGTCGACCTCGTGACGCATGAAGGCGACATTGCTGGAGGAGAGTATGCCTGCACCCTGGACGTCACCGACGTGACAACGGGCTGGACCGAGACCAGGGCCGTGCAGAACAAGAGTCAAGGACATGTCGTCGCTGCACTGAGCAGCATACGCAGCGACCTCCCGTTCCCGCTCCTGGGTATCCATTCGGACAACGGGAGCGAGTTCATGAACAACCACCTGATCCGCACCTGTCATCAGGAGCACCTCACCCTGACACGGTCACGTCCATACAGGAAGAACGACAACTGCTTCGTGGAGCAGAAGAACTGGAGCATTGTCCGCAGGACGGTCTGGTATCTTAGGTATGACACCGAGGAAGAAGTCCTGCTCATGAACAAGATCTATCAATCACTCCGGCTGTTCACCAACTTCTTCCTGCCGGTGATGCAGCTCACCCGCTCGTATGACACACCCTGCTCCCCGTATGAGCGTGTCCTGGCTTCACCCTGCATCAGGGAGGAAGCGAAGGAGGCGCTCAGGCATCAGGAGCAGCATCTTGATCCTGTCGCCCTCCATGATACGATCCTTAAGGATGAACGGCATCTGCGGGAGCTTGTCCTCACAACAAAACAGGACCGGCCCCACATCATTCCGAGGAAAGGCATGGACTGGCAACTTCACCCGGTTTCGAGTAGATTCTGATGTGAGGCAACGACTCCTCGTTCGAGCAGGTTTACTCGTGAGGCAACAGGCTGCTGCCCTGTGGACGGGGCTGGAGTGAAGGATTAAGGCATTGGTATTTCGTAACCGGAAACCCACATCATTTCGAGGGGGTCAGAAGTACCAGAACTATAGATTTAGTGATCCTTGTCTGCGTACTTGGCCGTCGTCATGGGCGCAATAACGCCAAAATGGCAGTAAGGTGAGTCATTGACTTGCGTCATCGCAAATCGGCGATTTCTGGGTTGAACCGCCACAATGGGGTGCAACTAGGGACTTGTCGGTTCGAATCCACCAAACCGTGAGCGAATCGCAGCGCACTACGCTGACAGCCTGAAGAGAGACGAGACATGCTGGCAAACAGGAACGTCGCTTGCCAACGCTGTCAGTGCACCGTACCGGCATGGTGCGTTTCTGTTACCCGCGATGATAGCGGTTGGAACACACGGAACTGCCAGTATTCGTCGCCGAATGCAGCTACGGACGCATCTGCCGTGTTCAGCACGCTTGTCGTGACATTTCTGCCGATACTAACGTGCACGACCTAGAAATTGCCTGATCCATTCTCAACGTAACCGGCCAAGTCGTTTGAACCCAGCCTGCCTTTTTGCAGATTTCCCTGTCAACTAAACCAGGATTCCGTGGTGATCATATCCAACTGTGCCAGACAACAACCCCTCGCTGCCCAGCGCAACTTGTCATGTGAAGGTCGAAGTCGAAGGAACTGTTGCGCCACCGAAGCTACAATCGGGCAAGTTCAGAAATGTGGTGCCCTGGATGACAGTGCCGTGAGATGTCTCGAGTGCACATACCACTGGTGTCACAAAAGAATGACACTGCACAGAGGATCAGAACTGGAATAATGCCGCGAAACGTGCGTTTCATACGTCAACCTCATGTTGGTACCATAGCAGCCCACATGACACGGCACATCCGTCAAAGGAACGATCCCTCCATTGGATGTGCCGGTGAACGAACCATCGTCGTTACTCTGGGTGGCATATAACCTGTTTGTGAACGAAATGCTACATCATGGAGGGATGCCCTCTGGTCACCGCCAGGGTTCAATCATCGGGCGCAGATCGGAGGAGTTCGCCGTAACGACGACGAGACCCATGTCCACTGGCACAATACAGCAGAACTGCTTCTCCTCAGTCTCTTGTTTCTCTCGTGTCAGCAGGGTCTTATGCCAGAGCTTGGCGCCGGTCGTCGGTTGAGAGCGATGAAGTTGCTCTCTCCTTCCTGTACGTACAGAGTGTTGCGGGATACAATTTATATCATTCCTTTAATTCTATACTAACTAAATACTATTTGCTAAAAGTTCATCAGTTGCCTTAAGGATAGCGTTCTCATCCATATCATACTTCTCAAGCAATTTATAGTAGTTTCCAGATTCACCAAAGTGATCCTTTATAGCTATTCTCTTAAGCTTTCCTATTCCAGCTTCAGCCATTACTTCAGAAACTGCACTGCCAAGGCCATTATAAATGTTGTGATCTTCTACAGTTATAACCTTACCTGTCTTTTTTACAGACTCTAAAACTAACTCCTCATCTAAGGGTTTTAATGTAAACATATCTATAAGTCTAACACTAACGCCCTTCCTTTCTAGTTCATTTGCAGCGTTTATTGCTTGATGAAGTAAATCACCTATACCTATTATAGTTATATCATTACCATCTTTTAAGATTTTTCCCTTTCCAATTTCAAATTCTTCATTTTCATCATAATAGAAAGGCATCTCATTTCTTGTAAATCTAAGATATACTGGTCCATTCCATTTATAAGCTGCTTCAACTAGCTTTCTTGTGGAATTATAATCTGCTGGCATTATAACTGTCATATTAGGAATTGTTCTGTATATCCCCATATCCTCTGTTCCTTGATGAGTTGCTCCGTCATCTGCTGGAGTAAGACCACCATGGCTGCAGGCTATTTTAACATTTAAATTAGGATAGCAGACTGAGGTCCTTATTTGTTCTAGCATTCTCATACTTCCAAATACAGCATAAGTGCTTATAAATGGAACCTTACCCATTGTTGCAAGTCCTGCCGCTATTCCTGCTGCATTTTGCTCAGCTATTCCAACATTTAAATGCTGGTTTGGTAATTTACATGCAAAATCTGTTGTTTTACACGATTTTGATATATCACAGTCTATAACATATATATCATCATGAAGCTGACCAAGCCTTAATATTTCATCTCCAAAACCTTGTCTTGTTGGTAAAGCTTTCATCTCTATGCCTCCTCTATTTCAGCTATTGCTTTTTCATACTGCTCTTTGTTTGGTGCCATTCCATGCCAAGCTACAACATTTTCCATAAAGGAAACTCCCTTACCTTTTACAGTATCTGCTACTATGCATACTGGCTTTCCTTTTACTTCTCTAGCCTTAGCAAAAGCTTCTAGTATCTCTTCTATACTGTGTCCATTTATTTCGAATACTTCAAAGCCGGAAGCTCTCCACATATCTGCCAAATTATTTGTAGGCATTATGTCACATACACGGCCATCATTTTGAAGATGGTTTCTATCTACAATAGCTACTAAATTATCTAAGCTATATTTAGAAGCGCTCATGGCAGCCTCCCAAACCTGTCCCTCATCACATTCTCCGTCTCCAAGTATTGCATATATTCTGCTATTTAATTTATCCTGCTTAGCAGCTATTGCCATTCCTATAGCTGCTGATAAGCCCTGACCCAAAGATCCTGTGGACATATCTACTCCAGGCACCTTATTCATATCTGGATGTCCCTGAAGAATAGATCCTAATTGTCTCAATGTGCCAAGTACTTCCATGTCATAATATCCCTTCATTGCTAGAACTGCGTATAGAACAGGACAGCAATGACCTTTTGATAAAACTACTCTGTCTCTTTCATACCAGCCAGGATTTTGGGGATCAATATTTAGCTCATCAAAATATAAAGTTGCTACTATATCAGCCGCTGATAATGAACCACCTGGATGTCCTGATTGTGCCTTATATATCGCTCCTAAAAGGTTAATTCTAAGTTCTTTTGCTTTCCCCTTTAAAAACTCAACCTTTTTATTATTCATATTTCTCCTCCATACTCTACTTTTTTTATTTATTATGCCGCAGCATTGGACTCTTTCACAGCCTTACTCCCTTTAACTCTTGTAAATCAATCTTTTTGCTACAGTTGCTCCAATACCTCTTGCTGCATTTGTTACTACTACATATTTTCCTTCAAGCCTTATATTGAAGTCCTCCTAATGTTTTATTTAATATTGCCTTTAAAAGTTATGTCGGCTGCATAATGTTCACTATCTCAAGCAGTGCTGTTTCACTACCAACATTACCAGGAAATATAACATAGGGCATATTGGGGAATTTACTTTCAGATCCCGTAAGCCACACCGGAATACCGTATAAAACCTGACCTAGAACAAAAGCCTTTTTAACATTTAGTCCTTTTGTACCTACATCGCTGGAGGTGATGCCACCCTTGGCTATAATAAAGTTTGGTCGAACCTTTAGGTTAGATATAATGCTAGTAAGCGCATCTGATATTTTAATAGCTAGGAGTAGTTCGTCTTCTTTGTTTCCAGTGTTCAAATCAAAGCGGTTCCGGCGAGTATAAACTGCAACGGTACGTCCTTTTATAATGTTGTCCTCTGTTACCGCAATAACTCTTTCCATCTCCCTTCTAAAAGCATAGTCATCTAACACAAGATGTTGATTAAATTCCACAAATTCTACATAGCTGGCTTTCTTTAGATTCTCTAACTGTGTAGTAGTCCTTTCTACATGGGAGCCAACAATTACTATTCCACCATTTTTGTTGGTTGTGTTAATAAGTTCTTGTCTCGTGAGAAGAGGTTTATCGCTTACGCCCCCAATGATTTTAGGGAGGGCAGCCGCACTTCTAAATAGAAAGTTTTTCCCACACATAATAGCTTTAACAACTGATGTCACAAATACTTTTACATCGTAGTAATCAATGGCGTTGACTACTACTTTATTAAAGTCTGTAACTTTAATAAGTTTGTCTGTGATTCCTTTGTAGTCCTCTGAGCGTAATTCATCAAGGCTTATGTAAATGACAGATTCTTTTTTGAAAGTACCATTACTTTTCTCTTCAACCCATTCTCCTAGGTGTGAGCTAGTGTAACCAAAGGTTCTATCTTTAGCAAACTCTGTTTCACCTGCTGGAACAAGTATATTGTTATCAGCAACATAGTGAATATTATCTATAGTAAAACGTCCACCTTCCTTAAAGAAAGGTATAATTATCTCACCATCAATAGTTCTACCATCAAATTCTTCTAAAGTTTCTTTAAGTGTTTGAGTTTCTAGAGGATAGTGTCCTCTAAGAGTAGAATCTCCGCGGCTAATAATAATAAACTCTTGGTTTTTTTCTTTTGCAACATCAATTACGTTTTTCGAAATCTTCGTGTGCAGGGCTTTTGTCTGTGATTCTGTAAGGCCTCTAGAGTTTGTGAGGATGAAAAACATAGAGTTTGATTCATCAAAACCTTGCTCAATACTCTGTCGGTTCCAATCAGTATATACATTTATTCCATGTACTGTTTGAACACCTGTTGGATCGTCATCCAACACTATTATTTTTTTATTAAAGCTAGCCAATGCTGATTGGAATGCAGAATCTACATGAGCTAAATCATAATCAGGATATCTGCTAAGTGAATTGTGTTTATCAATTGGTTTTTCCTGCAAAGTAGTACACCTCTCTTTCAGCTGACCTGAACTTTCTACGGAGCAACCTGAATTAAGTCGAACTATCCTAGCTAAAAAGGCATTAAGTCCATATTGTCTAACGCAACCTAATGCCACTTCCTCAACTTCTTTAGCGTCAATTCCCGCTCATTTAATTACTGTCTTTACTGCTAATGTTCCTAAAGCGATTGTGCTTATATCTTTCACTGAGCCTCCGAAGCTACCCACTGGAGTTCCTGCTGCGGAAATGATTACTACATTTTTGAACATTTCTATTCTGATTTTTCTTTAGGACTCTTTAGAAGTTTACGTTATTCTTACCTTTTAGACAAAGCATCTCCCTTGCTTCATCAGGAGTTGCTATTTCAAAATCAAGATCTCTAAGTATTCCACAAATTTTTGATACTTGTGTAGCATTGCTTACTGCTAACTCTCCATTAGGTTTGATATAGATACCATCTTCTAATCCAACACGAACATTACCGCCTGTGATAGCACACATGGTTTCAAAACGGAACATTTTTCTGCAACCTGCCACTGAGGAGTACATTATATCCTTTCCAAGTATCTTCTTAGCTTGATCTATCATAAACATCATACCCTCAAGACTAATAGGCATACCACCCATTATTCCAGGTACAAATTGTAAGTAAATAGGATTTTTAACAATGCCATTATTTACAAAGTAAGCAAGGTTGTTAAGTTGGCCATAATCAAATATTTCAAATTCAGGTAGTGTATTGTTTTCATTCATAATCTTGATACAGTATTCTATACCTTTAAATGTATTTTTAAATACATTGTCATATGTTCTTTTTAAGAATGGTACTTCCCAATCAAATTGCGGATTGTCTATACCATCTGCAAGTTTTGAAAGACAGAAGTTAATAGAACCACCGTTAGCTGAAGCTATTTCGGGCTTAAAACGTGGGATTACCGCAAATCTTTCCTCAACGGTCATACCTTGTGCACCGCCTGTTGTAATTCCTATAACTACATCGCTCTGTTTTTTAATTCCAGAAAGAATTTGTTCAAAGGAATCAAAATCTGCTGTTGGCTCACCGGTTATTTCCTTTCTTGCATGTACATGAACCATGGATGCACCAGCCTTTGCAGCATCTACAGTATTTTCAATAATTTCTTTTGGACCCTTAGGTAGATATGGTGTCATTGAAGGGGTAAATATACCCCCTGTTATCGCTGCTGTTACAATTACCTTTTTTTGTTTTGCCATTTAATTTTCCTCCTATTTTATATATTTAAATTTTTTAATATCACGTTTTAATAAGACCTATTTCCATACTAAACGGATAAATCGTTGCGCAGTATGGGCTATATTAGCTCTTGCATGCATCAAAAGTTTGTCAAGTCGTAAGCTTTTATCAGTATTTTCATCTACTTGTTTTATTTATTGTGCCGCAGCATTGGACTTTTTCACAGCCTTACTCCCTTTAACTATTGTAAATACTATTATCGCTAAGAATATTAATGGTATTGGTCTTGTAATAAATGGCAAGAAGCTTCCATCACTAACAATAAGTGTTCTTCTAAAATTGGTATCTATCATATTACCAAGTATCAATCCAATCACTATAGGAGCTGGTGAATATCCCATCTTATCAAGGAAGTATCCAAGTATTCCAAATATGAATACTACACCTAAATCAAATAAGGTTAAGTTAATTGCAAAGGCTCCAATTATACTGATGGCTGCAACAACTGGCATTAAATATGCCGGAGATATCTTTAATATACTGCTCATTGGTCTTGCTATTAACATTCCAACTAACCACATAGCAACAGTTGCTAGGAACAGCAGTGCACATATCTGATATAGAAAGTATGGTGTTTCAGTCATAAGCATTGGGCCTGGTCTGATACCGTGAAGCATAAGTGCTCCAAGTAAAACAGCCGTTGGTGGACTTCCAGGTACCGCTAGTGTTAGCATTGGAATAATAGCTCCACCTATAGCTGCGTTATTCCCAACTTCTGGTGCTATTGCTCCTTCATAGCTGCCTTTACCATATTCCTCAGGGTGCTTACTTGTCTTCTTTGCAGTACTATAGGATACCCAGGCCGCAACGTCTTCTCCAACTCCAGGTAAAGCGCCTATACCTACTCCAATTAACGAAGATTGAACTATTGTTCTAAGGGAGTTCTTCATAATAGGCCACATAGGAACTCTTTTTCCTGCCGTTTCTATCTTTACCGTTATTTTACTCTTCTCAGCTAAGGCCTTTATAATTTCAGGTATTGCATAGAATCCAATCATTGCTGGGATAAGCGAAATTCCCCCGATTAAATTACTATTTCCAAACATGAATCTTTGAACTGAGAATATACCCTCCTGTCCTATAGTTGCAAAGAATAAGCCAAAAAGTCCTGCAATCCATCCCTTTACCGGTACGTCACTAGTTCCCACAGAACCACATATTAAAACTCCAAACAAAGCTAGCATAAAGTATTCTGGTGATGTAAACATTAGTGCAACCTTTGTTAGTATAGGAGCTATAAATAAAAGTGCAATCATTCCAATAATTGTTCCGATAATAGATGCTGTTCTTGTTGCCTCTATAGCAGACCTAGCCTCTCCTCTTAAGGCTATTCTATGTCCTTCTACACAGGTGGCGGCTGCCGAAGCAGTACCTGGAATGTTAATGAGTATTGCTGAAATACTTCCACCATATATAGCTCCTACATATATACCGATAAGTATTGTAAAGGATTGAGCCTCTGTTGCCTTAAAGGTAAGACCAGTTAGAAGTGCTATACCCATAGTTGCAGTAAGTCCTGGAAGTGCTCCTATTGTTACACCAAGAACACTGGCTAACAACATAAGAATTAGAAGTTGTGGTGTTAATAATAACGTTAACTGTTGAAAGAACAATACAAATCCTGTCATTATTCCACCTCCGTTATGGCAATGGAATTTGAGCTAATGAGCCAAATCCATAAACTAGTAATGCCGTAGTAACTGCTGATATTATTACTGCTATTATTAATTCCTTTTTAGTGTTTCCCTTAAAGAATGCTATAAACGCAAACAGGAAAATAAAGGTAGCAAATGCATAAGGTAATATTTGGAGCAGTATATATATATATATACCAATTAGACCTATTATAAACAAAGTGTTCTTTGTAGATTTCTCCGCAAATAATTTCTTTATATTTTCTCGATTTATAAAATCAAGACTTGCTCCATCTTTTCTAGCTATTCTATATAAACTAATAGCAGATATTAAGGTGAAGAATCCGATTAATAACGGCATAAGTCCTGGAGAAGAATACCATTTTATAGCTGGTTGACTAGCTCCCTCTATCATAAGTAGAATTCCGTTAATAGCTACAAATATTCCAAATATTATTAAAATGACACTAAATACTAAGTCAGCTTTTCTTAAAGTACTTTTTTCCATATTTATCTCCCTCCTTCAATAAGGAATGGTACTATAAAAACAGTATAATCCCATTTTTATAAACTAAGGTTGAGGAATTCCCATATCCTTTGGATCAAATTTTGCCAATCCCATATCCTTTAACAGGTAAGACATTTTGCTCTGCATTTTAGCTGCCATGTCATCTGCTTCTTTTCCACTTAATCCATATAGAACTGATAACTGCTCATTTGCCATTCTCTTAACAGTATCGCTCTTCATAGCTTTATTAAATGCATCTGTATACTTGTCAACTATAGCCTGTGGTGTATCTGATGGTAATGAGAAGCCTATAAATTGATCTAATGGTAATACTTCCTTTAATCCAGGTAAAGTATCTGTGATTGCTGGAAGTTTTCCAGCTGATGGAAATTCAAAAGCTTCTGTCTGCATAACTGCAAGTGGTCTTAGAGTTCCAGCTTTTACAAATTCATTTACTTCTCCTGCGGATGCTACAACGGCTGTTGTTTCCTTACTTACTGCTGCAAGAATAGCTGGTCTACTTCCATCATAGGGTGCATATCCAAGGTCCATTCCGCCCTTTGTTTTTAATATCTCAGCCTGTATAAACCAAAGTCCAGATCCTGTTATTGAAACCTTTATCTTTCCTGGCTCTTTTTTTGTAGCAGCTAGTAATTCTTCGATTGTCTTGTATGGTGATGCACTATTTACGCATATAACTCCAGGTGAACCTGCAGCTATAAAATAATGCCAGTCTTTCACTGTAGTTTTGGTACCAGTCATTATAGGTATAGTAAGATTAGTTTCTGATGTTCCAAGTATTCTGTATCCATCATGGCCTGCCTTCATAACTAAATCTGTACCAACTGCTCCAGTTCCACCAACTACGTTACTAACAATTACTTTCTGTCCAAGAGTTCCTTCCATTTCAGCAGATAATACTCTGTTCCATACGTCTGTTCCTCCACCTGCTGCCCAAGGAACATAGTTGTTTATTGATCTTTCAGGCCACTTTGAAGTTTCTATTGTTTTGCCACTTTTTTTAAAAACCACTGCTCCAACGATTATCGCAACAACTACTAAAGCAATAATGATAATTTGGTTTTTTTTGTTCACTTTATTTCCCCCTTTGATAAAAATTTTATTTCTCTTAGTTCGTTAAAACTAAGCAAAAAACCAATTATTTGTTTTGCCAAATTGGCGTTTTGCTACTTTTGGCTTCTTCTGCATCTCTTGACTTTAACAAGGATATTAAATACATAAGGCCGTTATTTAACTGTTCCTCATAAGCCATTTTTTCGGTTGTATTATATAATCTTTTACATAGATTTAGTGCAGTTGGATTATATCCTCTTAACTCTTCACCTATTGCTATAGAAGTTTTCATAACATCAGCTCTCTGGCAGGCTTTGTTTATAAGTCCTATTTCCTCAGCTTTTAGAGCATTTATTTCCCTTCCAAGAAGTACCATTTCATAGCATTTTTTCTTAGAAAGCAGTTTTTTAACTCCAGTTAATGCCATCATTGGAGCAAGCCCGAATTTTATTTCAGGTACTGAGAATACTGATTTTGGGGATGCAAATGCAAAATCAAAGGCCTCCACTAGGCTAAATCCTCCACCCATAACTATACCATCTATTGCTGCTATCATTGGAACCTTCGAATAGGTAATTGTCTTATGAAGTTCTATAAAGGATTTTCCAAATTTATCTATTTCTATTGAGGATTTTTCTCTATAATCGCCAAGCTCTCCTCCTCCACAGAAATACTCTCCTTTATTTGTAACTATTATGGCCCTTGCTCCATCTTGAATTAACATATTAATCTTTGAAGTAAGCTCATCCATAAAATCTATACTAAGCTTATTATCTCCCTCTAATCTGTTTAATATTATTATAGGAAGCTCTTTATTCCCTTCTAGTTGTAGAACTTTATTCTCTTCCAAGATGTTATCCCCTTATACTAAGAACTTTTTTAATATTTCCTGAGCACTAAAGATATCATTTCTATTCATTAAAGCAAATATTTCTTTTTCATCTATTTTGGCTGCTAGATCATTTAATATATCCATCCAGTTAAAGGTTTCTTCGAAGGTTCTTACTGGGTCTAATCTTTGTGGGAATACATCTGCTGTTATCCAGCCTGTATAGTTAATTCTCTTTAGATAGAAAGCAAATTCTATCATATCCCAGAAGTTAACTGTACCAGGCAACATGTCCCAATCCCAATTTCTATAGTTATCATTAATATGAACATAAAACAATCTTCCTGTAGCATGTAAGAAAGATAAGGAATCTGCTATAACTTCATTAGATAGAAGTGCATGACCTGTATCTAATGTAACTCCTACATTGTCTCTACCTACCTTCTCACAAAAGTACGCCGTCTTACCAGCATTGTTTAAGAATACATGAACTCTTGGTTCACAAGCTTTGTATTCTAAGCTTATTTTAACTCTAGGATTATAATCTGCAGCTCCTCTTACAGCCTCTACTGCATTATTCCATCCTTCTAAGTAATCAAATTGGAAAGGATAGTCAGATCCATCATTTAAAAATGCCGATGTTATCATATTGCAGCCAAACTCTTCAGCTAAATCCATTGCTTTTTTCATAAACTGAATAGCTTTTTTTCTAACCTCTGGGTCTGGTGAGCTAAAGGATCCAAACTTGAAAGCGTCATCACTTTTAACGTTAAGGTTTATAATAGCTACCTGTAAGTTGTATTTTACCAATAATTCTTTAACCTTATCTTCATTTTCAAAATCATAAGGATAAACCATTTCAAGGCCAGAGCATTTTTTAATTCTTGATGCTGTTTCAAACTTCTGCTCAATGTTTTGAAGAATACCGTATTTTGCAAATCTGTCGTGAGTTTCACCTAGAAACCCTGTTATTACTGCATATTTCAAATTCATAAAAAGACCTCCTTATCTTTGTTCTCTGTTTCAACAGAATCATAGGCAAAAGGCAAACTTTCTTGCACCCCCTTTTCGCCTCTAATTGATTCTAGTATTTTTTAGACTAGCACTTTTCTTATCTAACGTCAAAAGTTTTTGAAAAGTGTGCTTCTACTGGCTTTCTAAAACCATTCTGCTTTAATTTGTATCCCTGATGCATCCTTCGGTAGTTGTAATAATCCATAAAGTGTCCTGGCTTCAACATGTGGTTACAAGTTGACACTCCAGAACCCCCTTATCTTTGTTCTCTGTTTCAACAGAATCATAGGCAAAAGGCAAACTTTCTTGCACCCCCTTTTCGCCCCTGGTTGCGCCGCCGACATCAATGGCAGTAAAGCCCTCCAGTACCATTGCGCACATGTGCATCACTATTCAGCACTGTAACCAGCAGGAACATCGGCACCTCCGGAAAACATTCATCTTCCGTATCAGTGTGGCGGAGGACTGCCCCTGTCAACTGCTGCACTATGGACAAGGCCCACGCGCTCCTCGTCGTCACTCTTCGGCCGACACGACAGCACAATTCCGGAACGTTGGCACGACCTCACCGCCAGTCTGTCTCGGCTATTCCGGTGTGACTCCAGGATCCAAGAGCTCCCCTACGTCGAGCGGCAGCGGCGTCTTTTCCTGCTGCGCGGGCGCTACACTGCGATGAGCTGCGGACGTGGATACAGTGTCCTGCGCCGTCACGTCGTCCCCGAGTCCGCGACGTCTGCGCCCCTTGCCCTTCGCAGCTTCGGGATTGCGCCCAAGCAAGGACTCGGGCACGAACCCCGCGTTCTTGAGGAAGAACCAGTTGGTCGCAGGCAGGTCGAGGGCCAGGTATGCCGGGCGCGCGCCACGTTCCAGCGTCCCCTCCAGCAAAAGCGGATGAGAACCGATCTGAATGAAGCTCTCGAGGACGCCATCACCGGGATATGACTCGGACGCACCAAAGTGCCCAGCAGCCACACGCAGGCCGTCATGGTCAGCGTAGTGCAGACGGCAGTCCGGCGAGACCGACGCCAGCAGGCGTGCCATGAGAGGCGAGACGTGGGCACCCTGCGGCACACCCACGGTCACCGTGTGGCGCGCGCTACGGGCCTGTTCGAGCAACCAGCCCTGGTGTCGGGCACGTTCCCCCACGACGATGCGCTGACCATCCACGACGCGATTGGGCAACCACTCCCGGACATCGCTGAGAGCCCTCGGGTCGATGCGCCGCACGGCCCCCTCCTGCTCGATGATGTTGACAATATGCCTCAGGACCGAATCCTGGGCCCCACGGTCGTGCACGAAATCGAGGTCACCCACCAGGATGAACTTGCCGCGCGCACGGCTGAGCGCCACGTTCAACAGGCGAGGAGCCGGGTCGACGTCCCAGTCCTCCAGATTGCCCCGTGTCAGTGTCGACATGGACCACTGTGGTTCTCCGTCGGTCAGCGAGAAGATGACGACGTCCACCTCAGACCCCTGGTAGCGGTGAACCGTTGAGATCGTCAGCCGTTCCCGGTCCAGGGCCAGTTCGCGCGCCATGGTCCCCAGCAGGCGCGCCTGGACGGCATAAGGCGTCACCACCCCGATGCTGATGTCCGGGTAGCGGGAGAGCATGCCGGCAGCGATCGTCATCACCGTGACCGCCTCCACCAGGTTGAGGCGGGAGTATCCCTTGACCTCCCGGTAGCACCGTGTCTGCAGGAGCGAAGTGTCCACGGCGGCCATGGCATGCCCCTCGAACGGGGCAAGGCGTGCAATCGAACTGGTGCGAATGATGATGTGCTCGCCATCGTCCAGGCGGTCTTGGTAGAACAGCGTGCTCACGGCCGAACGGATGGACGGGTGCATGCGGTATTGTGTGTGCAGCATTGCCATGTCGGGCACGTCCTGACCCGCCCGCACGGCTTTCGTGATGCCCCGCACCTGGTAGATGTCCCGCTGGAGCCACTCGCGGATGGCGGCCGTCGTGCCCGAGGCGATCGGGGGCAGCTGCATGAAGTCTCCCGCGAAGACAATCTTGCCCCGCGCCCTCGAGGCGGCCAGGACATCGTACGGCACCAGTGACATGCTCGCCTCGTCGATGATGACGACATCGAACGAGCGTTTCATCAGTTCGTCCGACAAGGCCAGCTTCGTCAGCGTCGTCGCGACGACCTGCGTCTCCGCAACCAGCTTCTTCAGTTCCTTGTCGACACGGTGGCGCAGCTTGCCCATGTCACCCCTGACTGTCTCGAACTCCGTGGTGTCGAACAGCTCCTCCCGCTTCGCGTGTTCCAGAAGGTCACGTCGCCTGGACTGCAGACCCACAAAGCGCTCAGCGTCAACGTTGCGCCTGGCAAGGATGTTGAGCGGGTTGATGTCGGACTCGAGCAGGAGGTCGCGCCTGGTGATGATGCCGTACCGGATCATAGCGCCCTGGGCAAGGTACGGTGTCCCGCGGCAGGCGTTCACCACGGCGAGCGTCGCGACGTCAACTGCCGCGTTGCTGTGCGCCAGCAGCAGGACACTCTTGTGACGCTCCATGAGTTCGCGCACGAGATAGGCGACGGTTCGCGTCTTGCCGGTGCCCGGAGGGCCCCAGATGAAGCTGACGTCACGCTCAGCAACCTTCTGTAGCGCGTCCCGCTGCGATGGGTCCAGCCAACGGTTGTCGGCAAAGACCCCGTTCAGCTCGGGCAGACTGTCCCCGGGAGCGGGAGGACTGAGCAGCGCAAGGGCCCGGCCGCAATCATCCTCGTCCTTGAGCGCGTTCAGCCTGTCTTCCAGCTTCAACAGCAGGTCCCATGGCGTGGCAATCATGGTGGCCGCGCGCACCTGGGCCCCAAGGAACTCGCTGGAGGCGATCGACACCAGATCACGGTCCCCGCCCACGTAGGTTCCCTGCACGACGCGGCCGTCCACCTCGAGCTGTACCATGGCTTCCTCGGGCAGGTTGACCTCATACGGGGTGCTGAAGAAATAGAGGAAGTTCTCGTCGCCGGTGTCCGACACCAGCGTGCCCTCAACGAGGGCGTGACGATGCGTCCGCTCGGAGGCCTTCTCGGCGGTGACTTCGTCCTCGATTGCAGCGGCGAACGCCGCGATATGGACTGCCAGTTCTTCGTTCATGCGGGCTCCTGTCATCGCGGCCTTGTGCCACGCGAGTATTCATTATACCGCCGCGGTGTTTCCTGTATACTGAGCATATAAGACGCAGGACTTTCCTGGCATGCATCGTTCCTCAGAGGAGGTAGCCTGATGTACAAACCGACGACAAAACTCTCCACTGTCCTGACCGAACACCCGCGGGCGGCGGCCTATCTCGCATCGATCAATCCACAACTGAAGCTCCTCGGCAACCCGGTCGTCATCGGCCTTATGGCCCCCCGCACCGACCTGCGGAAGATCGCGGAACGTGCCGGCTGGACCGTGGAAGAGCTGGAAGCGGCCGTAGTCCGCAGTGACACAGAGGGGCCCGCGACAGCGACATCGGGAGAAGATCCCGCCAAGCTCAAGGAGGACCTCAAGGCCGTCCTCCGGAAACTATACGCAGGCGAAGACCCTGCCACATGCAAGGTGCAGTTCAAAGAGCTGATCGCCAGGGCAGACCCTCTTCTCATCGCGACAGCCGAGGCGGAGCTGGCAGGTGAGGGGTTCTCCACCGACCAGCTCATGGAAGCGTGTGACGTCCACATGGATGTCTTCCGCGACCAGCTGGCAAGCTCGCGCACCGTGGTGCCGGACGGCCATCCGCTGAAGCGGTTCATTCGCGAACAAGATGTGATCATCGCCTGGCTCGAGCAGGGACTCACCCTGGCCAGGACACTCGGCGCGCTGAACGGGTATGCAGAGGCAGAGAGGACCCTCACCGAGCTGCACACCCTGATGCAGCACCTGCACGAGGCCCAGAGCCATGACGTCCGTCAGGAAAACACGCTGTTCCCCCTGCTGGAACGGTACGGCGTCGAAGAACCTCCTGCCATCATGTGGGCCGAACACAACCGCATGAAGGCGACGCGCGACATCATCGACAAGACGATGCAGGGGGCGCCCGATGCCATGCCTTACGCGCAGTTCGCACAGGTACTGGCGGGAGCGTTTCAGCACTGGCTGGAGACCTTCATCCAGCACGCAAAGAAAGAACAGGAGATTCTGTACAACGTAGCACTCGACCTGCTGTCCGAAAAGGACTGGCAGGATCTTCAGCAGGAATCTCAGAAACTAGGGTTCTTTGCACTCCCAGAGGAGGAGAACCGATGAGCGATACCAGTCTCGACCTGTTCGAGGGCATGGACCTTGACGTCCTGTTTACGCTGTTCGATACACTGCCTGTCGAGGTCTCGTTTGTGAACGCCGACGACGAGGTAATCTACTTCAACCTGCCTGCCGCCGGGCGCATCTTCCCGCGCACACAGCTGGACATCGGGCGCAGGGTGCAGCGCTGCCATCCTCCCCAGAGCGTCGACAAGGTCCAGCGGATTCTGGACGACTTCCGTGCAAAAAAGCGCTCCACGGCCGACTTCTGGCTGGAACTGGGCGGCAAGTTCATCTACATCCGGTACTTCGCCGTCTACGGAAAGGACGGTGCCTACCAGGGGACCCTCGAGGTCTCGCAGGATTGCACCGAGATCCGTGCCCTTCAAGGCGAAAAGAAACTCGAGGGCGAACCGGCCGTCTGAGTCAGGCTTGGACTACCGATACCGTACACGCTGCATGTGGTGGGGGCACTCGTCTTCGGACCGGTTGTCGTGCCTGGAGGCTCGCCCGGCCCTAGCCTTTGACGTGCGCGTCCAGCCAATCGGCAGCGAAGGCCAGTACGCGCTCCTTGGCCCCGTCCGGCTCGTGATGGATGAAGTGGTACAACCCCGGCCAGAGCTTGAGCGTTACGTCACCCGAGGCACCTGCAGCAAGACGCTTCGACCCCTCGGGGAGCGCAATCTCATCGTCCTCGCCGTGCATTACCAGCAGGGGAACCTGAATTTCCGCAGCGCGCGCAAGCGCCTCTGCATTGGCTTCCCCGATGACTGCCGCTAATCCGACGGTGATCTTCTTGTACACCAGCGGGTCGGCGTCATACGCGTCCAGCACGGTGACGTCATGGCAAACCTTGTCTCGAATGGGACCCATGCCATTGCTGACGGCCATCGTGGGCACAACGTGCCGCAGTGCTTTGACCTTGCCCATGGCGGCCGCTGATGCCGGCGGCATCACAAAGCCGCCGCTGCACAGAATGGCGCCCGCGATCCGGGGGTGTCTGCGGATGAGGTATGCGGCACCCAGAGTGGAACCCATGCTGAAACCGTACAGGAACAGCGGCTTACCAGGGAAGCGCGCCCTGACCTCGTCGCAGTACCGGTCCAGATCGTCCATGAAGTTGTCGAGACCCGAGACGAATGCCCGTCTGCCTTCGGACACACCGTGCCCCCGCAGGTCTCCTGCCACAAACGCGTACCCACGGTCCACGAAGCTGTGTCCGATATCCACGTACAGACCCCCGTATTCGCCCAGACCGTGTACCAGAGCGACCACGCCACGCACGTCCCCTTCGGGCGCCCACACACGGGCGTACAGGTTCAGGTTGTCCTTGCTGCGATATCGGAACTCATCACTGTGCATCGTTGCCTCCCAGACTCCGTGTCATTGTTCAACTGTAATGGTATTCTATCATGATAAGTACGCAGGGCGAAAGCACCCCCGCTTAACCACGTGACAGCGTATTCTTGCAGTATACCACGCCAACCACGAAGAGGCGCCGTGCCCGCGTCTATAGCAAGTTGTGCAGCAGGCTGCTGCACAACGGAAAAGGCCGGCTCCTGAGGGCGGGCCTGGCGGTGCGCAGTGTGTACTTCGAGAGACACTATTTGTTCTTGGCAAACTCGAGGGCCGCGGTGGCAGCTTCCTTGAAGAGCGTGCTGGTGCCGGTAGCCTTGGCGACAGCATCAACCTTCGTGACGTCTTGAGAAGTCACAAGGCTCTGCTCAAGTGTGGCCCACGCGTCAAGTGAAGTCTGATACTGATAGTTGTCCTTGGTCTTGACCTGGAGGTCAGCAAGCTTGGCATCGGTGATCTTGCCAGCGGAGACGGTGATGATCGCGTAGCCGATACTGCCAAGGTCGTCAGCAGTGGAGAAACCGACGTAGGAACCATCGGTATAAGCGCCGATAGAGCCGGCGTTCTTCAGTGCATCATTGACGGCCTCAGTCAGCTGGCCGGAGGTTCCGGTCGCCTTTGCAACAGCGTCAACCTTGGTAATGTCGCCAGTCTCGATGAGCTTGGCCTGGATCGTAGCAATAGCGCCGACAGCAGTCGCATAGAAGTAGTTGTCCTTG
>Ga0209744_1000222_pt1 | contig 18593 bp, 18 predicted proteins | sample BarGraNGADG00311_2_FD_184494 | JGI IMG/M metagenome (GOLD analysis project Ga0209744, IMG submission 184494) | Arctic peat soil microbial communities from Barrow, Alaska - Barrow Graham LP Ref core NGADG0004-311 (SPAdes) (version 2) | ecosystem: Environmental > Terrestrial > Soil > Wetlands >... | reverse complement strand
GCCAGCTCGACTGCCGCCATGGCGGACACGAGGGACTTGCCCACGCCGCCCTTGCCGCTGGCGACCGCGAGCATGTGCCGTACGTGGTTGACCTGTGAGGTCATGTTGTGCTCATTGTCAGCAGTTACCATGTCCTTCTCCTTCGTGATGGCAGGATACTTTTCCAGCTAGGTTTACAAATGTCCCTGCGCGGTAGGCCTCGACAATCTCGTTCAGGTCGACCATGTCCGTCTGGATGACCTTCAGCCGAGCAGCCAGGAGCGCATCCATTGCTCCTTTGCCTATGCCACCGGCAATCACGGTGTCGCAGCCATGTGCGGCCTCGGCGAGACGCTTGTGTACCTCCTCGTGAGGGAGCCCGTTATCCAGCGAAACGTCGCCGCAAACGTGCGCGAACTTGTCACGCAATTCTGATGAGGTCACCTTGCCGTCCGTGAGTTCAACGACCTTGTAGTAGCGGGCGCGGCCAAAGTGCTGACAGAGGGTTGTGCCGTCATCGGTCGGTAGTGCGATATGCGTGATCATACTGATACCTCCTGTGTCCTTTTCCTGGTGTCTCTGGACTCGAGCACCATTCACGTCTGCGTCCCACGCCCGGGCGACCGTCAGCGGATAGCCACCGACGAGCGATGCCGCGACCTTGTGGCGGGCGCCCACAAGGATGCGATGGAACGTACTCTGGGAAATATCCATGCGGCGTGCCGCTTCCGTTTGGTCCAGGTCCAGCAGGTCGCTGAGACACAACGCCTCCATTTCGTCGGCCCCAAGGATGTGCAACGTCTCTATAGCCTCTGGACAGAAGGGCTGTGCTCGGTCATATGTACCGCACCTGCGGGCAACCTGTCGTCCTGGCATGTCATCTCCTTGTATGATATGAATATATATTCATTTCATTGTGATGTCAACCTCCGTGAGGAGACTGAAGCCCAGACATTCCAAAACTGAGCATGGCTGTCACGCGCCATGCTGACCAATACTTTCCCATGAGGCACCACATCCAGACGATCCACGCAGAGAAAACCCTGTGGAGCAGACCCGGCACGCCCAATGTAATAAACCTCGTCCCGAAGGAATGGATTCATGCACATGCTCATTGAAGTGGTGTACTATATCAACATGTCGGCGAACAAAAGGACCGTTGATACTACGGAGGGTCCACAGGTACGGGAGAAACCCATGGAACAAGGATTGTCAAGCGCGGAAGCGCAGAAGAGACTTGAACAGATCGGGCCCAACGAGATTCCTCAACGCCATGACCCCTCATGGCTGGTTCTGTTCCGTAAGGTATGGGGTCCTGTCCCCTGGATGCTCGAGGTCAGCCTGGCCCTTGAGCTGGTTACGCACCACTACACTCAGGCTACCATCATCGGCGCGCTCATCGTTTTCAACGCCGTCATCAGTTTTGTCCAGGAGCACCGGGCGCAGGACGCGCTGAAACTTCTACAGCAGCGTCTGGTGGTCCACGTCAGGGCCCTGCGCGACGGCACGTGGCAGACAATGGATTCACGGGTGGTGGTGCCCGACGATATTGTCCACCTGCGCATGGGGGATCTGGTCCCTGCAGACATGACCCTATCAGACGGCAATCTGTCTATCGACCAGTCTGCACTGACCGGTGAATCGCTGCCAGTAGATGCAGCCGACGGTAATAGCATCTATGCCGGCAGCGTTGTGAAGCGCGGCGAGGCTAGCGGCAAAGTTACAAGCACCGGCACCCATACCTATTTCGGACGGACTGCCCAGCTGGTCGGTTCGGCAAAGACCGCCAGCCATCTACAGGAAACCATTCTCGGCATTGTGAAGTACCTGCTTGTCCTGGATGTGCTGCTAGTTATTGGCGTCCTGGTCTACTCTTGGGCACACACCATCCCGCTGCTGGACACAGTCTCCTTTTCGCTGATGTTATTGGTCTCCTCTGTGCCCGTCGCACTGCCCGCCGTCTTTACCCTTGCCTCTGCGGTCGGCGCTCAGGAGTTGGCCAGCCGTGGGGTTCTGGTAACTCGCCTTTCAGCCATCGAAGAAGCGGCTGCCATGACCGTGCTGTTTAGTGATAAGACAGGAACGATTACGGAAAACCGGCTGAAGCTGGTCGACATTGTTCCAGTGCCGGGTATGACACAGGACGACATCCTGCGCCTGGCGCTGCTATGTTCGGACGAGCGCTCGCAGGACCCTCTCGACCTTGCCATCATCACGCGCGCACGCGAGTCAGGCATCTCCCCCGGTACGGCCACCATTTCCAGCTTCATCCCATTTGATTCGGCAACCAAGCGCACGGAAGCGGTTGTTGCTCAGGACGGTGTCAGCACCCATATTATCAAAGGCTCTCCTCAAGTCGTTGAAGCCCTCGTCTTAGACGGTCAACCCTTTGCACAGGATGTCGAGCGCCTTGCTGCGAGGGGAAACCGTGTGCTCGCTGTGGCATCCGGGCCAGAGGACCATCTGGTTATGGCTGGATTGCTGGCACTCGAGGACCCACCACGCACTGACTCGGCAGAGCTGGTCCGTAATCTCAGGGACCTCGGCATCAAAGTTGTGATGGTCACCGGAGACACACCCGAGACTGCTCGCAGCATCGCCGCACAAATCGGGCTGGGCACACACGCATGTGATGCGGTCACACTGCAGGACAACATGCCCGGCACAGGTAGCCTAGACTGCGACATCGTGGCCGGAGTACTTCCGGAAGACAAGTACGCGCTGGTTCAGCGCTCCCAGCATGCTGGTAGCATTGTCGGCATGACCGGCGACGGCATCAACGACGCGCCCGCTCTCAAACAGGCGGAGGTAGGTATCGCCGTCTCCAATGCGACGGATGTCGCACGAGTAGCTGCAAGCGCTATCCTGACCAGCCCGGGTCTCGGCGGAATCGTTACGGTCGTGACGACGGGACGCCAGATCTACCAGCGCATGCTGAGCTATACCCTCAACAAGATCATCAAGACCCTGCAAATAGCCCTGTTTCTCGCCGTAGCATTCTTCCTGACCGGCCACTTTGTCACGTCGCCGCGCCTCATCATCCTGCTCCTGTTCGCCAATGACTTTGTGACTATGTCCCTTGCCTCTGACACGGCAACAGCGTCGCAACTGCCGGATCGATGGCGTGTGTCGCAATTGACCGGTAGCGCTCTCCTGCTGGCTCTCGCCTGGCTAGCAGTCGCATTTGGCACGCTGTACGTCGGAACCAGCATCCTCCACTATGACTTGCCTCACTTGCAGACTTTGGTCTTTGTCATGCTGGTCCTGACTGGACAGGCCAACGTGTATCTGGTCCGCGAGCGTCGCCACTTCTGGCAATCGCGGCCGGGACGGGCACTTATCCTGAGCACGCTGGGCGACCTGCTGGTTATCGGGTTCATAGCTTCGCGCGGCATTCTCATGGTGCCACTGCCACTGAACGTTCTAGCAGTCATGCTCCTAGCCATCGTGCTGTACAGTACTCTGCTCGACTTCTACAAGCTGGCCGTCTTCCACTGGTTTCGCATCGCCGGTTGAAGCAGGCACGGACCCGATCTGGTCGCTACGCCATGCGGGATGAGTTCCACCCACCCGACGCCGCGGTCTTTGTCGCATCTTTCATAGCGACGGCGGCGCGCTTCTGTGGTCCCTCGTGACAGACTCTTTTCGGTATCAGGTATGGCGCGTTTCTACACCAGTCCGGCCTGGTGGCGCTGGATGGCAAGGCGCCGGTGGCGGTCGAGCAGCTTCTTCGTGGGAACGGCCACCAGCGACACCGCCATGTGGAATAACAGCACCTGTGAGCGCCCCGCTCGGTACTCCATGTACAGGCCACACGCGAGGCCGATGCTCGCGCCCAGATCGGAGTTGTGTGTCAGCAGGTACAGGGCGCCGAACAGCCCCAGTGCTGCCGCCATCTCAAGTGGCATCAGCACGAGCAGGGTCCCTAACGTGGTCGCCAGACCCTGTCCCCCGTGGAAGTGCGCGAACAGCGGGAAGTCGTGGCCAAGCACGGCCGCCCAGGCCGCGGCAAGAACCCAGCCCTGCGAGAGGCCGAGAGCCCGTGCCAGCAGGATTGCCGCCGCTCCCTTGAGAAAATCGCAGAGTGCCACGATCACGGCAGGACCGGCTCCGATGGTGCGCGCCACATTGCGTGCCCCCATGTTTCCGTCGCCCACCTCCCGGATGTCGACACCTGTCCGCCGTGCCACGATGACCGCCGTCGGGATGGACCCCAGCAGGTAGGCAACAATCACTGCCAGAAGGGGCGGAAAGAGTTCCCAGTGCGTCATACCAGCCACCTCCTTTTCGGACGGCTATCTGATGAGGAGCGCGACGATGAACAGCACGACCATCAGGACGGAGGTGATAAACAAGATCTGACGCTCCTGTTCCGTGGGTGTGGGGATGGAACCCAGCCACCATGAGCGCACAGGGTGCCGGGCCGGCTGGAATGCAGACCATGAGGTACCCCGGCTCGTCGTCGACCACGAATCCCGCGGAGTCGAGTGCATTCCCGTCCAGGAACGTTGCCCGGCACGCACTACGGCGTTTCGGACGCGTGCCAGCGCTGGACATGCGCTGGCTGACCACCATGAGATCCGCCTCGCCGAGCGGGACACAGACGGGGGTGTCTGTGAGGGACCAGGCCCCACGCGCTCTATCAGGACACGTCCGCAGGATGGGCACCGTTCGGACTCCCATGGGATGACGGAATGGCAAAAAGGACAGGGACGGTATCCGGTGGGCATGTCTCCGCCGGTACCGTTCGTCCGTTGCTGATCATCCTGTCCCTGCACATGCAATGGGCCATAATCCATGACGACCCCCTGTCGTGGCAGACAGTATACAGCGATCGCGCTGGACATGAAGGGGGCCCCGCACCCTTGCCGGCGCGGGGCCTTGGAGCTATGCGATGTCTTTTCTCGTGGTGCTGTGTATCAGGTGTTGCCTACTTGAACCAATACCAGTACTGGACGTTCCAGTTGTTGTAGACGGTGGAGGAGAAGAAGTGGTCGTAGCCCTTGAGACCCTTGCGGACTTCGTCGGGATAGATGCGCTGTTCGAGATACAAGCACGGAAGATCTTCAGCAAAGATGTCCTGGATGTGAGAGTAGGCTACCTTGAGGGCAGCAGCCGTGGTGGCCTTCTGCGCTGTGTTGAGCCACTTGTCCATGTCGGCGCTGCTGTAGCGGTAGTTGTTCTGGCCGTTCATGCCGTTCTTCTCAGTGGGAATCTGATCGCTGCGGAAGGCGAACACTGATCCGAATACGTCATAGTTGTCGAAGCTGATACCGTGCAGGTTGACGATGAAGGTTCCGGCAGTAGCAGCATCCAGCAAAGCGTTGAAGTCCATGGGGTTGTGCTCGATCTTGACGCCGAGCTTGGCGAGCATGGGCTCCATCAGGGTGACTTCGCGTTCACGGAAGGTGGCGCCCTCCGAATACGGGATCTTCAGGATGGCTGCGGTGCCACCCGGAAGGGTGCGCTGCGTCTTGGCAGCGTTCCACTTCCAGCCGGCGGCATCCAGGAGCGCGTTTGCCTTGGCGAGATTATACGCATACTTGGCCAGGACTGGCTTGAAGTAGGCGGAACCGGAGGACAGGGGCGACAGGACGGCGTCAGTACCAACCAGAGCCTTCAGGGTGATGGTCTTGCGGTCGATACCGTAGTAGAAGGCCTGGCGAACGCGCTTGTCCTTGAACCACGCGGTGGTCAGGTTCCACTCGATGATACCTGCAGAAGTGGACTTGTTGTAGTACACGTTGAAGCTCTTGCCCATCTTTGACTCGAACTGCTGGGCAAGATCAATGGGCAGCGACTCCGAGGAGACGTCGATCTGACCGGCCAGCAGGTTGATCAGCAGGGTGTTGGTGGCGGTGATGAACCGCTCGGTGATAGTGTCGAAGACGGGCTGACCGCCGAACCAGTCCTTGTTGGCAGCTAAGGTCATATACTGGTCTGCGACCAAGGTCTTGACCGTGTACGGGCCACAGTACACCGGCTTGTTGTTGAAGGGGGAGGTGTTGATGCTCTTGGGGTCCTTGGCGAACTGGGGTCCCAGGATGTGCTTCGGGTAGATGTACCAGCCGATTGGGATGTAGGCGTCCCAGCTCTTCCAATAGATGCGGCACTTGAGATTGTTGACCTTCACGATCTTCGTAACCAGCTCCATGGGTGAGCGGGAAACTACCTGGATGTCCGTGGACATATAGAGCTGATGTGAGAAGATGTAGTCGTCGATGGTGACAGGCTGGCCGTCGGACCACTTCAGCCCCTTGCGGAGCTCCACGTCGGTGATGACAGTGCCGTCAGCGTTGCGGATGAGGTGCTTGTTCGCAAGCGTCGGGACGTACTTGGCCATCTCGGGGAAAGGAACGCCGTAGGGGGTCACCGAGATCGGCTCGCTGGCCAGGAAGGTCACGGCCTTCAGCGTATACGCGGAGTCGGAGATGAGCGGGAACAGGTTCTCAGGAGCGTTCTCCTCAGCCATCGTCAGGGTCTTCTTGCCGGTGGCAGGAGGCGTCACAGTGTTGTAGATAGCGAACGCACAGTCGCCACGGGTGGCGGACACGGTGGGGTTCACGTTGCGAAGCTTGTCCCACGTCAGGAGCTGGACACGCGGACGGACGGCGATGGTGACAGCGCCAATCGCGTAGGTGCCGATCTTGGACTCGTCGTTGGCGAAGGCGACGGACTCCTTGATGGTATTGGCCTCAGCCTCCTTCCCGATGACGCGGACCAGCAGGACAGCCATGTCCTGACGCTTGATCTGGGACGCGGGGGCGTACTTCCCGCCACCGATGCCCTTAATGTAGCCGGCCTTGACGGCGGCTTCGACATAGCCGTATGACCAGCGGGATGTTGCAACATCGGTGAATGTGGATTTGGCGGGTTTCACCAGGGCGAGGCCCTTAGCGACAACGATCATCTTGGCGAACTCTTCGCGGGTGACCTTGCCCCCGGGCTTAAAGGTGCCGTCGGGGTAGCCAGCGAGAACTTTCTTCGCGGCCAGGGCGGTGATCTCATCAAATGCCCAGTACGACGCAGCGACATCCTTGAAGCCAGCAGCGCGCGCAGTGAGGACTGGGGAACAGACAGCAAGCAGCATAAAGACTGCAAGAACAATAGACAGGAATCTCCTCATGTAATTCTCCTTCCTTATCAGAGTAGTTGCTGAAGACAATTTCAGGTAGAACGGTGGTCGGCAAGCACCTCCTTCCTTGCAGGCAGTCATAGCATTCATTGACCTGAGTTACTCAGGCACGGTTACCAATTGGCAAAGATGCGCCAACAGACTCCACACACAGTGCACGTTCCTATTGCACCACGACGCACGGCAAGGCATGCCAACATCTACCTGAACATTACACGAACGATTTTTTTTGTCAAGCGAGAGGCAAGGGGAAAGCTGGGGTTCTGGGCACCGAACCCGACAACTAGTTGGACAAAAAACGGTCGATCAGACCTTGTTCTCCTGCTGTTCCTTCCGCCACTTGAAGAAATCGAGGGCGACCTGCGGGAAAATGGCATAGGACAGGACGTCCTCCTCCTGCTGGACGTACTCCTTGATCTCCTCACGGAACTTGGCCATCTGGGGTTCGATCAGGTCGGCAGGACGGCAGTCGATGGTCGGTTCGTCACCGATGATGAGTCGCTTGATCTCGTCAGAGATCGGCACCGACGACCGGCCGTACTCGCCCCTGACGAGTGCCTTGGTCTCCTTGGTGCACTGCACGTACCGGCCCAACATCACGTTGAACACGGCCTGCGTGCCGACAATTTGCGACGTAGGGGTGACAAGGGGTGGGTAGCCCAGGTCTGCACGCACCTGCGGCACTTCCTTGAGAACCTCCTCGTACCGGTCAAGCATGTTGGCCTGCTTGAGCTGGCTGACCATGTTGGAGATCATGCCACCGGGCAGCTGATAGATGAGCGCGTTCACGTCGACCCCCATCACTCTGGCGTCCAGCAAGCCCGACTCCAGCGCCTTCTCGCGGACCGGAATAAAGAACTGCGCCACGGCGTTCAGGGCTTCGAGGTCGATACCTGTGTCGTACGGCGTGCCCTTGAGCGCGGCCACCATCGTCTCCGTGCAGGGCTGGGAGGTCGCCAACGCGAAGGGGGAGATGGCGCAGTCGACGACGTCGGCCCCCGCCTCGATCCCCTTGAGGTACGACTGTCCAGCCAGACCCGTCGTATAGTGGCTGTGGATCTGGATGGGCAGGCTAGTCATCTTCTTGAGCGCTGCCACCAGGTCATAGGTCGCATATGGCGTGAGAAGGCCCGCCATGTCTTTGATGGCGAGGCTGTCGACGCCCATCTGTTCGAGCTCGCGGGCGATACCAACGTACTTGTCGATCGTATACGTCGGGGCAATGGTGTAGACGATGCAGCCTTGAGCGGTGCCGCCCAGTTTCTTGGTCGTCCGGATGGCGCGTTCGACGTTGCGCATGTCGTTGAGGGCGTCAAACACACGGATGATGTCGATGCCGTTCTTGAGGGACTTCTCGACAAAGGCGTCCACGACATCGTCGGCGTAATTCTTGTAGCCGAGGACGTTCTGGCCGCGCAACAGCATCTGCAACTTGGTATGCTTCATGGCCCGGCGCACCACGCGCAGACGTTCCCATGGGTCTTCGTGGAGAAAGCGCAGGCAGGAGTCGAAGGTCGCCCCACCCCACATCTCGATGGAGTGATACCCAACCGCGTCCATCGCCTCGAACGCAGGCTCCATCTCCTTCGTGGTCATGCGGGTGGCAATGAGCGACTGCTGCGCATCCCGGAGGATCGTCTCCATGATGCCGACCTTGTGAGCCGGAGCCATATTGGAGGATGCAGATACCAAGTCGGGTCTGCTTCCTGCACCGATTTCCTCAATCTCGACGTCGAACGACTTGCTACCGACGTTCATGCTGAACTTGTTTGACACGTGAACCCCCTGTGCAGCGATTTCACTTTTGTTGCGGCCTGGACCCGGAGCGCCTTCCGGCAGAGCACCCGTATCTTAGACAGTATACCTCATTGCCATCGGAAGTTGGCAACCAGCCCACCAGGGGCAGGCTGGACCCGTGGCGGGAAGTGCAGAATAGCATCGAGGCCCCTGCTGACGCAGGGGCCTCGAGCACACATATGAGAGAGAAGGATTTACAAACCAGTGGATGTGGTCGGAGCAACATTGCTGCCAGACCATCCACCCATCATACCACCACGGAACCCACGGTCGGTGCCCTGTCCATCGACCCGACCGCCGCAACCTCCGAGTCCCCTGCCATTGAGAGTTACGGTCTTGCCGTCAGCGCCCGTGAACGAGGTAGCCATGATAGCGTCCGCATCCATCGGTGTCCTGAAGCCTTCGATCTTGACCGCATCGCCAACCTTCACGGTGACGTCAGCGTAGTCATGTCCAAGGACCACCGTCACGATGGTGCTGTCGGCCTGCTTGATCTTCGCATAACCCGCAGATCCACGGCGGAACATACCCATGAAACCTCCGCCGTTCTCAGTCGTACCAGCAGTCAAAACCTCTGTAACCGTACCCGTCACCAAGACGACATTAGCACTAGTACCCTGTGGCGTCGTCACGTTCCGCACCTTGGTCGCTGCTGATGCTATGGCCATGCCGCCCGTGAGGAGCCCGGCGATGACAACTGCCAAGACAACACTGCCTATCGTTTTCTTCATTGTATTCTCCCTTCTTACGGGGTCACCCCCGGAGTGCAGCACCCGTAGATGCTGTCACCTCTGGTACGCCGCCGGAAGGGGTTTCGTACGCCCTATCCTGTGAAGAACGCGGGCGTCGGTCGCAATACGGATCCGGCCGCCCGGACTAGCCCACCTGGATGCACCGCATGGAAAGCGAGGCGTTTTGGAAGCCCTCGAACACCGTGGCAAGCACATCGTCGGGCCTGCACAATCCGGCGATGTAGAGGAGGGGGATGTAGTGCTCGTCGGTCGGAACCACCAGCTCCGAGAACGGTGCCACAGTCCGGTACTGAGTCAATTCCTCAAGGTTCCTGGACTCGACGCAACCCACCGGTCAAACGTTTGCGCCCATGCGTACGCAGGAGCCTGCTCGTCGCCCCAGTCCACCAGCCCAAGATTGTGGACGACATTGCCACTGCCGAGAATGAGGATCCCCTCGTCGCGAAGTGGGGACAGGCTTCTGCCCATCTCCATCCGCTGTTCCGGTGCAAGCGACACGTCGAGACTGATCTGGATAACCGGGATAAACGCCAAGAGGGATACATCTGGTGCAGGACGGACCAGGCACCGTGGTCCAGGCCGCGTTCCACCGTGCTTCGCACCTCTGTTTGCCTGGACGTCACCCCGGCGAGTGTGTCCGAGTATCAGGAGTGGAACTGGAAACCGAGATCTATGGAGCAGCGAACTCCGCCGTGAACGTGATCGTCTCTCCGGCGCGACCCAGCTGCGAACCCACCGGTGCAACGCTGAGCAGCCTGGTGTCAGGAGGTCCGCCGCGGGTCACGGTCAAGGTGTAGACACCTGGGCGCACAATGACTTCGTAGGGGACCATTGAGCCGGTCCACTGCTGCGCTCCATTCAACCGGAAGGCGAGGCGTCCCGACCATGCCGTCCCCTTCTGGGTCGCCTGGATGTGGACAACAGTTTCACCTTCCGGCGCCATGACGCGCCTGATCTGTCCAAAGAAAATGGGCAGAACCATCGCCAGGATAACGGAGAATGCCAAGAAGATCGGCAGGCCGCGCTTCGCCTTTGACAGTTTCTCCGAATCGCGCCAGCCGGAGCGTACCTGTTCCGGCCCGGCCGAACGCGCCACTTTGTAGCGGGATCCAGCATGATAGCGGGCCCCGTCCGCACTCCTGGATGCGCGAGGAGCTGTCGTGTATGAACTGCGTGACTTGTAGAGTCTCATGGTTTCGAGTCAGTAGTGTAGCAGACTATGCCGTCGAACCAACAGGGTCGAACTGTGTTACGCACCGTGGCCGGTCAGCCCTGTCACGAATCCGGCACAGCTTGCCTCCTGCGCCGGAACAGCGACTGGAATGCCCTGATGAAGGCAATCATGCCCAGCATTATACCGCCTATCCAGATGATGCCTCCGTTCTGCATAGTCCAGACCGTCGCTTCCGCGGGGGCCATCGCCCTAATCCACTGCACCGTCTGATATAGCTCGAGGCCACCGAGGGCAAAGAAGCCACCGCTCAGGAGCGCCCCAAGGATGACCCAGCCCCACCCCCGTACCACGAGTGCAACGACCCCGCTCACCAGGCACAGGAGGCCCAGTCCGATCCTCAGCAGGTCCAGCGAGTTTCCCTTGCTCACGGAGAAACCCTGCGCCACCAGCATGGCGACGCCGCCAAGGATGGCAATGAACCCGCCACCCAGCCGCTTTGGCGATGCGGCATCGCGCGTGCGCTGAAGGCCTGGAGCTGCGGTCGCCTTGGAGTACGCAGACGCGCTGTCCGACGGGCTCCTGGGCGCTGCGCCGGGTCCCCCATAGGGCGCCGCCTGCGCGGGCTGAGGGGGAGGTTCCTGGGTCGGTGGTGCCGGAGTCGCCTCCTGAACGTCATCCGACGGGGCCGGATGCAGGTCGGTGACGTCGGCTCCACAATTTGGGCAATGCTTCGATTCGGGCGGCAGAGGTTTGCCACACTCGATACAGTACTTCACAGGTTCCATAGTTGATCCTCCAGGGCAATATCGTATTCTCCGTGCAGGTTCGACGGTTATGCGGTCATCCGTGCTGTGCTCAGTATACGGGGTGGGCGACGGGCTTCAAGGACAACTGCGACGCCTGATGGGACGCTCACTTGACAGGACGGCCCACGAGTGCATGATAAAATGATTGGGTGGGGCAACCCGGATGCTCAGACCATCGTCTCGCCCAACGGCAGATGCACGGTATCATGCCAGAAAGGACCAGGATGAACAACAACCTCGCATACCAGGGCTCGGATCTCATGCTTGACCATTTGCCTCTCGCCAGCATTGCGAGGGAATACGGCACACCTGTCTACGTCTACTCGGCCTCCTCGATCCGCGGGCAGGCCACCCGTCTGATGCAGAGTCTCGGCACGATCGGATCACTCCGCTACGCCGTCAAGGCTAACGCGAACCCTGCACTCCTCGCGCTTGTCTTCAGCATGGGCTTCGGGGCCGACACGGTGAGCCGGGGAGAAATCCAGGCAGCCCTGGATGCCGGCTGTCCTGCGGACCGCATCGTTTTCTCCGGTGTCGGAAAGACACAGGAAGAACTGGTATTTGCGCTGGATCTCGGCATCTTCATTAACGCCGAAAGCGAGGAGGAGCTGGCTGCGATTGCCCGCCTGCGAGCGGGCGCCCATGTCGGCATCCGCATCAACCCCGGCGTCGATGCACACACCCATCAGTACATCACCACCGGGACAGAGGAGAACAAGTTCGGCGTCCCGATCGACGCCGCCCCTGACGTATTCCGGCTGGCCATGGACGCTGGTCTGGTGCCCAACACCATTTCCTGCCATATCGGCAGTCAGATCATGAGCCTCGAGCCCTATCGCAAGACTCTGGCGCGCCTACTGGAACTGCGTGACTCCCTGATGGGCGACGGTATCCCTGTGAGCACTTTGGACATGGGAGGAGGATTCGGCATCAACTATGGGGAAGGCGCCGACTTTGCCGTGGAGGACCTGAAGGCTCTCCTGCGCCGTGATGTCCCCAAAGGCATGAAGCTGTGGTTTGAACCGGGCAGATACATTGTGGGACACGCAGGCACGCTGGTGACACGTGTCCTGTACCGCAAGCGCTATGCCAGGACGTTTGTGGTCGTGGACGCCGGCATGAACGACCTCATTCGTCCCGCGCTGTACCAGGCGCATCATGCGATCCTCCCAGTGACCCGGAGAGATTCAGAGCCAACCCCGTGCGACATCGTCGGCCCCGTCTGCGAGTCCGCAGACTGCTTCGCCCGGGACGTCCCCATGCCGCTGCCTGAGCAGGGAGACCTTCTTGCCATCTGTGACACGGGCGCGTACGGATGGTCCATGAGTTCAACCTACAACGGCCGCCCGCTGCTGCCAGAAGTCCTCATCGAAGACGGAGAGCCGGTCCTCATCCGCGAACGCGGCCTCTGAGCATGCCATGATCCACACGTGCATCCTCTACGTCTCACACTACGGCACCACATGGGACGGACCCGCTCACAAAGTCGTGCTGGACGGTGACGGCGTCAAGATCAGAGTGACCTGAAGGAAGTATTGAGCGACCGAACTAGTGAACCCCCGGCATCCCTGCCGGGGGTTCACTGTTACACAATATTCATCTTACTTTATGCCAAGCTTGCTGTAGAGCTGATTTCGTGTGATGGGAAGGACGTAGACTTTGACCGATCGGCGGCCCCAGTTGCACGCGTCACCATACGAGTTGAAGAACAGGTCAATGCGGTTTCCGCTGATGCTGGAACCCGTATCCGCTGCGACCGCATAACCGTATCCTTGGACATATAGCACCGTTCCCATGGGGATAAGGCGCCGGTCGACTGCGCAGGTGCCGTAGTGAAGCCATAAGCCCGAGTAACCACACAGGTGATCCTTGCCGTTGAGGATCGTGGAGGCTCTGTTCGAATAGGCGGTGGCAGACATGGTGTAGTTGCGCGTGGGCTTGAGATCCAGGCGAGCGGTACCGACGTCATAGATCTCATGGACGACAGGTTTGACGGTCTGCGTCTTGACGACAGCTGAACTGACTGCCTTCTGGGCGACCTTGGTCACCTTGATGGTCTTCTTGAGGAGGCCATTCCGACCCATGACGCTGATGTAACTGCGTCCGACTTCCATGTACGGGTTTTTCTTGTAGACACGCTGATATGCGATGGCCTCGGTCTTGCTGGTGTAAACGTAGGTTGTGCGCTTGACGATGACTTCTTTGTTGTACGGCACCGGATCCGTTGGAGCCGGGCTGACCTTGTCCGCCGTGTTCAGTTTGACGCCGTTCTCCGCAAGAAGCTCTCCGACCGTGCCAACGGTCGAATAGATGGTTTCCTTTGTATGGTCAATGGTAAGTGTGACTGGCTTGGCGCGTACAATGGCAATTTCCCCATGGGGGATGACCGAAGCAACACCCGGGGTTACCACATCTTCCGGGCGCAAAGGACGAGTGTTCGCCTTCGCCAGGACAGTACTCACCGACATGCTGCGGAACGCAATGATCCGCCTCTTAGTGCCCGCATCGTTGACAACATACGCGCGAACGCCTGCACTCCAGAGAAAGAGCCCACTAAGAAGGAGACTCAGGACAGCAAAGAGGAGAACCTTTCTCCTGTGAAACACCTTCATTGGTCTTGTTGTGTGCATAACGCCGCGATTATACATCTGGCTGAAGCGGCTGTAAAGAGACCGTTAAAGAACAAATGACAGGACCGCTCATCTGGAGAGGTCTAGACACATTTACAACACGGGGATGAGTCACTCGCTCCTTCTGCGACCAAAGAATCTGAGGACGAACAGGAACAGGTTAACCAGATCCAGATACAGACTCAGAGCGCCAATGACTGCCGCTTTCTCGGCCTGTGGGTTTTCTCCAGCCATGGTGATGGGGTTCTCGCCGGTGGGATCCAGACTGAGCGCCATCCTGCGCAGCTTCTGGGTATCCCAGGCGGTCAGTCCCAGGAAGACGACGATCCCGACGATGCTGATCAGGAACTCTAGACCGGAACTCCTCGTGAAGATGTTGATGATGGACATACCAATGACGGCAAACAGCCCGAACAGGGCAATGTTGCCGACCCTCGAAAGGTCCATATGCGTCGCCGAACCGATGAGCGACATGGCAAGAAACATGCCCGCTGAGGCGACAAACGCCATCGTGATATCTCTATTCGTATACACCATAAAGATGGAAGACAACGTGAGCCCGTTCACTGCGGCATACGTGAGGAACAGGAGCCCCGCCATCTGCGGAGACATCCTGGCGATGGCGCGAGAGAGCCCGATGACCAGACCGAATTCGGCAACAATGAGGAGAATAAGCACAAGCGGGTTGCCAAAGATCACCTGCTGGATCGCCTGGCTGGTGCCGACGAACCAGGCGATAGCTGCAGTCAGAGCAAGTCCTCCGGCCATCCAGCCATAGACCCGGTTGAAAAATGCCCGGACACTGTCCTCTGGACGTATGACGGTTCCCTGATACTCCATGGAATCATCTCCTTTCTGATGCACCAGATGCCGCTGTGCGGCTTCCAGGTGCACAGCAATCATAGTCGGCCACTTTGCCTTGTCAAGCACGGGTCGGCACGGCGGGCATGATACCGGTGAGCGGTGGTTCACACCTCCGGATCCCTCATGGAATCTTCGGCACAGTCACCATCGCCCTCGGGTCCATGGGGGCAGCCCGAGGACTCGTGACAACCAGCGTCTACAACCTGCGTAAGCACCTCCGCGCCGCACACAACGACGGCTACGCCTGGTACCTAGCTGGACATTCCCCCGTTTGAGAAGTACTTGGGAAAGTTCTCAACGAGTCGCTTCAGCTCATCAGGAGTCTTGAAGGGATCTGGCTTGATGAGGCAGAACAGAACATTGGTCCCTTTGACGACCGCTATGTGCCGTAGCCTCTTTGGGTCCATCGACGCCTCGACGAGTTTCCTCAGCTTTACAATGTCGCCTTCTTCTTCGTAGAGCGTATAGAAGCCCTTTGCGTCTGAAAACTCTGCCTTTCCCTTCGTGAGGTCTTTGGCCTCCCTGATGGCAGGCCCAAAAAGGTAGTAGAAGTTCCTGATAATGTGCGCATCGGCATGCACCTTGAAGCTGGGCCTGAGGACAATATACAGCCGGTCTCCCCTCTTCACGGGATACGAGAACGGCAACCAGAAGAGGCTCTGCCGCGCCAGAAGCGTCAGGGTCATCTCAACTTTCTTGATGGACTTCTCGTTCACGTCATAATCTGCCTTGAAACCGGAATATCCGCCAATCCAGGTATAGAGCTGGTCACGGATAGTGAGGCTGCTCTCGAAACCATGAACATAGTGTTTGATCAGGGTAATGTTCAATCGCCGCCCCTGGTAGAACTGCAATACCGCGACTCCTGCAAGAACAACGAGAACCAATATCCAATTGCCGCTTATGCCTTGCATCTTTTCTCCTTGTCAGACCAGATACTTCAAATACACGTGAAGAAGCTCATCAATGCCTCGTGGAGACTTTCTCAACAATGGAATGTCCTTGACCTCGATCCCCCTTATCTCGGCTTTCATTCTCTTGATAACCCCCTCCTGCTCTTCCATTTTACCCTTGATCTCCTCGGGGGGGTTGGCCATCGCGAAGAATTTGTTCAGAAAGATCGTCCTTACTCGTATCTTGAATGTATCAAGGGATTCGATGATTCTCTTTGTTTCAGACAGGGCAAGGTCCTCTGCCATTGTTACAACATTGACGTAAGACTGCTCGGAGGAAAACATGTCCCTCAAAGCCCTCAGTTCCTCTCGGTAGCTGACCAGTTCCTGCATGACGGGGTCTTCTTTCTCGCTTGAGGAGAGCACGACTCTCTCTCCATCGACTTCGGCCTCGAATTTCCCCCGGACGTTTTCGACCATCCCCCGTGTCGAAAGAATCCTTTTCCGCATCTTGATCAGCTGGTCGGTCCACAAGAGAGACACGCGAGGCATCGCAAGCACTCGTATCGTCATGCCTGTCGGGGGAGTGTCGAACACCACCGCATCGTACCCTTTGAGGGCGACGAATTTCTTGATTGCCTCCATCGTGGCGTATTCCTCAATGCCAGGCGAGTTCTTGAGGATGTCGAAATACCCGTCAATGTTCATCGCCGACAGGTACCTGTAGGTACTCTTCATTTTGGCCGAGATCTCATCCAGATATGCTCTGATCATGTCTTCGATATTCACCTCGACAGCGTCAAGGTTGTTACCGACGTGCATGATCCTGTCACCGATTCGGACGGCGAACGCATCCCCAAGGTTGTGCGCCGGGTCGATGGATGCAACAAGTGTTTTCAGACCGCTTTGTGCCAGGCCCGCGCTCCAGGCCGCAGAAACGGTCGTCTTGCCGACGCCGCCCTTGCCAAGAAAAAAGTAGGTTTTCAACCGGCTCTCCTAATCGATGTCGAACGTCCCCAACGTCTGGGCAAACATATCATCGAGACCAGCGCTTCTTCTGGTCATGACAGAAATCTCCCGGGACATGTGCGGGAGGATTCTCAGGACAACACCCGTCGGAGGGGACGGTATGCCTGAGAAAACGCTCATCGTAAGAAGGGCAAATATGTTCTCTTCTTCGTCAAGCTGCTTACGGATGAGGGAAGTAGCATCCTCCCTCATCCCCTTGTCAAATGTCCTGAAACTCTTTTTCAAAGAATCGAGGAGTCGCCTCATTCAGTTGATACTTATGGCTTTGCTGTATTGTTATGCTGCCCCTCGTTCCAGCTCTTGAAGAAATTGATCACAAGCATGATATCAAGGATGAGCATGAGAACCACAAATCCGCCCAGTACCACCTGCAGTGCTGGGGCACTGACCGGGACAATCACGAACAGGAACCAGACTAGAGCGGCGAAGACGGTGACCCAGAGGACGAACGTAGGAATAAGGACCGCTGCAAGCATGCCTCTGCCTACTTTCTGTACCTTCTTGACCCAGGTTGCGGCAGTGAGCATTGCGATGGACGCAAGCAACTGGTTTGCACCTGCAAAACCTGCCCACAGCGCAGTGTACATATTGCCACCCTTTGTAATCAACCATAGACCAAGGACCGCCGCTAAGATCGAAGCAACCCATTTGTCTGCAAGGATTCCATGGAGTCCTTTGGAGACTTTCCTGAGTGGCTCGACAAGTTCCTGGAAGGCATACCTTGCAAGACGGTTGGTCGTATCGAGCGTCGTGAGAACAAACGCGGAAGCCCAGAGGCCGCCGAGCGTCTCCCCAAGCTTCACAGGAACTTTAATAACATTGAGCATCTGTCCAAATGACTTGGTGAAGATACCGAGTGCTCCGCCGACACCGATATCTTTGGAGTTGATAACGGCGGCGCCCACCTGACCGAAATACCCAGCATCAGATTGCATTTTTGCCAGATCAAAACCGGCTGCGGCAATCTTGTCGGCAAAACCCTGGAACACTGTGAGCCCGAATGCTCCAATGGAGGTGATGACGATGGTGGAAAGCATTCCCTCCATGAACATTGCGCCGTACCCTACAAACAGTCCACTCAATTCGTTATCAAGTTGTTTGGAAGTCGTGCCTGACCCGACGATGGAGTGGAATCCCGACAGGGCGCCACAGGCAATGACAAGCGGAACAGTGGGCCAGAACGGCGAAGGCTGCCCCGAAATGACTCTGGCTGCAAAACTCGTGTACGCGGGCCAGCTGAAACCACGGAACGCAAACACCGCTGCGATTGTAGAGATGATAATACCACCCCACAGGATGTATGAGTTGAGGTAGTCTCTTGGCTGTAGCAGGAACCACACAGGAAGTGATGCGGCAAGGATAATGTAAATAACCTGGAACACGTAGAGAAGGTTGAGGTTGGGAACATTGACAAACGGCCACAGGAACCCGACGACGATCGCAAGGATCGTGAGGGCTACGCCGATTGCTGACGAAAGCCAGAATGGAAGCTTCGTCTTGTAGAGCAGCTGCCCTTCAACGAGTGCTGCACCCA
>Ga0209744_1000221_pt1 | contig 18598 bp, 13 predicted proteins | sample BarGraNGADG00311_2_FD_184494 | JGI IMG/M metagenome (GOLD analysis project Ga0209744, IMG submission 184494) | Arctic peat soil microbial communities from Barrow, Alaska - Barrow Graham LP Ref core NGADG0004-311 (SPAdes) (version 2) | ecosystem: Environmental > Terrestrial > Soil > Wetlands >... | reverse complement strand
GCCACTTGCGCTTCTTCATCCTGTCGGACAGCCAGCCGAAGACCCACTTCAGAAGCGTGGCCGTCGACTCCGCCAGTCCCTCGATGAACCCGATGATCGCCGGCTTGACGCCCAGTGCATTGGCCAGGAACAATGGCAGGATCTTGACCGTCACCTCACTGCTGAAGTCCGTCAGCATCGACACGAAGCCAAAGACGAAGACGTTCTGGCTCAGCCCGAAGAACTTGCGCTGCGGCCTCTCCTGTCCCGTCTCCACCGCCGTGTTCACTTCGCTTGCGTCTTCCACAGAAGGCACCTCTCAGTTGATACATGTAACTGTCGTTACAGTATATTCACCGTTACACGACGTCAAGAGGGACATGCAAATAGCTGGGCGCGACAACTGGAGTCAGACAATAGAGTACTGGAATTTCCATTAATGTATTGGAATTTCTCCCCCAATAGTGGATTGCATCAGCGTCTGCCAATGCCTGCAGTGTGCCAGCTTACGGCTTCCGCGGGACGGTGGGCACGAGATATCACATATGGAGAGATTCTCCCCGTAATGAAGCGCAGATATCCATCCAGGAAGAAGTACTAGTCCAGATATGGCGAAAGGCCTCTCGATAGGGGCCTTTCGCTTGAATGTATCCTCTAGGCGTTGAGCAGTGCCAGTACCTGTTCTCTTGAAAGCTTGGCTTTGTCGCCGTAAGTTTTCCAGAGCGAGATCATCTTCTGGTATTTCTCAATCATTGGGCCGATGTGGATGTCTAAGCTCTTGTCTGTGGGCTCTATTCCGTGATATGAAGGGTTCATTCTAAGCTCGATGGCCGCAATGCTCAAATACTGCATCTCGTCGTTTCCATAGAATCCAGGGAAAGTTGCGTCAATTTCATGGCCTTTGTCGAAAGTGTCTGCAGAATCTTGGATGGCGCGATAGAGGTCAAGCACATTGTGCACAAGTACGTAGACGTCGTCTGATGGAGGCTCCTGATGAGGTGGCATAAGGTACGAGTCATACAGCCGCGTATACTGACTTTCTAGGATCCTAATTCTGTCTTCCCAGTATCCTTGTTTCTCTTCAGGATCCAAGAGTTTGAAAATCGTGTACTGGTTAAGGAGAATCAGACGTTCTGTCTCTGAAAGGTCCATAATTCCTCCTTTAAGGCGAGCGTTTCGCAGCTATCAAGGTTGTTCCGGCACAAACGAGCTGTTCGGAGCATCCAGCAACCGCATGACTTGTTCTCTAGTCAGGACTCCCAGCTCATGTTCAGAAGTGTTCCAGATCGACGCCATGTTTCGGTACTTCGGAACCTTCGGAGAGTGACTGTTGTAGTTGTCTCCGTGGTCCGCGTCGGCAATCTCCTTGTATCTACCCATTGTCTCAATGAGGAATCGGGTAAACATCATGTACTCAGCTTCGTTGTTCCCATCGAACCCCGGGAAGCTAGCAGCGTGGTGCTCTGCGACTTCCTTGTCCTCCGGGTGCTCTCTCTTGTAGGCCTCTATTGACCGGTAGATGTCAAGGATATCGTACACAAGCTTGTAGACTTCATGAGGAAGAGGATCTGACAGCCATGGGATGAACTCGTCATACCATTCCTCGTACCCGTTCTCTAGCACGGTTATACACTTGTCCCAATCCTCTTTCTGCCATCTGTCGCTCTTCATGAGTCGCAGCATCTCACACTGGTTGATGAGGATCCAACGTTCTGCTTTTGTAAGTTCCATCCAACCCTCCATGTTGTTAGTTTTGCGTTCTATAACATGATAGTATGCGTGTTTGCTATTGCAACAATTGTAAGGCCCATATTAGTGGAGTGACGAATTAAAGTTCGGTCAGATGGTGCATTAAGGCTCTGGCATTTCGCCCCATAGCGGACTGCATCTGCGTCTGCAGTGATGGCGGCACGTTCGTTCAGGCAGCGTCTGCACCTTGCCCCGCTCCCGCGTCTCTTGTTTGACGTCTTTCCCTAACTACAATTCGTTGATGATGCTACACTGGTAACTAAGAGCAACGGCGTTATCGCTTTGATAGCTAGTGCCGAAGGAGGCGCTGCATTATGTACAGACTGTCGGATGAGCAGATTGAAAGGGTCACATCTCTACTTAAAGAAGGGAAGCCGCTTCCAGAGGACTACAAGGCAAGCCTCTTCGAGACCAAGAAAGAGTACGAACTCGTCTACGCTGACAAGGCGCGTGAAGAAGATATTCTAGCCGATACAATGGCCGTACCACTTCAAGTGGTCAAGACGTTCCAGTCCAGCAACACGGATGCTGATTGGACCAACATGCTCATTTTCGGGGACAACCTTCAGGTCCTGAAGAGTCTTCTCCAAATGAAGCTGAACGGGAAGCTCAAGAACTCCGATGGAACTTCAGGAGTCAGACTAATCTACATCGACCCGCCGTTTGCAACGAAGCAGGACTTCAGGGGTAGTCAGGATCAGAAGGCATACCAAGACAAGATTACGGGGGCCAAGTTTCTCGAGTTCCTGAGGAAGAGACTTGTCATTCTACGCGAGCTGCTTAGCGACGATGGAACTATCTATCTACATTTGGATTGGAAGAAGGGGCACTATGTCAAAACGCTCATGGATGAGTTGTTTGGCGAGAACCACTTCAGGAACGAGATCATCTGGTCATACAGCACCCAAGGAAGATCAACGGACAGATTCCCGTCCAAGCACGATACGCTGCTGTCTTATGGTAAGATGGACGAGGTTTTCTTCGACGAGGAAGCATCGCGTCTTCCCTACAGCGAATCCTACATCAAATCGCATTTCAAGGACAAAGATGATCAGGGCAGAACCTGCAGAAAACGATACGATGCCGGGAAATGGCGCATCTACTATCCTGGTGATGGGATGATTCCAAACGATGTTTGGGATATCCCCTATGAGAATTCAATGTCATGCGAAAGGACCGGTTACCCAACTCAAAAACCAGAGGCTCTACTCCTCAGAATCGTCAAGGCCTCGTCCAAGGTCGGCGATCTTGTCCTTGACTGCTTTGCCGGATCTGGGACAGCGCCTGCAATTGCCGAGAAACTCGGTAGACGCTGGATCGGAGTCGATTGCGGAAAACTGGCTATCTACACGATGCAAAAGCGTCTTCTTCGTATCGAGGAGAGCAAGAACCTCGATGACCCAAAGAAGAAGTACGGAAAAGTCTCTGCTCCCTTTGCACTGTACAACGGAGGGCTATATGACTTAAAAGCTCTCAAGGAACTCCCGTGGGAGCAATACCGTCAGTTTGCACTTGCTCTGTTTCAGTGCCGTGACGAACCTCATGCCATTGGCGGTCTTGCACTCGACGGTCACCTCGGCGAGGCAAGTGTTATGGTGTTCAACTACCAGAAACATGAGAGCGCCATGGTAGACCGCACGTTCGTCGAGCAGCTGCACGCAGCGCTAGGAAAGAAGATCAGATCTCGTTTCTTCCTCATCGTCCCCGCTGGATCTGTTGCTTTTCTCGAGGACTACATCGAGTTGGACGGCGTGAAATACTACATCCTCCAGATCCCATACTCCATCATCGAGGAAATTCACAAACGCGGCTTCTCCAAGTTGAAACAGCCTGTCAGTGAGTCGGATGTGAACGACACTGTGGATGCTGTTGGTTTCGACTTTGTACAAACGCCGACCGTCGACTGTACATACACTCTCGAGAAGGTCAAAGACCCCGATCTCTTGAACCAAGGATCCAAGGAGTGCGTCATTGGTATCAAGACATTCGAGAGCAGAGTCCTCTCCAAGAAACCAGTGACCCTAGCCAACCTGGAGTCTCTTTCCATGGTCATGCTGGACTACAATTTCGATGGAGAAGTGTTTGATCTCGACGACGTCGTCTATGCAGAAGACCTCAAGAAGAATAGCTATGAGGTGCGTTTTGCCTCGGACAAGATCGACGGGCAGTGCATGATCATCTACCTTGACATCTTTGGGAACGAGAAGCGCGAGATCAAGAAGTTGTCCGACTTCACCAAACGTAAGGAACGATAGACATGGAAGATCAGCAGAAGTTCCGTAACGAGGATCTAGTGCTTCACGTTTCGCCGAGCTATAATCCGCAAACGCTCGATCTATCCAAGTACGAGCCATTTCTCGAAGCGCTCTGCGGAATCCGCGAGTACCAGTCAGACGCCATTCGCGAAACCGTTCGGTACTTCTTGGGTGGACAATATAGCAATACTGAGGAATTGGCTACGCAGAACTACCAAGGCAATTCGAAGCTTCAGGACAAATATGGATCTCTGAAAGCTTTCATCAAGACACTTCAACTCCCGGACTGCTTGTCGTGCTCTATCGACCATGCAACTGGTACAGGCAAGAGCTACGCGATGTACGGTATCGCACGCATCCTTCTGGCAGAAGGGGCTGTCGACCAAGTTCTCGTCTTGTGTCCTTCTATCACGATCGAAACAGGGCTCACCGAGAAGTTCCGCTCTCTCTCAAGCGATCGGATACTCAAAGATGTCCTGCCCGAGAACGCCAAGGTACTCAACCCCCGTATTGTCAACGCGACCGGAACGATCGAGAAGGGGGATATCTGTATCGAGAACATCCATGCAACGCGTATCAACACGAAATCTGCCATCGAGGACAGCTTAACCGGCAAGGGTGCTCGCACACTCATCCTCAACGACGAGGCGCACCACCTCATGAACGCGCTCGATGCAGAGCTCAAGCAGTGGAAGGGGTTCCTTCTCGATGCGAAGTACGGCTTCCGGTATGTCGTGAATGTTTCCGGAACCTGCTATATTGGCAACGAGTACTTTGCAGACGTTATTCACCGCTATTCCCTGCGCGATGCTATCGAAGACCGCGTCGTCAAGACCATCAGCTATGTCCAGGAGGACACGCCTGGTGGAGAGGACGAGAAGTTCCAGAAGATTTACGCCAATCACACGGCCAACAAGACTACATATCGTATGGTGAAACCCATCACGATCCTGGTAACGAAAGACATCAGTGCCTGCAAGAGTCTTACCGAAAGACTCGTCGAGTTCCTTGCCAAGAAGGAGAAGACGACCAAGGGAAGCGCGGCTGAGAAAGTGCTGATCGTCACCTCTGCAGAAGAGCACAAGAAGAACGTCCAGATTCTCCGGATGGTTGATAACAAGGACAATCCGGTTGAATGGATCACGTCCGTCAGCATGCTCTCCGAAGGATGGGACGTCAAGAACGTCTTTCAGATCGTTCCTCACGAGGAGAGGGCGTTCAACTCCAAGCTCCTCATCGCCCAGGTGCTGGGCCGGGGGCTCCGCATTCCCAACGAATACAAGGGTGGCGCCCAACCGGTCGTTACCGTCTTCAACCATGAGAAGTGGTCCGGCAGCATTCGGCATCTCGTCGATGAGGTCATGGACATCGAGAAGAGGATCAACAGTTATCATGTTGACAAAGATATTGACTACGACTTCGAACTAGACCAGATCAACTATGAGCGGATTATCACCGAGACGGCCACATACGCACAGGAACAGGAATACAAGCTTCTTGAGAACAAACCCGTTAGCTACTCCACGCAGAATATCTCTGAAAACATGAACACGACCTATGTGGTAGCAACGCCGGGCCCAAAGGGAATTGACTGGCAAGATAAGACGCAGACTACGATAATTGAGCATGAAATGGTACCTGTTGAAGAAGTCGCCAATGACATCTTCAACAGACTCGTCGTCTTCGACCAAGACGCAAAGACCAGCTACAGCGAGAAATGGACGCGGGACAAGTTGGTGGCGAAGATCCGCGAGTCGCTTGCAGAAGTCGGCGACAAGTCCAACATGGTAAGCAAGGAGAATCGTCTGAAAACGCTGCAGGCATTTGGCATTATTCAGAGAGAGAAGAGTACCTTCCCCCGTATCGTTCCGATCTCAACGAAACCGTTCAAGATTGCAACCAAAGATATGCCAAAGCACAGCATCCCGTTCAGTGCACTTCGAAAGGATGGAGCAGTTTTCCTGGACGAGAATGCCTTAGTCCTCAGTACCGAGTCTGACACGGAGTTGCTGCAACAGCTCTTGGACGATGACGACCTGCCAAAGAGGGTAATGAACAACGTCGACAATGCATACAACTTCAAGACCCCAGTTAATGTGGTACTCACTGACTACAGACCAGAGCAAAAGTTCGTGAGCAAGCTGGTGGAGGAGAAGAACGCGAAAGCGCTTGATGCGTGGATCAAGTCTGTCGACGTCGGTTTCTATAGCATCCCGTATACGTGGAGAAAGGGAGAACACCCGAAGCAGGGAAGCTTCAATCCGGACTTCTTCATTAAGGTGAACGACGACGTCCTTTGCGTAGAGATCAAGATTGACAATGATACCAGTGATGAGAACAAGGCAAAACTGTTAGCTGCGAGACTACACTTCAAGACGCTCAACGACCTTCTGGCAGGGACGACCTACTACTTCAAGTTTCTGTCGCCCGTCAATTACGAGTTGTTTTTCAAAGCGTTGCGCGAGAAAACCTATGCCACCTTCAAGTCCAAACTTGAAGCCGATCTCGAAGGCTAGAGAAGCGAAGACACTCCGGAAGAGCACGATGGTCGATTAGACGATACGAGAAACCGTGAAGGCAGAACTCGCCTCACAACATAGACTGATATAGACGAAAGTAGTTATGGGGGACCAGTGAACAGATTCGCAAAGCCAACACCTGACATAAAGTGTCTTGAATGTGGCGCGGAAGGAATCATTGATGGTTCCGATTTCTGCAAGTTTAGTGTGTTGGCCAATTCTGATGAATCCACGATGACTTTCACGTGCAAACGCTGCGGGAAACCAATAATTGTCCTAAGAGACCAAGTTGCAGTTTCCCCTGATCCGTTGTTTCAGACTATTGGGATACTTGGCACAAGTAACGGAATGATCCAGCCCATCGACAATGATGCCTGTGGACCAATCACCATCAACTACTCAGATAGTCACAAGACGATTATTGATAGTGGCACAGCGAAAATGCAGTTTAGAGATCCTAAGACGGGCAGATTGTTGTTTGAGACGACCATGGAGATAGGGAAGGAGCCAGAGTTTCTTCTTTCGCCTGGCATCTACCGAGAGTATCCTCTGCCGGAGCCTGTAGACAAGATATTCGCCATTTCTCTAAGAGCAATTGTCGCTCCAGAACTTGAGGACAAGGTTGAACTTTGGCTACGCCCAGTACAGGACGGCGACGGACGCTATTCCTCGATTCGAATCGCAGTTGCAACAAGCTCGCCGGATGTCTTGCCTGAGAATCGGGTCAATGTGATCTGCCACCTCTTCGCGGTACGCGAGATGTCCCAATACGCTTTGTGGCTCAGACAAATGTTTGAGGCAATTGAGCAGACTAATGAAGGAAACTTCGAGACAGCGTTATTGGATTATGCGCGAGCATGCGAGATCTTCATAGGCGACTACCTGCGGCGGACATTGAGACAGGTATATAACTTCGATGACGCTCTTGCGAAGCAGGTAGCAGGAACTCAAGCAGATGAACGAGTCGCCAGAATTCTTCCCTTACTCACTGTTGACCCAAGAGCTTACGATGATGCCAAAAAAGCCTGGCGGAAGAACGTTAAAGACGTAAGAGATAAGAAGGTCGCGCATGTTCCGGTCACTATTGAGAAAGAGGAATGCTGGAAGGCTCACGATTCTGCCTACTGGTTCATAAGAGCTCTTCAGAGCCAATGCAAATTTGAAGCAGGCAAGAAATGGGATTACTGGGCAAGACCGACTGAAAATGGCGAGCCAGAGAACCGAAGAGGGTCAAAGCGTCGCTCTGCCTGAACATAGAGCAATATGCAGAATCATCGGCGTGCACAATGCATAACTATGCTCACGTATCCAGCAGTGTCTGTCACTGTTGGCCGCTGAGCCAAGTAAAGGAGCCAAGGAGTCTCCACTAGAAGACTGCAGGACGCATTATACGACACGAACCCTGAACTCCGGTGCTATGTGGATTGGTCTAATTGTTGTCGGGTCTCTTAACCGGACGAGATGGAGGATCTATGGAACGATATCCGAAAGGCCTTTCAATAGGAATTGACGACTTCCGCGATTCTGACTGGAAGTCAGCTGTCACTTCTAGTGAGGGGAAAGGCTACACTGGTATGTGGGAATCGCTGTCCACCGCCGCTCGATCCGCCGTGAACGGGGGCAGAACCTCTGAAGGGAAAGTACTGTGGCTGCTGGCGGATGCATGCTCTATGATACTCAATCCAGGTAGCCCTAACGAGCCTTTCAAGCCGTTCATAGTCATGAAAGGTAACCATACGGCAATACCGGAGGACTTCGAGAAGTCAGATATCGATTTCTTCTCCCTGATCGTGGAGGAGGTCGACGATGCATGGCTCCAAGCTCGCTTAGCTGATTTGGTTTGGCTACTGAAGAAGACGCCACGAAGTCCCGAGCACGCGTTAATGGCTATCGACGCCTACCGAAGAATCCCTCTTGATGTAGAGACATGGGGACGCGGGGGAGATGAATGCTGGGAGCGCGCAATCAGCCTGACCCAAATGCTAGGGGCCGGAGCGGGGGAGCGGATAAAGGAAATCGAGACCGCAATCGTAACTGCCTTCGAAGTTGCCAAGAGCGAAGACGGGTTCCTCTCACTCTGGTTGGCCGACCTGCTGGCGGCAAACCGACTTGCTCACGAAGAAGCAGCTGGCATCGCCAAGAAATTGGAGTCGTTGGCACGATACTCCGACGAGCAAGGTGACCTGCGCAGTGCGAGAGAATTCTCTGCGGCTGCTGCAAAGTGGTTCCGACAGACAGGAGACGTCGCTAAAACCACAGAGATGACCGCGTTTGTGGCGGAAGAATGGGTCAAAGAAGCTGTTGCTCGGGCTTCGTCAGATCAACCGAGTCACATGGTTGCAGCGAGCTTCTACGAAAAGGCGATCCAAACGTACCGCTCCATTCCCCGACGTGAGCGCTCCACCTACCGCGTTGACGAGCGGATGGCTGAACTCCAGAAGAATCTTAACGAGGCGGGGGAGCGATCGCTGGATGAGGTGAAAGCATTCAGCTCGGACCCCATCGACATCACGCAGTCTGTCGAGATCGCGCGGAATGCCGTGAGGGGAAAGTCGGCTACTGATGCTCTGGCCGCTTTCGTCACAGTGTACCCTGGAGCTCGGGTAGCCCAGATCCGAGAGTCCTCGGAGAAAATGCTCCGAGAGCACGCACTGGAGGCGCTCATCCCTGCAACGTACATATCCAAAGACGGTCGTGTGATAGGGAGGCGTCCAGGAGTGGAGCAGGGTAATCCCGACTCCGAGAACAACAAGGCAGCTCTATGGGCGGAGATGGTAGAGTACTATGCCATGGAAATTGGCCTTGCTGTTCCAAGTTACATCTGGCCTGCTTTGAGGGTCATGGTTCTCGAACATCGGTTACGCGAGGGTGATTTTGTCGCCGTTGCCGCCCACTCCCCAATCGTTCCGATTGGCTGTGAACGTCTGTTTGGGAAAGCCCTCTTCGCTGGATATGAAAAGGACTTTGTTACAGCACTGCACTTGCTGGTTCCGCAGATTGAGCATATGGTACGCTACCATCTCAGGGCTGCCGGCGTCAAGACCACCACCCTCAGCGACGACGGAATTGAGACGGAGAACGGACTAGGCACACTGGTGAGTTTCCCCGAGACAACCCATATCTTTGGCGAAGACGTGTCATTCGAGCTCAAGGCTCTTTTTTGTGACCCTTGTGGACCGAATCTTCGCAATGAGCTTGCTCATGGTTTGCTGGATGACGAGGCGTGCCAATCCGCATATGCAGTCTACGCTTGGTGGTTCGGACTGAGAATTGTACTTGGGGCATTCTGGAATGCAAAAAGGAAGGCAGACATGGGAACAGATGCAAACGGCAAGACATGAACCGAATGGCCATTGCGAGCCCACAAAAGTTTGCAGCCAACCTTGGGTATGTAATCCCCAACGTGAAGACTTGCAGCAGCTCCGTGGTCCTGAAGTTTTGGACCACCAACTACGTCCAAATTGGACGCCCTTTTCGTCAATTGAACCCTTATTTGGGCAATTGAATCAAGAAACCAGCAATTGCCAAGACACCAGTTACCGACTCATCTTTCCACCATTCTGTCCTCACAGCTCACTCTGATCGCAATCGAGTGCCAGGTGAAAAATTCTAGAATGAAGAGTGCTGCCATTTCTGACTCCTATGCAGTGACGCGGGTTTCCGAGCACGAAACATCAATACTCTAATGTCTCAGTCCAGTGATTAGACAAATAGAGTCGTGGAATTGATGACGGCAACGCAAGCGACTGTACTGCAAATATCTCCTCCACGGTTGATTGTGCCAGCGTCTGCGGTGGTAGCGGTGTCATCGTTCCGAGATGTATCGGGTATCACGTCTTTCTCTGTCTCCCTTGTTTGGCCTCTTTCCGTGGCTAGAATTCGTTGATGATGCTGCACTAGTATTGGAAAGTACGGCGCGGCCGCCTTGATAACTGACGCCGAAGGAGGCACCATGGCACGCAGAAAGACAAAAGACAACACGACGGGAGCAAACCTGGGTTTCGAATCGAAGATCTGGAGCATGGCTGACAGTCTGCGCGGTAGCATGGACTCGGCAGAATACAAGCATGTCGTCCTGGGCCTCGTCTTTCTCAGCTCTGCAATATTCATGGTGTAAGGAGGTGAATGATGGGTCGTGAATCCAAGTACTTCACGCTGAGCCTGGAATCCCTCAGGGCCCTGGGGAACTGGGCTGCGGACTGCGCTGAAAGAGCGCTGCCGGTGTTTGAGAAGCATGCGGTTTCAGATACCCGACCCCGGGCGGCGATTGAAGGCATCCGGGTGTTTGCCGGTGGGGGAAAGCGCACGGCTCAGCTGCGCTCCCTTGCTTTTGCAGCGCTGGCCGCTGCCCGTGAGGCCGGCGATCCGGCTGCAGTTGCGGCCGCTCGCGCCGCTGGCCTTGCCGCATCGTCCGCCTACACGCATCCTTTAGCGGATGTCCACCAAACCAAGCACGTTGTCGGTCCAGCGGCCTATGCCGCCCTGGCACTGGAGCTTGACCACGCCGGCGATCCAACCATCGCTGATGGCGAGGTTCGCTGGGCGATCGAACACGTCCCCTCGGAAGTGCGCGAAGTCTTGCTTCAGATGCCCGCTCGTCAAGCGGGAAACAGCCGGTTGGACAAGCTCCTCTATGCGCTGGATGCGGGCATCCGCAGTCGGACCTTGTCGCAGGATGCTTAACATCAAAATCGATACCGACAACGCTCCACTTCCCCTTGGGGAGCGCAAATGGAGTTGTGTGATTAATGACGGCGAATGACCAAGCCATTCCAAGACCACATCTTCTGAAATCGACAAGATCCAGAATGACTCCTAGCAGTGCTTTCTGAGCCTCATTTGAGATGTGGTGGTTCGATATTGCTTCTGACCGTTCGGCTTGTTCTGTAGCCAAAGGCGACTACCCTTTCTTATTGAAGCTAGGCTATCTTCAAAGCAACGGAGAACCTCGCTGTGATATTGATGGCCAAGGAGACGGCATGGTAAGCGGAAAGGCAATAGGTATCTCGATAATGGCAAGTCTGTCTCCCGAATTCGGACTGCGTGACACGCTGAACAGCGTCGATACTCCGTACGCCGAACGTCGATTGATGTTCCTCGCCGAATTAGACTCATCACAGATGGGGAACAGACATGAACGCTGAAGACCCTACGACCTACGAGCTCCGTGTCCCAAGGTCTGCCGAAGTGTTCGAGGAAATCTGTCTCGATCTTTGGAGGATCGAATGGGACGACCGGAATATCCAGAGACTGGGAGTTCTCGGGCAAGAACAAGGCGGAATCGATATCTACTCGCGAGATCCACGCGACCTGGATAAACACCGGGTGATCCAGTGTAAGAGATACTGGCAAACCAAACTGACTACGAGAATCGTGGACAGTATTGTCGACAAAGTGCGTGGGTCCAAGCTGAATCCCATTTCAGAGCTTGTCATTGCCACAACTACCCCAAACAACGCTCGTATCCAAGAATATGTAGCCAAGATTGCGACGGACAACATTGTCAACGGGCTTTTTGACATACATGTCTACTCGTGGAATTCCATCTGCTCACTTTTCCGACTCCATCCTGAAATTCTCAGGCTTCACTATCCGAACCCTTTTGGGCTCCCAGAAGACGGCGCATCTTTCACCATTAGCGGTATCCTCATGGACGAGGTGAGACAACAGCTCTCCAGTGGGAGACTTGACGAGGCGCTTGTTCTGCTTGACGCGATGCTCCAGAAACAGCCAGCAATGGATGACAACATGCGATTTCGCGTTCTAACCAACAAGGGTGTCGTTCTGTCAAGAATGGGTAAGAAGATTGAAGCGCAAGATTCCCTTCTCAGGGCATATGCCCTCGCCAAGACAAATGAGGTTGCTGGGACCAATGCGGCACAAGCATGCTTGATGGTAGGAGACTATGTACAAGCTTCCGAGATCGCCAAACATGTTGTCCAGTTCTCACCGAGCAGTACGCTGGCTTACAGAGTGCTCGTTCTGGTATCGCCTTCTTCCGTTGACGCGCAGTTTGTATTGAAAGATGCTCCGGACGGTGTCATGCAGTCAGGTGACGTCCTCTTCGCTCTTGGCGCGGTTGCAATGAGGGAGTCAAGTCGTGACAACGCGATAGAATATCTGGAGAAGAGTCTTGCTGCATACGGTCACGATGACCCCATGACATGTGCGTACTTAACTGCAGCTATGATGGAGAAGGCGCAGAACGAGCTGCTGGAGTATGGCGAAGGCTTTGCCGATGGTCCGGCAGCGCAAACTATCATGCATAGAGCAGAACATCTCCTGGCAGTCGCTATTGGGAATCCAAGTGAATTGCCAAGGGAGCTGGTGTGCGATTGCTATCGCAATCGCTGTCGCGTTCGCATGTGGCTCAACGAGATTGGCGGAGCTGCAGAAGATGCCGCCTATGTCATGAAGATAGCGCCTGAAGACCCCATCAACCAGAAGATGTGGGCGACCATTCTCTATCTCAGAAACGACGTGGATGGCGCTATCAAGATGCTTCGTTCCATCACGAATTATAGAGATGTTCCCGATGCTCTGGACATGTTGGCTCGTCTCCTCTTTGAGCAGAAAGAATATCAGGCTTCATTAGACGCTACCGTTCAATTCCTGGAGTTGCCAAACAAACCTTTTATTCTAGCTACCTTCGCTATGCACTTGAAAACGCAGGCACTTCTGAAGCTTGGCAGAACAGATGATGCCAGAGACTACGTGGACAGCCTTCTTTCTGGCGATTCCAGCAACCCCCTCTGGATAGCGGATCGGTGTTGGTGCCTGTGCGCGGCCGGGACGAATAGTCATGAACCATCGCTACAGGCCCAGCTTGAACAGACAGTCAAATTGACGACATCCGCTATTTCAACCAGCATTCGCGACCAAATCTCCAACGTAATGGTATCGATCTCAAGATGGGATTTGAGCGTCAGAATCGATGAGGTAGATTTCTCGACAGACACATACGATACACACTCAAAAAGGCTTCTGCACGGCTATCTCACACTTGGCCGTTTTGCGGACGCCATGAGTCTATGCGACAAATTCGTACAGGCCGATATTCAACAAGGCCAAGTTCACTGGTATCGTGCACAGTTAAACCTCCGATCGGGGCACATGATTGAAGCAGAAAGTGACCTGAAGACATGTCTCCACATGGAGCACGCAACCTCTGTTCCTGAGGAGAACATCGAACCCCACTTGCTTCTAGCAGAAGTACAGCTGGCGAATGGACATTTCACCGATGCTCTCGAGTCAACGACGACCATTTTGGATCCATCGAGGATGAATCCAGTCCAGTTTGACAGACTCATTGGTCTCCTGATCGGACTGCAGCAGTACCCCCGAGCCCTCGTCGCTGCTTACAACAGGATCTTCGACCCTAACCACGGAACTCAACCAGAGACATACCTATCGTTTATGCGCTGTTTCATGACCATCGACCGTTTGGTGCCTGATGTGCTCGCGCAAAGCGTCACAGTGAACGAAGACAGCGCCGTACTACTCGAACTGTCTCCTGGAATCAAAGTCTGGTATGTACAGGATTCGGCGAGCCGACCACGGATGGGCAACGTCGTCTTCCTGCTTCCTACAGATCAACTCTGGCGTAGTATGTTGGGAAAATCTGTCGGGGACGCGGTTACTATCAAGGCTTCCAGTGGCAATATGGATGCCACTATGCCGATTGCTCAAATTACAGGGCGATATGCCATAGTGCTCGATGAGTGCTTCACGTCCTTTGCCGGCCAGTTTCCCGACAGGAATGACATGGAACGTGTCCCTCTTACCGCTCCGAACGATGCGACCAGTGTTTCTGAGCAGTTTGAAAAGCACATTGCCGATGCCGCATCCTTCGGAAAACATGTCAGGCGAATCCTGGCAGCGCAGAGAAGCGGGCAAATACCGCTCTCACAAGCATCACGCTTGCTCGCACGAAATCCAGTCGAGCTGTTCCAAGACGTTGCAGCAACTCCAGGCGAGTATGTCATTGCAACAAATCCGGGAACTCAGCCTCGAAAGTGCGAAAACTCGATCACATCACTCGTGGTCGATCCTCTTTCGTGCCTCATTCTATCTGGCATTCCCTCTTTCAGAAATGGGATTCCGACTCGATGGTCCGTAGTCTATGCACACACGACGATGGATGTACTAGTGGAAGCATCGATAGAGCTTGGAACATACGTTCAACACGGAATGGAGTCGCTGGTATCTCTTGATGGCAAGCACTTTACCATCGCTACTGTAAACCCCGCAATCGTTCAACGGAGACTCTCTCAAGTCAACACCGCCATTGAATGGCTTAGAGAACATGCATCAATCGAGCCTTGCGGACTAATACTCCAATACGGAGGAGAGAAGTACGAGCAAGCCACATTAGTTCTTGGCAGAGCTGAAGTGGAGTCTATCGCGCTGGCGCAGGAATCATGTCATGCTCTACTGTCTGACGAACTATTGGTGCGATCCGTGGCTGTATCCGAAGGAGCTATCTCCTTGTCCTCTCAAGATGTTCTGCAATGGGCTCGCGAAGAGAACCTGATTGCTGAATCCGAGTACGTAATGGGGCTACTCATCCTCTATCAGGAAAACATACGCGCAGTCTACTTCGATTCCAATGCAGTTGTCGCAGCATGCGAATCGGCACACTGGCAAGTGCAACTTCTGCCTCACAGCTTCTTTGGCATTCTTGCCGCTGACAACGATGGTAATGAAGGCCCGGTTATTGCTGGCAAGCTTGCAGTTCAGATATACATGCACGTTCAAGATCCATCAACTCGCAACACAAATTGGTGGCCGATGCTGCTTGATGCTGTGGCGCAGGGGCGCGCAGCAACTCAGGCTTTCCAGGTCATGCTTCAGTCAATGGACAAAGAACTTCACCTCGTTCCTCAGGCCATGCAAGAGTTAAGGAAGATGGCCTCAATCTGGATGGGAACGCATGTGGCAACCTAGATGCTGAAGCGGACTGTGTAAAGCAGTCTTGTCTTTTACGCTACCGGTTCCTTTCTCGAAAACCGGGTTCATCTCCAAATTCCCCGATTCGCAGCTAATTCTCCGGATTCGCGCTGACGCCGCTTTCTGACTGACACTTCTCCCACTTCTGGCCGAAAACAGCTTTCCCTATGTCATCAATTCGCCCGCGTCATCAGCATTCTTCCCCGAGATCAATGTCGTACAATTCTGAACGCCCTACGCAACCATGCGCTTTTGTGGACCCTGAATTTCAGGACTCTAATTGCAGAAACCATTTCAGAACTTCAATTCATCATTCCAGAAGATGCTAATTGTTTCTCGCCTTTTTGGCTCAGATTATCTGCATCATTGATTTCGTTTCTGCATATTGTGGGGAGCAACATATGCAGATTTGTCGGAATATGTCCATGGCATACTCATGTCGCGGAATTGTTCGCAGTTCACATCCGTGTTATCGAAGAAAAACCCTCTCAACTATTCCTACAGCGTTTCTATTGTCCTATCTTTTTGATGTACTTCGTGCTCCGTGCTCCGCCGGTCTTCGTGATCTTGCCGTTTCTAACCATCCTTCCCAGGGCCGCTTCAATGGTCGTCGGGCTGATGTCCGGGAAAAGGTCTGAGATATCCTTTTTGGACATGGGCTTTATGCTGCGCAGAACTGCGGCTTCTATTCTTTCCGCCTTGGTCGCGTACTTTCCCTGAACGATATCGAAACGTTCATTCAATTTCCTGTAACAGACTAGCAGCGCCGTCAGGAAGTCTTCCATGAACGGGAAATAGGAGTTCTCATTCGTGTGCCAGTCTTTCGAAGACATCCCCAACGCTTCGTAGTATTGAGATTTCGTGTTGTTGATTTGCTCCTCGAACGACACGTATTTTCCCACGTCGAATCCGCTCTTGTACAGCATAAGCAGGGACAGCAGGCGCGACATGCGTCCGTTGCCGTCCGTGAACGGGTGGATGCAGAGGAAATCCAGAACAAAGCATGGAGTGAGCAGAAGGCTATTGATGGAACTGTCGCTGCGAGCGGACATGTATGCCAGGAACAGCTGTTCCATTGCCTCCGGCGTCTCCGCTGCAGTAACCGGCGTGAAGCGGATGTGCCTTGCGCCAAACGTATCTATTGCCATGATCACGTTGTCGGATCCCTTGTAGGCGCCTCCGCCCTGCGGCGTATACGAGAGCATGGTCCTGTGCAGTCCCAGGATGATCGGGCTGTTGATCTCCATCGTCGGGTAATTGCTGTGGACAAGGCCGAGAGCGTCGCGGTATCCCACGATCTCCATCTCGTCGTGGTTCAGCGGAGCAGTGTTCCCGTTGACGATCTCCCTGATCCGCTGGTCGGTCGTGACGATCCCCTCGATGGCATTGGAACCCTTCACGGACGCTACTCTGGCGATCTGCTCAAGGCTGCTGAACATGTCCGGGAACAGGTCCATGCGTCCTGATTCCATTGCCTTCATCTCCCTGATCGCTCCAGTCAGGTTGGCGATGCTTGCTGGCACCATGCCCTGTCCAAGGAACGTATAGTCGAATCTCCTCATATCTGCACCTCTGTCTCGCTATCTGCATATATGTTAGCACATTATGTGCAGATTGCTATGTGTTTCTGCATATAGACGAGGCAAAGATGTGCAGTATCGTACAGTTTCGAGAGACAAGATTGAAGAATCCCAAAATGCCGGTCTTGGCAGGGATGTTGTGTAATTCTGAGTGCCCCACTAAACCATGCGGGTTTGCGGACCCGGAATTCCACGACTCTAATTGCAGAAACCACAAGAAGAGGATTGTCTATGAACAGAGCACGGACGGTCCTCTCCTTTCTAACCATTTTCAGTGTTCACGATCGCCAGCTATACTCTCCTGTGTGGAGATGTTACAACGCGCTTGCTTGCTAGATGCATGAAAGGAAGACATGCTTGTTGAATGCCCGAACTGCCATGAACTGTACGACAATGCTGTTGATGATGCATGTCCAAAATGCACCGTCACGCACAAGATCGTCTGTCCCAAGTGCGGAAAGTTGTATCTCACAAACGAACCCTCGGTGCCCATGAGCAGGACTAAACAAGTGGAGGCTCAGTATGCCATTGAAGGAAATTGACAAACGGAAAGGATTTACCTTTCTGGAATCCGGCCCGGTCGTGCTGGTTTCCACCAACGACCATGGCAAGGACAACGTGATGACGATTTCCTGGCACATGGTGATGGACTTCACCCCGCACATTGCCATTTCCACCGGGCCGTGGAACCACTCTTTTCATACCATGCTGGAAACAAAAGAATGCGTCATCAATGTTCCTACGGTTGAAATGCTGGAGACGGTGGTGCACATCGGCATGGTTTCCGGTACAGAAGTGGACAAGTTTGAAAAGTTCCATCTGACCGCACTTCCGGCAAAAGATGTGAAGGCACCACTGATCGGCGAATGCCTTGCCGCTCTGGAATGTAAGGTCGTAGACTATGTGAAAAAACACGGCCTTGTAATACTGGAAGCAACCCGCGTCTGGTACAACGAAGGAAAAACGGAGAAGAGAGTCTGCCATGCCATCGGAAACGGCAGTTTCTCTGTGGACGGCGAAATCATCGACTACCGCAGCTTAATGGAAAAGAAGGTGCCAGACGGGGTATGATACAAAATTCCACGCAGTGGGTGCTGCAAAAAGAGTCGTGTAATCTGACAATGTGTCGTGTAATCCGACATTAAGTCGTGTAATTGATGACAGCGAAGAAAGCGGACCGAGATGCTAGACGGGGCTCGTAAGACTTTCCGAAATCAGCTGGAAGAGTGATCTGAATACGAGCAGTCCCACCCCTAGGCAGGACAAATACCAGAAGGCGTCTTCAAACGCGGCAAGGTTCTACCGATGAGTCCGGACCTCCCGAAGGAAATGTGTGCGATATGTGTCCCCATTCGTATAGAATAATAGGGACAAGGAGAGAGTAGAGCTAAAGCTACCAGGCGAAGCGTTGAAGACCGCATGCTACGCGGTCATAAGAACAGCATCTACATGTTAGCGGACTTTCGTGACCTTGGGAACTTGCTATTCAGTGACCATTTTGATATAATAATGGTCACGAGGTGGTGAGATGAAACCAGATACTATCAAGCAAAGGATTGAAGACCAC
>Ga0209744_1000218_pt1 | contig 18704 bp, 12 predicted proteins | sample BarGraNGADG00311_2_FD_184494 | JGI IMG/M metagenome (GOLD analysis project Ga0209744, IMG submission 184494) | Arctic peat soil microbial communities from Barrow, Alaska - Barrow Graham LP Ref core NGADG0004-311 (SPAdes) (version 2) | ecosystem: Environmental > Terrestrial > Soil > Wetlands >... | reverse complement strand
GCCTCATTTGTTCCCGGTTTGATTAAGGCTGGAGCAAATATAATAGGCGGATGCTGTGGCACAACTCCGGAGCATATAAGGGAGATGGCAAGAGCGATAGGCCCCCCAACCCCCCTTTAGGGGGCAGGGGGGCAAAATTTCAGAACGTCGCCTTTACTATCCTGGCGATATTATCAGACCTCCCAAGCGTATAGTAATGGATACCCGGGACACCAAGTTTAATTAGTTCTCTGGATTGTGCTGCAGCCCACTCTATACCTGCCTCTCTTGCCTCACTGTCATTTTTACACTTTTGTACTGCAGTAAAGAGATCATGTGGCAGATCTATATGAAACGTCTGAGGAAGTAACTTAATATCGTTCAGGGCAGAAATGGGTTTAATGCCAGGTATTATCGGAACAGTTATCCCTATCTTTCTGCACTCATCCCTGAATCTGCAGAACTTATTATTATCAAAAAACATCTGTGTTACAACATAACTGGCTCCTGCATCAACCTTTCTCTTCAGGTTTTCCATATCTACCTGTCTGTTAGCGGCTTCAAAATGTTTCTCGGGATAACCTGCCACTCCTATACAAAAATTGGTAGGATCAGCATTTTCAAGATTATCCTCAAGATATTTACCCTTATTCATATCAGTGATCTGCTGAACAAGCTCAAATGTATAGGTATGACCATTCTTCTCCGGGATAAACGACCTGCTTCCTTTCTGTGGATCTCCCCTTAATGCAAGAACATCATCTATCCCCAGAAACCTCATTTCTATTAGCACATTTTCTGTTTCTTCTTTAGTGAAACCCCCGCAGAGAACATGCGGAACCACAAGTATGTTATACTTATATTTGACAGCTGCCGCAAGAGCAAATGTCCCGGGACGCAGACGAACTACCCTCTTCTCAAGAAGACCGTCGGGCCGTTCTCTTAATATTGTCTCATTCCGGTGAGACGTGAAGTTAATATAGGCTGGTTCATACTCAATAAGTCTGTCAATGGCTGTATAAGTTCGTTCAATACTATGCCCTTTCAAAGGAGGCAGGAGTTCAAATGTAAATAATGGCCCTTTTGCGTTATTAATCTTTTCTATTACAGTCATTTCAAAGTGATATCATAAATTCGGAGAGAGCCATTTTGCAGCTTCTTCGTTGGTAAAATTTTTCCTTTTTGCATAATCTTTCAACTGGTCTGTACCAATTTTCCCTAAATTAAAATATGTTGATCCGGGATGAGAAAAGATATACCCGCTTACTGAAGCGGGAGGTATCATTGCGAAGTTTTCGGTGAGTCCGGCCCCTATCGCATTTTCAGCTCCCAGAAGGTCAAAGATAACTTGTTTTTCCGTATGATCAGGACAGGCCGGGTAACCCGGGGCTGGTCTTATCCCTTTGTATTTCAGTTTCAGCAATTCTTCAATCGGAAGATTTTCATGCTTTGAGTAACCCCAGTATTCCCTCCTGATCTTTTCATGAAGCCATTCAGCAGTGGCTTCAGCGAACCTGTCGCTCAGAATCCTGATCATTATTGTGGCATAATCATCTTCTTTGTATTTATCAAATGCCTCATTATCAATAGCAGCAGTTACTACAAAAGCCCCTATGTTATCTGTTAATCCTGAACTTTCAGGAGCAATATAATCGGAAAGTGAGAGATTGGGGACCCCTTTCTCTTTTTGCTCCTGGTTCCTTAAAAACCTGAAAACTGAGTTAACTTTCTTTTCCCTTTTATCGGAAAATACTTTTATATCATCACCATCTGAAACCGCAGGGAATAATCCAAATACAGCTTTCGCTGTCAGTAGCTTTTGATCAATTACTTTCTTCAGATACATTTGTGCATCATCAAACAACTTCTTTGCCTCAGCTCCTTTCACGGGATCATTGAAGATTGCAGGATATTTCCCTGACAATTTCCATGCGAAGAAAAAGAAGGTCCAATCGATATAACCTGAAAGTTCTTTAAGATCTATATCCTGAAAAACATGGAGTCCGGGTTTTTCCGGTTCAAAAAGCTGAATAGTCTGCCAGTCAGTGCTAAATTTATTTTTTCTTGCTTCACTTAATATAAGAAGGTGCTTCTCCGTCTGACGGGAACTATGATCCTCCCTCATCTTTTTATACTTCTCTTTAACAGATGACACATAAGCGCTATTATCTTTCTGTAGCAGGGATGATAGTACCCCGGCAGCTTTAGAAGCATCTTTAACATGAACAACTGTATGTGAATATGCAGGCGCTACCTTTACAGCAGCATGGATCTCTGAGGTTGTTGCCCCCCCTATAAGCAGAGGAAGACCAATTTTTCTTCGTTCCATTTCTGAAGCAACATGAACCATCTCTTCCAGAGAAGGGGTTATTAATCCACTTAGACCTATGAAATCAACATTTTCAGCAATAGCAGTGTCAATGATCTTTTCTGCAGGCACCATGACTCCAAGATCAATTATCTCATAGTTATTACATGACAGTACAACACCAACTATATTCTTACCGATATCATGAACATCTCCTTTAACCGTTGCAAGCAGTACCTTTCCTGCTGTTTTTTTCTCTTTACCCTCGCTTTCTTTCTCAATATATGGTGCAAGCTTTGCAACAGCTTTTTTCATTACTCTGGCACTTTTAACCACCTGGGGAAGAAACATCTTTCCCGATCCGAAAAGATCACCTACTTCGTTCATCCCTCCCATAAGCGGGCCTTCAATTAATTCAATTGATCTTTTGAAGAGGATACGGGCCTCCTCAACATCCCGTTCAATAAATTCATCGAGCCCCCTGATAAGGGAATGTTTGATACGCTCGATGACGGGTAGTTGACGCCATGCATCTTCCACTTCCACCTTTTTACCCTCATTCTTTATACCTTCAGCAAATTTTACCAGCCTTTCAGTGGAATCTTTTCTCCGGTTAAGTACTACATCTTCAATAAGGTGAAGAAGATCCGGCTGTATTTCCGAGTAGACCTGCAACATACCAGGATTTACAATACCCATATCAAGGCCAGCTTTAATTGCATGGAATAGGAATACCGAGTGGATTGCCTCACGAACCTTGTCCGTGCCCCTGAATGAAAATGAAAGATTGCTTATTCCTCCGCTCACTTTTGCGTAGGGCAGGTTCTGCTTTATCCATTCAGTAGTCTTAATGAAATCAACAGCATAATTATTGTGTTCTTCTATCCCGGTTGCAATTGCCAGTACATTGGGATCGAAAATAATATCCTCCGGAGGAAATGCAAGCTTATCGACCAGCAGACGGTAGCATCTTTCAGCTACTTTGATCCTTTTTTCCAATGTATCAGCCTGACCTGTCTCATCAAAAAGCATAACAACGGCAGCAGCCCCGTATTTTCTCACTTTACGGGCATGTTCAAGAAAAATCTTCTCGCCCTCTTTCAGGCTGATTGAATTTACAACCGATTTCCCCTGTATGCATTTTAGCGCAGGTTCAATAACATTCCAGCGCGAAGAGTCTATCATCAGGGGAAGCTTTGAAATATCAGGTTCTGCCATGATAAGATTTACGAACTTTACCATAGCTTTCTCCGAATCGAGCATAGCCTCATCCATGCAGATATCTATTATCTGTGCCCCTCCTTCAACCTGGCTTCTTGCAACAGCCAGAGCCTCATCATATTTTTCTTCCCTGATCAGCCGTGCAAATTTTATGGATCCGGAAACATTGGTGCGCTCACCTATATTTACGAAATTGGTCTCTGGTGTAATTGTCAGAGCTTCAAGTCCGCTGAGCCTTGTATATTTCTTAATTTCAGGCCTGACTCTTGGTTTATATTGCTTTGAGGCCTCAGCTATTTTCCGGATATGATGAGGAGTTGTACCGCAGCAGCCTCCAATAATGTTCACCCATCCTTCTTTCATAAAATCCTCTGCTATTGAGGCCATATAAGATGCTGACTGATCGTATTCCCCAAATTGATTTGGCAGACCTGCATTAGGATGAACCGAAACATAAAATCCTGTCTTGGATGATAATTCCTCAACATAAGGGCGCAATTGTTCTGCTCCGAGGGCACAGTTCAGTCCTATACTGAAGAGAGGGAAATGTGAAACAGATACTATGAATGCTTCAAGCGTCTGACCCGTCAGGGTTCTTCCGCTGGTATCAGTAATTGTACCTGACACCATCACCGGCAGAGTTCTCCCTTTTTCCTCAAATACCGAATCAATAGCAAATAGGGCAGCTTTGCAGTTCAGAACATCAAATACTGTCTCGATAAGAAGGACATTTACACCTCCGTCAATGAGTCCGCGGACCTGCCCGGAATATGCCTCAACCAGTTCATCAAAAGTTATCGCCCTCGCACCCGGGTCGTTAACGTCTGACGACATTGATGCAGTACGGTTTGTCGGTCCAAGTGTTCCGGCAATAAAATGTTCTTCCGGTTCCCTGGAATTTTCAAATTCAACAACTGATTCAGCAGCTATGCGTGCTGACTGAAAGTTCATTTTATAAACCTGGTCCTCCATTCCATAATCTGACATGGAGATCCTGTTTGAATTAAACGTATTTGTTGTAATTATATCTGCCCCTGCTTCGAGATATTCCCTGTGGATACCTTTGATTATACCAGGGTTTGTGATAGACAAGAGATCATTATTCCCCTTCTGTGGTTTTGGATGATCCTTAAAACTCTCCCCACGATAATCATTTTCCAGGAGCTTGTGTTTCTGGATCATTGTCCCCATTGCGCCATCGAGGATGAGGATCTTTTGTTGAATTAGCTGTTCCAGAGAATATTTCATTATTTGATTCCTTTTCTTCCTGTATTTACTATAAAAACATCCAGATTACGGAGTTGTTCTCTTAAAGTGTAAAGTCTTTCAAGATTAACAACTCCAATTACATATTTATAAAATCTCCCACTAAAGTATTCCGACACTTCTTCAAATCCAAATAATTCCTTATCCTTTTCATCTTTATATCTTAAGTATACCTCCAGTTTGAAGTCGCGTGTGTAATGAGACACAGTTCCCTGCCGGAACTTTTTATATTCATACCTGTACCCATAAGAGTTAGCGGAGATATCCGAGAGCACGGCACTACCGGTTGCATGACCGCCGGCTCCCTTTCCGCTGAAAAACTGTTTATCGGCAAAGGCTGCCTCTGTTATTACTCCATTATATTCATTATCAACATTATAGAGGTATTTGTCAGATGAAATAAACCGCGGAAGAACAAAGCTGGTTATTGTACTTTCATTTGTCTTGCCGACATAAGGTACAAGTTTAATCTTAAATCCCTTTTCTTTCGCATACTGGATATCAAATTTTGATATAGTACTAATACCGTAATGAAAGACCTGTTCCGGTTCAAGAAACATACCATAGGCATGACCGGTAATAATACAAAGCTTGTATTTTGCATCCCAACCCTCAACATCAAGAGTCGGGTCAGATTCTGCAAAACCCTTTTCCTGTGCTTCTTTCAAAGCCTCAGCATAAGGCAATCCCTGATTATGCATTTTTGTCAGGATGTAATTTGTGGTTCCGTTCAGTATTCCACGCAGAGAGTAAAGCAGCTCATTATCATAATATTCCTCAAGATTTCTGATAATGGGAATACTTGCTCCCGCCGAGGCTTCATAAAGTAGGGATACTTTGTATTCTGACTGCATATCAACAAGTTCCTTAAAGTGTTTTGCCACCATCATCTTATTGGCCGTCACAACGTTTTTACCGCTTCTCATTGCAGTTGTTACGATATTGAATGCTTCTTCCGGATCATCAATTAACTCAACCACAAGATTGATGGAGGAATCATTCAGGATATCATTTTTATCAAAAGTAAAGTTTGTCATTGGGATCCTTCTCTTTTTTGTCCGGTCCTTAACGCAAATCTTAACTATATCGGCTTTGAATCCCTTGCTGCTGTTCAGAACATCATGAAGTCCCTGACCAACGCAACCGTAACCGAATAAACCGATTCTTAATTTTTCCTGTGTCATTTCTATAGTACCTTCCTGAATGCCTGTTCAAAATCGTTAATAATATCATCTATATGCTCGATCCCTACTGAAACTCTGAAGAGACCCGGATCAATACCCACAGCAAGTTGTTCTTTTGCAGATAGCTGCGAATGAGTGGTTGCAGAAGGTTGAATTATAAGCGTCTTGGCATCTCCCACATTTGCAAGGTGACTCACTAACTTAAAATGTTCAACCAACTCAACTGCTTTTGATTTTTTTGCTTTCAGAATAAAGCTCAGAACACCGCCGGCCCCTTTTGGGAGATACTTTTTAGCAAGCTCATTATAAGGACTTCCAGGCAGACCCGGATAGTTTACCTTCTCAACACCGGGATGTGCCTTTAGCCATTTTGCAAGGGCAAGCGTATTCTGAATATGTCGTTCCATCCTGAGTGAAAGTGTCTCAAGTCCCTGAAGAAGAAGAAAAGAGTTGAACGGGCTTATTGCAGGACCAAGGTCCCTTAATCCTTCAACACGTGCTTTTACAATGAAGGCAATATTTCCTGCTGGTGAAGTCTGGGAGAAGATCTCTCCGAAAATTTTTCCGTGATAACCTGCCGCAGGCTCAGTAAATACAGGAAAGTTTCCATTGTTCCAGTTAAAATTTCCGGCATCGGTTATTACCCCTCCAATACTCGTACCGTGTCCGCCGATCCATTTCGTTGCAGATTCAACAATTATATTTGCACCATATTCAATAGGACGGCACAGGTAGCCGCATGCTCCAAATGTATTGTCGACAACCAGTGGTAGTCCATGCTTTACAGCCAGTTTTGAAAACGCTTTAAAATCAGGGATCTCGAAGCCGGGGTTGCCTATTGTTTCAACGTAAATGGCTTTAGTACCGGCATCAATTAGTTTTTCGAAGGAAGCCGGATTAAGATCTTTTGCAAATCTTGCCTCAATTCCGAAGTTGGCGAATGTAACCTTAAACTGATTATGACTTCCGCCGTAGAGAAAAGGTGAAGTGATGAAGTTTTCTCCATTCTTTAAGATTGTTGTAAGCGCAATGAACTGCGCTGCATGCCCCGAAGAGACTGCAAGCGAAGCGACACCTCCTTCCAATGCAGCAACCCTTTTCTCGAAAATATCGGTAGTAGGATTATTCATACGTGTGTAAATATATCCTCCTTCTGTCAGCTCAAAGAGATCTGCTGCATGTTTTGCGTTTTTAAATACATATGATGATGTCTGGTAGATAGGCACTGCTCTGGATAATGTATCTTTATCCGGTTGATGACCTGCGTGTACCTGCAATGTTTCGAATTTTATTTTTCTATTTTCCATTTTATTTAATTTTAAGTTTTACTAATACCGGCTAAACAGATATATGTATCTTGTTTAGACCTCCGGTTGTTGACTAAGATAAATGACTGAATACAAATCAAAATGTTTACCGGCACATGCACATAGGCATGAGCGGCATGATAAAGTTGTTGTGTGTTAAATGAATTGAATCCATGGTTACCGTGTTAAATTTTTATCATCTCCCGGCTTTCCGGGATTAGGTTTTGGCACCGTTTTCCGCCAGATGGCGGATTGGTTGCCAGGGTTTCACAGAGCCTAATCTCTTCACCCTTCTTAATAAAAACCAAACACCCTTTTAAAGGAAGGAATATTTGATTTGTGGGGTCAAAGGTAAAAAGGATTTTTGGAAATACAAAATTTATAGCCCATTTCTCCCCTTTTTGACTCCTTACCGCCCTAAAGGGCTCTTTCTCTGCCTGTTTTTTGCCCCCCTTTAGGGGGGAAGGGGGGCAAAAATCAGGGCAAGAGCTGGGTCAGGTGTCAAAAAAACTAAAATTTACCTTACTTTTGTCCTACAAAAAGCAACATAATGCAAAACAACCTTTTCATCTATAACAGCCTTTCGAAGAAGAAAGAACTCTTCAAACCACTTCATCCGCCATTTGTCGGTCTGTATGTTTGCGGTCCGACCGTATACAGTGATACCCATCTCGGACACGCCCGGCCGGCAATAACCTTTGACCTTCTGTTCCGTTATCTGACCCATCTTGAATACAAGGTCCGTTATGTCCGTAATATAACCGATGTCGGACATCTTGAAAATGAGACACTTGGAGAGGGTGAAGATCGTATTGAAAAGAAAGCCAGGCAGGAACAGCTCGAACCAATGGAGGTTGTACAGAAATATGTAAACATCTATCATCGGAACATGGATCAATTAAATACCTTGTCACCTTCAATTGAACCAAGGGCTACCGGGCATATTGTGGAACAGATTGAACTTATCAAAATCCTTATTAAAAATGGCTATGCTTATGAATCAAATGGCTCGGTTTATTTCGACATATTAAAATATAATGAGAAATACAACTATGGTAAATTGTCTGGCAGGGTTTTAGACGAACTTATCAGTAATACCCGCGATATCGAAGGACAGGATGAAAAACGGAACTCGTTCGATTTTGCACTCTGGAAAAAGGCCAGCCCTGAACATCTAATGAGATGGCCATCTCCCTGGAGCAATGGTTTCCCCGGCTGGCACCTGGAATGTTCAGCGATGAGTATTAAATATCTTGGTGAAGAGTTTGATATTCACGGAGGAGGAATGGATCTCCAGTTTCCCCATCATGAATGTGAGATAGCACAGTCGACAGCTGCCCTTGGTAAAGAATCGGTCCATTACTGGATGCACAATAATATGATCACTATAAACGGTCAGAAGATGGCCCGTTCACTCGGCAATTTTATTACTCTCGATCAGCTTTTCAGCGGAAATCATCCGGTGTTAGAGCAGGCATATTCGCCTATGACCATTCGGTTTTTTATCCTGCAGGCTCATTATCGCAGCACTGTTGATTTTTCTAATGAAGCCCTTCAGGCAGCTGAAAAAGGACTCCAGAAGCTTATGAAAGCATTAGCTTCTCTCAATAAACTCAAACCATCAGATCAATCAACAATTGACATCATCAAACTGAAAGAAAAATGTTATGAGGCGCTTGATGATGATCTTAATAGTCCTGTATTATTGTCTCATCTGTTTGAAGGAGTGAGATTTATCAATTCAGTAATTGATGGCAGTGAGAAAATTGATGCTCCTGCACTGGAGTCATTGAAAACACTTTTTAACACATTTGTTTTGGAGATTCTTGGATTGAAGGATGAATCATCCGGAATGGGTGATGAGAAACTGACCGGGGAGTTGATGAATATTATTATTGATTTACGGCAAGCAGCTAAAAACAATAAAGACTGGTCCACATCAGATAAGATCCGAAAGGATCTGAAAAATGCTGGAATTGCATTAAATGATCTTAAAGACGGGGTGGAATGGGAGAGAGAGTAAGGGGAACTTAATAAGAAAGGATCATGACAACAGGCAAGAAATCAGCTCCCTTTGTTTCCTCAGCAGTTAATATCGGAGGTACCCCTCTCGGTGGCTCCAACCCTATCCGTATCCAGTCGATGACAAATACCGATACACTCGATACAAAAGCATCAGTGGCACAATGCATCAGGATCATTGAGGCAGGAGCCGATTATGTACGACTTACGGCACAGGGTCTGAGGGAAGCCGGGAACCTGGAAATCATTAAAAAAGAGTTGCGAAAATCCGGCTTCGACACACCTCTGATAGCAGATATTCATTTTAACCCTGTTGCTGCCGAAACTGCCGCCCGGCTTGTTGAAAAGGTGAGAATCAATCCCGGCAACTACGCTGATAAAAGAGCATCTTTTGAAAAGCAAGAGCTGACCGAACAGGAATACAGCCTGGAACTTGAGAGGATCCACACGAAATTGCTCCCACTTATAAATATCTGTCGCGACAATAAAACAGTCATACGAATAGGTATTAATCATGGCTCACTCTCCGACCGGATTATTACCCGCTTTGGAAACACCTCAAAAGGAATGGTGTTTTCAGCTCTGGAGTTTATCCGGATCTTCAGAGCAGAGAATTTCAATGACCTGGTACTTTCTATGAAATCCTCCGACATTGCTATAATGATCGAATCTACACGGATGCTTGTATACATGATGCAGAGTGAGGGTTTATCTTATCCTCTGCATCTTGGTGTAACCGAAGCAGGTGAGGGTGAGGATGGAAGGATAAGATCATGTGCAGGAATAGGGACTCTCCTTGCTGAAGGTATAGGAGATACCATACGGGTCTCTTTATCAGAAGATCCTGAAAAAGAGATCCCTGTAGCAAAAAAACTTGCTGGTTACTATCCCAGAGGAGTATCCCGGACAGCCCCTGATAAACCTATTAGCTTTAAGTCCCCATCATCAAAACCGGAAATTCTTAAAAGAATAAATGGTCCTCTGGTAATTTCAAATATGACATCTTTCCCTGAATTAGATGTTGCCGGATACAGGAAAGCAGGATACAATACCGATTCAGTATCCGGTGAGATAAAGAGAACCGACGGGTCATCAGATCTGCTAATAGTTAAAAATTGTCCTGTAATCATCCCGGAAGATGTTTCCCTGGTGCTCCCATACAAGATATGGTTTGATAATAGAGACAATAACAGAATATTTCCTTTATTCTCTCCCGAGACATTTCACCAGAGCAGCTACAGATCACAGAAACTAAATGTCTTGCTGACCGGATCTCATTTCAATATTGAATACCTGAAAAATCCTGATCCTGCAACAACACTTGTAATTTTCACATTTAGTCCTGAAAAAGAGAAATATGCACCTCATAACTTTCTGAATGCCCTTGAAGAAAAAAACCTTAGTTATAATATAGTCCTGAATCCCGTTTTCAATGAAAATAATCTGGAAGACCTCCAGATTAAAGCTTCTTCACTTCTTGGCCGTTATGTTATTGATAGAAGAATTGCCGGGATTTCTGTGACTAATTCCGGAGAAGTGGATTTCAGTGATGTAACGGCTCTGGCCTTTTCCATACTGCAATGTACTGAAACCCGCATCACAAGAACTATGTACTTGTCGTGTCCGACCTGCGGCCGTACTAAATTCAATCTCCAGGAATCAGTAAAAAAAGTTAAAGAGGCTACAGGGCATCTCAAAGGACTAAAAATAGCTGTTATGGGATGCATAGTAAATGGCCCTGGCGAGATGGCAGGAGCCGATTATGGATATGTCGGTGCTGCCAATGGCAAGGTTCATATTTACAGGGGAACTGTTCCGGTTTGTAAGAACATTCCGGAAAAAGACGCCTTGAAAGAGTTACTTAAGGTAATTGAGAATGATCAAGCCAACCTGTAATCCAGCTGTTTCTTCTGCAGATCAGCTTTTACAACCTCAATATTTACACGGTCACCAAGAGTGTAGATTTTACCCGTTGAACGTCCTTTAATGCAATAGTTCTCCTCATCATATTCATAGAAATCATCAGCAAGCTCCCTGATATGGATCATCCCCTCGCACTGATTCTCAACTATCTCCACATAAATTCCCCACTCGGTAACTCCTGAAATAACCCCTTCAAACACCATCCCGGTTTTGTCACTCATATACTCAACCTGTTTGTACTTAACAGATGCCCTCTCAGCCTCTGCAGCAAGCCTTTCCATTTTTGACGAGTGGTCACACAGTTTTTCATATTTATCCTTGCTTCCGGGATTTTCTTCATCCAGGTAAGCAGACAAAAGCCTGTGCACCATCATGTCGGGATAGCGACGTATTGGTGAAGTGAAATGAGTATAGTATTTAAATGAAAGTCCATAATGACCTATGTTATCTGTTGAATAGATCGCCTTTGCCATCGACCGCAAAGCAAGTGTTTCAATAATATTTTGTTCCTTTTTCCCGGCGACGGAGTGTAATAGTTTATTCATTGCTTTCGGCAGCGAGGTCTTATCGTCTTCAATAAGCTTATATCCGAATCGGGTAATAAAATGGCTGAAGTTGCTTATCTTCTCAGGATCAGGTTTATCGTGAATACGGTATACAAATGTTTTTCCCCTGAGCTTTTTCCCTACATATTCTGCAACATGCTTGTTCGCCAGCAGCATAAACTCTTCAATAAGCTGGTTAGCTGTACCCATTTCGCGGAATTTTATCCCGAGCGGCTTTCCTGCTTCATCAAGTTCAAATCTCACTTCAATTTTCTCAAAGGCAAAAGCGCCGGAAGCAAATCTTTTTGTTCGTAGTTGCTGAGCAAGCCGGTGAAGTAATGCGACCTGTTCTTTCATATCTCCCTCCCCTGTATCAATTACCATCTGAGCTTCATTGTAAGAGAATCTTTTATCGGAATTAATAATCGTCCTTCCAAACCATTCATTAATTACTTCCGATTTATCATTCAATTCAAAAACTGCCGAGTAGGTAAGCTTATCTTCACCAGGTCTGAGTGAGCAAATATTATTTGAGAGTCTTTCAGGAAGCATTGCTACTACCCTGTCAACAAGGTAAATGGATGTCGCCCTCTGCTTTGCTTCCTCTTCCACTAGAGAGCCGGTTTTAACATAATGGGTCACATCTGCAATATGAACCCCTATTTCCCAGTTACCGTTTTCGAGCTGTTTCAGCGACAGGGCGTCATCATAGTCTTTAGCGTCGACCGGATCGATCGTAAATGTCGGTACCTGCCTGAAATCACGACGAGCCTTTATATCACTTTCAGTTATCTCAGCCGGGATCTTTTCTGCGTCGCTCTCAACCTCTTCTGTAAAACTATATGGCAGTTCAAATTCAGCAAGTATGGCATGCATCTCTGTTTCATGCAGACCCGGATAGCCCAGAACATTAATGATTTCTGCTACAGGATTTTTTGATTTGGGATCCCAGTCAGTCACTCTGGCGACTGCCTTCTGGCCCTGCAATGCACCATTAAGTTTTGATGATGGAATATACAAGTCGAAGGGCATGTTTTTGTTATCGGGAATAAGAAATGCAAAGTTGGGCATGATCTCAACAGTACCTACAAATGATGTCCTCCATCTTTCAATTATCTCCACAACCTCTCCCTCTGGCCTGGCTCCTTTTCTCTTTGCATAAAGCCATACTTTAACTTTATCGCCATGAAGAGCAGTTTTCAGGTTTTTAGCTGTGACAAATACATCGTCTTCAAGATCGTCAGTTGAGATGAATCCGTAGCCCATCCTGGTCAGATCAACAGTACCTGTTATATAACCACGGGTTACCTTTATTCTGTATTTACCATGAAATATTTCCTGGACACTGCCCTGTTTGGTAAGGCTCTTTAATATATCTGATATCATCTGTTTTTCAGGTGATTCGGTGATATTAAGACGTTTAGCGATCTGCTTATAATTGAGCCCCTGCTCGGGGTTTTTGGTCAATACTGCTTTTATCTGCTCGGTAAGCGTTTCCCTTGAATTATTGGAACTTTGGTTACCCTTTCCCTTCTTACTCATATTTCAGTTTTTGCGAAGGTACAAAAAGGAACCATAAATTTTAATACATTTGATTGATAATTGGATTGTCATGGCAGGCTTGAAATCGATTCTTTCCCAATCTACTAAAGTTGTTACCCGGAAAACAGGTAATGAATATGTACTTGTTCCTATAACTAACAACATAGCAGATATGAACAGCGTTTATACCCTTAATGATACAGGCGCCTTCATATGGGAACATATCGACGGGAAAAGGAGTATTGAAGAAATAATCATTACATTGACAAGTGAATATGATATTGACCCCAAAAATGCAGAGGCAGATGTTTTATCTTTTGTTGAAAACATGAGTAAATATCTTATTATCCATTAATTATGTAATTTTGTATTTAAAATATGAGGAATTATAATTTAAATATTGCCGGGTATAATATCGGGTTTGAGGCTTCAGCGAAAGGGCCGGAGCTTAAACCTTCGGCTCGATTCCTCAGAAATATAAATCAGGATAAAGGATCTGATATCCTGATCCGTGTTCATTCAGAACCTTTTAATCTTCCTAAAGGAGCCGAAAGGGTTTTCCGTGCACCATATGTTGAAGAGATAAATGGCATTCAGTTCAATAACGTAACAAACTTCTGGAGTGTATGGAAACACCGCTCCGAGCTCTATATCTGGACGATCTTCCCTCTCTCCTCCACGGAGAAAAATGCGGTATTGAAATTTTCGCTTACATCAATGGAATGGGACCTTTGGATTTATGGCTCCCAAACTGAGACTGATCCTTTTGAGTATCCGCTTGACGGACTGATACTTTATTATCTCACAGTTATTAATGGGGATATAATGATACATGCATCGGGAGTTAATATTGCAGGACATGGTTATATCTTCAGTGGTGTATCAGGAAAAGGGAAATCAACAATGGCAAAGATATGGGATAATTCAGGAGCTAGAGTAATACACGATGACAGGCTTATTTTAAGAAATACTTCAAGCGGCTATAAAATGTTTAATACCCCGGTCTACAATAACGATGAACCGCGTGAATCAATCCTTAGTAAAATTTTTATTATTGAACATGGAGTTGAAAATATGCTTGTCCCTTTAAAAGGAGCAAGTGCTGTTACTCAGGTGATGGCTAACTGTATTCAGCATAACTGGGGAGCAGACATCATTGCCCGTCTTTTGGGTTCTATTTCAATTATGTGTGGGACGATCCCGACTGCGAAGTTATTTTTCAGACCCGACAGAAGTGTAATTGATCTTATCCTTGAAAATGAATAATTGGAGGAACAATCATTCGATTGTAAAAGATATTGGACTGACACTTCTCTCCGAGGGAAAAACCATCCGGATCAAAGCTCATGGATATAGTATGTTTCCCTGTATTAAACCAGGCTCCTTGATACTTATTGAACCATTAAAGATCAAAGGATTACCGCTCCCTGGCGAGATAATTGCCATACGAAGAGAGAGTGGACTTATAGTCCATCGTCTTTCAAAAATAATTAACAAAAATGGCGTCGTATGGTATATAGCCAGGGGAGATAGTAATGCATATGCAGATAATCCCTTAAAAATCGATAAAATAGCAGGAAGGATAGTGCGTGCTGAAACTACCGGCGAGAATCCGGTTCCTGCTGATATCAGAATTAATACCAGGCCAAACTTTTTTGTTAACAGGATAAGAGTGATAGGGTTACTTTTATGGAAGAAAATGAACTAAATGAAGGAGAAATTAATACTATTCAGGGAATCATTAAAGCTTGTCTGGAACAGCTCTCCGGGGTGGACATTTACTAATATAGTAGTTTCTGTTCTCCGGAGTATATTTCCTCTGATACTAATCTGGCTTCTCAAAGACGTTGTTGATGATATAACGAAGGCTGCCACAGCTACCCCCGGAAGTCACTCAGTAAATGTGTTATGGCCTATAATAGCAGTGGTAATAATCTGGTTCCTCGATGAAGCCACATCTGATTTCAGTAGCTATGTCCGTAAAAAACAATCTCTGAAGCTCGAGGTTTACATGTACGGGCTTTTGCATACCAAGGCTATAAAACTCGACCTCATAAATTTTGAAAATCCCGAATATTTCGATTGTCTGTCACGGGCATCCAGGGAAGCTCCCTGGCGCCCCAACAGCATCCTGAACAACATGGTTTCCCTGCTGAGAGGGTTTCTGTCGCTATTGCTTATGGCAGGACTAATTTTGACTCTTCACTGGACACTTGTCGTACTCCTGGTTGTTGCAAATATACCGGGGATATGGTTACGTCTTTATTATGCAGATATTCTCTACAATTTTCAGAGGCAACAGACCCCGGAGGCAAGAAAATCAGCTTATTTTAACTGGCTCCTCACGGGAGACAGGCCTTCAAGGGAACTAAGGCTTTTCGGACTGGGAAATTATTTTATCGGCCTTTTTAAAAAATCCTTCCTGAAACAAAAAGAAGAAGAGATCAATATCATCAGAAGAAGAACACTGATAGAACTTATTTCTAACCTTTTCAAAGCATCGGCCCTTTTAATAACCCTCTTGTTCATTGCACATCAAACGATCGGAGGAAAACTTACCCTTGGACAAATGGCAATGTTCCTGCTTGCCTTCAGGCAGGGAATGATATATATTAAAGATCTGTTCGGATCACTGGCCGGACTTTACGAAGATAGTCTCTTTATAGGGGATACATTTGAATTCCTCAATCTGAAAGAAAATGTAATAGCGGTTGCTCCGATAATATCTTGCTCACCATTAAAGAAAAAAATAGTCATAGACAACCTGTGCTTCACTTATCCGGGCAATAACTTCAAGACTATCAGTAACGTCTCCTTTGAGATTAAAAAGGGGGAAATAATAGCACTTGTCGGCCCGAATGGAGCTGGGAAAAGCACTCTTGTCAGGCTTTTATCCAGGCTTTACGACGCCGATTCAGGAAATATTAAATATGATGGGGATGATATCAGGAATATCGATCCTGAAAAGTATAGAAAGCTATTTTCAGTTGTATTTCAGGACTTTATGCTGTACAATCTTTCTGCAGGCGAGAATATCCGGATGGGGAATATTGAGGAAAAAGGTCCTGCAGTCAGAATAAAAACATCAGCTGAAACTACAGGTGTTCATGAATTAATCAGTAATCTTCCTTATGGTTATGATACAGTTATCGGGAACCTGTTTGATGACAGCCGGGAGCTCAGCTGGGGAGAGTGGCAGAAAATTGCCCTGGCAAGAGCTCTGTTCAGGGATGCTCCCATACTGATTCTCGATGAGCCTTCCAGTGCCCTTGATGCTGATACAGAATATGATATCTTCAGCAGGTTCAGGGAAATAGTTAAAGACCGCACATCAATTCTCATCAGCCATCGTTTTACAAATGTAAGTCTGGCTGACAGAATTATTGTCCTCGATAAAGGATCAGTTGCTGAATCGGGCACTCATGATGAGTTGATGAAGAGTGGTGGAATATATTCCTCAATGTTCGCAAAACAGAGCAGCAGGTTTAACAAATGAAAACGGGAGTAAATATCAGGGATGAAGAGAGCCTTCTGCTGGAATTATGCCGTCTGGAATTCCATGATGAACATTTAAAAAAGATCAGATCTCTTACTGCAGTTGTCCGGGATTGGAACTATTTCAGAAGACTTGCCAACGTTCATGGAGTAGCTGCACTGGTCTGGTATAATCTTGAAAAACATCAATTGCTTACCGGTGTACCCGAAGAAGTTGCAATTTTTCTTAAGGGAGCATTGATGCGGACTCTTAGCCGGAATGCGTTTAACACCGAAGCAATGGGAGAGGTTCTCCGGTTGTTGAATAAGGAGAATATCAAAACGGTTTTGTTGAAAGGACTTGCCCTTGAGAATACTGTATATGGTAATTCAGGACTACGGCAGATGTCTGATGTTGATATCCTTATAAACAGGGAAGAGTGCATCAGAGCCAGGAAGCTGCTTATAAGCATCGGATATGTTTCACTTCCTGTAAAATCGCTCCTTCATGAACTGATTATTACCTCATATGGCAAGCACCTTCCTTCGCTTATTAAAAACGGGACTTCTGTTGAGATACATCATGAGCTTTTCGGAGAGAGGAATAATGTATTTACCCGGATGCTGTATGATACCAGCTATGTGGCTGAGATCAAAGGAGAAAAAGCCTGGTTTCCTCAGCCACAAATATTCTTTCTTTATCTTGTCAAGCATCTTTATCTGCATGAAATTGACAACGAATCACAGCTCAGGTTATATACCGATCTTGTTGTTCTGATGGAAAAATATCGTGCTGAGATAATAAATTTTGATCTTATTACACTCGCATCCCGGGCAGATATGTCTGATGTACTTGCCTGTCACCTTGAACTGTTAAGAGATATTTGGGGAGTTTCCTTCCCGGGTTTTATTAACGATTATATTGACAAATGGTATAATCCGGATACAATTAATAAGTTTATTTTCTTCCTCGGGAGTCCTAAGGATAACCCACAGGTTAATAAAGCAAAGTCCTATCGTAAGATTATAAATGATATTCCCGGATTACATCGTAAGTTTCTATATATTTTAGGAGATCTCTTCCCAGGTGTAAGATTCATGAAGAACCGGTATAGATGTAACAGCACCTGGAAGGTGTTGCTTTACTATCCTCACAGGGTGGGGAAGATATTGTGGTTGTTTCGACCCCCGGCCCCAAAGGGGAGCTAACTAAATGGAACGTTATCTCAAATATATGTTACTTTCTTTTTCTTGATAAAAAGAAAGTAACCAAAGAAAAATCAAGGCTGCAGAGAATTTTGGGGCTCCTGTTTTTCAGCTTGCCCGCGCAATACAACTCGTCGTCTCCGCCAGCTGGCGGATCCTCCTCAAACAGTATTGCTTACAGCAGGCCCTCTCAGCAAGCTTCAAAACAGTCGCTATTCCCAAAATTCTCTGAGGCCATTATAAATCCAAAAACTATAATGCTCTAACTTAATTTGATAGATCAAGGTGCGCAGGCAAAACGGAAATGGTGCGAAGTTCAGCCAAAACGGTTGCGCCAATATGGCAAGTGTTGCAGGCGCCAGTTTTGGTTGAAGTTGGCATTTCCGGCCTCTTTTTCTTTGGTTCATTTCTTTTGGAGGAGCAAAAGAAATGAACAGAAAATAAAGAAAAAGAACCGAAGAACTATTCATTGTGACGAGCTCGACGAAGTCAAAGTAACTGGGATATGGGCAGCGCCCTATATTTATAACCATCTATTTCAAGAAAAATCGAATAAAAATGAATTATTTTCAATTAAAACATAAAATAACTATAAAAACATTTTGTTATTTCCTTCTTTTTTGTTTAATTTTATAGTTACTGTCGTGTCTAAAACAATATTAATTCTGGCAATAATGAACAAGTTTCAGAAAGAGACTCTAAAAGTGAGGTTACTAAAACTTGCCAC
>Ga0209744_1000217_pt1 | contig 18785 bp, 16 predicted proteins | sample BarGraNGADG00311_2_FD_184494 | JGI IMG/M metagenome (GOLD analysis project Ga0209744, IMG submission 184494) | Arctic peat soil microbial communities from Barrow, Alaska - Barrow Graham LP Ref core NGADG0004-311 (SPAdes) (version 2) | ecosystem: Environmental > Terrestrial > Soil > Wetlands >... | reverse complement strand
GTCGAGCAGGACGGTGATGAGGCCCTCCACGTCGTTGTTCCGCTTGAGCGCCCTTACTTTCCTAATTCCCAAGAGTCCCACGGGCCTGCCTCTCATCCTGCCTGCGGAGCAGGCTTCTCCCGGCTCGCGCAATCGGATGCTGGGTCGTGGTTCGCCCAATGGTCGGGACTATGTCTCGTCACTTGCGCCACATGTCACATGCGCCGCAGACACATCACTATCGGAGTTCGGCTGAGTGCTGCCGTGCCCCATTCCGAGTGCATCTGTGCATGCCCTCCGGTGCCTGAAGTGGGGACAGGCTACCAGTTCAAGCACACTCTGGGGAGGATGCTCGTCCGCGAGGCCCGGCAAGGGTGCGGGAGGGCGGCTGTCTTGCGTAACCGGCGCGCTCCGGCAGCGTAGCCGCCCTCCCTGCAAGCGACCGGCCACCGTTTCGGGGACTTCGCCCACACGCACAGAACGTCCGGCCAAACACGCCCGTAAGCGACGCTCCGGTGCGCCTGCAAGGGTGACGATGGGGCGGGAAGGGGACGATGCACAGCCGACTACCGCTTCTCAGGGACGGGCGTTGCGCCGAAGTGCCCGTCGCTGAAGATGAAGTCCTCCCACTCTGGCGGCCAGGACTCATTTTGGACGTGCGTTGAAGCCCTGCGTAGGGCTCTGCGCATCAAGTGTTCGAACGCCTTGATCGTGGTCACCGCGCCCCGTGGCGACCGCTTCCGACCAGCCCCAACTTGACCGTGGACCATCTTGCTGCGGAGGTTGTAGGCGTTCTTCGCAGTCTCGAACACGGTCATGCGTTCTCGCGGCGTATCTTCAAGGAAGAACGCCATGCGAAGAGCCATCCGGTAATTGAGTTCGAAGCCTGATTCCTTGAGGAATAGCGCCTCGGCGGCGATCATCAGGTCGATCAAGGAATCCGCGGCGGCGGTCTCGCAGCCCTTGGCGAATCGATAGAGGGACAGGGAGAGACGGTCGTCGGCGAAGCCAGGCGAGCATTCCCGCCACAGTCTGGCGAATGGCTCGATGTCGTCAGCGGTGAAGGAGTAGTCGATTGCACTCCTCCACACGTCAATGACGGGCGTGCCCATCATGAAGGTAGGCCGGCCGTCCTCGGCGAACTCGATGACCCACGGCACCGTGAGACAGCCTGTCTTGTGTAGGTGAAGGGCTGTCGTGACGGCTCGTTTCACCCAGCCTGGGTGCGGGTGCCTCACAGCTTCCCATTCATCACTCGTCATGTCGGCGGTCATGTAACGAGTCGAATGGATTGCGTGGGTCGTTTCGTCGGAGGACGCACCCCACGTGGCGAGGCGGTCCCGCTCCGTATCGGTGATGCGGTCGATACTGTAGCCGTTGCCTATTGAGAGACTGTCGCCTTCATAACTGAAGTTCGCCAGCGGCGCGCACATTGTGCACGCGACGACCGGTCCCGAGTCCGTGTCCAAGACCGTCACCTCCAAGTAGACGCCGAGACCCTAAGGCCATCATCGGACGGAAACAAGGCGGGGGAAGGCTCCCCCCCAGACGCACGGAAGCCCGCCGAAACGCTCCAGCGGGCTCCCTGTGGCTCCTGTGGCCTGTCTGCGGCTGCTACCGGATGACCTCCCGTTGCTAACGGATTTGCCAACGCACCACCTATAACAGGGCAGAATCGGGCAGGACGTTGGCAGGGCACTCCGGGCGGACTTAGCCTCAAAAGTGCGCGGACGGCAGACAGGACCGAACGTGATAGGATGGCCTTCGACCACTCTTAAACCCATTCTGCAACCATCCGACCGCGAAAACGTGGTCCCGGCGCTTCAGGGGTACTAGTCGCGGTACGGCACAAGGGCATGGCTCGCGCGACGCTCGCGTCATACCACGGTTGTATCTTCGCCCGACCGCCGGGTTGATTCTGAGTCGATCCTGAGCATCGACGAGGGCGCGGGGCTGAGCTTCGTCGCGCCATTCATGTCGGCGGAATGCGCGTCGGCCGGTCGCGGTGCCCGGTGTCGCGGAGGCCGAGCTGACCGTATCTGTTCCCTCCCCACGCCGAGAGGGAGCCGTCGCGCTTGAAGGCGAGCGCGTGGTCCATCCCGGCCGATGCGGCCGCCCAGTCGCTGTCGCCGCCGGCGCGCGTCGGCCGATCGCGCTCCTCGGTGTCGCCGAGGCCAAGCTGGCCGTCGTTGTTGCACCCCCACACCCAGAGCGAGTCGCCGCGCTTGAGGGCGATGTTGTGATACCATCCGGCCGATGCCGCCGCCCAGTCGCTGTCGCCGCTGACGCGCGTCGGGCGGTCGCGGTCATCGGTGTCGCCGAGGCCGAGCTGACGGTATTCGTTCCATCCCCACGCCCAGAGCGAGTCGCCGCGCTTGAGGGCCAGGGTGTGCCACATCCCGGCTGAGACCGCCGCCCAGTCGCTGTCGCGGCCGATGCGCGTCGGGCGGTCGCGGTGCCCGGTGTCGCGGAGGCCTAACTGACCGTATCTGTTCCCTCCCCAAGCCCAGAGCGAGCCGTCGCGCTTGAGGGCGAGGGTGTCGTCCGCTCCGGCCGATGCGGCCGCCCAGTCGCTGTCGCCGCCGACGCGCGTCGGCCGATCGCGCTCCTCGGTGTCGCCGAGGCCGAGCTGGCCCCATGTGTTGGACCCCCACGCCCAGAGCGAGCCGTCGCGCTTGAGGGCGGGGGTGTGCATATATCCGACAGAGACCGCCGCCCAGTCGCTGTCGCCGCCGACGCGCGTCGGGCGGTCGCGGTCCTCGGTGTCGCCGAGGCCAAGGCGGCCCGAATGGTTCCATCCCCACGCCCAGAGCGAGCCGTCGCGCTTGAGAGCCAGGCTGTGCCACCCTCTGGCCGACACCGCCGTCCAGTCGCTGTCGCCGCCGATGCGCGTCGGGCGGTCGCGGTCCTTGGTGACGTCGAGGCCGAGTCCGAGCTCGCCGAATACGTTCGATCCCCACGCCCAGAGCGAGCCGTCGCGCTTGAGGGCGAGAGTGAAGCCGCTTCCGGCCGAGACCGCCGCCCAGGCGTCGTCGGAGACGACCGCGGCCAGCTCCAACCCGCGGTCGACAAGGCCGGCGGCACGCTCAAGGGCGACGCTGCGGCGCGCAAGTGCGCGGCGCGGTTCCTTGCCCGCGTCAGCCACTGCCTTGCTCCGCGACGCTGGCCAGCTCGCGCAGCCGCATGCTCGCCGCAGTGGCGCGACGCTCGACCTCGCCTGCCATCTCCTGCAGCAGGTCGCGCCCCTCGGCCTGCGCCTCCAGGGCCTCGGCATGCAGCACGGCGAGACTGCCTTCAGCGCACGATGCGATCTCGGCAGCGAGCTCTGCAAGCCGCGCCTCGACGGCGGCGATGGCGCGGATGCCGCGCACGAGCTTCACGCCCACGCCGTCCCCCGAGACGGCCTCCGGTCGCGTCCGCCAGTCGTCGAGGAGCGCCCGCAGCCGCTCTGAGTCGCCGACCTCGTAGGCGGCGTTGGCCTCGGCCATCAGGCGCTCTCGCAGCCCCCGGTCCTCGTCGTCAACGGCGAAGTCCGGATGCACGGCCTTGGCCACCTGACGGTAGAGCTTCTTTAGGTCCTCGGGAATCTCGGGCTGCGGCTGGGAGGCGGCCTGGGCTAGGGCCTCGGGGTCGTCCCCGAGCGCCTCGGTCGACTCGCGCGCCCGCGCCGCGCTGGCCTCGGCTTCCTGCTCGGCCTGGGGAGACGGGTCACGGGCGGCCAGGAGTGCGGCGATCTCCGCCTCGAGGCCGTCGAGTTCGGCGAGGCGCGTACCGACGATGGCCAGGTAGCGCAGCTGGAAGTCGAGCAGCTCGCGACGGCGCGTGGCCAGTTCGAGCTCGCGGTCGGCGAGCTCCTCCTTGAGGTCGGCAAGTCGCGCCTCGAGGCGGGCGAGCTCCTCCTCTTCCGGGCGCAGCACCGGGGATCCCACGCTCCTGCCGTCAGTCACCAGTCGTCCTCACCGTCGCTCGTTGTCTGAAAGAGAGCTGGCCGGCGGCACTGACCTGTGCTGTCGACTCGCTGCCAGTCGTCATGTTCCATCACCCGGGGCAGAAATGGTACCGCTTGAGGCCCGGTAACACAGGGGGGGCGCAGTGCGCAGGCCTCGATCTACAGCGGGACGCCCCCAGTGGGCTGCATCTCGTCTGCATCATGTACGCGGGCATGAAGTCGACTACACCAGAGCTTGATGCCGGCTTCGATCTCGCCGCCGAGTATCAGGCTGCCGTAAGTCTATTCGAAGCCAAAGCCCACTAGAGATAACCTGTCTATCGTCTTCATTCGGCTAGCGGTTGATCCCGCGTCCAACCTTTTCTCCATGTCATACTTCTTGAACTTGACCCCGTAAGCAGTGACTCCGCCCTCAAGATAATCAATCACTTCTGCCTTCACCGGCTCAGCGACGGATTCATTTCTTCGTGAGATACACCTCGCCATTGACGGTGACGACGGAGACATTGTTGAGTCCAAGGGTGGCGATTGCCTTCTTGACGCTGAGTGCGGCGCTCAGCTTGACGCCCTCGATCTTGGCGTTCTGCAGGTCACTCTTGGCGAACTCGTCGACAAGGTCGACGTAGATACTCCTGCGGGTAGACTTCGGAATCTCCGGGACAGCCACTAGGCGTGGCTTGGCTTCCTTGCTCTTCGGCATGTGTGTCCTCCATGGGTCGGTCTGACTGGCCTGACATTTCGGGGAACTTGTGAACCTACATTCAACTGTTGCAGCGACGGTCTCTATCCCGTTAGAGATTTCGCCGTAGGGCGAATCTCTAACGGGATATATCACCGCGAAACACGGAACCCGACGTCGGTGCCCGCGCCGGGACCGTTGTCCAAAACCAGTTCCAAGACACCAGCGCCGCCGCCAGTGTGCCAAGCGCCACCGCGGATGAAGCCACGCAGCCCCGTCTCCGCAGGGTTACTTAAGAGTTGACCTATACCGTTGCCGCTGTTCCAACCGCTAGCGCCAGATATACCAGTCCCAGACGGAAAGACATTTGGGGAAAGTGTGCCTGGTGTAGTTACGTTAGGCCAATCTATCCAAGACGAGTAGGCATTACCTGCAACACCAGGTTGACCCGTGGTTACGGTGCCTGACGTCCATTCATAGACGTTACCGGCTAGGTCCCAGATGACTTCGCCATTAGTCAGGGTTAGACTGGCTTTGGCGTTACGACCAGTACCAGACTCGGGGTCGGCACCGTCATACCCACAGGCGTCGAGTACACCAGTGTTACCACGGACTATACAACGAGTACCAACTGTACTGCCGCTCCAGTTAGCATTTCCACTTAGGACATTTTGAGCAAGCGTTAACCACCGGGCTTCACTAATTAGGTGACAACCAGGGCAAGCGGCGTCAGAAGCAGTTATAGAATCGGTTTGAGATATACTTGCCCAGGGCGTACTTGCAGCTTGGCTTGTCGCTTTGTCACCAACGTTTTTAGCCTCGTATTTCATAACACAAAAATCATTTGTACCGTATGTGCTGCTACCTGGCACCCTTATAAACCCTGTAGGGCATGAACTACCACCCGCATCAACCGATGGGCTGAGTTGGTTATTGCAAACCCCGGGACTTGATTCTTTCGTAAACCCATTCCAGATTGAATTCTTGGTGCCGTTCGGGTTGTAGCCTCTGATGCAATAGTCTGTCAGATTCACGACCACGTCGATGACATTTCCGCCACTGGGGGTGAATGCAAGGTCAGAATCGTATCCGTTACCAGAATAATAGTTCTTGCCGGCAGCATTGTGCCACGTACCGTAGTTCGTTTGGGATGCATCCATAGTCTCAATATCTGACTGGACACTAGTATCGCGCGCTCTTGGCTGAATGCCGCCATATGATACGAGGCCAATGGCAGCCAGGATGCCGATGATTGAGATAACGACGACAAGTTCGACGATGGTGAAACCTGGGGCGGTAGATTGTAGGTTGTAGATAGTAGATGGCTTACGAGAGCAAACACGATTCATGAAACTAGTTTAGCATAATAGATATGTATGTAAATAGACTCCTTAGCTAAGTACTGGTGTTGCCATGCGCTACATTGATCTGGACGACTGTCGAACACATATGTCGCGCGCGACCTGCAGCGTCTCTTTGAATCTCGTCAGGCCGCGTCGTAGGTCTTCTTGCACTGCTGCAATTCACGCCAATGATCCTCAAGGCCTGACAGGGTGGGACTGACGCCCAGGGTTGGCAAGGGCTGTGAGTGGCCTTCGATAGATCGACAGGCGTCCTCGAAGATTCGCGTGACCGTCTTGATCGCACCAGGAAGCGCACCAACCTTTATCTCGGCGAGCGTCGTCATGCGGACGTTCGGTTGATACCGCTGAGTCACACCCTTGAGCAGCTCAGTCTCGGTGAATACTTCGCACCAGGCTCTGATCCAATCGTAGCCAGTGCGAACAAGCGCAGCGCGGGCTTCTCCGTCTACGAGTTTCGCTGCCTGTATGGTCTTGTTGATTTCCTTCTTGATGCCTGAAAGCGTATCCCAGCGCGGACCGGAGGCTCGGGTGACCTTCCCTATGCCCTCGTCGTCGGTTACTTGGTAGTAGGCACAGCGTTTCGATTTCTCGAAGAGACTCAGCAGCGTCGTGGCAAAGAAGATGTCGTGCGTGAAGACGATGACTTGGTTCTCATCGGCGAGGCGAGCCACACGTTTGGCAACCTCGTTGATGCGCCGGTGGTCAAGGCTTGACACAGGGTCATCGAAGATCACTGGCGCTGTCGTGCCAGAAAGCCGCGCCTCAGCGAGGAAGTCAGCCATGGCAAGAACCTTCTGTTCACCTTCCGATAGCACCTTCGACGGCTTGATGTTCCCGCTCAGCACCTTGCGGCGCTGCGCCTTGCCTTGCCGTCCAATGAACTCGACTGTCAGATTCGGGGCGCGCAGGGCTAGACACTCCTCCGCAAAGAGCTTGTCGAAGTTCTGATTTATCAACTGGTCGCTTGCTGTCTTCGAAAGCTCCGTGACGCTGCGACTGAGATTGGGCAACGCGCGCACCAGAAGCCTGAGCCTGTCACCTTCCTTCGCGTTCCGAACCTGGCTTTCAATCAATCCCCATGATCGCGAAAGCTCGACGGCGGCCACAAGTTCGCGGACTTCACGCTTCTTCTCGACTAGGGCCGTCGAACGATTGGCCGCCTGCGCTCGAAGGCCGACAAGCTCTTCCGATACCTGAGCGAGCGCCACATTCAACTTGACTACCAGTGATGACACCTTGGCATGAAAGTCGACCGGGGCGGGTTGACTCTTGTCGATGGTGTCGCGAATCGAACCGAGTGAAGTTTCGAGATGCTCGACTTTGGCGTAGAAGGTTGGCTGACTGTCTCCGCCCGCCTGCTCCTTTATCAGTGACGTGACCTCGCCGATGTCGGCCGCACGAATCAACTCTGTCAGCACATCTATCTTCGAGCTTGCGGCACTGATGTCTGCGCTGATCTTGTCAGCAAGATAGTTGCCATACTTCTTGACAAGATCCTTCGCTGGATCGTCCAGCATCTGGCGGCAGTAGATGCATCTGTCGTCATCGTAGACACCCAGTCCGTCTAGGTGCGCACGATAGGCCTCCCCGCTGGACACGAACGATTCCCACGTATCCTCGGGATCAGCCGGAAGGTCGGCGGCCTTGAACATCTCGGCGCGGAAGACCTTGTACTCGGCCTGCAGCCCTGCTCGCTTGGCGATCGATTCGTTGTAATCGGTGACATCGAATGAAGTAAGGATCATGGCGACAGTAGAGGCCTGCGTGAGTACGCTTTCAGCGCGTTGCCGCAGAGAAATCTCAGAGTCAATCGTGTTCGCCTCGAGCGCGGCGACAGCTCTGCGGAGAGCGTCGATTCGTTCGTCCGCTTTCGGATCGCTATTGGCCCGGGCCTTCAGATCGGTGAGATCGGTGGACGCCCCAAGCGTTTCGATCAGCGGGTAGACCGTCGACTCTTTCGGAAACCGGCCGAGCAAAGTCGACGATCCGACACCAAGTTCCAGAATGGCGGCGTCGACCTTGGCCTGCACGGCCTTGATTCCCGCAATGACGTGGTTGAAGAGTGCGAGCGCCGCAGGCGTATAGACGTACTCCAGGTCATCGTCCACATGGAAGTTGACCGATGGGCTGTCGAAGATCGACATGCGCGTAAATGGCGCCTGACCGCGCTGCCCTTCCCAGACGCAATCGTCTTCCTCGCCACCGAGTACGTATGCGATCTTGGCCGACTGCGCCTGCTCGGCCTCTGCGCCAACGTCTCCGAGTATGACGTCCGCCGTACGGCTGTCGGCCAGAGCTTTGAAGACCCGCGCGTAGCCGGTCTTGCCGGTGCCGTTCTCTCCGAAGAGAATCGTCAGGCCAGCGTGAGGCTCGATCACCGAGCCCGGAACCAGAGCGTTGACCCCAGTGACCTCAGAGATCTTGGTGATGACCAGCAGCTGCTCGATCTCATCAGGGCTGGCCTCGAACTGAAGCGTGGGCTCTGGTGGCAAGACTCTCTCGTCCAACGACTTCTCTTGCCGAAACAGAGTGTAGGCGTGGTCGACATCATTCGAAGGGAGTGGGCGGCCCGTGCTGAGGACCTGGCGAACGACGTAGCGCGCCCATTCGTCGCTTTGGTTCGCCCAATCGGCAAGCATGGCGCGCGGATCACTACTGGCTGTGACCCCCGCCTTCACATCATCGCCCAGACTCATGCGATACGTGTTCTCCCACTTCTCTTGGGAACCGCCTCATCGCTCTAGCCCCCCAGTCTTGCTCTCCCCAACAATAGGGTCTTCCCCGTCTCCTAATATCATCATACGCCCAATTATACTCCCCATCCGATCCGCTCTCCAGGATCTGGCAGCTCATCCGCCAATCGTCAGAGGTGCCCTTGCCGGCTCCGATGCTACACCGCTCGCGGGACGGACTCTGGAATTAGCCGGAAGGATTGGCGAGGGCTTCCCTTTCGGCGTGTAGTCAGCCTGATCGTGCTGAGCGCCGCGGCAAAGGGTGACAACCGGACCCCGTGGGTGACAATGTACAAAGTCCCGAGCGTGGTCGCCGGTATCGAGAGTCACCGTCGTCACTTCTTCGTCAGATACACCTCGCCGTTGACCGTCACGACGGCGACATTCTTGAGTCCGAGGCTGGCAATCGCCTTCTTGACGCTAATGGCGGCGCCTATCTTGACACCCTCAATCTTGGCGTTCTGCAGATCGCTCTTGGCAAACTCGTCGACAAGGTCGACGTAGATACTCCTGCGGGTAGACTTCGGAATCTCAGGAACAGCGACTAGGCGTGGCTTGGATTCCTTGCTCTTCGGCATGTGTGTCCTCCGTGGGTCGGTCTGACTGGCCTGACATTTCGGGGAACTTGTGAACCTACATTCAACTGTTGCAGGGACGGTCCATATCACCGAGAAGCACGGAACCCAATGCTCGTGTCCGCGCCGGGACCGCTGCCCAAAGACAGTGTCAAGACTCCAGCGTTGCCGCCACGGACCCAATTGCCACCGCGGACGAAGCCACGCAGGCTCGTCTCTTCAGTGTTACTGTATATTTGACCGATACCGTTGCCACTATTCCAGCCACTAGCACCTGTTATGCCAGTTGCGCTGGCAGATGGATTAGGTGAAATAGTGCCTGGGTTAGTTATGGCTGTCCATTCACGCCAATTGTAACCTGTACCTGTTATTCCTGGTTGTCCAGTGGTTGAAGTGCCTGATGTCCATTCCCAAACGTTACCAGCCATATCCCAGATGACTTCACCGTTAGACAGGGTTAGGGTACGTCGTTGGTTGCCAGCTACGTTACCAGTGTCACTGTAACCGTCACTGGTATTAGAAACAGCTAGGGCGTTAGCTGGGACGTTGTCGTTATGTCCACTGTAGATGTAACCAGAACCGACAGTGCCAGTGCTCCAGTTACTACCTACACTCAAGACATTCTGGACAATCGTCAGGTATTCATCTTCGGTGATGAGGTGACAGCCGGTGCAGGCCGCAGATGAGGTGGTAATGGCGTCGGTTTGGGAGATGCTGACCCATGGCGTAAGGGCAGCTTGGGATGTAGCAACACCACCGACGTTTTTAGCTCCGTATTTCATGACACAGAAGTCGGCTCTACCGTAGGTTATACTGCCTGGGACTGGTATGAAGCCTGATGGACAGGATAAGGTCGGGTTAGCAGATATCTGAGCTGGTGTAGTGTTGTCGGCAATAAGATAGCTAGTGCCGCTCTTTGTGGCGGTCAGAGCGAATGTCTGGGGGTTGGTGGTGTTGGTAGATGTGTAAACGTAGACAGTACCACCACTTGATTTGAGACAGATTTCAGTACTACCAGGCGTAGGACAATTGTTAGCGGTTGGATAGGCTCCATTTATGACCTGAAAGATGTTTAGTTGTTTAGAAGCATTATCTAAATCAGATACTAATGAGGCTACTGTGGCTTTGGAACTGATGCCTGTATAGGCAACGATGGTTATGGCGGCCAGGATGGCTATTACTACTATGACGACTAGGAGTTCGACGATGGTGAAACCGTGAGCGGTGCGAGGCTTGCGGGAATCAATCGTCACATTCCCTTGTGGTGCGGCCCTGAAGACCCTGTGTAGATGTTGATGCATGAATAAAGTATAAGCAATGTGCTGCTATTGTGCAATAGTCTTGTGATGTAATTAGAGGCTTCATGGTTGGGTCGCCAGTCAGACCGTAGTCCTTGGCGTCAGTCGGGACGGTCCTGCTGCGGCGACACGTGGTTTCCGTACGCGTGGTTCCCGGGCGCGGTGAGGCCGTGGAAGGCTAGAAGTGGCAAGCGGCGCTTGGCTGGGGGTGCCGGCGCCACGAGCATCACGAGCCTCGGAACCAGCAGAGTGATGGACTTCGACCAACCGAGTCACCTCTCGTACGCCTCTCGCGCTCGCTGAAGGGTCCGAACGTGATTGGCTTCGCCCGGGCGAGCGTAGCGGAGCGCGTCAGGCAGAAGCTATCGTCAGCCGTAACTCTCGTCCTGCCGCAGACATCCCGCAAGAAGCTTCTTTGCCGATGACCGTTGCAGTAGTCTTCGAAGACCGTGCGGGCACGCTTTCGGTTGAGACTGTCCAGCATGCCAGCCATTTCTTTAGGGGCGAACCTATGAGTGACGGCGAGGTCCATATTAGCACGTGCGCTGAGTGTGGCGAGCGCAATATTGACCGCAGCACTTGCACGAATTGTGGGCTTCCCCTGGGCGGCAATATCGAAGTGGGCCTAAGCTTCGCTGCTGTCGCGTGTCCCAGCTGTGGGCGTTTTGCAATGGCGGGTCCGTGCCCAGAATGCGGCGCTCTTGTACCTGAAGCTCCGGAGCCCAACGCGGCGACAAGAGCACGGCAGGCGGCATACGGACCTCTCCTGAAAGCGGCCGAGGCGATCCTGCAGTCGCTTGACGACCTTCCCGAGCCTCATGTTGGCTGCACGGCCGTCCAGTACATGAACGTGACACTGGTCGACGCCGGCCTCACCGATGCAATGCTCTCGCTCATCGACGAAGTCGGCTCGGTCGCTCGGCGCTCCTTCAGTGACGAAAAGGAGATTGGAGGGGCGAGCCGTCAAGCTCTACTGGATGTCATAGCGCGCGCGGCCGCAATTCGGGACATAGCTATGGAGCTATGCTGGTTCAAGAGCCCGTCCGGGCTAGAGGACGTGCGCCCTATCGTTGTCAGTTGGGGGAAGCAGGCTGCCGAACTCGTCGTTGTCCTCATGCGCGTTCTTACAGCACAGTCGCTCTCTCAAGCTGCAGGGCTGAGCCCCAAATTCCAGGGATGCCTTGCGGCTCCCTACGGCGTAGATAGGATGGGCGAGCTTTCCGATCTCGTCTCAGCGTCCGAGGGCGACGAAATCGACTCGCGCGTCGCGCTGGCCTTAGGACGTACTGGCAGTTTCACGGATGACTTCGGGTGCCTGGACTTGGCCAAGGTGCTCACGGCAGCTGGCCTAGATGACCTCCTGAAGCTGGCAGAGGCGTCGGTGGCGTTTCTCGCCCACTTGTTCTCGCGTCAACCCTTGCCCGTGACGGCCGACGCCTCAGTTCTCGCGCTGGTTGCAGTTCCATTGGCGGTGCTCGATAGGCCGTTAGTCGGTCACCGCACTGCACATAGGGCCTCCAGACTCTTGGCGAGCGCCATGCAAGCTGACAGGACAGAGTCACTCACCGTGATTGAGCGGATTGGTGACGAGGCACCAAGGATCTTTGCGTCTGCCATGCGGCTGCGCAGAGACGTTCAACGACTGGCATCCGGCACGCTGAGTGCGCCAGATGAGGCAGTCGACATGCTTTTTGACATCTATCGTCGATTGGCCGAATCGAGTCTCCGCACCCTGGCCTGGGTCGTCTTTGATCTACGTACCATCGCTCAACATCCAAGGCGGCAGCTTCTGGCTGAGGCGCCCACCGTCGGTCAAATCGAAGACAGGCTGAAGGAACAGCCAGACGGTCTTTCTGCCCTGATGCTCACGGCACTGGACAAGCGGGTACGGAACGCAGCCAGTCACGAGGATTACCGCTTGGATCCCCAATCGGGAGAAATCATAGTCCGGGACGAACGGCTGACTTTGGACGAAGTTGTGATGACCCTGGAAGCTCTCGTCGCGGTGACTGCGGGCTTGGATGCTGGATTGAGCTGCTGCCTGTTCGAGAACGAACTTCTCGAAGTACTCGGCAAATGGCGCGTCACTGATGCCCCATATGCAGTCGAACTCCTGGCCCGTGCCTCCTTCCTTGCATTTGGCATCGACGACATGCAGCTTGCAGCGGAAGCTGACTTCGCCACTGAGCCAACATTCGTCATCCCTCAGCCGTCTGAAGAATTGGACTCCTATATGCCTGTTCTGGCTGGCGAGGCAGCCATATTCCCGGACAGTCGTCGGATCACGATCGTGGACGGGGCCGGCAACCAAGTCGTCGCTGTCGACACTGAAGCTTTCGTCCAATTTGGCAAGCAGCCGGAAAGCCTCAAGGGCCTGGCCATAATGCCTTCGTTCTTCAGCGCGCTGATCAACAGCGGAAGAGACGAACAGTCATCGCTGACTCACATCGTTGCGCTCTGTGTCTCGTACGTCACAGCCCTGCACGAGCCGCGACTAGCGCAACCCACGAAGGATGTTCTCATCGGCTTGCGCAGACACCTGAGCTACGTCATCGGACTAGCGAAGGAACGAGGAGGCGAAGAATCCGCCGAACTGGGGCCAATACTCGGCATGCTGTCCGCATGCAGAGTGTCGTCGGTCACTGCGCAACGGGGCGATAGCCGCTCTCTCCAGAGTCTCCGCCAAAACCTGGCCGAGCTATCAGCCTGGTCGCAGAGCAAAGGAGCGCTTTGGCCCGTGCTGTGATTTCCACGCTACCCGAAGAACGCCCCGTGCTCATCCTCCTCGACAACAGCGACGAGCGAGCCCAAGTCATCCGTCGCGGCGACGGGGTATTGGAAACACCCTAATTCGTTATCCATCCACCACAGCGTCCACTCGTCGCGAGGGCGAACGAACACGAACGTTGCGACCGGACAGCGCCTAAAGATGCTCAGGTCGGACCAGTCCGGCTGCTCCTCGAACACCGTGACGCCATGGCCTGCGATCTCATACACCGCGAGATACACATCAGCATCCCCCGCAGGCGATCTACGGTGGCAGAAGTTGCCGACGATCGCGTCAATCGCCCTGACCGTATACTTCGGCACAAAGCCGGAGACGAGCAGCCGCGTGACAGCGCCAGCTCCCTCTCCCAACATCAGCCGGAGCGTCGCTCCCTAGTCGTCAACACGCCGGGGTGGTAGCCTCTCCCCATGCCCGCCAACACCCTCTACTACGGCGACAACCTCGACATCCTGCGGCGCTACGTCGCTGACGAGTCGGTCGACCTCGTCTACCTCGACCCACCCTTCAACAGCAACGCGAACTACAACGTGCTGTTCAAGGAGCATTCCGGAGAGCAAGCGGCATCGCAGATCCGCGCCTTCGAGGACACCTGGACGTGGAGCATGGAGGCCGAGCTCGCGCTCGAGGCGATGATCGTCGAGGGCGGCCAGGTGTCGGTCGCCATGCAGGCGCTGCGCAAGCTGCTCGGCACGAGCAACATGATGGCGTACCTGGCGATGATGGCGCCGCGGCTTGTGGAGCTGCGGCGGGTGCTCAAGCCGACCGGCAGCATCTACCTTCATTGTGACCCGACGGCGAGCCACTACCTCAAGCTTCTGCTAGACGCGGTGTTCGGACCGCAGCGATTCCTCAACGAAATTGCGTGGAAGCGATGGAGCGCCCACAGCGACGCCAAGCGCTACGCCGCTGTCCACGACGTCCTTTTCTACTACGGCAAGTCCAGCCAAGTCACCTTCAACAAGCAGCACATGCCCTATGACGACCACTATGTCAGCACACGGTTCAAGCTTGTCGACTCGGAGGGACGGCGGTATGCAGAACAGAGTCTTGTCAGCCCCAGCCCACGACCGAACCTGACCTACGCGTTCACGGCGTCAAACGGCGTGACCTACGAGCCTCCGGGCCGGGGTTGGTCAATCAGCCGCGAGGTGATGGAGCGGTGGGATCGGGAGGGCCGACTCCACTTCCCAAAGGCGGGTGGGCGGCTGCGTCGCAAGGACTTTCTAGACGAGCACCCCGGCCCCCCCTTGACGGATATGTGGACGGACATCTACGGAATTGGTGGGTCATCTGGCGAACGCCTCGGCTACCCGACGCAGAAGCCCGAGGCGTTGCTAGAGCGCATCATCGCCGCGTCCAGCAACGAAGGCGACGTGGTACTAGACCCCTTCTGCGGCTGCGGCACGGCAGTCGACGCCGCTCAGAAGCTGGGCCGCCGCTGGATCGGCATCGACGTCACCTACTTGGCGATCGCGCTCATCCGCCGGCGGCTTCGCGATGCCTACGGCGAGAGCGTCGACGAGGCCTACGAGGTCATCGGTGAGCCAGCGAGCGTCTCTGACGCCAAGGTCCTCGCCGCAGCCGACCCCTACCAGTTCCAGTGGTGGGCGCTCGACCAGGTGCACGCCCGCGGCGTTGAGCGCAAGAAGGGTGCCGACAAGGGCATCGACGGGCGCATCTACTTCCACGAGGGCGACAGCTCTGACGTGAAGCAGATCATCATCAGCGTGAAGGCCGGCCACACGGGCCGGGCCCACGTGCACGAGCTCCGCGGCGTCGTCGACCGTGAGGAGGCCGTGATCGGCGTCCTGATCAGTATGCAGGACACGACCAGGCCGATGCGCGACGAGGCGGCCTCGGCCGGCTTGTACACGTCGCCCTGGGGCAAGCATCCGCGGCTGCAGCTGCTCACCGTGGATGACCTGCTCGGTGGCAAGGGCATCGACTGCCCGCCACTGCGGCACACGTCGCAGACGTTCAGGAAGGCGCCAAAAGCGAAGCAGGGGCACGAGCAGGAGACGCTCGCGCTCGATGAGTGAGGTGCGTCATACTCGCATTCATCTTCGTCGTCGTCGGTGGTGCCTGCCAGCTCGTCGGCTACGCCCTCAGTGAAGTCGAGAGTTCGCGCCTGCGCCGGGCCGCTATCGCACTGAATGACGAGGCGGGCACGGTCGAGATAGGCGTACAAATGAGCCAAGGTCAGCGGCTCTCCGTGTCCGCGACCGTCGAGGGTCCGATCCGCGAACTAACAACCGAGGAGCGCGTGGCGATTCTCGAGAGACGGGTCGACGCCCTGCGTACTGACGTCGATGGCCTTCCCGACACCATCAAGCAGAATGTAAGGAAGGACCTGGACTTTACGATGCATGCTGTGAGCGGCGAGCTGCACAGGCTGAAGCAGGCGGTATGGAGGTTCGCATCGGAGGCCAGAGCGCGGAGTCGACTCTGGTGGTTCAGCGTCGTCCTGGCTGCCAGCGGGACCCTCCTGGAGATGGCTGCTGCCGTCCTGACTCTGCCGCGGTGAAGTCGCGGGAGGGCGGCTGTCTTCTCGTGATAACCGGCCGGCCCGGCAGCGTAGCCACTCCTCCCGCCGATTCATCCTAGTGCCTGCGCCGGCGGGCGCAAGGTGGACAATCGCGCCGTGCGCTAGTTCTCCGTCACATACCGGGCGAGAACGAGGGGCACCGTCATGTCGTAACCGGCCACTGACGTGTAGGTGTACTGGCCCGCGCAAGCACCATAGATGGTGACTACGTTCTTCTCGTAGACCTTCTTCAATGCTCCCGAGTAGGCGACCTCGATGTTGTCACTCCAGTAGCCGTAGCCGTCACTGGTCACCGCAACGAGCATCTGTGTCTCCGGCTGAATGCCATCGGGGAACCCTTCCCAGTACTGGCCAGCGCCGGCGTCCTGGATCTGGAACACCTGCCCCCTGATCTTGAAGTGCTTGCCGACGAGAGTGCCAGCATCCTTGTTGAGCACAGGGAAGCGGATGTGGCGGCAAGCCTTCTTGTACTCGGTCCAGCCAGCGTTCTGCAGGTCGTCGGTGAAGCCTGAGGACGTGTCGGTGGTCGTTGTGGTATCAGGCGGCGTCGACTCCGAGTAGGTCGGCGCGCTCCACTCGATCTTCCACGCTCTCGTTCCGAACTCTCGCGACGACTGAGGCTGCTGACAAGGGCGGTTCAGATGCGTGACACGAAACCGAAATGATGTCGAGATCAATCCATTTCATCTGGTCGAGATAGACGCGCTTGGGATTCTCCACTGCCTCCGGTCCCCGACTCGTGAGACTGACTGTCGATAGCGTAGCAGGCGTGGGGGACGAGACTCCCGAGGGGTGACATCACACGCGATGATGTCTCCATCTTGCGTCGCAGCCTGTGCCGCTGCAGGGCCTCCTAGAACATGGTGGTTGCACGCGACCGGCTCAGGTCGCCAGGCGACTGGTGAGCCGCCGCAACCAAGTCGACGGTCCTACTATGGAGGTACATCGACCCGCACGTGGACGCGGTCCAATGCTTCCCGCAGGGTCGCGCCTGCGCGTTATCGTGGCCGCTCTCCGGTGAGCAGCTTATTGAGCACGAAAACGCAGACGGCACTCGCCAGGAAGGCGACGGACTCGTAGTCGTCATGACTGAGCGGGTGCCCACGGCGCGTCGGGGTAGGCGCATTCGAGTAGTGATGCAGCCGGTTCCTCATCCGAACCAGAAGCGCCACTACGCCATCTCGACTCCATGGAAGCGCGTTTTCATCGAGGAACACGCGCACGTTGAGAAAATGGCGCCGAGAGGTGGACTTCTCGAACAGAGTCATGGCCTCGTCCACCGCAGCACGAATGTGCTCCGACGCCAGCAATTGCCCACGCATCGCCTTCTCACTCGACTTCCCGCGCCCGTACAGACCCTCGAGGAAGAAGTAGTAGTTGAAAAAGGCGCTGATGTACCGGAATGACTCAAATTCGATGGTGGCCTCACGAAAGAACGAGAGGGGAATGTCAAGGTAGCCTATGAGCTTGCGGTCCAGCACCGCTCTGGCGAATTCTGTCTCGTCCACGACGTACGGCTCATGCTCGTACGACCGTCGGAAACCAGTCATGCTGCGTACGCTGAGCTGTCGGTTCTCCTCGGGTGACTCGGGAATCCACTCAATGTCGGGCGTCTGCCAGTCTATCGACCGCACGCCAAACACGTACCCGCCCATGGATTCAAGGTGCTGAAGTATCGCTATGACCTCCAGCAGCTGCGGATTGACGTTCGGGTCTTGACCGACCGTAGGCTCTACCGGAAGCTCCTCTTCGCACAGCACCACTTGCGGCAGACCGCATCGCCAGTCATCAACTCGCTTGGTGACGATCACGCGGTTCCAGAAGCCTTCGTCGTCGCTTTCGACTGCCACTTTGAAGCCGTCAGCGAATGTGAGCTCGAAGGGATCCTGAACCTCAGCATAAGCGACCACCAACGCGGATACCCTCAGAAGCATGTGCACCCCATTGATCCAGGCGTCTGCACGTATTGTGGCGCCGCCCAAAGCAGGGGGGTACAGGTGCGCGGCGTCACAATACGTCTGGGGCCACCCCATCGACTGACGTCCCTGCGCGCCACTCGTGCTGCTCCGTGACCCCTCGCGGCCAACGATAGCATCGCGTCTCGTCGGCAAAATGTCGGCAATCCTGCCGATTCGGCAGGAATCGGGCGAGTCGCACACAAGAGAAAGTGCCGATTTACAGGCAAGAAGTGGTGGATCACCTCGGACGCATCGGAAGGAGCCTGCTCAAGGCACCCTGCTCCTAGAACAGAACGAATGGCTCGTGGGGCACCGCTACCTCTCGGGGGAATCACTCGGCAAGCTCTACGCGGCCACTACCACACCACCTCCTCGCGTGGAAGCAGGTTGACGATCTTGGTGTGTTGAGCCCCGTTCATGTATCAGCAGTCCCCCGGGTGTTACTTTTCCTATATTATACACCTAGTATGCCGTGACCGGCACACATTTTCTCTGCAAACTGTCATCTGCGGTGATTGACCGCTGCGGCCGCGCCGGCCCTCACGCGACCAAGGCTCATCCTACACGGCTGTTGCGACGGAATGTGGGCGGACACGCGCTAGCCTGACGGCCCTCTCGTCAAGTTGACCAGCGTCGTCTTGGGGACTTCGGCCACACGCATGCAACGTCTGGTCAAGCGGCTCGCCCGAGAAGCGGCCCCGCCCCACCACGTCTGGCGGAGCGAGGCCTTGCCGATGAGACGAACCAACGCTGCAGACGAGGGCTTCCCTTTCGGCGTGATGCTAGTCTGATCGCATTCGGAGCGGCTTGAAAGGGTGACGATAGGCCGATGCTGGTGACAAATGCCGAGAGCCCTCGAGCCTGTCAGTGAGCCGCCATCGTCCCGGACTCAGCTTGGAGACGCGCCAGATGCATACG
>Ga0209744_1000216_pt1 | contig 18799 bp, 14 predicted proteins | sample BarGraNGADG00311_2_FD_184494 | JGI IMG/M metagenome (GOLD analysis project Ga0209744, IMG submission 184494) | Arctic peat soil microbial communities from Barrow, Alaska - Barrow Graham LP Ref core NGADG0004-311 (SPAdes) (version 2) | ecosystem: Environmental > Terrestrial > Soil > Wetlands >... | reverse complement strand
CCCCTGAGCCGGAGTATTTTTCCAGGCTGGGTGCCGGGTTCAATTTTTATTTTGACGTTATTGTCTACTGTTGGGACTTCAACATGAGTTCCGAGGATGGCATCCGGGATGCTGATGAACAGGTTAAAGATCAGGTCGTTGCCCTCCCTGATAAGATCCTGGTGATCCTCTTCGTCAACAACTACCAGCAAATCTCCGTTTACTCCGCCTCTTCTTGGAGCATTACCCTTTCCACTAACGGTCATTTGCATGCCTTTGGAAACACCGGCAGGAATATTTATTTTGATAATATCTTCTTTCTCCACAATACCTTCGCCATAGCAGGTTGTACATTTCTTTGTTATAGTTTTTCCTTCGCCGCCGCATGCAGGGCAAACTGAGGTAGTCTGCATCTGACCCAGCATGGTATTCGTGAGCCTGGTAACGTGGCCCGATCCATGGCATGTGGAGCATGTCGACATGCTGTTTGAATCAGCAGCCCCGGTACCTCCGCAAGCACCACAGGTTTCATACTTAGTGACCTTTATCTTTTTTTCTGACCCATTGGCAATCTCATGAAGATTAAGTTTGACCTTAACCCTCAGGTTACTTCCTTTATTGACTCTTTTACCGCCACGCCTGCTGCCACCGAATGCGCCGAAACCTCCGAAAGCGTCACCGAAAATATCACCAAACGACGAAAATATATCATCCATCGTCATTCCACTGCCACTAAATCCGCCATTTGCGCCGCTCATTCCAGAATGACCAAAACGGTCATACCTGGCTCTTTTTTCATCATTGCTTAGAACCTCATATGCTTCTGCAGCCTCTTTAAAGTTTTCTTCAGCTTTTTTATCACCCGGATTTTTATCGGGATGAAATTTAAGGGCTTGTTTCCTGTATGACTTCTTTATTTCATCTTTAGTGGCATTTTTTGATACCCCCAGGATCTCGTAATAGTCTCTTTTTTCCATCCGCTTTTTTTGCAATTGACTGCTTTACTTCATCAGGTAATATTTTATTCCCCGATAACAACTTTTGCATGCCTTATAACCTTATCCTGAAGATAATAGCCCTTCTGAATGACATCGACAATTTTCCCCTTTTTATCCTCTTCCTCAACGGCAATCTTTGCTACTGCATCGTGAAGGTCGACATTAAATGGACAGTTGAGAGAATCGATCTCTTTAATGCCGTTTTGCTTCAGAAAATCGCCGAATTTCATATAAATAAGATCAATTCCACCTTTTATTGCTGTATAATCTGCTGACGTTTCCATGTGTGAGATTGCTCTTTCAAAATCGTCCATGACCGGCAGGAGCTTGAGAAGAAGATTCTCGCTTGCATATCTTGAGAGCTCCATTTTTTCACGAAGCGTCCTTTTACGGTAATTGTCAAACTCGGCCGAAAGACGGATATATTTATCCTGCATCTCTGCCAGATTTTCCTCCAACTCTCTCTCCCGCGCAACAACTTTGTCAGGAGAACCAGATTCAGATAAAGGAGACTCTTCCGGATTCCCAATGCCATTCTCTATGGGATCATTCTCATAGCTCAGCATTCGGGGATTATCCGCAGAATTGTTATTTTCTTTATTATCAGGTGTTTCGATATGTTTTTCCAGGCTGGCTTCTTCTTCGTCAGCTCTCTTTTTCTTAACCATCACTCAAAAATATTTGATTTAATACTCCATTTATAAGCAAAATGCCTGCCAATGGAGAAAGATTGCCATTTTGACAGAGGGAAAAAAAGGTTTAAAGGTTCAAAGGTCCAATGGTACAAAGGTGTAATATTGTAATAGTGCTTATGCCGTAACTCCTTAATACCCTAATACCTTAATACCCTAATACCCTAATACCATTTGAAATTATCAGATTCTTTTTATATCGGCGCCAAGAGCATTTAGCCTTGCATCGATATTCTGGTAACCGCGGTCGATCTGTTCAATATTATGGATTACGCTTTCCCCCTCGGCAGACATAGCTGCAATAAGCAGGGCAACCCCGGCCCTGATATCGGGAGACGTCATTACGGTTCCCCTTAGCTTTCTCATTTTATCCATCCCGATGATGGTTGCACGGTGGGGATCACAGAGAATTATCTGGGCACCCATGTCTATCAGCTTATCGACAAAAAAGAGGCGGCTCTCAAACATCTTCTGGTGAATCAGAACTGAGCCTTTTGCCTGCGTTGCTGTCACAAGAAGAACACTTAGCAGGTCGGGTGTCAGCCCGGGCCATATGGCATCGGCTATTATCATGATTGACCCGTCAATGAAGGTCTCAATTTCATAATGTTTCTGCTGCGGGATGAAGATATCATCACCCCTTCTTTCAAGCTCTATGCCAAGACGGCGGAAAGAATCGGGGATGATGCCCAGGTTATCATAAGAAACGTTTTTGATGGTTATTTCAGATTCTGTCATTGCAGCCATCCCGATAAACGAACCAATTTCTATCATATCAGGAAGAATGGTGTGGGTGCATCCATTAAGTTCTTGAACACCATCAATATAGAGGAGATTTGAACCTATTCCTTCGATTTTTGCTCCCATCGAGACAAGCATGCGGCAAAGCTGCTGTATATATGGTTCGCATGCAGCATTATAGATTGTGGTCCTGCCTTTTGCCAGTACAGCCGCCATTATGATATTTGCCGTTCCAGTGACTGATGCCTCATCAAGGTGCATGTAAGCTCCCGAAAGAGAATCAGCCTCCACTTTAAAGAAAGGATCGGCTGAATCGAATTCAAATCTGGCCCCGAGTTTCTGGAAACCTATGAAATGCGTGTCGAGACGGCGCCGTCCTATCTTATCTCCGCCAGGTTTGGGTACGAATGCCTTGCCAAATCTGCCTAACAGAGGGCCGACAACCATGATAGATCCTCTCAGACTTTCGCTCTGTGTTCTGAATTCAGGCGTCTGCAGATAATCGAGGTTGATTTTACCGGCTACAAAACTATAGGTGGAATCAGACTCCCGGACAACTTTAACACCCATGCATCCAAGCAGTTCTATCAGCTTGTTTACATCAGCTATATCAGGGATATTTTTTATAGTGACTTTTTCCGGGGTCAGCAACGAAGCGCAGATAACCTGCAGAGCCTCATTCTTTGCGCCCTGGGGGATTATCTCACCCCTGAGCGACTTCCCTCCCTGAACGATAAAAGTGCCCATTAATGCCGGTTATGAATTTTCTTCTTATTGAATGGCTTATTCTGCTGCTTGCCATACGATTTCCCCTGCGGCTTGCCCATCGGTTTCTTTTTGGTCTGAGGTAAAAGCTCCTTTACCTCAAGGATCCTTACGCCCTCGGTCATCTTCAGCCTGCCTCGCGAAAGAAGAGTCATGTCGCCAATGATCACCTCATCAGCAACCTGGCTTCTGTTCCAGGTAATGTACGATTTCTTCATCTGGTTAACGATCAGGGTGGTGAGGTATTCTTTTTCCTCTCCATCCTTCATCTCGCAGGCCGCATCGATCATTAATTCTACAATGCGTCCATAATGAAGGAACCTGATATTACCTTGCTGATAGGGTACCTGACCGGGCTTTTCAAAAAACTTTGTTTGTTCAGGTACAGGATATGGAGAATCAATATCGAGCTCAAAATTTGCAATAAGCGAAAGATGATCCCATAATTTATGCCTGAAATCACCCTCATCGCGCAAATGCGGATTCAGGTTGCCCATAACCTGGATTATTGTCCTGGCAGCACGGTTTCTCTCGTTCCTGTCCTCAATTGTCTTAATATGATCAACCATCTTCTGCACATTCCTTCCATATTCAGGCAGAGCCATCCTTTTTCGCTGGGTATTGTAATCGTAAGTCATTATCTGGTTTTTAATTACTGCAAATCTAATAATTATATGCTAATTCACGAAAGATAATAAGCAGTCAGGGAAGCGTGGACGCTCCCAGGACGAATCTGACGGGTCGGGTAAATCCCTCTGATTAAGGATGATTAAAGACCAAGAAACTGTATTGCCAGGCCTGTAAGCAGAATCATTGAACCTGCAAGAAGGTTTGCATATTTTTCCAAAGGTTTCAGGTTTATTTTGCTCAGTCCCAGCTTGAAGATGAGCACAATTGCCATCATAGTACTTATTGTGACAATTGAAAAGAGTAAGGATACTATTACTGCTCCGTGGATATTATTCTGGGCAGCGGGATACATGACAAGAGGTATAAGAGGTTCGCAGGGACCGAAAATAAAAATTATGAAAAGAATCCATGGAGTCGTATTAAATGCATCCTTATCATGAATATGCGTGTGTTCAAGCTGGTGATCATGTTCATGGGAATGGGATTCACCGCCTAAATGAAAATGTGCATGGCTGTGTTTTTTTTTCTTCATAAGGTTTCTGATGCTGACAGCCATATAAACAAGTCCGAATGCTATAATAAGCCATGCGGCAATATTTCCGCGGAATGATTCAACAGCGACCAGTTTCTTTACCTCAATCCCCACTGCAATACCGATAAGCCCCAGAATTACAGAGCTCAGAACGTGACCAATACCGCAGAAAAAAGTTATGATTGCAGTCTTCCTCAGACTCCACTTCTTTGCTTCGCTGAGAACAATAAATGGCAGGTAGTGATCAGGTCCCAGCAGGGTATGCATGAATCCGATCGAAATGGCAGTTGCCGAGAGAAGTGTTATTGAATTGTCCATCAGAATGTTGCAATAAATAGAAGAATGTCAATCTGGTGCAATATATTTATAAAAAATGAAAATAACCGGGGCGGGAATAAATTTTAATAATTATTTCTTCTTACTCCCCAAACCTGTATCCGATAGCTGGTTCGGTTATGATCAGCGAGGGATGTGAAGGATCATCTTCAATTTTCTTTCTTAATTGTGCGACAAAAACACGCAGGTATTGGGTTTGATCAAGATAACCGTGACCCCATACCTCTTTCAGCAGGTATTGATGAGTTAATACTCTCCCTGAGTTTTTGGCCAGGATTGAAAGCAAAGAAAATTCAGTTGAGGTCAATTTCAGCAAGATGCCGTTCTTTCTGGCTGTATGACCTGCGAAATCTATTATGAACGACCCAAATGTCAGCTGTGAGTCAGATTTACCGAGATCATGCGTTAACCGTAAGGCAGTTCTTATCCTTGCAAGAAGTTCACCGGTCCGGAATGGCTTAGTCAGGTAATCATTAGCTCCGCTATCGAGTGCTTCTATAATGTCTTCTTCAGAGTTTCGTACCGACAAAATGATAACAGGATTTGTGTACCATTCTCTTAGTTTTTTTAACACTGAAACTCCATCATCGTCCGGGAGTCCGAGGTCGAGCAGGATAAGGGAAGGGTTGTAAGATGCTGCTGATGCAATACCCTCTTTTGCAGATGATGCAAGCAATGTTTTAAAACTATTGAGATTCAGGGTGATTTCCAGCAGCCTTCTTATCTGAACTTCATCATCGATGATTAATATTGTATCGGCTGTTATCAATAGTTAATTATAAAATTATTTTATCAATTTCAGGTGTCTCAGTCGGTATTTTAATTGTGAATATTGCTCCGCCGTTCTTCCTGTTTTCCACTATTACTGTACCTTTAAGTGCCTCAACAAAGCCTTTTACAATTGATAGCCCCAGCCCGGTACCCCCAGCTTGTGAACCTTCCAACCTGTAAAACTTATTAAAAATAAAGGAAATTTCCTTTTTTGGGAAACCAGGACCTCTATCCATAACCTGCAAAGTAATTATTCCATTGTCATAGAATGCTTTAACTCTTAAACTCATTGAATTAGAAGCATACTGGGTGGCATTATAAATCAGGTTGTAGAGTACCTGTTCCATTAATCCGAAGTCGATCTTTACAAAAGGCATGTTATCAGGAATAACAACATGCAGGTGGAAGGGTTTAAGTTCATCATGGAGATTTTCGGTGACTTTATTTATCAGATCATGAATATCGTACCAATCAAGCCGGGGAGAAATCCTACCGCTTTCGAGTCTTGACATATTAAGGAGATTTTCGATCAAACGGTTTAATCTTTTAGATGCCTTGAATATTTCATGAGAGAGCTCTTTACGTATTCCCTCCGGATGTTGCAATGTAAGCAGAGAGTCGGAAGCGCCCATAATTGTTGCGACAGGAATCCGCAGCTCATGCGATATGGAGTTAAATAGCGTTTTATACAGTTTGTCGGATTCGTTCAACAAATAAGCCTGTTTAGCTATATTACGCAGATATTCCCGTTCGAACTTACCGGATATCTGTGAAATAAATGCCTCCCAGAACTGTTCTTCACCCTGTGTGAATACATTTGTCTGTTGAATGGCAATAACACCTAAATTCATCTGATTTCCTTTCAAAGGATAAAATGTATAATCACAGGATGGTAAAGTATCGGTGTGCTTCCCAGCCTTAGTGGAGTGTTGAAATGTCCATTCTGCAACACTCATGTCGTTTCTTGAAAGGATGATGTTTGTATCATCCTTAGTAACGTAATCAAGCTGGTTTGTATCATTTTTAAGGAGGATCCGACTCTTAAGATTAAAATATTTTTTAATATCGTTTTTAGCAATATTAATAACCCCTTCGATACCTGTTGCAATGGAAAGTTCCCGAGTAAGCTGGTACAGGGCGTTTGTGCGTTCCTCACGTATTCTGATCTTCTTTTCCTGTCTCCTGACCCTTGACGTAAGCACTCCACTTAGCAATGCAATTATGAAAAACATTATCAGCATTAGCATATCTTCAGTCTTATCGACATGCAGGGTGTAGGGTGGTGGTAAAAAGAAGAAATCCCAGATAAGGGCACTTAAGGTTGCAGAGAGTAAAATGGGCCCTGTGCCGAAGAAAAATGCAAGAGTAGAAACAACGAACAACAAAGCAAATGAGACAACCTGATAACCGATAAAACTTTTAAGAGAAAAACAGATAAGAGCAATAAGTATAACTATTAACGATGCTGAAAAGTATTGGCTGATATTCGAAGTGAAGGATGGCAGAGAGACTTTTTCCTTAAACTTATCAGTTGACTTAGTATCTGAACCGAGAATATAAACATCAATACTTCCGCTATAACGGATAAGCCGGTTCACAAAGTTGCCAAGTCGCAACAGGGTCAATAGATTACGTACACGTGGTTTGCCAATAATGATATGGGTAATGTTTTCTTTCTGGGCAAAATCCACAATTGCCTTAACCATATCTGTGCTTGTAATAAAGCGGAACTTAATACCTAATTGTCTGGCAAGGGTTATATTTCTGTTCAGTTGTTCACTTTCTTTGGGATCAAGCTTGTGAGTGGTTTCTACGTAGACTGCCTGAAGGTCGGCGCCCATCGTGTAAGAGAGGTTTTTTGCCCACCGGAGTAATTTAGCGGATTGCTGGGTATAACTTACAGCAACCAGCAGGTGCAAACCTGATTTCCATGGGCCTCTGATACGCTTGAGTTGCATGTATTCATGCAGTTGTTTATCCACGCGGTCGGCAACTATCCGCAAAGCCATTTCCCGCAAAGCAGTTATGTTTCCTTTGCGAAAAAAACTTTCGATTGCCTCTTTCGACCTTTCGGGGGTATATACTTTTCCATCGGAAAGTCGTTGGAGCAGTTCATCAGGAGTAAGGTCAATAATTTCTATTTCATCGGCGTTTTCAAAGATTTCATCAGGCAAGGTTTCCCGTATAATTATACCTGTAATCTGTGCTACGGTATCTGAACGGCTTTCGAGATGTTGCACGTTGACAGTTGTATAAACATTAATACCGTTATCAAGTATTTCAAGAACATCCTGAAACCTTTTTGTATGCCTGCTGCCGGGGGCATTTGTATGTGCAAGCTCGTCAACCAGAACTATCTGCGGCTTCCGGGCGATTATTGCATCCAGATCCATCTCATAAACTGCAGTCGATTTGTAAAGATAGGATTTACGCGGAATCAATTCAAAACCCTCTGCTAAATCGGCTGTCTCCTTACGGTTGTGTGTTTCAATATAACCTATAATAACGTCAAACCCTTTTGACTTCTCGGCCAGAGCCGTTTGAAGCATAGTATAAGTCTTTCCCACACCGGCGCACATTCCAAAGAATATCTTTAGTTTGCCCCGTTTGCTTCTTTCTTCCTCTAACTTTAAAGAAGCCAGAAGTTCATCAGGATCCGGACGGTTATCAAGTATGTCCATAAATTACTGCTTCTTGTCAAATCTGGAAATTAAATCAATGGCCTGTTCTTCTGCACTTTTAATCCGGAGCAAAATGTTTTTTAATTCCTGAATATCGTTGAGATTAAAATCTTTTCCCGGATCTTTTGGTAAAGTTACAGACATTTTCGGCTTGTTTTGATCTAATTTCTCCGCCATTTCATTAAATACCAATGAAATTTCCGCGAGTTCATCATTCCCATCAAGAAAAATCTTTTGACGGTAATTACTTGAAAACATTTCTTTTACCCCATTGTACAATTTATAGAATCGTTCATTGAAATAGGATGAAAAAATAAAGGTAAAACCATAAGCAATCAAAAAACATATCGTTCCAATAAATGTCATTTGAATTGTAGCCTTTTTTGCCGAAACTTTAGCGTCCTCAGTTTTTTCTTCAATAGCTTTCCCGTTTATTTGAGACAAAAGCATTAATTGCTGGTAAAGACTTTCAAATTTCTTTTGCAGGTAAAGAACCTCAATAACCGGATTTGGCGATTTTATGGATCTTACTACCGAATTATAGTAATCACTGTAATTTGTTTCAATATCTGATGCAAGCTGATCTTCGCCAACTTCTGTTATATTATTTTTTTCTGATTCAAGAGATTTGTTAAATAACGTAAACTCCTGGTTAATAAATAAAGTATCAGGATTTTTGTTCGTTAAAAAGGAATTAATAATTCCCTGATTAATATATGTCAGGTCTTCTGACATATCCCGGGCATAAACAACTGAATAATGGTTTTCCCTGAGGATTGCACTTGTTTTCCTCGACAGCCTGTTAAGGTAAAAAGCAGAGGAGATTGATAACAGCAAAATGATAACCAGGAAAAGCACCATACCCATTGTAAATCTTGTGCTGCGGATTGAAGTTTTCATAAGATATCGATTTTATTTGTTATTTGTAATGTTCAGGTCAAGTTTATCAAGTTCAAGGTTTAAAATCAATACATTAACTCTTTCTTCACCAAGAACTAAAAACTGAGGCGGTTCAGTATGGTTTTTTACACTTTGAACCAGATTTTGCTTCTGGATAGTATTGAAATTCCGCGTTTTAGCAATACGGTCCACCTGTAATAAAGCCGCTTTTTGAGAAATATGAGGGTCGAGGCCGCTTGCTGATGCAAAAAGCATTTCGGAGGGAATTGCAGCAAGACTATCCAATTGATTAAAATCAATGAATTGTTTTTTACGTTCGGCGACAAGATTTTTCAGTTTAAGATTCGTTAATCCATAATTCGAACCTCCTGAAGGTAAAGGATTGTACGAAATTATCGATGGCCGGGACATGAAATATTTTTTAGTGTCAAACTGTTGACCGATCAATTCACTCCCGATGATTTTATTGCCTTCTGCAATCAGACTTCCGTTTGCTTTTTCGGGAAATACAACCTGTGCAATTCCGGTAACCAGGAGAGGGTAAACAGCTCCTGTTAAAATGGTAAAAAACAGGAATATTTTTATTGATATTATAATAGTTTTCATTTTTTACTGTGTTATAAGTTAATTAAAATATCAATAAGCTTAATTCCAATAAATGGGGCAAGAATACCTCCTAAACCAAAAATAAGAAGGTTTCGGGTCAATGCAACTATAGCTGAAACGGGTCTGTAGCGGACTCCTTTTAATGCCAGCGGGACCAATAAAATTATGATAATAGCGTTAAAAATTACAGCACTCAGAATAGCGCTTTGAGGTGAACCAAGGTGCATAATATTAAGGACAGAAAGTGGGCCAACGCCTTTTTTGACTGAATAAAGTGAAACAGCAATAGCCGGAATAATGGCAAAATACTTAGCCACATCGTTTGCAATACTAAAAGTTGTAAGTGAACCACGGGTCATTAGTAGTTGTTTGCCTACTCCCACAACCTCAATTAGTTTTGTAGGGTTACTGTCGAGGTCTACCATGTTTCCGGCTTCACGGGCTGCCTGGGTACCTGAGTTCATGGCAATGCCGATATCAGCTTGTGCAAGGGCAGGGGCATCATTGGTTCCATCGCCAATCATACCTACCAAATGACCGTTTGCCTGTTCTTCACGGATACGGCGCAACTTGTCTTCTGGCGTTGCTTCAGCCATAAAATCGTCAACCCCTGCTTCTGCTGCAATAGCAGCAGCTGTTAACGGATTGTCACCGGTAATCATTACTGTTTTAATACCCATTTTGCGTAATTCGGCAAAACGCTGTTTGATACCGCCTTTAACAATGTCTTTAAGGTGAATTACCCCTAAAACTTTTGCATTTTCCGCTACAACCAAAGGTGTTGCTCCCTGCCGTGCCAATTCTGAAACAATATTTTGAATTCCCTGAGGATAAAAACCATTGTTGTTTTGTATAAATGTGCGAATGGATTCCGATGATCCTTTCCGGATATGATTTATTATTCCATCATTAGTTTTATAATCAACACCGCTCATTCTCGATTGAGCCGTAAACGGGATAAAGGTAGCATTTAGCTGGTGGACTTCACGGCCACGTATATTGAACTTTTCTTTAGCCAGAATAACAATAGAACGACCTTCCGGCGTTTCGTCTGACAATGAAGAAAGCTGTGCAGCATCGGCAAGTTCTTCAACTGTCACATCATCAGCCGGAATAAAATCGGTTGCCATGCGGTTGCCTAATGTAATTGTTCCTGTTTTATCGAGCAGCAGCACATCAACATCCCCGGCAGCTTCAATTGCACGGCCACTGGTTGCAATAACATTACGCTGAATAAGCCTGTCCATGCCACTAATGCCAATTGCACTCAGTAAGGCACCAATAGTTGTGGGAATAAGACAAACCAGCAAAGCAATTAATATGGGAATCGTTAAGTTTTGTGACATGGGCAATCCCGAAGCCTTAAGGCTGTATCCGAAGTACGCAGGAAGTGTAACCACTACCAGAAGAAAAATAATTGATAAACCCGAAAGTAGTATGGAGAGTGCTATTTCATTGGGTGTTTTATGCCGTTTCGCCCCTTCAACCAATGCAATCATTTGGTCGATAAAGGTGTTACCGGGTTCAGCTATTATACGGATTAAAATCCAGTCGCTGATCACTTTTGTGCCTCCGGTTACTGCGGAACGGTCTCCTCCGCTTTCGCGGATAACAGGCGCCGATTCTCCAGTTATTGCCGATTCGTCAACACTTGCAATGCCTTCAATTACTTCTCCATCAGAAGGAATTACTTCTCCGGCTTTGCATATGACCATGTCGCCTTTTCTAAGCTCTGTTGCAATTATAGGAACTTCCTGTTTGCCGACAATTTTATGAGCTATGGTCTGGGTGCGGTTTTTTCGCAAACTGTCAGCCTGGGCTTTCCCCCTTCCTTCAGCAATAGCTTCGGAAAAATTGGCAAACAATACAGTAAACCATAACCATATAGCTATTTGCAGGTTGAAAGATGAAAAGCTGCCCTGAAAAATACCTGCAATCACTACGATTGTTGTAAGCAAAGAACCGATTGCCACAATGAAAATGACAGGATTTTTAATCAGTAATACGGGGTTTAATTTGATTACACTGTCTTTTACAGCTTTTAACAATATCTTTTTATTAAAAAGGCCTGTATTTTGTTTTGTACTCATTTTGTGTAAAAATTAAAAAGTCATTCCGCTATTCATTTGTAAATGCTCCATAACAGGGCCGAGTGATAAAGCAGGGAAATGCGTTAACCCGCCTACAATAAGAATAACAGCGATCAGCAAACCGATAAACAGCCAATTATCGGTACGGAATGTGCCTGCCGAAAGCGGGGTAATTTTCTTTTTAGCCATGGTCCCGGCTATTGCAAGTACCGGAATAATAATCCCAAAACGACCAATCAGCATCCCGAAACCAAGAGTCAGATTATAAAATACCGTATTTGCATTCAACCCGGCAAAAGCGCTGCCGTTGTTTCCTGCAGCCGAACTGTAAGCATAGAGTATCTCTGATAAACCGTGAGGTCCTGAATTATTTAGACTCGATAAACCATAACTGCTTACCGAAGCCCATGCAGAAAAAAGCTGTATTACTAAATTTGGTGCAAGAACCGCTATGATGGCCATTTGAACTTCAAAAGCCTCAATTTTTTTGCCCAGGTATTCAGGTGTTCGCCCAACCATCAGTCCGGCAATAAAAACCGTGATGATAATAAATATTATTATTCCATATAATCCTGCACCTACACCACCAAAAATAACTTCACCCAGCATAATATTGATCATGGCTATCATGCCGGCAATTGGTGAAAGGCTATCGTGCATTGCATTTACAGAACCGTTAGAGGCTGACGTGGTAGCTGTTGACCAAAGGATGCTGTTGGTGATACCAAACCGGGTTTCCTTACCTTCCATCAGATGTAAATGTCCAAAAATTGGATTGGCTGAATACTCACCATATAACGAAATACTTAAGCCTGCAACAAATAAAATCATCATAGCAGTAAAAATTGTCCAACCCTGACGTGTCGAACCGACCATTTTGCCATATGTGTAAGTCAGCGCCGCCGGGATAAGCAAAATGGAAAGCATTTCGAGAAAATTACTTAAAGGAGTAGGGTTCTCAAACGGATGTGAACTATTGGAATTGAAGAATCCTCCTCCGTTTGTACCCAGTTGTTTGATAGCAATCTGCGAAGCTGTCGGCCCCATTGGGATTATCTGTGATGCACCCTGTAATGTCTGAACCGTTTCATACGTCTTGAAATTCTGTACAACGCCCTGACCAACCAATACAATGGCGAACAATATTGAAAGAGGTAAAAGTACATATACCGTGGAACGGGTAAGGTCTGTCCAGAAATTACCAAGCTTATCGGTGGTTTTTCGGGAAATGCCTCGTATGAGCGCAAGTAAAACCGCAATTCCGGTTGCTGCGCTTACAAAGTTCTGCACTGTGAGTCCCAGCATTTGCACAAAGTAACTTAATGTTGTTTCTCCGGCATATCCCTGCCAATTGGTATTGGTCATGAAACTTGATGCAGTATTGAAAGCAGAATGCCACGATACATTTGGCAGGTTTGCAGGATTCAGGGGTAAGTGCGCCTGAATGATTTGCATTAAAAACACAAAAACAAATCCAATCAGATTAAACATAAGCAAACCGAAGGTGTACGACTTCCAGTTTTTGTCTTCGGCGGGGTCTATCCCGGAGGATTTATATGTCAGTTTTTCGAGCCAGCCAAAAACAAACAACATAAAATGTTTTTTCCCGGTAAAAACCTTGTACATGTAGTTACCTAAAATCGGAGTAAGCCCAATCAATAAGGCAAGAAATAAAATTATCTGAATAAAATCCCGGGCTATCATTATTGTTAATATTATTAGAATGTTACAGAAGATGAATATGAAAAATATCCTCCAGCATCCTTGCAAGGATGTAACCTGCATAAAGCAAGCCTGCAACTGCTATTATAGTAGTGACAATTATCCAGAACATTATCTAAAATTTTTCAGGTTTAAGCAGTGTATACACCAGATAGCCGAGAATAAAAACAGCAATTATAATACCTGTCAGGTAATCCATGTTTTCATGACCCGCTGCGTTTTGAACACCTTCATGACTGATGGCAGTAATGGCAGTAAATGTGAGAGCAATCAGTTGCATCTTTATAAATTTTTACAAGATCAAAGGTAAACCCGGCCTTATAAGTTTTTTATAAAGAGTTGACTGACAAGTATAAATATATTATAAAGAGAGGGTCATCTGACCAGCAGATCAGATGAACTTTTTTTGTGAAGAATTGTATGCTGGAATATTACTTGTGTATGTTTATTTATTTATGTGGTTTTCTTTTGTTAATTATTTAACAACCAGCCTTTTCCGTTATAAATATACTCCTTGATATTAATATTTTGCTTGTAAAGCAATCGCCTTGAATCGTCAATAAAGCGTTTCATCTGGATGAAGTCAGCAGGATTGGTAAAAAACTCAGGTCTATTTTCAAATTCTGAACAAGGAAGGATATAAAACTGCTTTCTGTACCTGACAATAGGAGTGTAGACCCATACCAGGTAAAAACCTGCATTCGATATTTTCCAGAAGTTCCCCGTTTTTTCAAGATCAATCTGGACCATTGATCCTCCGTCGGTTTTCGGTTTCCGCTGATTCGAGATGAAGTTGCCAAGTGAGTAAACCACAGCTTTGTTCATCGCACTGCCATCCCTGTACCATATCATTTTCTGAAGAACGTGCGGATGTGATCCTATTATCAGGTCAACCCCTTTTGAAAAGAAATATGAGGCCAGCTCTGACTGCTCCGGTGTTGGTACCGTATCGTATTCGGTTCCCCAGTGAAGGAAGAGAATTAACATATCCGGATTAAGGCTTTTTGCCTTCTCAATATCCCGGATCACACTTTCTTTGTCGAGTATATTTACGATTACCGGTTCCGGAACTGCGTTCCCGTTTGTACCGTATGTGTAATTGAGAAGGGCAATGGAGAATCCATTCTTTCTTATCATCAAAGGTTGAAGGGCATCTTTTGATTCCCGGCTCAGAAAGGTCCCTGTATGCGGTATTCCTATGCTGTCGAGACGGTTGATAGTTCCTGTAATGCCTGTTTTACCGCGATCGGCAGCATGATTATTTGCTGTTACCAGGTAGTCAATGCCCGCGTTACGGCAGGCAACGGCCAGCGCAGCCGGTGAGCTGAACTGCGGATACCCCTTGTAGGGCGGACCAGCAAGTGTGACCTCAAAATTTGCTATTGCAATGCCGGCTCCGGATATCAGCGGTCTGACATATGTGAAGATAGTATCATAACTATATGTGTGGGTTTCCCTGTTCTCGGCTGACCATATCTGTTCGTCATGGCCCATTATATCTCCGATGAAGAGAAGCGATATTTTATTTGCAGGAATCGTGCTGACCTGCCCGGCACCTAAAACGCTAAATGCCAGGAATAATGAAGTATATATTGCCTTTTTAAGCATATGATATGAGAGCAATTGCCAGGATTTCATAATCCAGTCAGCCTCAACAAAGATACTTTTATTGTTATAAAATCAAATTTGCTGTAAAGGTCTTCGTAATGACATGATTCCCAACCGTTTGATAAAAAGACAGAGACAAGCGGGTTTCAGGCAATCGGCTAAAATGAAATAAGCTTGCGTTCACTGATAAATCAGCTGAATTCTCATCTAAATCATTGTTTTGACCAGAGAAAATGGCTAACTTGCTTTCAAATAACTTGTTCTATCAAATTATGTCTGGAATAATTTCTCATTTTAAACATATTATCATACTCTATTGGATATTTTGTCTTTCGGGCCAGACTCTGTTTTCGCAATCATTTTCAAGTAAAAATAATTATACCGGCAATTGGGAAACTTCGACAAGCTGGGCCCCGATATGGCTGGTGCCACAGACCGATGTTTCTGTGTTCGATATTAATATCTCAGGATATATTACGGCCAATAGTTCTCTTTTATTTTCATTGGGAAGCAAGCTTACGGTTAAAGACACTCTTGTTATAAAGGGCAATTTGACTATTAACGATAACAATGATCTGAAAATTGAAGACAATGGAATTCTTATCGTTTGGGGAGACCTTACGATCAGCTATGATACGAAAATAGAATCAAATGGATATTTGATTGTAACTGGTAACATCATTAAAGTGGGTGATGTAAACCATGGTAAATTAAAGAGTAATGACAATCCGGTAAAAGTATTTGGGGGCGGGACAATTCCTTCGGGTTGAACTGAGAATATTTAACCGCTGGGGCATTGAAGAATATGTCAATAGCAATTATTCAAATGATTGGGATGGCAGAAATAATAAAGACTCTCAACTTCCAAATGATACTTATTTCTATATAATGAAATTTGAAGATGGCAAAATAAAAAAGGGTTCTATTCTAATTAAAAGGTAAATGAGCCGGTCGACATTGTTCATATTAGCTGTAGTATTTCCATTGCAGGTATTGGGACAGATGTTCCCATTATCTTATCATTACGTTTATAATGCGCTTTCGATTAATCATGCTTTTGCGGGTTGCCATGATGCTTTGAGTACAACTATTTCTTACAGGAATCAGTGGTTGAGTTTAAGGATTCTCCAAAAAATTATATGCTTTCTCTTTATACCCCGGTTTATAATGACAGGATTGGCCTGGAATTTATAATTTAGAAAAACATTATTGGAAGATATGAAAATGGTTTTTATGAAATCGCCTTAAATTATATATTTATATTTGCACGAATGGTAGTGGGACAAAGATAGTTATAAATGGATTTTCCCAATTGGTCAAAATAAATTACAAATTATTGAAATATTTATATTCAAATATTTATAAACCTTTGCTACAGTATAACCTTGATTAGTTTGTCAAAGTCTTAGGATAGGATATAAAATTGTCCGTTTTATTATTGAATGGATATTGAAAATAGAATGAATATTGATCAGTCTTTAAAAAAGATTTTAAAGTCAGACATAATTTATTTATGTTATACTGAATCTAATGGTTTGATTACTTCGTATAACCTTATAGTATGATTACTTCGTTTGTAGATATTGTTTATGAATTAAGAACAATGATTAAGAGGCTGAATGAGAGAGGTATGTGGAAGTTGTTATTGGTTGCTGGTTGCTGGCTGCTGGTTGCAGGAAAAGTTTCATTTGGTCAAACGAATTATTATTCCAAATCAACAGGAAACCTCAACATAGTTACAAATTGGGGACAGAATACCGATGGAAGTGGTCTTGCTCCTGTAAACTTTACATCCGCTAATCAGGTTTTTAATATAAGAAATAATGCAACACCAACAATTGCTGCGAATTGGACAGTTTCCGGTACAAATTCAAAGATTATTGTCGGGGATGGGACGAATTCATGCAAATTTACAATACCTGGTGCTTTAGTTTTAACTAGTACTTCTCAGATATCAAATAATGGAACTCTGAAAATCACAAGTACTGCTGTTACTCCGTATTCCGGTACTTTGACTGTTAATAGTGGAGGGACCTATGAACATGCAATAAATGGAGGTACAATTCCAGCTGCTACATGGAATGCATCGTCAAACTGTAATATTACAGGAGTAACTGTAACTGAACCGAATGGATTAAGTCAATCTTTTGGTAATTTTAAATGGAACTGCACAGGGCAGACTGGGTCAGAGCTTAATATTAATCCATTATCTGTATCATTTTCCGGAGCTGTTACCGGAGACTTTACAGTGGCAAGCACTGGTACGGGGTCAATTCGACTCTCAAATATTACCCCAAGGGTTCTTGATATTTCTGGTAATTTTAATATATCAGGTGGTATTTTTATTCTGGCAATTAACACTGGTTCCTCGATTGTAAATATAGGTGGCGATTTCAATATGACCGGAGGTACACTAATTGAAACAGGATCCAGTTCAGGGTTATTTGTCTTTAATAATGGTGGAACAACTCAAAATTTTAGAAGAACGGTTGGCACTATTTCAAATAATATCGGGTTTACTGTGAATTCAAACGTTACTATTGATTTTGGAACAAGCGATTACGCTAATGGTGGTGGTGCATTTACCCTCAGTAACGGGGCAACTTTACAAACAGCAAATACGACTGGGATTAATGGTTCAATACAAACAACATCGCGGTCTTTATCAACTTCTGCAAATTATACTTTTGATGGAACTGCAGCTCAGGTTACAGGAACTTTTTTGCCATCCAATGTAAATAATTTTACGATTAACAATGTGAATGGCGTAACCTTAACTAATAGTGTTACTGATGCTGGTACTCTGTATATGATTTCGGGAAATATCAACACAGGTGCCAATACATTTATATTATCAAATCCTGTCTCATCTGCACTTAATTACAATGCGGGAATAATTGTTGGCAAATTCGAACGATTTATTAATACAACATCAGTAAATTATCTTTTCCCGGTTGGAACAACTGCACAAATTCAATCTTTAACAGCAAATTTTATTAATCTGACTCCAGGCTCATTGCTTGTTCAGTTTATATCTGGTGATCCCGGGAATTCAGCTCTTCCTCTTACTGATGGAGATGGATCTCAGGTAACAAACCAGTTTACTTCGGGATATTGGTCCACTCTCGCTAAGAATTCCCTGGCATCAACAAATTATAATGTCGATCTTAATGCAACGGGATTTGGTCCATATACCATTAATGCAGGTACAAGACTGATAAAACGAACTGATACAGGAGGTTCATGGTTGCTTAATGGAACTCATTCCAATGCTGTTGGCTCAGTTGTAAAAAGAACTGGTATGAGTGGCATATATAATGCCGGTGGAGGAACCCAGTTTGGAATTGGTAAGTCAGGTCCAGGAATAACAACCCAGCCATCTAATAAAACTGTTTGTGAAAATGCAATAGCAAACTTTTCCATAACTGCCACAGGATATGCTTTAACCTATCAGTGGTATAAAGCTCCCGGAATACTTCTGACAAATGACAGTCATTATGGTGGAGTAACCACATTAGCTTTAAGTATTACCACAGTTGTTATAGGAGATGCAGGTAACTTTTATTGTATTGTAACCGACGGAAACGGAAGTACAGTTCAGAGTGCTTCAGCTACCCTTACAGTAAATCCATTACCGGTATCTACGGCAAGTAATAATGGTCCGGTATGTGTAGGGAGCACTCTCAGTCTGACAGGAGGACCTGCAGGAATGACGACCTATTCATGGACAGGACCAAACGGGTTCACT
>Ga0209744_1000215_pt1 | contig 18842 bp, 14 predicted proteins | sample BarGraNGADG00311_2_FD_184494 | JGI IMG/M metagenome (GOLD analysis project Ga0209744, IMG submission 184494) | Arctic peat soil microbial communities from Barrow, Alaska - Barrow Graham LP Ref core NGADG0004-311 (SPAdes) (version 2) | ecosystem: Environmental > Terrestrial > Soil > Wetlands >... | reverse complement strand
CGCCATCTTGTCCGAGGCCATCGTGAGCGAGGCCTCCGGGTCCTGCGTGGCCTTGCCGCAGCAATCGGTGTAACCGTCGTAGCGCACGACCTGGGCGCCCAGCGCCTCGACCAGCGCCTCGAGCTTGGAAGGCTCGAAGGGGTCGTCGAATCCCATGACCGCAGCGGGACGAAGCAGGTGGCACCCGTGGTGCACGGCCACCTTGAGGCCCACGAGCGGCCTGGTGACCGAGGAAGCCACCGCGTCGGGTCCCATATCGGACAGGACGCCGGCGACGTGGCGGGCCTTGTTCTTTCCGGCGTACGACAGCTTGAGCGACTTGAGTTTCTTCTCGGCCGCCTCCTTCGCCTCGGAGCCGTCGGACGCGATATGCGCGGCTTCGGTCAGCGTCGAGTAACAGCCGTTGCACAGCACGAGCATGTCGCGGCCGGCCTTCTCGCCCACCGCCAGGTTGCGCATAGCGACGGCGAGCCAGTCGGAGAGGCTGGCGCCCTTTACGCTCCACGGCTCGGGGCAGCAGGAGAAGCCTTCGATGTCGAAGACCTTGACGCCGACCCTGGGCAGCGCCTTGCGGGCTGCCGCCTCGATCTGCGGGTAGCGCAAGGGGATCATGCATCCCAGGAAGAGCGTGTATTCGTTGGCTTCAGCCTTGGCCAATATTCACTCCAGTAGTTTCTTGATGTCGCCCGCCGGCGCGGCAGGCGCGCTCTCGAGACCGAGCTCGTCGCGCCTTCTGGCCAGAGCGTCGGACGCGACGATTATGAAGCCCGCCTCTTTGACAGTGTCGCGCACCGCGGCGACGCTCTCTGGAGCGTTGCCTTTTTCGAAGGCGACGTTCTTGAGCGCCGTGACCACTTCGATCGGATGCGTGCCCTGCGGGCAGCGCTCGTAGCACTTGTAACAGGTGGTGCACTGCCAGATGACCGAGTCAGCCTCGGTGAGGTGGTCCGCGACTCCCAGGATGGAAGCAAGGACTATCTCGCGCGGATTGAAACCTTCGCAGTGCTGAGCCGCCGGGCATTCGGCGACGCACGCGCTGCACTGGTAGCAGTAACCGAGCTCTCCGGTTCCTTCTACTTTGCTGAGGCTTTCGGCGAAACCAGGGCTAACTTTCGGCAATAGTCATACCTTTTTATGGTCAGGAAATTGGATCGTCGGCAAAGTAATGAGCGTGATCATAGTGAAAACAAACACGCTCCCGCAAACCACGCTGAAGGCCTTGCCTGCGCCCAAAGATCCAGCATGATCATTGTAGCTTCAAGTCGGGTGATGCGGCATTGATAAAGGTCATCCCGATGACTTCGCCGACCGCTGCCGACCCTTACGCGCCGCCGGCCTCGAGCTTCGCCAGAGTCTTCTGGACGGCCACCTTGCGCCGCTGCACTTCCTCGATCTTCTCCTCGACCGATTCCATCGCGGGGTCGAGCACACAGGAGCCGAAATCGCAATCGGCTCCGGCGATCTCCTCGAGCTTCACCGCGAGCTTCTTCATCTGATCGTCCAGCTCGGCGATCTCTTTTTCGAGGACCATCTCCCGCTCTTCTATGTCGGACATTCCCAAACCTCCTCGCCTCGTTATCGGACAACGGTAAGAATAACAAACTGAAACGCAGTAGTCGAAGCAAGTGAACCCTTACGCCGCTTCGAGTTCAACAAAAGCAAGCGATTACCTGCACAACTTCTTGCCGTAGCGTCGTCGTCCCGCCGGCTGTTGTAACTCGTTGGCGGTCTACCGCAAGTAGGCGTGAATCGGGACGGGGAAGGGTGAGCCTTTTGCTCGCTGGTCCTCGCGTCTTTGAAAACAGCAGACTTCCTATACTCCCCGAGACGCTGCGAATCGCTCGCAAAAGGCTCACCCTGCCCCAGTCGGGACTTCCCCTAACAATAATAAGAAAATCTAAGATGACTGCTGACCAGTAGGAATCATTACTGACATGTAATCGATGATAGTTGAAATATGGCTTCGCGGGGGTCAGACTCCTTGTGTAAGCCCGTACTTCTCTATGTTCGCGTCGGCTATCGCCTGGATCTCTTTGATGTGCTCCTCGCCGCCGGGGTACTTGAAAAGGTGCGCGAACCTCTTCTGTTGCTTGAGGTACTCGTCGACGGGGACGCGGTCGTCGTCCTTGATCTTTCTCACGCGGACGACCTCGCCGTCTTCCATCTCGAAGAGCGGATAGAGCCCGCTGTTGATCGCCAGCCGCGCTACCTTGACGCCCATGTTGCTCTCGACCCCCCAGCCCGGGACGCACGGGCAGTGTATCTGCACGTAGGAGGGTCCGGTGATGGTGAGCGCCTTCTTTATCTTCCTGCCTATGTCCACCGGGTACCCCGCCGAGGTGGTGGCCACGTAAGGGGCGCCGTGGGCCGCGACGATGGCGGGAAGGTCCTTCTTGCGCGTGATGTTGCCCCAGGAGAGCTTGCCGGTCGGGCTGGTCGTGGTCAGGGCGTCGGTGGGGGTGAGCCCGGAGCGCTGGAAGCCGGTGTTGGAGTATACCTCGGTGTCGTAGCAGACGTAGAGGATGTTGTGCCCGCGCTCGAGCATCCCGGAGAGCGCTCCCATACCGATGTCGGCGGTGCCGCCGTCGCCGGCCTGCGCGATGACCTTCGCCTCGCCCTCTCTGCCCAGCGCCTTGAGCGCGACCTCTATCCCGGAAGCGACGCTCGCCGCGTTCTCGAAGAGCGAGTGTATCCAGGGGACGTTCCATGACGAGCGGGGGTACCTGGTGGTGAAGACCTCGAGGCATCCCGTCGCGTTCGTCATGATGACGTCACGACCGGCCGCTTCGGCAACCGTGCGGGCGGCAAGCGCCTCGCCGCAGCCCGCGCACGCGGTGTGGCCGTAGGAGAGAACCCGCGATTCGACCTGCTCGACTGACATTCCTGGCGACTCCTTTGCCGTTGCCGGCGGCGCGCCGGCGCTACGAACCTTCTTCCTCTATTTCATGCGCCGACCACAGCACCTCGTGGTCGATGCCCGGTATCTCGACTCTACAGGTGTCGTCCTTCAACAGCCCCAGCGCGATCTCGCGTATGTGCTCCTTGCGCACGTCGCGGCCACCGAGGCCGACGACGAAGCTGGAGATGTTGGGCGTGACCGCCGCGCCACAGAAGGCCGACCGGATCTCGGAGCAGAGGATGCCCTCCAGTCCCAGCGAGATGTCCTTCTCTATGACGCCCACCGCCCGGGCGCCCGACAGCGCGTCGTGCAGCCGCGTGCGCGGGAACGGCCGCACGGTCCTGACCTTGACGATGCCGACCTTGTGGCCCTCCTGGCGCAGCTCGTCGACCGCGTCCTTCATGGTCCCCAGCAACGAGCCCATCGAGACCAGCAGGACGTCGGCGCCCTTGGCCTGGTAGACGTCCAGCATCCCGCCCTGCCTGCGCTCGAAAACTTTCTCGAACCTCTCGGCCTCGGACTCGATGGCGCTCGACGCCTCCTGCATCGCCTGGTGGAGCAGCAGCCTTATCTCCATGTAGGCGTCAGGCCCGGCCATGGAACCCAGCGTGATCGGGTCGGAGGTGGTGAGGTAGAACTTCGGCTCGAAGGGCGCGAGCCACGCATCGACCTGTTCCGCCTCAGGCAGGTCAACCGGCTCGGTGGCGTGCGTCAGTATGAAGCCGTCCATGCAGACCATCACCGGGATGTTCAGCTTCTCCGCGACCGCGAACGCCTGCACGTGCATGTCGCAGGCCTCCTGCACGTCCTCCGCGTACATCTGGATCCAGCCGCAGTCGCGAAGGGACATGGAGTCCTGCTGGTCGTTCCAGATGTTGATGGGCGCCGAGACCGCGCGGTTCGCCACGGTCATCACCACGGGCAGCCGCATGCCGGCGATGTTGAACATCACCTCGGTCATCAGCAGCAGGCCCTGGCTGGAGGTCGCGGTGTAGGCGCGAGCCCCCGTGGCCGAGGCGCCCAGGACCACCGACGCCGCGGTGAACTCGCTGTCGGCGAGCACGTAACCCGCGTCCAGCCGGCCGTCGGTTATGATCCGCGCGAGGTCCTCCACGATGTGTGTCTGCGGTGTGATGGGGTAGGCGCAGACGACCTTCGGCCTGCAGAGCGCCACCGTTTCGGCGACGGCTCTCGAGCCCTCCATGATCTGCTTCATGACGGCTCGCCCCCGTTACCGCCGCCCGGGCCGATCGACGAGGTGCCCTTGCCGTGCCCCGCCTTCTTGCCGGGAGGCTTATCCTGCTGCTCTTCAGTGGAGATCCTGCTGGTGTACTCCTCGCTCACGTGGCGGCCCTTCTCCTCGGCCGGCTCCTCCTCGAGCTCCATCACGATGTCGGCGACAGGACACATCTCCGCGCAGATGCCGCAGCCCTTGCAGGCGTCGAGGTCGACGTCGTACTTGCGCTTCTCTATCCGGTACACCGCGCCGTCGGGGCAGCACAGCTCGCAGGCACGGTCGCCGATGCAGTTCTCCTGCAGGAACCGCGGCCGGTACACCCGCCAGCCGGACATCTTCTGGTCCCGGGTGGTCCCGGGTTGTACCACCACTCCGAACTTGTTCTTCACGTCCGCACGCCTTTCACGCGGTCGAATGCCTCCTGCATGGCCACGACCTCTTTCTCTCCCAGCTCACCGGGGTAGCGCTCGCGCACGCTCTTTGCCAGCGCGTCCATGTGTATCTCGCCCGAGGCCGCGGCGAACGCGCCGACCATGATGGTGTTGATGATGGGCTTGCCGACCATGTCGAGCGCGAGGTCGGTCGCGGCGATGGTAACGACCTTGAAACGGTCGGGGATGGCGAAGTCGGACGCCGGCCGGGGCGTGTTGATCACCACCAGCCCGCCGTCCTTCAACCCCTCGAGGAGGTCGTTGCCGGCGAACAGGCTGGCGTCCTGGATGATCAGGTAGTCGGGCTCGTAGATCTGGCTGCGCAGCCGGATGGGCTTGTCGCTGATTCGCGTGTAGGCGGTGACCGGGGCGCCGTGGCGCTCGGAACCGAACATGGGGAACGCCTGCGCGTAGAGCCCGTCGGCGAAGGCGGCCTCCGCCAGGAACTCGCTCGCCGTCACGCTACCCTGTCCACCCCGCCCGTGGATCCTGATCTCCTTGAGCAGACCGATCACCCCTGTCAGATTGTACAATGGCTCATCACGGCCTGCCCCGGATCGCGGCCCTCCGCGTCCACTCGCTGTCCGGGAAAGCCCGCCGCGGTTCCAGGCGCGAACTCTCGTCTGGTCCAGCCGGTGTCGCTGCCACTTTCAATGCGGCCCGGTGAAGTCCTGCCAAGAAGGCGCCGCGCTCAGCCGACTATATCCAGGGAGAAGATGGTGCCGCCGCCGGGGCGGGGCTCGCACGAGATGGTGCCTCCGTGCGCTTCTACGATCTCGCGCGCGAGGTAGAGCCCGAGTCCCAGCCCCACCCTGGAGTGGTGCTGCAGCTCCTCGACCTGGAAGAAGCGCTCGAACACCTGCTGGCACGCCTCGGCCGGGATGCCGATGCCCCGGTCCTTCACCCGCACGGTGGTGACATCGCCGGCCGCGGCCACTTCGATCTCGATGGGGGAGCCCGGCTCGGCGAACTTGATCGCGTTGTCGAGCAGGATGTCTATCAGCCCCCTGAACTTGCCGGGGTCCACCAGCGCCGTGCCCGCGCCGGGCTGGACGGCCACGGTTATCTCGTTGGACTGCTGCATCACGCGGCGGTCGCTGACCGCCAGGTCGATCAGGGGCGCCAGGTCGCCCTCGCGCCTGTCGAACGTAAAGCGCCCTTCTTCGACCAGCGACGCCTGCAGGAGCTCCTCGACGAAGCCGGTCAGGCGGTCGACGGCGATCTCCAGCGCGTCCAATATCTCGGGGAGCATCTCGGGCTCCATCCTCTGCAGGTAGCCCTGCAGCATCGTGGTGTAGCCCTTGACCACGCTTATCGGGTGGCGGAGCTCATGAGAGGCGACGGTGAGGAAGGTCGCGAGGCTCTCGGCTCGGTCCTTGAGCTCCTCCTCGGCCTGAACGCGCTCGCCGATCTCCTCGCGCAGCCTCACGTTCGTCTCCGCGAGCTCAGATGTGCGGTCCTGCACCAGGTCCTCGAGCCTGCGCCGGTACTTCTCCAATTCCTGCTCCGCGATCTTGCGCCCCGTCACGTCGCGCGAGTTCACCACTATCCCGCGCACGGCGGGATCGAAAAGAAGGTTGCGCCCGACGCTCTCCATATGGCGCCACTCACCGCCCTTGTGCCCGATGCGGAACTCCATGAAGACGCTCGCGCCGGGGGTCTCGAGCGCGCTGTTGAACTGCCTCCTTATCCGCTCCACGTCGTCGGGGTGGATGAGCTCGCACGCGCCCGTGCCGATCACCTCCTCGGCAGTGTAGGCAAGGAACCTCTCGATGGAATGGCTCTGATACTGGACGATGCCGCCCGCCCCCAGCACCGCGACGATGTCGGACGACTGCTCGGTCAGCGTGCGGAAGTGCGCCTCCCGGCTGGCGAGCTCGTCCTGTGCCTCCTTGAGCCGCATCTCGGTGATGGCCTTCTCCACCGACTCGGCCAGCCTCGCCGCCAGGTGGGTGTCCTTGATGACGTAGCCGGACGCGGCCGAACGGAACGACCTGACCGCGGACTCCTCGTCACCGTGGCCGGTGATCATGATCACCCTGGGCGTCTCGCCGCGCGCGGTTATCTCCTCGAGGATCTCCAGGCCGCGGCCGTCAGGGAGCATGAAGTCGAGGGTCACCAGCTGGAAGTCGCACGTCTCGAGCTTGCTCCTGGCGGTGGCGCAGTCGGGCGCTATATCTACCTCGAGCGGAAACCGCTTCTCCAGGATCCTCTTAAGCTGCGCGGCCATCTCGGGCGTGTCCTCGACGACCAGGGCCTTCATCGATCGCGGTCCGTCCGTCATTCCCGCCCCCTGCAATCGCGACTCCGCGGAACCGGTCGGCGCTTCATCCGCGCGCATAGCGCCCCGCGCGAATAGTGTACTGCTTTTCGACAGATCAACTGATTGTGAACTTGAAAACGGAGCCGCCTCCGTCGTGGGGCTCCACCCAGATGCGGCCCCCGTGCGCCTCGGCGATCTGGCTGGCGATATACAGACCCAGCCCCATCCCCGGCTTGGAGTGGTGCAGCGCGTCCTCGACCTGGTAGAAGCGGTCGAAGATCTTCTGGCGCGCCTCGTCTGGTATTCCCTTGCCGCGGTCTTTCACCGAGACCAGCACCCCGGTCTCGTCGCGCTCGATCTCGACCTCTACCGGAGAGCCCTCGGGGGAGAACTTGATCGCGTTGTCGACCAGGATGTGCATGAGCTGCACGAACTTCTCCGAGTCAACCGACACCGGGCCCGTCCCGGCGGCCACGGAGGTCAGGAACTGGTTGGCGAAGCCCATCGCCCAGGTGTCGTCGAGCGTCATCTTCAAGAGGACCTCGGGCTCGACCCTCTCTCTGTTGATGAAGAGACGGCCCTGCTCGACGCGCGAGACGTCCAGCAACTGCTCGACGTAACGCGTCAGGCGCTCGGTCGAGAGGTCGATGTCCGCAAGTATCTCTCTGACCAGCTCCGGGGGCAGCCTGTCCATGTACTCGGTGAGCGTGTTCGCGTATCCCTTGACCACCGCGATCGGATGCCTCAGCTCGTGCGACGCGACCACCAGGAAATCGCGCAGCCTCTCCGCCCTCTCCCGCAGGTCCTCCTCGTAGGCCTTCTCGCGGGTCACGTCTATGAGCGAGACCGCGCTGGTCCCGGCGGAGCCCGGCAGCCGGCCCATGTTGGCGAGCATCTTCAGCGCGTCTCCGCTGCGGGGATAGAACGTGCACTCGAAGTGCACCGGCGGCGTGCCGGCACGCGAGCCCGAGTGCCCAAGCTCCGCGCAGTGACTCTTGAACTCCGACGCCTGCGCCTCGTCCAGGAAAGCCGTGAACTTGCGGCCGACGGCCTCCGCGCGTGTCATGCCGGAGACATGCTCGAACTCGTCGTTGGCGAAAGTGATGGCGGCGGCTCCGTCGACGATGCACATCGCGGTGCCGGTGGACTCGAACACCGAGCGGTACCTCTCCTCGGACTCCTTCAGCGCTTCCTCGGCCATCCTGGACTCGGTGACGTCGGTCGCCGTGGTGATGATGTACTCGACCTCGCCGTCAGATCCCAGCAGCAGCGCGTGGTGGACCGCCATGTTGCGGTCCTGGCCGTCCTTGGTGCGCCAGACGGTCTCGTAGGGCTCGACGTCCTCACCCGCGGTGAGCCTCCTGGCGATCGAGCGCGCGAGCTTTGACGCGGCGGACCCGAGCATGATGTCCCAGGGGCGCTTGCCCCTGACCTCGGCGAACGAGTACCCGGTGACGGTCTCCGCGGTCTTGTTGAAGAGCACGATGCGCGACTGCCTCTCCTGCACCACCACCAGTGCGCCGGCGGTGTCGAGAACCTTGGAGATGAAGTCGCGGTCCTTCTTCTGCGCGACCTCGACCAGCTTGCGCTCGGTGATGTCCTGGGCGAAGACGACAACACGTGACACTTTGCCAGGCTCGTCGAAGAGGGGGAAGAAGTTGTTGTCGTAGTAGGCGCCGTCGTGGTTGTCCTCGAAGCGGGCCGGCACTCCGGTCCGGACGACCTTCTCCAACTGCTTGCGCCTGCTGCCACCGACGTCCGGGGGCATGTGCTCGAAAGCGATCTCTCCAATGAGGTCCGCGGCCGGCTCGCCAATCTTCTTGGCGCCGGTCTCGTTGATGGCCAGTATCTGCCCTTTCGCATCGATCATGGCGACCACACCGATGGCGGCGTTCAGCAGCGTGCGCGAGGCGCCCTCCGACTCGCGCAGCGCGCGCTCCATCTCCTTGGAGGCGCTCAGGTCGACGAAGCTCTCCAGCAGGTGCTCCCGGCCGTCGAGCACGACGCGCGTGACCGTCTTGAGGACGGGGAGCGGCGTCTTTCCCGCCGATAGCAGGACCGTCTCCCTGCGGTCGAGATCCTCACCCAGGTCGGTCACCGGGCAGCGCCCCCTGGGCGCATCGCAGATGAACTTATGGCAGATCTGGCCGACGATGCCCTCACGAGGGAAGCCGATCATATCCACCGCCGCCGGGTTGGCGTCGACTATCTTGTGGGTGGCCGGGTCGATGATGACAACACCGGTGGCGACCGCGCCGAGGATGGACTTCAGCCGCTCCTCGCTCTCGCGCAGTTTCTCCTCGGCACGCTTGCGTACGGCCCTCTCCTCGGTCTCGCGCAGCGCGCGGCGCACAGCCGGCACCAGCCTGGAGAGCCCGACCTTGAGCACGTAGTCGGTTGCGCCGTTCTTCATGGCATCGATGGCGAGCTCCTCGCCCAGCGCGCTCGACACGAAGATGAAGGGAACGTCCGGCAGGCTCTGCTGCGCGACGGCGAGCGCGGACACGCCGTCGAAGGAAGGCAGCCAGTAGTCGGAGAGGATCAACCCGGGCACGAACTCGTTCAGGCTCTCCTCGTACTCCGGCCGGCTGGAGACCCGCAGCGACTCGAAGCTTATCCCCGCTTTTTTGAGCTCGCGCTTGATCGACGCCGCGTCGGCAGCGTTGTCGTCGAGCATCAGGATGCGCAGTTTGTTGTCCATGGTAAAACTTGCCGGCCGTGTGCATCCCTAATTATGTATGTCGCGTCCGGATTTGTGAACGCTTGATCGCCTGAAAACGGGAGGGACGGGCGCGGGGTCGGGCTAGGGCTGTTTGAACGGGTCGAAGCCCTTCTCCTCGAACAGCCGGATGCACGCGTCGCACACCTCGGGGTCGAAGATGGTGCCCCTGCCACGCAGGATCTCGTCGAGCGCCATGTCGATTCCGAACGCCGGCCTGTACGGCCGGTGCGACGCCATAGCCTCGACGACGTCGGCCACCGCCAGTATCCGCGCCTCGGAGATTATCTCGTTCGCGGAAAGCCCCCTGGGATAGCCGGAGCCGTCCAGCCTCTCGTGGTGCTGCAGCACGGCCTCCGCGACAGGCCAGGGAAACTCGATACCCTTGAGGATCTGGTAGCCCACCTGCGGGTGCGTCTTCACCAGGCCGAACTCCATCTCCAGCAGCTTGGAGGGCTTGGTCAGTATCTCGGCCGGGACCGCGATCTTGCCTATGTCGTGCAGGGTGCCGGCCACGTGTATCCCCTCGACCATGTCGCGGGGAAGCCCGAACTCCTCACCGATGGCTGATGAGATCTGCGCGACGCGCTGCTGGTGGCCGGCCGTGTAGGGGTCGCGTATCTCGGTGATCGAGGCGAGCGCCTCGACGGTCTGGTCGAGCGTACGCTGCAGCTTGACCAGCGTCTGCCGCAGCCCGTCCTCTGCACTCCGCCGCGCGCGCTTCTCTCGCGCTTCCTCCAGCGCCCGGCTCACCGCGGGCGCGAGCTGGTTCAGGTGGCCCTTGAAGACGTAGTCTGTCGCGCCGCCCTTCAGCGTCTCTATCGCGAGCTGCTCGCCGATGGCGCCGGACACGAAGATGAAGGGGACGTCGGGGGCCTCGATGACCGCCACGGCCAGCGCCGAGATGCCGTCGAACGTCGGGAGCTGGTAGTCGGAGAGTATGAGGTCGGGGCGGAAGTGCTCCAGCTCGCGGCTGAAGTCCTCTTTGGTGTCCACGCGCAGGGGCTGGAAGCTGATGCCACCCTTGGTGAGTGCGTGTTTGATGAGCTCGAAGTCGTCCGGGTTGTCCTCGACCATCAGTATGCGGATTTCTCTTTTCATCTTCCCCCGCCGCTCGAGTAACAAAACAGCCCACACCGGGGCCTACCTGGATTATACAACCGTATTTTTCTGTTTAAAAAGGGAAGGAGAGCCGGCTTGTATTGCTGAGATACGCACCAGAACCCAGTCAAACGTGTCGGAAAGGCCGAAATCTTGTTAGAATGTCGGCGTTGGAGGAGGCATGCGGGGAATACCGGTTTATGCAAAAGCCTTGTGTCTTGCGACCAGTTTATGTATTTCGGGAATTGAGCGGACATCGGATCCTCCCGCGGAACTCTCATGACCAGAGGCTGAAAGACCATGGAAGCGGATGACACTTCAGGAGTAGATGCAGAGCGCTCTCGCGATCTCGTCGACGAGCTCACGTGCGCGTCCGCCGAGCTCGCGCTGCGCGGAGAGCTGCTCGATGCGCTCGCGGACTCCATCTTCCTGCACGACCTCGACGGCAATATCGTATATGCCAACGAAGTGGCATGGACCACGCGCGGTTACACGAGGGAAGAGTTCATGGCGATCAACATCCATCAGCTCGACGCTCCAGGCTATGCCGAGCTCATCAAGACGCGGATCGAGGAGGTTCGCGCTCAAGGGGACGGCCGCTTCGAGTCCGTGACGACGAGAAAAGACAATTCCACCTTCCCCGTCGAGATATCCGCCAGGATCATCGACGGCCAGGACGGCAAACTGATCCTCAGCGTCGTGCGAGACATGACCCACAGCAAGACTACCGAGACGGAGCTCAAGCGGTCCAAGCACATGCTCGAGGACGTCACCCAGGGCATCCGCGAGGGCATATTCTTGCTGACCTGCGATTTCAAGATCCTCTGGGCCAACAAAGCCGCCATCGAGAACAGCGGGTACGCGCACGACGAGGTCATAGGGAACTTCTGCTACAAGGTGTCTCATGGGCTCGACCGGCCCTGTGCCCCACCATCCGACCCGTGCCCGATCGATCAGCTCCGCAAGACGGGCGAACCCATAATGCTCATCCACCGGCACGTGGACAAGGAGAAGAACGCGACATACGTGGAAGTGAGCGCCTACCCGACCAGGTACGAAGACGGTTCTCCCGTCGAGTTCGCACACGTGGCAAGAGACGTGACCGAGCGAATCCAGGCGGAGGAAGAGCTGATGAGGCTGAATAAGGACCTGGAGGCGTTCAGCTATTCGGTATCGCATGACCTCAGGGCTCCGTTGCGCGCAATCGCCGGGTTCACTCGAATCATCTTCGACGAGCACTCGGAGCAGTTCGACGAGAACGCTCGCAGGCTCTCTGGCATCGTGATGCGCAACATCGTCCACATGGATGAGCTCATCGAAGCCTTGCTCGCGTTTTCGAAGCTCGGCCGGCAGCGCCTGGCCATCTCCGAGATCGACATGAACCGCCTGGCGCGTGACGCTTTCGAGGAGGTCATGGCGGCCGCTGCTGGAGCCGACGTCGAGCTCGTCCTCGACGACCTGCCGCCAGCAATGGGCGACCCGGTGCTCATGAGACAGGTGCTGACCAACCTGCTCTCAAACGCGGTCAAATTCTCCTCGAAGGAAAAGCACGCCGTGGTCCGGGTGGGCGGCCATAGCTCGGGCGATGAAAACGCTTACTGGGTGAAAGACAACGGTGTCGGGTTCAATACGGAGTATGCCGACCGCCTGTTCAAAGTCTTCTCCCGCCTGCACAGCGATGAGGAGTTTGAGGGAACCGGGATTGGACTCGCCAACGTGCAGCGGATAATCGAGCGGCACGGAGGGACGGTCGGAGCGCAGAGCGCTCCCGGAGAAGGGGCGACATTTTCTTTCACTGTCCCAAAGACTATCAAAGTGCCGGATCGGGTCGACCCCTGACGAGGCCGTAGCTCCTGCCGGACTTCAAGACCTCAATAACGCGCCCGGCATTCCATTGCCTTTGGCAACGCGCCCCGTAGTATATAGACTGCCGCACAAAGAGATCTTGGGAGGCGGAAGCCGGTGGACGTCAGCGATCCTATGAAGAGTTTCTTCGCACCTTCGTCGGTCGCGGTCGTGGGGGCGTCGCGCACGGCGGGTAAGGGCGGCAACACCATCGTCGCCAACATGATCGAGTTCGGCTTTGGGGGGCCCATCTATCCGGTGAATCCATCGGCCGGCGAGATACTCGGCCTGACGGCGTATGCGTCGCTCGCGGAGCTGCCGCGGGTGCCCGACCTGGTGGTGGCGGTGCTGCCGCGCCTGCAGACCTCGGACCTGATGAAAGAGTGCGCCGCCGCAGGGGTCAGGAGCGTGATAATCCCCGCGGCCGGCTTCTCCGACGCCGGTGACGAGGGCCGCCAGTTGGAGGCGGACGCGATGTCGATCGCGTCGGGCGCCGGCATGCGGGTCATGGGACCGAACAGCATCGGCACCGTGAACACGGCCTGTGGCCTTGCGACCTCGATCGTAACGCTGGAGCGCCTCAAGCAGGGCGGGGTCTCGATCTTCGGCCAGACCGGCATGTTCGCCAGCGGCATCGCGAGGTGGATCAACACCTCCGAGCATTTCGGCATAAGCAAGATCGCGTGCCTGGGAAACAAGGCGGACATCGACGAGTGCGATCTGCTCGAGCATCTGGCTGACGACCGGGGCACCAGGGTCATCGGCGCCTACACTGAAGGCGTGCGCGACGGCGCCAGGTTCGCGCGGGCGCTGAGGCGCGCGGCTTCGGTGAAGCCCGTGCTGATAATGAAGAGCGGGCGCACGGAGACGGGGCGCCGCGCAATCGAGAGCCACACCGGCGCGCTTGCCGGGAGCGAGTCGGTGTACGCGGGCATCATCGACCAGTCCGGCGCGATACGGGTGGCCGACTTCGAGGAGATGTTCGACTGCGCCAAGGCATTCGAGTGGCTTCCCGCGCCGGCGGGCAACCGCCTCGGAGTGGTGTCGATAACCGGGGTCGGCTGCGTCCTGTCGGCCGACGCCTCGGATGCGCACGGGCTCCTCATGCCGACGTTGCAGGACTCGACCGTCGCGGCGATGCGCCGGGCCTTGCCGGAGTGGGCGCCCGCCGCGAACCCGGCGGACATCTGGGCCGGGATAGAGTCGGCCGGGGCCGGAGCGACATACCGCGCGGCCGCCGCCGCGATAGCGGATGACCCCTCGATAGATTCATTGCTGTTGATCTTCACCCTGATCCCGGAATCGAGCCTCGACGTCGCCGCGCTGTTCGGCGAGCTGCGGCAGGCGCATCCCGAAAAGCCCATGGTCGCAGCGTTGATGGCGGGTGAAGCGGCGATGCACATCCAGTGGAAGAAGGCGCTCGAGTCAGCGGGGGTGCCGGCCTACACGTCACCGGAGAGGGCGCTGCGAGCGATCGGGGCGCTCTGGAAGTATGAGGTCAACAAACAAAGAACCGGACCCGGCGTTACCCGCTAGATCCGGCCCTCGTCCACCCAGCCTCTGTTCCTACATTCATTAACGGCCGGACGCGCGCGCATCTCATCATGATTACGGATGAAAAACGAGGACTTGGTGGTACTACTGGATCATCCCCCGGCGAGACGCCGGATCAGCGCCGCGGTATCCAGCGCTGCTCCTCGAACCATCTCACCGACTCGTTCCAGCCGGCCTTGAAGTCCGGGTGCCTGAGCTGGTAGCCGAGCGCCTTCAGCTTGGCGTTCTCGAAGTCGTAGTCGCCTCGCCCGAACGCGGTGAAGCCGGGGTCGAAGCGAGGCTTGAGCATCGGCACCAGGCTGTGCTCGATCACGACGCGGTCCCAGCCGCGCTGCAGGTAGTCGCTCAACATGGTGAAGAAGACCCCCGGCAGGTGGCTCCCGATCCTGGAGGCGAGAGAGACCAGCAGGTCGGGGAATGGGAGCACGCGCTTCGAGGCCACCCCTATCGAGTCGAGGACGGTCTCGATGAGCTCGCCCGCCGGCATCGTGGTGTCGTCGGAGACGTTGTAGGCCTCGCCGATTGCCGCCTCCTGTTCCATCACGAAGACGGTCGCCCCGGCGATGTCCTCGACGTGCACCATGTTGCCCTTGAACCCCTCCCTGGGCAGCGGGACGAACTTGATGCCCAGCCTCGCGTATCATCACCGGCAGCGCCAGGAAGAGCCCCATGATGTAGACGCACCTCGGCCCGTACACCGCGGTGGGCCTGATGACGGACACAGGCAGGCCTCTGTCCTGGTGGAAACGCAGCGCGGCCTGCTCGCCGTATAGCTTGGTGATGGCGTAGAGGTTCAAGGGGCGCTGGGGGTGCTTCTCGTCGACGGGCGAGTAGGAGGGCGGGCCGTAGGTGTCGCAGGTGGAGAAGTGCACGAAGCGCTTCACGCCGGCCGCGAGGGCGGCCTCGCAGGTGTTGACCGTCACCTGGTAGTTGGCGAGCTCGTAGGACGCGCGGTCGAGGAAGTAGTTCATCCTGGCGGCGGTGTGGACCACCATGTCCACGCCCTTCATCACCGAGTCGGCCTCCCTCCTGCGGAGCAGGTCGGCCGTGGCGATGTCACAGGGCAGGCCTTCGACGTCGCGGAAGTTCGCGTCCGGCAGGTCGGCGGCGCGCACGTTGTAACCTTTGCGTGCGAGCTCGTCGACTATGTAAGGCGCGATGAACCCGCAGGCCCCTGTCACAAGAACGGTGTCCGCCATGGAGATCACTCCTTCGATGGGTGCGCGGCCGGGTCCTGGCCGCGGTAGGGCGCGCAAAAGCGTCGCGTGTCACTGGTGGTGATAAGGACGGGGGGTGCAGCGGCTCTCGCAGGCCCTTTTACAGGCTTTTGCGAACCGCCCCACCAACAGTCACCATCTCCTCGATCAACCGCTGACCCCCCGGTTCCAAAGTGATTCTCTCCCTGCGCGCGCGAGGATGTCAAACTGGACATGCCGCTTAACACTCGCGGGTGAAGCGCGCTTCGCCGGTGCGGTCACTCAGGAGACAGCCTGGCTTATAATCCTGTTGGAAGCGCGGATGGCCTCGAGCTTGGAGGTGCGCATGTACATATCGGTGATAGGCGCGGGCGACCGCGCCTCTGAACTGGAGGAGGCCGCGTTCGAGGTCGGCTCGCTCATTGCGAAGCGGGGGCACGTGCTGGTGTGCGGCGGGCTGGGTGGCGTGATGGACGCGGCCGCTCGCGGCGCGAGCGTTGCGGGCGGCATGGTTATCGGCATCCTTCCCGACGAGGACCGCAGGCGCGCGAGCAGATGGCTCACGGTGTCGATACCCACGGGCATGGGGCAGGCGCGCAACGCGCTGGTCGCAGGCTCAGGCGACGCGGTCATCGCCGTCGGCGGCGGCTACGGGACGCTCTCCGAGATCGGGTTCGCCCTCAAGCTGGGCAAGCCGGTCATCGGGCTGAAGACCTGGGAGCTGGACGGCCGAGGTGCCAGGCCGGGTGGCATGCTCAAGGCCTCGAGCCCGCGGGACGCGGTCGACATGGCGGAGCAGCACCTGGCGCTCTGATCAAAGCCCCTGACCTCCGGCGCCGGCCGGAGGGGTCGCGACACGAATCGGATACTATATATACATGCGCATCGTGATAGCACCGGACAGCTTTAAGGGCAGCCTCAGCGCGGTCGAGGCCGCGCGCGCGATGGCCGAGGGAGTCGCGCTGGTCGACCCGGACGCCGAGGTGGTGCTCTCGCCCATGGCCGATGGAGGCGAGGGGACCGTCCAGGCCGTCATCGAGTCCGTCGAGAAGGCCGAGGAGAGGCACGCGCTGGTCGCCGGGCCTTTGCCGGGACGGGACGTCCGCGCGGCGTGGGCCTACCTTCCCGCGGACACGCCCCTGGCGGCTAACCCCGAAGACGAGCACTACGCGCTGCTGCGTCAGGGCGAGCCGACCGCGGTCATCGAGATGGCGCAGGCTTCGGGCTTCAACCTGGTGCCGCCGAGGAAGCGGGATCCGTTCGAGACCACGACCTACGGCACCGGCCAGCTGATACGAGAGGCGCTCGACGCGGGGTGCCGCCAGATAATAGTCGGCATGGGCGGCAGCGCCACCGTGGACGGCGGCATGGGCATGGCGAACGCGCTCGGCTTCAAGTTCCTCGACGGTGAAGGCCTCGAGCTGCCACCGACCGGCGCCGCGCTCTGTCGCGTCCGTTCGATCGACGCCTCCGGGCGCGACTCCAGGCTGGCCTCGGCGCACTTCATTGCCGCGACGGACGTGGACAACCCGCTGGCCGGGAACGACGGAGCGGCGCGGGTCTTCGGCCCGCAAAAGGGCGCCACTCCACAGCAGGTCGAGGAGCTCGACCGCGGCCTGGAAAACCTGGGCAAGCTCATATCGGACCGGGGCCTGGACGTCGGCGACCTGCCGGGCGCCGGTGCGGCCGGAGGCCTGGGGGCGGGGCTGGCCGCGTTCTGCGGCGCGTCTATAATCAGCGGCGTGCGTCTCATCGCGGCCATCACCGGCCTGCGCGACAAGGTCGCGGGAGCGGACCTGGTGCTGACCGGCGAGGGGGCCTACGACAGCCAGACCGAGAGGGGAAAGACGCCGGTGGGAGTGGGCGAGATAGCGGAGAAGGCCGGGGTGCCGGCCGTCGTCCTGACTGGCGCGGTGGCCGGCCACGACCACCACTACCCGGCGTTCTGCGTCCTGCCGGGCCCCATGAGCCTGAGCCAGGCGATGAAGGAGGCACGCCTTCTCCTGGTGACCGGAACGGCGAGACTGATGCGCCTGCTCTACCTCTTCAAAGACCCCCGCGCTTGAGGCCGCCGCGGCGGGCCCGAGGGCCGACCGCTTGGTAAGCTGAAAAGCCTTTGGACAATCGCTTCCGGAGATGGCATGCTGGTCTAGAGTCTGCGCAAGATTACGATATAATGTAAGTCCGAAACCACTTCTCCAACAGGGGTGGCGTGCACCTATCGGACGCCCTCGAGGCGCACAAAAGCCACGATGGAGTGACCTTGAACGAGGATGAGGACAAGCAGCCGGGAGTCCGGGCATCACTGCCCCCGGAGGAAGCGAGAGCCGCGCTTGCGTTCGTAGTGAACGCTCACGCGGCGACCGTCAACATGCGCCTGTATCCTCTCAGCAGCTCGATGGTCGTCGAGACCTTCGAGAAGGCCAAGGAAGCGCTGGACCAGATCTTCAAATCCTCCGAGAGGATCGGCGTCGCGACAGTCGAGAACAACCTCCTCATCAACGACACCCGCCTTGATGACATCGATCAGCAGAAAGCCCCGGTGCGGTCGTTCATCGCCTGGATGAACGAGCGCGGCCTGTCCAACATCGAGTTCAACAGAGGCGTCACGGGCGACGAGCTCCAGAACGTCTTCTCGGTGATGGGCGCCGTCACCGATATGGCAGACCGCAGCAAGCTGACCGACGAGCTCGTCGAAAGGGGAGTCGAGCACGTCAGCGTCAACCAGCGCGTGTACGTGGCGGTCGCGACCAGTGACACCGGTGAGATCATCGGTACGATGTCGGGGCCCTCCGCGCCTCTTGACGCGCTCAAGGACGAGCTGTTGATACGCTACCTCATGGGCAAGATCGACCTGGGCAGCGTCGAGGACAGGGAGCTGCTCGAGGTGCTCTCGGACCCGGGCAAGGTCGGCGGGCTGCTCTCCACCTTCCTGAGCGAGGAGGGCAGTGAGGGCGGCGTCCTCATGAAGAGCCAGAAGGCCGAGGAGGCGCTCACCTCGCTGGCGGAGATGGTCGACCAGATCGAGGACGAGAGCCTGCGCGAGTCGATGGCTTCGCAGATAACCAGCGTGGTGGCCGAGATGAGCCCCCGCGAGATGACCAGCGTGCTGACCGGCCACGCCCCGGAGACCCTCAACATCAAGCACATCCGTGAGAATGTCCTCACGATGCTCTCCGACAACCAGCTCCTCGACATGATCGACTCTCTTATCGACGAGTACGTGGAGATGAAGGAGGAGGTCGGCGATCTCCAGCCCACCTGGACCAGGGAGCGCCTGAACGGCCTCAACGAGCTGCTGACCGAGGTGCGTGGTGACCGCGGAAGCGAGATCGGCACCGCCATCGACAAGAAGCTGGACGCGGCCGGCATCGCCGAGGAGCGCGACCCCCACACTGGCACCCGGGTGCTCTCCGCCTACCAGATGCTGGGAGGCAGGCTCGAGGAGGAGGACGTGCAGCTCGACGACGGCGTCGACAATACGGTGCCCAAGCAGATCCGGCAGCTCTACGCGATGGAGGAGTCCGACCTGGCCGCGGGCATGCTGCTGAAGCTGGCCGAGAACTTCAAGAGCGACTCTCCGACCGTGCGAAGGTT